>FTAG01001331.1_pt1 | contig 17227 bp, 19 predicted proteins | sample 1638911 | NCBI WGS metagenome assembly FTAG01 (sample SAMEA3914813, study PRJEB12502) | metagenome | biome: forest; material: soil | place: Canada | collected 2011-07-07 | depth 0.3 m
CTCCAGCACAGTGCGCATATTCCTCCCGGCCGGGACGGGCTGTTCGAGTTGGTCCGAAACTCGCCGGCATCGATGCGCTACGAGAATCAATCGATTCTCGCCGAGGGGAATCTGCTGATGCTGCACGGCCGGTTCAGCGGCCTGGGCGGACCGAGCTGGGTGGTGGTCGACATCGTCCGCGTCGAAGATGGGCGGCTGGCGGAACACTGGGATGTGATCCAGGACGAGGCCACCCGTGCACAGTCGAAGAGCGGCTTGCCGATGTTCGGTGAGGCCTTCCCGGCATAGCGGCCCCGCAGCGCCACTCCATCCGCCTTGAACGAGAGACCCGCCATGAGCGATCGCAAGCAGCAGGTTACGGAAATCCTGAGGAGCTTCGAGACCGGCGATGCCGCGCCGCTCTCCAGCATCGATCCTGACCGCTACATCCAGCACAACCTGAGTCTGGGCGACGGCCGGGCTGCGCTGGAGGCGCGCCTGAAGTCGCGGCCGCGGGGTTCGGTGAAGGCCAGGCCACTGCGGGTATTCGAGGACGGCGATTTCGTCTTCAGCCACACCGAATTCGACTTCGCCGGCAATGCGAGCATCGCCTTCGACATTTTCCGCTTCGAGGGCGACAGGATAGTCGAGCATTGGGACAACCTGCAGGAGGCAGCCCCCGCCCCCAGCCCCGGCGGGCACAGCATGATCGATGGGCCGACTACGGTATCCGACCTGGACCGGACAGAAGCCAACAAGGCGCTGATGCGAACCTATATGGACGATCTGCTGCAGGGCCGCAGGGAGAAGTTTCCGGGCTATTTCGACGGCAACAACTATATCCAGCACAATCCCTGGGTGGGCGACAACCTGAGCGGCCTGGTAGCCGGATTGCAGGCGCTGGCCGCGCGAGGCTCGGCGGTGAAGTACCAGAAGGTTCACCGGGTGCTGGGCGAGGGCGATTTTGTGCTGGTGGTGAGCGAAGGGACTTTCGGCGATCGCCCGACCGCGTATTACGATCTGTACCGCATCGACAACGGCAGGATCGCCGAGCATTGGGACACGCTGGAAACCATTCCGCCGCGTTCCGAGTGGAAGAATCCCAACGGCAAGTTCTGATTCGCCTGTCTTGCATCAAGCCCCGTACAACGGAATCCTGGCGGACGGGCATGGGCTATTGAACCCATCGGTTTGATACCCCACACTTCCGCCATGGCAAGACCCAAGGGCTTCAGTCGCGAAGGCGTGCTCGAGAAGGCGATACCCGTGTTCTGGAAGCACGGCTTCGCCGATGCCAGCCTGAAAGAGCTGGAGCTGGCCACCGGCGTCAACAAGTCTGGCCTCTACGCGGAGTTCGAGAGCAAGGAAGATCTGTTCCTGGCCAGCCTGCGGGCTTATCTGGAGAGCCTGGGCCGCAAGCCGATACTGTCGGCGCAGCCGCTGGGCTGGGGCAATGTGGAGGCCTTTCTCAAGCTCGGGCCTTCCACCGTCGAAGGCCGGAAGGGCTGCTTCGCGGTGGCTTCGATCCGCGAACTGGCGGTGCTGCCGGCCAGGGCGGACGAGATGGTGACGGCAGGCCGCGCTTACATGAAGCGCGGCTTGATCAGGAACATCGAGGCGGAGCGGCCGACCATGGACGCGGCGGCGATTGCCGATCTGGTGATCACTTTCTTCACCGGGCTGTGCATCGAGCAGAATCTGAAACCGAACAAGACGGCGATGAACCGCAAGGTCGAGAGCCTGATGCAGGCGCTGCGCACGCTGTAGATGTGCAGCGGGGGTCCGCTTCCTGACGCCCTCCGATCCGCTTTGCGTTGATGAAGCGGTTTTATCTCAGGAGAAGCGGGAGGCGAAGCTGCCTTGTGCTCAGGAAGCACGCGGAATTGCAGCGAGTCCCGCCGTGTAGGCTCCGCGCCTTTCCGGCTCACCGCGCTTTGCTGCGAGGTCCGCGCTCGTTGCCGGTCATGATTTCCAGGCAGAACTCGATGAAGGCCCGCACTTTCGCTGCGCGGTGCAGGCGCGAGGGATAGATGGCGTAAAGCGGGAAGCGCTCGTCCGACCATTCCGGGAACAGTTCCACCAGGCGGCCGCTGTCGAGCAGGGGCCGGCATCCGAGTTCGAGGATCTGGGCGATTCCGGCGCCGGCCTCGCAGGCGCCGATCAGTGTTCCGGAGTCGGATACCAGCAGGCGCGCCTTGACCCGCAGCGGCAGTACTTCCTTCCCGCGCTTCACTTCCCAGTCGTAGGGCCTGGCGTTGGTCGCGTCGTAGAAATCGATGCATTCGCGTTGTTCGATGTCCTTCGGGTGCTGTGGCCGGCCGTGGTTTTTGATGTAGGAGGGTGAGGCGACGGTCAGCACGCGCGTTTCGATGAGCTTGCGGGCCACGAACGATCCGACCGGCGGCTCGCCGAAGCGCAGGGCCAGGTCGAAGCCGTCGGCGACCAGGTCGCCGACCGAATCGCGCATGATCAGTTCGACCGAGACATCCGGGTAGCGCGCCAGGAATGCCGCGAGATGCCCGGACAGGACGATCCTGGAGAAGAACGGATCGATGTTGACGCGCAGGCGTCCGCGCACTTTGCTGGAAGAGCCTGAGGCTTCGATGGCTGCCTCCTCGATGCCGGCGAGATGCGGGCCCACCTGCTCGTAAAAGCGCCGCCCTTCATCGGTCAGCGATAGCGAGCGCGTGGTCCGTGCCAGCAGCCGTGCGCCGACGCGTTGCTCCAGGCGCAGCAGCGCGCGGCTCACGCCGGAAGGGGACAGCCCGAGCGCTTCCGCGGCCCTGGCGATGGTGCCGGCTTCGACCACGGCGATGAGTACGGTGACGCCCGAGAGCAGCTTGCCATCGAAGGCCATGTCTTATTCCTGCCTTTTAGTCACGACTGCATTCACATAAACGCTATTGAAGCATGAATGCCCCGATGGGATATTGCCGTCCATCTCGCCGGCAGGCGAATCACCCAAAGGAGTCACGATTATGTACGCAGTTACCGGCATCACCGGGCAGGTTGGGGCGGCAGTGGCGCGCAGCCTGCTCTCCGCCGATCAGGCTGTCCGCGCAGTGGTCAGGGATCGCAGCAAGGGCGTCGCCTGGGCGGCACTGGGTTGCGAGGTTGCGGTGGCGGATCTTTCGGACGCGGGGGCGCTGGCCGCCGCCTTCGAAGGCACGCAGGGCGTCTTCGCGATGCTGCCCCCGGTGTTCGATCCGGCCCCCGGTTTCCCCGAGGCCAGGGCGTTCATCGAGGTGTTGCGCGCGGCGCTTGCACGCGCCAAGTCGCCGAAGATCGTGGCGCTGTCGACCATCGGCGCCGATGCGCCGCAACCCAATCTGCTGAACGCGCTCGGCCTGATGGAGGAAGCTCTCAAGACTCTGCCAGTGCCGCTCACCTTCCTGCGCGCGGCCTGGTTCATGGAAAACGCGGCATGGGACATCGCCTCCGCCAGGGACGGCGTGATCCAGAGCTATCTTCAGCCGCTGGACCGTGCGGTGCCGATGATCGCGACGGATGACGTGGGGCGCACCGCGGCCACGCTGCTGCAGGAGTCCTGGCAGGGTCAGCGCGTGGTCGAGCTGGAGGGCGCACAGCGCGTGTCGCCGAACGCCCTGGCGCAGGCATTCGCCAGGAGCCTGGGGCAGCCGGTGCGGGTGGAAGCCGTACCGCGCGATCGTTGGGAATCCATCTTCCGCGGCCAGGGCATGAACCATCCTGCGCCGCGCATGCAGATGATCGACGGATTCAACGCTGGCTGGATCGATTTTCCGAATCGCGGCGCGAACGCCCGCAAGGGCAGCATCGGCATCGACCAGGCGATTGCCACCCTGGTCCAGCGGGAGCGCGCATGAATCGCTCCATCATTCTGCGCCGTGCCGTTCGTGTTGCTGCGGCCTCGCTGCTGATTTTTGGGCCGGCCGGCGCCTGGGCGCAGGCCAACTCCGGCGCCAATTCCAACTCCAGTTCCCACCCCACTGCCCACACGCAAGGATACAAAGTCATGTCGATGCAAGACGATCTGGCCCACCGCTCTCCGGAGATCCATTGGCCGGCTGGATTTGAACCGGCCGGGGCCGACCTGTTCGCCCACAACGAACTGGTGATCAATGCTTCCTGCGAGCGCGTGTGGAGCCGCATCGTCGATGCCGGCAAGTGGCCGGGTTGGTATCCCAACTCGAAGGATGTGCAGATCCAGGGCGGCGATACGCTGCTGCAGGACGGCACGGTGTTCCGCTGGACCACCTTCGGCCTGGCCATCGAAAGCAGGGTGCACGAGTATGTGCCGAACCGGCGCCTGGGCTGGTACGGTTATGCGCCGGGCAGCGCGCCGAGCTTCTATCACTCCTGGTATCTGGAGCCCAGGGGCGCCATGTGCCATGTGGTGATGGACGAGGTCGGGATCGGCCAGGATGCAGCGGGTCTGCGCCGGAGCGACGAAACCCTGATGCATCGCGGTCATGATCTCTGGCTGGCCACGCTGAAGTGGGTCGCCGAGGGGAAGTAAGCGCTTCCAAGCCCCTATGCGGCAGTTGAAAGAGGCTGGCTCCGGATCGGCTCGGAGCCGGCCTCATCTGTTTTCGGGCACGGGCCCGATGTGCCTTCTCAGCTTCCGGTCCAGCGCGCCACCGTTCTTGCCAGCCCCGGCCCCACGAGCATGACGAGGATGAATCGCGCCGTCTGCATCGCCATGACGAAGGGCAGGTCCACTTTTGAGGAGGCGGCGATGATTGCCACCGAATCGGCACCGCCGGGGCTGGTGGCGAGGTAGGCGGTGAGGGGGTCGATGCCGGCCGTGCGGTGCAGCACCCAGGCCAGGCCGCCGCACAGGGCGATGAGGGTGAGGGTGGAGGCGGCGATCTGCGGCAGGGCGCGCGCCGCGTAGAGCACGATCTCGCGCGTGAATCGGAGTCCGATGGACCAGCCAACCAGGGTGTAGCAGCCGGCCATCAGCCAGGGCGGCAGGGTGATGGTCAGGCTGTGCGTGCTGGAGAGGGCGACGCCGGCAAACAACGGCAGCAGCAGGGCACCGGCGGGAATTTTCGAGCGCTCGCCGATGATGGCTCCGACCACGGCCAGGGCCAGCGTTTCCCACAGCGGGCCGGCAGCGATGGACGGGAACCAGTCGATGGCCGCTCTGGCGGCCCCGGGTGTGGACCACAGCCGGGCGACGAGCGAGGCCACCAGGGCCACCAGCATCACGCGCAGGAACTGCATGAAGGCCACCAGCCGCGGGTCGCCGCCGAAACTTTCGGACATCAGCACCATCACAGTGGCGGCGCCGGGTGCGGAGCCCCACACCGCCGTGGTGCCGGGGAGCACTTTCCAGCGCGCGAGCAGGGCGCCGAGCGAGGTGCTGAAGACCAGCACGGTGCATACGCCGGCAAGGAACAGCGGCCATTGGTGGAGCATGGTGAGCAGGATGGAGGCGCCGATGCTGCGCGCCACCAGGCAGCCGATCAGGCCCTGCGCGAGGACATAGGGCCAGCGCGGCACCGCCAGCTTGCCCTCGAGTGCGGCGGCGACGACGATCGCGGCGGCCATGGCACCCAGCAGCAGGGCGGCGGGCAGGTGGATCAGCTCGAGCGGGACGATGAAGGCGAGCGATGCGGCGAGCAGCACGCTCCACTTGAGCGTGGCCGATTTGTCGCGCAGCGTTGGAGCGGTTCGCCCTGTGGGCTGGTTCATGATCCTGCTCGGGTCGGTGTTGCTTCCAATGCCCCACGCATGGCGAAGGTCCGGGCTGGAGGCTTCGCCGTGCCGGAACGACGCGATGCTAGCTGCGGTTGAACGCGATGTCGCCGCTTTGCACCACGCGGGCGAGGCGGGGCAGGATGTGCTTCATCGACATGTCGTGCCCTTCGGGCACCGAGCTGGTGGTAACGTCCTTGACGATCAGCTGCTCGTAGCCATGCTCGTAGGCCTGGCGTGCGGTGGACTCCACGCCGATCTGGGTGGAGACGCCGCCGAGGACGATGGTGCGGATGCCGCGACGGCGCAGCTGCAGGTCCAGCTCGGTACCGTGGAACGCGCTCCATTGCCGCTTGGTGATGAGCAGGTCGCCGGGCTGCGCCAGGCCGGGCGGGAACTCGCTCCAGCCGGCGGGGAAGCCGTCCTTGGGCAGTGCCTGCGCCTCGTCCACCTGCGGGCGCAACAGGTCGCGGCCGTCCGCCGAGAAGGCGACGTTGACCAGCACTACGGTGGCGCCGGCGGCGCGGAAGCGCTCGGCCAGGGCCTGGCCGCGGGCCAGCAGCTCCGCGCCGGTGATGGGCCCGAGCGCGTAGCCGAGGATGCCCTGTTGCAGGTCGATCAGGACCAGGGCGGTGGATTGGGGGTCGAGTTCGATCACGGTCGGGGGCTCCTGCAGCGGGGGAAGGCGCGCGGCGCAGGCGGTGGGCCTTGCGCAACGACTATTTATGAGGAAAACTCATAAAGGAGTTTATGAGGGAGGCTCACAAATGTCAACGGAAGCGCCGGTCGCCAAAACACCGACGCGTGCGCGCGGCGTGCAGCGAGTGGCGGATCTGCTGGACGCGGGCGCGGCGCTGTTTGCCGAGCAGGGCTATGACGCGACGACCATGACGCAGATCGCCCTGCGCGCAGGCGCGTCGATCGGTTCGCTGTACCAGTTCTTTCCGTCCAAGGAGGCGTTGGCGGAAGCGCTGTTCGGCCGCTACGTCGAGCGGGTGGCGGCGCTGCTGGAAGGCATGGTGAAGCGCGCGCCGGGCCTGTCGCCGGCGCGGCTGGCGGACCTGCTGGTGGACCTGATGCTGGACGTGCGCTCGGACCGCGACGCCACGGCGGCGCTGTCCAGCTCCGTCGCCGGCATCGTCGAGCGACGCAAACCGCTGCGCGGCGCCACGCGCCGCCAGATCGCCGCGATCCTGCGCGCCGCCAATCCCAGGCTGACCGAGAAGAGGGCCGCCGCCGCCGCGGTAGTGATCGCCCACTTCATGAAGATGGTGCCGACCCTGTCCAGGGAGGAAGAGGAGGCCGGGCAGGCGCTGGTGGCGGAGGCGCGGAAGATGCTGGCGGCGTATATAGAGCGTGTCGTCGGGAAGCTCTGAACAATCCAGGAATCGTCATTCCGGCGGAAGCTGGAATCCGGAGCCGTCAAAGGACCGGACCCCGGCTTTCGCCGGGGTGACGATTTGATCGGAGTTTCTTTAGGGTCTCGGCATGGCACTTTTCTCTGCGAGCGCTGCAATGAGCGTGTCGAGGAAGGCGCGGACCTTGGCGCTGAGCAGGCGGCGCGAGCTGTAAAGGGCCCAGATTTCCACTGCTGCGGTGTCTTCGGTGCCCCAGCAGGCGAGACGGCCCGCGGCGACATCGTCGGCGACGAGCAGCTTCGGCAAGAGGGCTGTGCCGACGCCGGCCAGTACTGCTTCGCGCACCATCAACAGGGACGACAGTTTCAGGATCGGCTCGGGCAGCAGCGTTCTGAGGGCGCCGTCTTTGGTGCGCATCCGCCACGGGGTTCCCGCGGGCATCGCCGCAAACATGACTGCCTGTACCGGCACTTCGGCGGCGGGGTCGGGTGAATCCGGAGGCGGCGCCACGCCGGGTGCGGCAACGATCATCCGCTGGTCGTCGAGGATGCGCCGTCCCACCAGGCGGTTGTCCTGGGAGGGGTTGATGCGGATCACCAGGTCATAGCCTTCCTCGACCGGGTCGACGACGCGGTCTTCGGCGACGATTTCCAGTTCCACCTGCGGATAGGCGAGGGCGAAGCGCGCGCCGATGCGGGCCAGCACGACATGTGCAAACACGATGGGCGAGCTGATGCGCAGCCGGCCGCGGGGGATGGGCGCGCGCGAGGCGACAGCTTCTCCTGCTTCCGCCAGTTCGGACATCAGGCCAGCGGTGCGCTGGTGCAGGGTGCGGCCTTCTTCGGTCAGGCGCAGGAGGTGCCCGCCGCGCTCGATCAGCCGGACGCCGAGGCTTTGCTCCAGCTCGGCGACGCGGCGCGACAGGGTTGCCTTGGGACGCCCGACGGCCCGTCCGGCGCGGCCGAAGCCGCCATGGGTGGCCACCAGGTTGAAGTCCGCCAGCGCTGCCAAGTCCAAGGTCTGTTCCATTTATGAGACAAGGTGTCCAGATTTTCCTACTTTTCGGCCAAAATTGGAACATCTATCTTCACTCCACAACGTTTTTCCACCTAGCACTGAAGGAGATTAGCCATGTCGATTCTCGTTACCGGAAGCACTGGAGTGATCGGTTCCCAGGTCCTGGCCCGGCTGCAGGGGCAGGGTGTCGAGGTCAGGGCCCTGACGCGGTCGCCGGAGAAGGCGCGGCTGCCCGCCGGCGTTACGGCGGTCAAGGGCGATCTGTCCGACATCGAGTCCATGCGCCAGGCGCTGGCGGGTGTCAGCACCCTGTTCCTGCTGGCTTCCAACGCCGCCGATGAGCTGACGCAGGCGCTGCAGACGCTCAACCTGGCCCGTGAGGCCGGGGTCAGGGGCATCGTCTATCTGTCGGTGTTCAAGGCGGAGGAGTACACCAATGTTCCGCACTTCACCGGCAAGTACACGGTGGAGCGGATGATCGAGCAGTACCAGATGCCGGCGACGGTACTGCGTCCGGCCTACTTCATCCAGAACGATCTGCGCCAGAAGGATGCGCTGCTCACCCACGGTGTCTACGGCATGCCGATCGGGTCCAGGGGGTTGTCGATGGTGGATATCGGCGACATCGGCGAGGCGGCGGCCCGCGAGTTGCTGCGCCGGGAGCAGGCCAACGCGCCGCTGCCGCGCGAGACTTATGCGCTGGTCGGTCCAGACGTGCTGAACGCGGAAGCGGTGGCCGCCATCTGGAGCGAGGCGCTGGGCAAGGCGATCCGCTACGGCGGCGACGATCTGAATGTGATGGAGCAGCGCATGAAGGCGTTCGCGCCGGGCTGGCTGGCCTATGACCTGCGCCTGATGCTGGGCCGTTATCAGTCGGACGGTGCGGTCGCCACGCCTGCCGAACTCGAGCGTCTGACGAAGTTGTTGGGCCGGCCGCCGCGCAGCTATCGCGACTTCGCCAAGGCCGCGGCTGCCGAGTGGGCCCAGTTGTGAAGGTGAAGCGGCGGGGCTACGGCTCCGCCGCTTCAGGCACTGCCGATATTGATCTGCTCGCTGTGTTGTCGCTCAAACTCCCCTGTCCGGAACAGGTCATTGCCGGAGAGGGGTTAGGCTCATCTGGCGGCCTGAAGCATGGCGCCCATTTTCTGGTGGATCAGGTTGATGGCCTTGAGCGGACGCAGCATGACCTTGAAATCGACGATTCTGCCCTCGTCATCCCAGCTGATCATGTCGACGCCGTTGACGCTGATGCCGTCGATTTCAACCACGAATTCCAGGACCGCATTGCGCTCGGCAACGATCTCGCGAACGTAGCGGAACGATCCGTTGAACAGCACGCTCAGGGCCGCCGTCAGATACAGGCGCGTGATCGCCTTGCCGACCTGGGGCGTGTGCACCACCGGGGAATGGAAGACGACGTTCTCGGCCAGTAGCGCATTCAAGCCGGCAACATTCCTGGTCTTGACGATCTGGTGCCAGCTCTCAATCGTGTTCGCGGTCATCATGCTGCTCCTCAATTCACTGCGAAATAAAGCGCTCAAGGCCGAGGCGGAGGGACTTTTGCAGCATCCGGCTGCAACAACCGATCAGGCATGGGACAAGGCGGCGGCCAGGACAAAGCAGCCCAGGGCGATCCCCGAGCCGATCGCCGGCGTCGAGAAAAAGAATTTCATGGACAGGACCATATAAGCCGCCGCTATCAGAATGGCACAGGCTTGCAAACGCATGGATTGTGAAAATCCCGGCGACTGAAAAATGCCAATGTACAGAAATGCTCCGCCGAACATGACGAGTCCGAGGCTATGGGTGAGATTGAATCCCGTCCACGCTTGCCACAGGTTGATCTTGGGGTGGAAAGCAACCCCCGACTGCTGCATCGCCGCAAGAAGGCCGGCATCCCGCGGCGTGAAATAGCGGGGCTGGACCAGGTCTTCAAAAGTGAAAATTCCGTGCGCCGTGCCGAGCAACAGGAAAATACTCGCGCCGACGATGAGGAGCAGTTGGATCATGACAGCCTCCCTGGAGCCGGGTGTTACAGGCTCCTATGCACAGGCCAGGCGGGTTCTCGCCGATTGATACTCATGCTTGATACGCGCGACCAGGTTTTCAACGGTCTCGATCTGCTTGACGGCGCCAATGCCCTGGCCGCAACCCCAGATATCCTTCCAGGCTTTCTTTCCGGGGTGTTCGGCCGCGCCGAAATTCATCTGGCTGGGGTCGCCTTTTTCCAGGGCGTCGGGATCGAGGCCGGCGTTGACGATGGAGGGCCGCAGGTAGTTGCCGTGCACGCCGGTGAACAGGTTGGAGTAGACGATGTCGTCGGCATTGCTCTCGACGATCATCTGCTTGTAGCGCTCATCGGCCCGGGCTTCACGGGTGGCGATCAGGGCCGAGCCCATATACGCCAGATCGGCGCCCATCGCCTGCGCTGCCAGGACCGCATTGCCGGTGGCGATGGCGCCGGAGAGCAGCAGGGGACCGTCGAACCACTCGCGGATCTCCTGGATCATCGCGAAGGGTGAGGTGGTGCCGGCATGTCCGCCGGCACCGGCGGCAACCGCAATCAGCCCATCGGCGCCCTTTTCGATGGCTTTGCGGGCGAAGAAATTATTGATGATGTCGTGCAGGACGATGCCGCCGTAGGAGTGCACCGCATCGTTGATGTCGCGCCGCGCGCCCAGCGAGGTGATCACGATCGGCACTTTGTACTTCACGCAAAGCTCCATGTCGTGTTCGAGCCGCGCGTTCGACTTATGCACGATCTGGTTCATCGCATACGGCGCCGCCGGCCGGTCCGGATGGGCCTGGTTCCAGCGGTCCAGCTCCTCATTGATGCGCGCAAGCCAGACCTCGAGCTGGTCGGCCGGGCGCGCGTTCAGAGCCGGAAACGAGCCGACGATGCCGGCCTGGCACTGCGCGATCACCAGCTCCGGGCCGGAGATGATGAACAAGGGTGCGCCGACCACGGGCACGCTCAGACGATTGCGGAGTTGTTTGGGCAGGGCCATGGGCGAACGCTCATATGCAAAGTGTTGCATATCATTGCAGTTTGCTGGTCCATATGCAACTGTATGCATATTCACCACAAGGCCACGTCATGTCGTTGAAGCACGCCATTCTCGTTCTGCTGGAACAGAAGCCGGGCAGCGGCTACGACCTGGCGCAGCGCTTCAAGGGTGGCATCGGGCATTTCTGGAACGCTTCGCACCAGCAGATCTACCAGGAGCTGAAAAAGCTGGATAGCCAGATGCTGGTGGAGTTCGAGCTGCAGCCGCAGTCCGAGCGGCCGGACAGGAAGCACTATCGCATCACGGCTGCGGGGCGCAGTGCGCTAAAGACCTGGCTGCTGGAACCGACCCGGCCGGAACGCCTCAACAGTGCCCTGCTGGTGAAGATCTATGCGGCGAACCTGGCCGAACCGGCGGCGCTGGTGGCGGAGCTGGAGCAGAACCTCGCCGAGCATCGCAGAAGGCTGGATGAGTACCTCAGCCTGGAGCAGTCCTATCTGGGGAAAGGCGACAGGATCGGCCGCAAGCAAGCGCAGATCTATCTGACCTTGCGCAGCGGTATCCGTTACGAGTGGAACTGGATTGAAATGCTGAACGAGGCCAAAGCCCTGCTCACCGACGATGTGCTGCCGTCCAAGCCCGTGCTGGAGACCTTGGCGCGTCAGGCGGGCGCGGGCCGGCGCGGATAGTCCGGAGCCGAACGCCGCGGCTGAGGTGGGCGGAGTACAGGCGGGCCTTGCCGGATGCCTCAGCCAAGCACGGTTGCTTGTGCGATCAGAAACAAGCCTGCTGCGATGACGACTCCTCCGATAGCTTGCGCGACGCGCTCGCCGGCAGGTGCCAGACGTTCGGCGCTGATGGCTGCGGTGACGGCAGCCATGGCGCGCAGGTCCATGACGCCGATGACGAGGAGGATTGCGGTGAGGCCGGCGCAGCAGCTGCTGCAGAGGAGGCCGAGGCGCAGGCCGTGTCGCCAGGCGGTGGCGGCGTTTGCCGGCAAGATGCTGCTGCATGGCGGTGCCTCGCGGCAGCAGGCCAGTTGCCGTGCCTTCCATGCGGTGAACTGGTGTGCGCCGGCGATGAGGACGACCACGCCGGCCGCGAGTGGAACGGCGCGCGCCAGCGCCGGCAGCTGCATCTCGGTAGCTGCCAGCGCGGCACCCAATGCAAAGACGGCCACGCCGAATACGATCCAGACGAAGTAGTAGCCCAGGCCTACCAGCGTGGTGAGCGGACCCAGGCGTGCTGTGCTGCCGATGGCCTGCCGGTAGCGCAGCAGCATCGGCAGCAGGGATGGCAGCATCATCGCCACCATCATCACGGTCCACATGCCGAGGAACGAGGCAGCGGTGCCGGGCCAGGTTTGCCCGGGCATCCGCATCCACGCCATCGACATGGTCCAGCCGCCGGGTATCGGCATCCCGTCCATTGCCGACATGGAGGCGCACCAGACGATGGTCGCTGCCGTACTGGCGGCGAAGAGCAGGGCCGAGATGCCGAAGAAGGCCAGCCGGGAGGTTCGTTCGGAAGCCATGCCTCGCGAGACCTCCCGTCCGGCGCATGCGTCAACGACAGCCATGGCCTGGCTCAGCGTTTGCCGTACTCGTCATGGCGGCTCCACCAGACGCCCGTCTCGTTGCGCCCCCTGGGGGCACGGTCGAGCCACTGGTACATGCCCCAGAGGCCGTCCAGTCCGCGCGCATAGGTGGAATAGCTGTGGTAGACGACGCCATCCTCGAGCACGAACGCGCTCATGCCCGGCCTCTCGCGCGTGTAGGTGGCGGCGTCGGTTCCGGCCATGATCGCGTTAGCGGTGACGGGCTGCGGCAGCTGCGTCGTTGCGTCCATGGCGTGACCGCCGCGCTCGTAGTTGTATTCGATATGACCCTCGCGCTGCTGTTCCTCGGTGAAGGAGACGTTGAAGTCGTAGTTGAAGTCGCCGCCGGCCGAGGAGGCCCAGGGGAAGGTCCAGCCCATGCGTTTCTGGTACGCCTGCAGCTTCGCCAGGGGCGCCCGCGATACAGCCGCAAGCATGACGTCGTGATTCGCCAGGTGGACGGCGAAGCCGTCGAATCCGTCCGCGATGGTCGAGCAGGTTGCACACCCGGCCTTGTAGTCGGGCCCGAACATGAAGTGATAGACCAGGAGTTGCGAGCGGCCCCTGAAGAGGTCCTTCAGCGAGGCGCTGCCTTCAGCCGTATCGAAGCGGTACTGCTGGTCGACCCGGACCCAGGGCAGCGCCTGGCGTTGCTGCGCCAGCTCGTCGCTGCGCCGGGTCAGTTCCTTTTCCGCCTGGAGCAGCTCGATCCGCGCTGCCAGCCAGTCCTTGCGTGTTGCCGTCATGTGCGTCGTCATCACTCATCTCTCCGTTGGGTGTCTTGCGTCGTTCGTTCGGGGCCCGTTACGAGGTGTTGCCTGGGGGGCGTGAGATAGACTAGGGCCGGGTTTCAAATGGTGGGAGTGACAAGTGTGGCGGGATTCGACAGAGGCCCTCGATGGACTCCCTGATCACGGCCGCGGCCCGCGCACTGGCGGCGGGTGACCCGCTTGGCGCACTGAAGCGGATCGCCCTGCGCGACGATGCGCCTGCGCTCGCACTGCGAGGCATCGCCATGGCGCAGCTCGGCGATCTGGTTCGGGCCAAGGCGCTGCTGCGCAGTGCGGCGCGCGCCTTCGGTCCCAAAGAAGCCGTGGCACGCGCGCGCTGTGTGGTTGCCGAGGCGGAGATCGCGCTGGTCTCGCGCGACCTGGGATGGCCGGCGAAGACGCTCGACGCGGCGCGGGCGACGCTCGAACAGCATGGCGATCGCGTCAACGCTGCGCATGCGCGTTATCTCGAAGTGCGGCGCCTGCTGCTGATCGGGCGACTCGACGAGGCTGAACATAAGCTCACCGGGCTTGACCCTGCGCCCTTGCCGCCTGCGTTGAGGGCTGCTCACGAGCTGGTCGTTGCGGGGATCGCGATGCGGCGCATCCGCACCGCAGCGGCGCGTGCTGCGCTGGCGCGGGCTGGGGAGGCCGCGCGCCATGCCGGCATTCCTGCGCTGACGGCGGAGGTGGAAAGTGCCTCCCTGGTCTTGAGTACGCCGGCGGCGCGGCTGATTGCACGCGGCGGTGAGCGACCGCTGCTGCTCGAAGAGGTTGAAGCCCTGCTGGCGTCGAAAGCGCTGGTGGTGGATGCCTGCCGTTATGCGGTGCGTGAGGCAGGCGCGGTGGTCTCGCTCGCCCGGCGTCCGGTGCTGTTCACGCTGGCGCGCGCGCTGGGCGAAGCCTGGCCTGGAGAAGTGACCCGGGATGCGCTGGTGGTGCGGGCATTCCGCGGCAAAGTCGCCGATGAATCGTATCGCGCGCGCCTGCGGGTCGAAGTCGGGCGGCTGCGCAAGGAGCTGCGGCCGCTGGCCGAGGTGAGTGCGACCCGGCAGGGCTTTGCGCTGGTGCCGCGCCGCGCACGCGAGGTGGTGGTGCTGGCGCGGCCGGTCGAAGAGAAGCATGCGGCGGTGCTGGCCTTCCTTGCCGACGGCGAGTCGTGGTCGAGCTCGGCGCTGGGGCTGGCGCTTGGAGACAGCCAGCGCACGGTGCAGCGGGCACTCGATGCGCTTGCGGCGGCGGGCAAGGTGCAGCCGGTGGGTCGCGGGCGGGCGCGGCGCTGGATGACGCCGCCGGTGCCGGGATTCGCGACGACCTTGTTACTCCCCGCTTCGCTGCCGAGCGACTAGCATCTGTTGACAGACCCGAGGATGGAAACATGAAAAGATCAGCTGCCGAAATCGTCCGTGAATATGGCCCCTTTCCGGGTATCGACAAGGTGCATGGCGTCACCTATGACGGCCAGCAGGTGTGGATTGCCTCGGGAGACAAGCTGAATGCCCTCGATCCGGAGAGCGGCAAGACGCTGCGCTCGATCGATGTGGTCGCGCATGCGGGAACGGCCTTCGACGGCCAGCACCTGTTCCAGATCGCGGAGGCTCGCATCCAGAAGATCGACCCGCAGACCGGCCGTGTGCTGGCCAGCATTCCGGCGCCTGGTGGCGGCGGCGACTCGGGCCTGGCCTGGGCGGAAGGGACGCTGTGGGTGGGGCAGTACCGGGAGCGGAAGATCCATCAGATCGATCCCGAGACCGGGGCGATACTCCGCACCATCGAGTCCAACCGCTTCGTCACCGGCGTCACCTGGGTCGACGGAGAACTGTGGCATGGCACCTGGGAAGGCGAGGAGAGCGATCTGCGGCGGGTCGATCCCCTGACGGGCGAGGCCCTGGAAAGGCTGGAGATGCCGCCTGGAGCAATGGTGTCGGGGCTTGAGTCCGATGGCGGCGACCGCTTCTTCTGCGGCGACGGACGCAGCAGCAAGGTGCGAGCGGTGCGCCGGCCCCGATAAGGCGCCGCTCCGGCGACGAAGTCAGGACAGCCGCATACGCCGGACATCCCGCTGCGGTGGCGCGCCGAACAGGCGGCTGTATTCGCGGCTGAACTGGGAGGGGCTTTCGTAACCCACGAGCCCGCCGGCGTTGCTCGCGTCGATGTTCTGGTTGAGCATCAATTGCCGTGCTTCCTGCAGGCGCAGTTGCTTCTGGAACTGCAGCGGACTCATGCCCGTGATGGCGCGGAAATGCTGCCGGAAGGTCGACGGGCTCATATGCGTGCGCGTTGCCAGATCGTCGACGCGCAGCGCCTGGGTGAAATTCTGCTTGAGCCAGGCGACGGCCTTCGCAATCTGCTGGCTCGGGGACCCGGCGGCGACCAGGTGTTGCAGTTGCGGTCCATACGGACCGGTCAGCAGGCGCACGGTGATTTCCTGCTGGATCAGCGGCGCCAGCCGGGGAAGCAGGTTTGGCTCGTCCAACAGTTTGACCAATCGGACCAGGGCGTCGACCAGTGCTTCGTCGAGCCTTTCGATGGATACGGGTCGATAGGCGCGTTCCCTCGGCGGCTGCGGCAATTCCATCTCCGAGGCCAGTTGCAGGATGTGGCGGACATCCAGCGTCAGCAGCAGGCCAAGGAACGGCTTGCGCACACTGGCCTGCGCCACGTGCGACACGACGGGAAGGTCGATGGTGGTGAGCATGGAGCGGCCGCTGCCGTAGTCGATCAGTTCCTCCCCGAGCAGGACCTGCTTGCTGCCCTGCGCGATCACCCCCAGACCCAGACTGTAGATGCAGTGCAGGGGTTCGGTTGGCGCACTGCGGCGATGGAGCGTGAGTGCCGGAACGGCGGTGGCGTAGTCACCGTCGGTTTGGGCAATGCGAACGATGGCGCCAGCCAGGGCGTCCACCGATTCGGTTTTGGACATTTCCGGCGCTGGATGCTTTTGCATGTGAGGTCTCGGCTGCATGTCTATGCCGGATTGAAGTCTAGCACCGGTGTTCTCCGGTCATTCTCATTTTCGATGCCAAAACGTTGTTTTAGGCAATAAGCCCGACAAATCCGGCAAACGGTTCCGAGGCGATCCGGCGACACTGACGCATCGACAACGACCCTGTCAGGAGCACCTCACCATGAAGCACATCTCGATCGGCGGACTCGACGTCTCGCGCATAGGACTCGGCGCCATGTCGATGTCCGGTTACTACAACATCGGCGCCGGCAGCGAGGCTGAATCCATCCGCACCATCCACCGCGCGCTGGACCTAGGCGTCACCCACATCGACACCGCCGAGATCTACGGTCCCTACACCAACGAGGAACTGGTCGGCCGCGCCATCAAGGGCCGCCGCGACCGGGTGGTGCTGGCGACGAAGTTCGGCATCGTCTCGCACTCCGGTGGTGGCCCGGGCGTGCTCGACAGCAGCCCGGAAAACATTCGCGCCGCGGTCGAGGGCTCGCTGAAGCGGCTCGGCACCGACCACATCGACCTGTACTACCAGCACCGCGTGGACCCGAACACGCCGATCGAGGACACCGTCTGGGCCCTGGCCGATCTGGTCGCCGCGGGCAAGATCCGGCACATCGGCCTGTCCGAGGCCGGCCCTGCCACGATTCGCCGGGCGCACGCTGTGCATCCGGTCGCCGTGCTCCAGACCGAATACTCGCTGTGGACTCGTGATGCGGAGGCCGAACTGCTGCCGCTGCTGCGCGAGCTGGGCATTGGATTCGTTCCGTACTCGCCGCTCGGCCACGGCTTCCTCACCGGCGAGATCCGTTCGCCGGATCAGCTCTCCGATGACGATTGGCGCAAGACCAACC
>FTAG01001285.1_pt1 | contig 16978 bp, 16 predicted proteins | sample 1638911 | NCBI WGS metagenome assembly FTAG01 (sample SAMEA3914813, study PRJEB12502) | metagenome | biome: forest; material: soil | place: Canada | collected 2011-07-07 | depth 0.3 m
AATTGGTGTAGAGGTCGTCGCCCGGCCGCGCCTGGCGCTCCGCGATCCATTTCTCCAGGTAGCCGTAGACCCCCTGAAACGCAAGCATGCGCTCCTCCGGCACCGAGGCGCGCACCGAAGCCTCGGTCCATTGCAGCAGCATCGCCTGATCCTGCAGCGGCAAGCCCATCAACCGCAGGAACATCACAATCGGCAGCTGCTTGGCGAAGTCGGCAACGAACTCGCATTCGCCCTTTGCGCGAAAACCTTCGATCAACTCTATTGTCAGCTCGCGCACATCGCTTTCCAGCGACTGCACGAAACGCGGCGAGAACAGCTCGTTGATGATGGCGCGGTAGCCGGTGTGCTGCGGCGGGTCCAGCTCCAGCGGCACCAGCTTGAGCGGCTTGGAGATGCGCGGCACCGTCACCTCGGCGAAGGAGAAGATCTCCGGCTCGCGCTGCGTGCGCAGGATGTCCTCCCCTCGCGTCATCACCCAGTGCCCGCCGTTGCGTGGCGTCCAGAAGATGTCGGGGCCGTCGTGCAAACTCTTCCAGGCCAGATGCACGTCCTGCTCCGCACCCGGAATGTGGTAGAAGTCCCAGTCCACCACCCGCTCCTGCGGTACATGCAAAGGCACTGCGGCCTTGCTCTGCTCTGCCGTTTGCATCGTAGCCCCTCGTTATATCGTGCCGGCCAGGCCTTGCGCTCAGCCGACTCTCAGAATGATCTTGCCGCGCGCATGCCGACCCTGGCTGCGCACCTGTGCAGCTGCCGCATCGGCCAATGGATATTCGCTGTCGATCAGCACCTGCAGCTTGCCGGCGTCGATCAGCGCGCCGATCTCGGCCAGCCTCGCGCCGTCCGGCGTCACCGCGATCATTGCGGCGCGCACGCCATGCGCGCGCGCCTGCGTCTCGTCCGGCGGCGGCATCGCCACGCCGGCAAGCAAGCCGCCCGGGCGCAACAGCTTCCAGGATTGCTCGCGCATCTCACCGCCCACGGTGTCGATCACCAGATCCATCCCGGTGGCGCGCAGCGCGAGGTCGTCGCCGCGGTAGTCGATCACCTCGTCGGCGCCAAACCGGCGCAGCAGTTCATGGTTCGCGGCGGATGCCGTGGCCAGCACGCGGGCGCCGGCATGATGCGCCAGCTGCACGGCGAACAACCCCACCCCGCCGGCGCCGGCATGCACCAGCACCGATTGGCCGGGCGCAAGCGCCCCATGCGCAAACAAGGCGCTCCAGGCAGTGAGCGCTGCCAGCGGCACGGCGGCGGCCTGCTGCAACGGGATGGCGCGCGGTGCCGGCGCCACGTGATCCGCGCATACGGCGATGTATTCGGCATATGCGCCGTTGCGACTCATATCCGCCATCGCGAAAACCGCATCGCCTGGCTTGAAGCGTGTTACCTGTGCCCCCACCGCTTCAACCATGCCGGCGACATCCCAACCTGGAATGAACGGCAAGGGCCGCGGCGCAAAATCCTTGTAATAGCCCTGGCGGAACTGCCAGTCCGCTGGATTGACGCCTGCGGAATGGACCCTGATCAGCAATTCGTCAAGGCCGGCCTGCGGCTTCGGAGCGTCCTCGTAACGCAGCACCCCGGAGTCGCCGTATTGGTGGAAGCGGATCGCTTTCATGCTCGCTTCTCCAGGCTGTCGAAAGTCTCCAGATCCTCCGCCGCAGCGACGTGCCGCGACATCCAGGCCAGGTTGATCTCACGTGGCTTGAAGATATCCGGATTGACGATCTTCACGAACAAGCCGTAGGCGTTGTAGCGGCGATAAGCCAGCCAGGCCTGATCCAGTGTTGGCGGCGCCACCCCGTGAACCGCCAGGGCCTGCAGGTAATGCGCCAGCAGGTCGCGCTCATGGCGCCGCCGCGTTTCGATCTCCAGGGCGGAGACGATGAAATAACTGACATCCCAGGCCCAGCTGCCGAGGCGCGGCGACTGCCAATCCATCAATCCGGGTTCGCCGTCCGGGGTGAAGTAGAAATTATCGAGGTGGCAGTCCGAGTGAATCAGGCAGCGCACGCCCTCGCGCGACATCTGCGCCAGCTTCCAGAAAGCGCGCACAATCCGCTGCGGATCGTTGACGCAAGCGGGCACGGCGGCCTCGGCACGCTCAGCCAGATAGCGCTCGAACACCTGCGGTGTCTGCGCCAGGTACCACGCCGCATTGGCCCCATCCAGTGGAATGCCCTTTTCCACGTACCACAACTCCTGCGGCCAGCTTTGCCCCCAGGATGAGGCATGCAGGCGCGCCAGCGCCGCCAGAACGCCGGCCGCCACGTCGGGCGACACCGGCAGTGTCGCCTTGCCGAAACTGGCGCCGGCCACGCGCAAATCTTCCAGCAAAGCCAGGCCCTGATGACGATGCTCGTCATTGCCGGCGTAGAAGCAGCGCGGCACGCGGACGTCCAGACGCGGCGCCAGCTCGCGGTAGAACAGCGGCTCGATCTCGTAGATGCGCGAAGGCGCCATGGTTTCGAAATGCGCCTCGTAGCCGCCCTTCAACCACATTCGTTCCGGCAGCGCACCCGCTTCCCCCTGGCGGGCATAGCGCAGCCGCAAGGGAACATTGGTGCCGGTGCCATGGATAGCCTGGCCCAATTCCACCGCCGCAACGACGGTGCCCGGATGCCGTACCGACAAGGCACGGCTGAGCCACTCGGGCGTAAGCCCGGCGAGAGCGGCAGGCGGCAGCACGGAGATGCTCATGACGAAATTTCCGTTGAAGGTGCGCGAAAGCAGGACGCTGGCAGCTCAGATCAGCAGATAGCCGCCGTCCACCACGATGGTGGTCCCGGTAATGAAGTCGCTCAGTCCGCACGCCGCGAACAGCACCGCCCTGGCGATATCGTCCGGCCGCCCGTGACGCCCCAGCACTCCGCGCGGCGCCGAGTCCAGACCTTGATCCGCCGGCACGCCCAGGTATTTCATGATCGGCCCGGAAGCTTCGCGCGCGCCCGGCGTATCGGTACCCCCGGGACATACCGCGTTCACGGTGATGCCGTAACGCCCCAATTCCTTGGCGAAGCCGCGCGTCATCGCCACCACCCCGCCCTTCGCGGCATCGTAATGCGACATCGCGCCTACCGGCAGAAAGGCATCGGTCGAGCCGATGTTGACGATGCGTCCACCGCAACCGGCCTTGACCATCTGCCGCGCCGCCGCCTGGGTATGGAAGAACACGCCCTTCAGCCCGATATCGACCACCGTATCGAACTGCTTTTCCGTGGCGTGCAACAGCTCCGCCGGCTGGAAGGCGATGGCATTGTTGACGATGATGTCGAGTCCGCCATGGCGCTTCACCGCCTCGCCGACTATGCGCTCCGCATCCGCCAGGCTACCCGCATCTGCTGCCAGCGCCAGCGCCGTGCCTCCGGCGGCGACGATCAGTTCCGCGGTCTCGCGCGCCTGCGCTTCGAGCACATCGGTTACCACCACCGAAGCGCCTGCCTCGGCCAGCCGCAGGGCAATGGCGCGACCAATACCGCGCGCCGCGCCGGTGACAATAGCGGATTTGCCTTTCAGCGATATCAGGTCGTGCAGAGCCACGGGGGCCGGATTGCTGGTCACGTCATCTCCTCGGATTTGCGGCATGGCGCCCAACAGGCGTCGTGCCATTTTTTGAATAATGTTCAGATTACAGCACGGCAGGGCTACAAGACAATCCTTCGCAAGGATCCGCGTCGAGCGCTCAGCCCGCCTCGCCGTGTGCCGCCCAGAAGGCCTGCCAGCTCGGCCAGTGCATCGGCGCCGTGCCGCGGCCCACTGCATGCTTCGGCCAGTCCGCCGCGGGCTGATCCAGCGGCGAACGCGGCTGCACCTGTCCATAAACCAGGCGGTGCTTGCGGCTGACGAAGTACCAGCGCCCGCCACGGCGCTCGTAGCGATCCTCATACACGATCAATTGATGGGTCCACTCCCGCTCGTCGCCCATTTCGCCATGGCAATACACCACGCCGGTGGCGTGATCCTCGTCAACCAGATCGATGGCGTGCGTGCCGATATTGAGTATGGAGATGCGCGACTGCGCCAGCATGCCGGACAGCACCCGCTCGAACGCCGCGCGCCCGCTATCACCGCCCGGCACCCGCACCTCCTCGACGAACAACGCAGCCACCGCGGCAACGTCGAGTTGACCGATGCTCACTGCATAGTGCGCGGCAAGCTGCCGGATTTCCTCGTAGGCCAGCAGTCGCCGCACCTCGGATTCGATGGCAGCCATCGTCAGGCTGTCTTTTTTTCGGTGATCGCCGTGTACAGCAGCGCCTTCACCACCGCGAAATCCAGCGCCGGGGAAATCGGCATGGCCGGCGTGCCGGCGCGCGCATTCAGATCCGCCAGGGTCTTCTGCGGGTCGTCGGTTTCCACTTCGTAAATCGCCAGGTACTGCGTCGGCGCAGCGGCATCCTCAAGCGCCAGCTTGAAGCGCTGCGCGGCAAGGAAGCCCGGCACCCGCAGCACATCGTCGAGATGCTGCTCGGTATACCAGCGGTTGAATTCCTCTTCCTTGCCGGCGACAGCATCGCTGAACACGGTGTAGGCATAACGGGCCATGGATCAATCTCCTCGATCAGGGTCGGTGGTCTTCAAGAATCAGGTCGGACGCGCGCCAGGCCAGCGCCATCGTCGGTGCATTGGTGTTGCCGGAAATCAGCTCAGGGTAGATCGAGCAATCCATCACCCGCAGGCGCTCGACACCGCGCACGCGCAGCCGCTCGTCCAGCACCGCCTTATCGTCCTGCCCCATCTTGCAGGTGCCGGCGGCGTGATAACCCGCCTGCCCGTACTTCTGGAACACCGCGACGATCTCCTCATCGCTCTGCGCCGCCGCGGTGAAGCGCGACTCCGCACCGAGAAACGGCCGCAGCGCCGGTTGCGTCATCAGGCGGCGCATGGCGCGCACCATTGCCACGGCGACCTTGCGGTCGCGCTCGTCCTGGAGATAGTTCGGCACGATGCGCAGCGGCGCATTCGGGTCCGCCGACTCGATTGTGATCTCACCCTGGCTGTGCGGTCGCAGCGGATAACCGAACAGCTGCACCCCCGGCTCCCTCTCGAACTGCATCGTATCCAGATCGAGCGAGAATGGCGCGAACATCAGCTGCGCATCCGGCCGATCCAGCGCCGCCTCGGTCTTGACGAAAGCCCCAATCTCGTACGAGCCCCAGGCCATCACGCCCTTGCCGGTCAGCACATACTGCAGCACGTTCTTCAGCAGCCGTGCGCCTGAAAACTGATTGTTGTAGCTCAGGCGCGCATCCTTCAGCGCGTACTGCAGATCGAGCAGCCAGTGCTCGCGCATATTGCGGCCCACCCCGGGGCTGTCCTGCACCAGCGGGATGCCCAGCTTCTGCAGCAGCGCACCCGGCCCCACCCCGGAAAGCTGCAGCAGCTTGGGCGAGACGATGGCGCCCGCACTGAGTATTACCTCGCCGGTACAGCGGAACTCCTGCTTCCCGCCTCCCTGCACCGCGGCAACACCCACCGCACGCCGGCCCTCGAACAGTACGCGGTCGACACGCACGCCAGTCAGGATGTGCAGATTCGGACGGCCGCGCACCGGATCAAGAAAGCCGCGCGCCGCGCTAACCCGTTTGCCGCACCTGTCGATGTTGACCTGCAGATAGCCGATGCCGTGTTGGTCCAGCCGGTTCTGATCCTGCTTGCGCGGCAAGCCGAGGGATACCCCCGCCTGGATCAACGCCTCCCCCAGCGGCGAACGCCCGGGATGCGTGTTCACCTCGATCGGCCCGCCGACGCCACGCAGCTCGTCCGCGCCCAGTTCGTGGTCCTCCAGCTTCCTGAAATACGGCGCCACCTCATCCCAGGACCATCCGCGATTGCCCAATTCGGCAAGCCGGTCGTAGTCCTGCGGCTGGCCGCGCACCCACACCATGCCATTGACCGAACTCGAACCGCCCAGCACCTTGCCGCGCGACCACACATCCGGCCGCATACCGGTGCCGCGGTCATGTGTAGTGACGTAGTGGGAGGCATGGCCGCTGCCGGCCAGCAGTTTGCCGAAACCCTTCGGCATGCGGATGAACCAGCTGTTATCGGCCGGCCCCTCTTCCAGCAGCAGCACCCGCTTGGCCGGGTCTTCAGACAGCCGGTTGGCCAGCACACAACCGGCCGAACCCGCGCCGACGACAATGAAATCGTACTGCTCGCTCACCCTGTCTCCTCGTAAACCTCTGCTGTCATCCTGAGCGCAGCGAAGAATCCGGCCCGACTTCCAAGCCGAGCCCGATCAAAACACCATCACGGCCTCAAATCTCCACCATCTCGAACTGCGCCTTCTCCGCATTGCAGTCCGGACAGATCCAGCTCTCCGGCACATCCTCCCAGCGCGTGCCGGGCGCAATGCCGCTGGCCGGATCGCCCAGTTCCTCGTCGTAGATCCAGCCGCAGTTGCTGCACATCCACTTCTTCATCGCGCGCCCTCAACCGTCGAAGCGCACATGCAGATGCCGCGGCACCCGCATCATCGAACCGCGGATATCCGGCGGCGGCATGTCGGGATCGAGCCGCAGATTCGGCAGCCGGTCGAGGATCGCATTCAGCGCGCGCGTCATCTCCACCCGCGCCAGATGCTGGCCGATGCACACATGCGGACCGGCGGAAAAAGCGAAATTCCGGTTGCTGCCGCGCTGGCGGAAGATGTCGAACTTGTCCGGATCGGCCCAGCGCTTCTCGTCGCGGTTGGCCGAGCCGGCGCAGGTATCGATGGCCGAGCCGGCGGGAATGGCAATGCCGCCCAGCACCACCTCGCGCGTCGTCAGGCGCGTCTGCATCAGCACCGGCCCATCCCAGCGCAGCGCCTCCTCGATCGCCGCCGCCACCAGGCTGCGATCCTTGCGCACCGCCTCGAGCTGCCCGGGATTGCGCAGCAACCCGGTGAGCAGGATGCTGGTGCCGCGGTACGTGGTGTCGCCGCCCGCGTTGACCAGCTGCCGCAGGAACGAGATCAGGATCTCCTCGTCCAGGCGCTCGCCGTCCACCTCGGCCACCGCCAGCATGCTGACCAGGTCTTCGCCTGGACTGGCGCGGCGTTGCGCCACCATGTCCCTGAAATAGTCGCCGAGCTTGGCGCTGGCCTCGGTGCCGTGCGCCACGTCGAACGACACCACCGTCTGCGCAATCGCCAGCTTATGGAAGACGGCGATATCCTGCTGCGGCAGCCCCAGCTGCTTATAGATGATCTGGAATGGATAGAACAGCGTGAACTCCTGCACCAGGTCGGCCTTGCCGCGGCCGGTGAACCTGCCGAGCAGGCTGTCCACCACCGGATCGACCAGGGTCTCGCCCCACTTCGCCACCGTGTTGGGTAAAAACGCCTTCTGGAAGATCTTGCGGTAGCGCGGATGATCCGGCGCATCCATGGTCGAGATGCTTTGGCCGAAGCTGATGCCGATGTTGTACTTGTAGCCGGCGTTGGAAAACGTCGCCGGATCGTTCAGCACCTGCGCCACCTCGTCATACCCCACCACCGTGAAATGCCGCAGATGCCCCAGCGTCACATCCGGATAACAACCCATCAGCACGCGGAAGTCGGCTTCGTGCACCGGCGCCCTGGCGCGCAGCGCCGCCATGATCGGATAAGGATCCGGCGTATCGCCGAACATCGCTTCGTCGGCCAGGAAAGGGTCGTAGGAAGGATCGTCGAAATCCCTGATGCGGGGAAAGTCGCCCATGGCTCGCTGCTCCAGTAAGAGATTCAGGTGCGCGTGCGCGGCCGCGGTTTGCGGACGGCGACGCGCTTTGATTTGTCGGATGCGGCCGGCGCGAGGCCGCGCGCAAACACGCCCGCCGCCGATTCCATCAGTGCCGACAGACGCGGCGAACCCAGACCGAACAGCAGCCGTCCGTAAGCCGCCAGGCCCAGGCGCAGATGCACCAGCGTGTCGGCAATCAGGTCCAGGTCCGCCGCGGCGTCGATGGTTCCGCGCGCGCGGTGCTCGCGCAGGCGCTCCACCAGCAGCGGCGTATACCAATCGGTGCGCAGGCCCTTGAGTGCATCGGCGACGCCGGCATCCACCGTCGCCCGTGCCAGCGCCAGCCGCGCGAAGCATTCGACGTCCTCGGAGAAATCGGCCTCCGACAGGAACCCGGCAATCTCGTCTTCGAGCCGTTCCGCCACCGCCGGCCGGGCCGAGCGCTCGCGGGTCAGCTCGGATTTGTTGTAACTGCGGAGGATCGCTGCCAGCAGTCCGGCCTTGCCGCCGAAGTAACGGGTGATCAGCTGTTCATTGACGCCCGCCGCCTCCGCGATACGCTTGGTGGTGGCCGCCTCATAACCCAGCTCGGACATCACCTCGACGCCCGCCTGGAACAGCTTCGCCTCGGTCGCCTGCCGGTCGCGCTTGCGCACCGGCTCGGACGATTTGTCTCCTCTCACGCTGCGACCTCGTTCGTCGTCTGTACTTGTATGTGTTCACATACTTAATGCACAAAGACTATCGGCAGCGATCCGGCCTGGCAAGCGTTTTATTCTATTTATTGAATTTTGTTCAGAATTTTGTTTTATGCCAAACCGCCTTCGCAATCCGGCTTCAAGCCAGAACCAGCAACGACTCCTTGCTGAACGGACTGAAGCCGCTGCCGGTGCGCAGCTTGTGCGTCCACTCGGCATCATGCAGCAGGGCCCGGCCCACTTCGATCAGGTCAAACTCGCCGCGGTTGAAGCGCTCCAGCAACGGATCGAAGTCCACCACCGGATCGGCGGTCTTGCCCGCCATGCTGTCGTAATAGCCGGTATTCAGCCCCACCCCGCCCACCGCCATCGCCAGCTTGCCGGTGACGCGCCGGGTCCAGCCGGCCAGGTTCATCTCCGAGCCTTCGAACTCGGCGCGACCGAAATAGCGCGTGCTGGCCTCGAACAGATCCACGCCGGCATCGGCGATCGGTCCCAGCACTTCCTCCAGTTCCTGCGGCGTCTGCGCCAGCCGGGCGCGGAAGTCCTGCTGCTTCCATTGCGAGAAGCGCAGGCTGATCGGCAGCGCCGGTCCCACCGCGGCGCGGATCGCCCGCACCACCTCCACCGCGAAGCGCGAGCGCCGCTGACGATCCCCGCCCCAGCCGTCGCTGCGGAAATTGGTCTCGTCCCAGAGGAAATTGTCGATCATGTAACCATGCGCGCCGTGGATGGCGATACCGTCGAAGCCCACGGCTTTGGCGTTGGCGGCGCTGCGCGCATAAGCCGCGATGACATCGGCGATATCCTCCTCGCTCATCGGCGCCGTCGGCTCGAACGCCAGCGCCGTGTACTTCGGATCGAGCGAGTTGGTGCGGCCCCGCGGTCCCCACACGCCCGAAGGCCGCATCGGTGGCGCCTCCGCATGCAGGCCCGTACCGCGTAGCTTCATCACCCCCATATGCCACAGCTGCGGAAAGATCACCCCGCCCGCCGCATGCACCGCCTCCACCACCTTCTTCCACCCCGCCAAGGCCGCTTCGCCGTACAGCACCGGAATGCTGTCCTCGCCCAGTCCCGCATCGCCCAGGGCGGAACGATGGTCGATCCCCACCCCCTCGGTAATGATCAACCCGGTCTCGCCCACCGCCCGGCGCGCGTAATAAGCCGCCACATCCGCCCCCGGCACCCCGCCGGGCGAAAAGCCGCGCGTCATCGGCGACATCACGATACGGTTCTTCAGGCGCAGCCCGAGCACATCGAGCGGGGCGAACAAGGGATCGACGGGGAGCTTCATCGGACCAGACAGCCCTGGCAAGGATTATGTACCGTTATCGTAACATAATAGGGCAAATGCACGCCTCCCCCTCTCCCGCTTGCGGGGGAGGGGTTTAGGGGAGGACCGGGCAGCGTCAACTCGCGCTGCGCCCTCCATCCACCGCATAAGCCCCGCCCGTCACATGCGAGGCCTCGTCCGAAGCCAGGAACAGCGCAAAACTCGCCACTTCCTCCGGCGTCCCCATGCGCCCCTGCGGAATGCGTGCCTGCAGCATCTCGCGCACCTCCGGCGGCGCGGCGCGCACCAGGTCGATCTCGATCGCCCCCGGACACAGCGCGTTGACGCGGATGTTGTCGTCCACGTACTCCAGCGCCGCCGTGCGGGTCAGCATCAGCATCGCCCCCTTGGAGGTGATGTAGGCCGACGAACGCGGCGAGGCGCGAAAACTGCCGATGGACGCCATGTTGACGATGGAGCCACCGCCGCTGTCCAGCATCAGCGGAATGCAGTACTTCAGCACCAGGAAGGCACCGCGCACGTTCACCGCAATGGTGTCGTCCCAGCTCTCCACAGGCACCTCATGGATGCGCCGCTGCAACGGATCGCCCTTGCCGGCATTGTTGACCAGCACATCGAGCCGGCCATGGCGCTTGCGGCAATGCGCTGCCATCGCCTGCACCGCCTCCGGCTGCGACACATCGGCCCGCAGGAACTCGATCTCCCTTTCGGCCACCTCCGCCACATCCTTGCCCGCGTCACTGACCGATACCGCGATGACCCGCGCCCCCTCCTTTGCAAAACGCAAGGCAATGGCCCGCCCAAGCCCGCGCCCGCCGCCGGTGACGATGCAAACCTTGTCCTTCAGACGATCACCCATGCACGCTCCTCCTGCAGCAGCCATCACCTGTTGGCCTGTCATCCTGAGTGCAGCGAAGGATCTGGCCGCGCATTGCACCTCATCGCCGCATTCACATCACTACGCCAGCAAACCCCGCAACGCCGCCACCAGCGCCAGCGGCTGATCCAGCATCAGGTGATGCCCCGCCTGCGGCACCACCACCGGCCCACGCCCTCCGGGCAGGAGCTGCGCAATGCGCCGCGCCCGCGCGCCATCGACGATCGCACTGCGCTCGCCGCAGACATAGCTCACCGGCACCTTGATCCGCCCCAGCAGCGCCGGCCCGTCCAGCTCCGGCGTGCCATGCGGCAGGGCCGCGTCGAACTTCCAGGTCCAGCCGCCCTCCACCTGCTTCAGGGAGTGATGGGCGATGTGTTCGAGCAGCCAAGGCTCCGCGTACTGGTCCGGCAGCAGGCGGAAGCGGCTCCGCGCCGTGGCGTAGTCCGGATAAGGCACCCGCCGCCCGGAATGCTCGATATGGCGCAACGTGTCCTGCCCGGGGAAATTGACGTAGCTGTCGAGCACAATGGCATGGCCCACCCCGTGGGAATCCTCCGCGCACAGCCGCAGCAGCCGGCTGCCGCCATAGCTGTGCGCCGCCACCACCGGCTGTTCCAGCCCGGCATGCGCGATCACCGCGCCGATCTCCGCACTGTGCTGCCCCAGCGCATAGGCTGGCCGGTAATCGCTCTCGCCCATGCCGGACAGGTCCATCGCCAGCACCCGGAACGAATCGGTGAAGAACGGCGCGATGAAATCCCACCAGCGGCTATGCCCGCGATAGCCGTGCACGAACAGCAGCCCCGGCTTGCCGGCATCCTGCTCGTTCCAGCAGCGGTAATGAATCCGCACCCCTTCGAACTGGGCAAAACGGGAAAGCGCCGGCTGCGCCACCGCGTGCAGAAACCACTCCGGCGCGGCCGCACCCTGCAGCGTGTCGGCGTCCGCGCTCACCAGTCGAAACGGATCGCCGCGGTCTTGACGCGACTATAGAAGCGCAGCCCTTCCAGGCCCTGCTCCTTGAAAGCCGAGCCGGAATCCTTGAAGCCGCCGAAGGGCTGGTGCACATCCCAGCCCGAAGTCGGCAGATTGATCGACACCTGCCCGGCATCCGCCGCATCGATGAAGCGCTGCGCGTAACGCAGGCTGCCGGTGAACAGCGCCGCCGACAGGCCATAAGGCGAATCGTTGGCGGCCACCACCGCCTCTTCGAACGAAGCCACTGCCCGCACCGCCAGCACCGGCCCGAACACCTCTTCCTTCCAGATCGGCATCTCCGGCGTGACCCCGGTGACGATGGTCGGCTCGACGAAGCAGCCATGCCCCAACGCCTCGTCCCGCGGCACGCCGCCGCCAAGCGCGATGCACGCGCCCGAAGCACGGGCCCGCTCGATATGCCCCAGCACCTCCTGCTGGTGCTTGCGGCTCACCACCGGGCCGATTTTCGTCTGCGGATCGGTGCCCGGCCCCAGCTTCAGCGCAGCCACCGCCGCTACCAGCTTCTCCACCAGACGGTCATGCACCGCGGCCTCAACGATGACCCGGCTGGTCGCCGTGCAGCGCTGCCCCGCCTGGCCGAACGATGCGCCGACCAGAGTCGCCACCGCCAGATCGAGATCGGCATCCGCCAGCACCACCGAGGCATTCTTGCCGCCCATCTCGGTCTGCAGGCGCACATTGCGACCCGCCAGCTTGCGCGACAGGCCCAGGCCCACCTCGGTGGAACCGGTAAAAGTGACTGCCGCCAGGCGCCGATCACCGATCACCAGTTCGTCGAAACTGGCATGGTCGGTAATCACCAGGTTGAGCACCCCGCCCGGCAGCCCCGCCTCGACCAGCGCCCGCACCAGATGGCAGGCTGCCAGCGGCGTCTCGCGCGCCGGCTTGAGGATCACCGCATTGCCGCTGATCAGTGCCGGCCCCAGCTTGCGCGCCGGCGTCAGCATCGGATCGTTCCACGGCGTGATCATGGCGACGATCCCCACCGGTTCGGTCAGGATCATCGCCCGCGTGCCCGACCGCCCGTCGGCGATGATGCCGCCCTGCGGCAACCGCGCCGTCGCCGCATAGAAATCCAGGAAGTCCGCGCTCTTCTCCACTTCCACCGTGGCTTCCGCCAGCGTCTTGCCGTTCTCCAGCGACACGCTGCGCGCCACCTCGTCGCGCCGTCCGCGCAGAATCACCGCCGCTTTCGACAGGATCGCCGCACGCGCCAGCGCCGAAGTGCCGCGCCACAGCACCGCCCCCTGCGCCGCCGCATCCATCGCGCGTACCACCTGCTCGCGCGTCATCAGCCGGTAACGCGCCAGCACCTCGCGCACATCGGAAGGATTGGTGTCATTGGCCACAGCGGGAGCCGCGCCGGCCTCCCAGGAGTCGCCGATCCGGTATTCGATTTCCAGGCTCACGGTTTCAGTCCACTTCAGGCACAATAAAGTAACGTTACTGTACCATTATTCAAGCTGGCATTTGCACCCTGGAGGAGCCCCACGGTGACCACCGAAGCCCACACCGCCTGCCGCATCTGCGCCGGCGCCTGCTCCTTGCGCCTGACCCTCGACGACAGCGGCAAGGTCGTCGCCGCCCGCGGCGACAAGGACAATCCCGTCACCCGCGGCTACGCCTGCATCAAGGGCCTGCACCTGCACGATGCCCACAACAGCCCCGAGCGCATCCTGCATCCGCTGAAGCGCCAGCCGGACGGCAGCTTCGCCCGCATCACCCTCGACCAGGCGCTGGAGGAAATCGCCCACCGGCTGCAATCCCTGATGGCGGAGCACGGCGCCGAATCCGTCGCCGGCTTCCGCGGCACCATGAGTTATTCGAATCTCGCCGCCAACCACATGCTGCCCGACTTCCTCGCGGCGCTGGGCTCGAATTCCTTTTTCTCCACCATGACCATCGACCAGTCGGCCAAATGGGTCACGTTCGAGCGCCTCGGCGGCTGGGCCGCCGGCAAGGACCCCTATGTCCTCGCGGATACGCTGATGTTCGTCGGCACCAATCCCCTGGTCTCGCTCTCCACCTTCAACTTCGCCCTGCAGAACCCGGTCAAGGAAATCCACGCCGCCAGGGCGCGCGGCATGAAGATCGTGGTCATCGATCCGCGCCGCACCGAAACCGCCAGGCATGCCGACGTCTTCCTCCAGCCCCTCCCCGGCGAAGACCCCACCCTCCTCGCCGGCCTGCTGCGCATCGTGCTGAAGAACCAGTGGCACGACACCGATTTCTGCGCCCGTTACGTCAAGGACCTGCCGCGCCTGGCCCGCGCCGTCGAGCCCTATACCCCCGAATACGTGGCACAGCGCGCCGGCATCGCCGCCGAAGACCTGCAAGCCGCAGCCGCCGCCTTCGCCGAGCCGGTCCAGACCCCCGCCGGCCCGCGCCGCAAACGCGGTTCCGCCGCCTCTGGCACCGGCCCCAATATGGCGCCGCACTCCAACCTGGCCGAGCACCTGCTCGAATGCCTCAACGTCGTCTGCGGACGTTATTCCCGCCCCGGCGATGCAGTGCCCAACCCCGGCGTCATCGGCCCGCGCTACCAGCGCCACGCCGAAGTGATCCCGCCGCAGCGCTCCTGGGAACGCGGCTGGAAAAGCCGCGTCGCCGGCCACGGCATGATCTTCGGCCAGAAAATGAGCGGCACCCTGGCGCGGGAAATCACCACCCCCGGCCCGGGCCGCATCCGCGCGCTGCTGGTCGATGGCGGCAACCCGGTCAACGCCATTCCCGATCAGCAGGGCATCGCCGACGCCCTGCGCGACCTTGAGTTGCTGGTGACGATCGAGCCCTTCATGAGCAACACCGCCAGGCTCTCCCACTACATCATCCCGCCGAAGATGATGTTCGAACGCGCCGACCTGCCCACCCGCGACTACGAAAGCCACGTCATGTTCCAGCCCTACGCCCAGTACTCCGCCCCGGTCGCCACGCCCCCGCCCGGCGCCGAGCTGGTCGACGACTGGTTCGTCTTCTGGGACCTGGCGCGCCGTCTCGGCAAGCCCATCGTCTTCGACGGCGTACCTCTGGACATGCACAAAGCCCCCACCACCGACGACCTCCTCGCCATCCTGGTGCGCAACAGCTCCGTCCCTTTCGAGGAACTGCGCCGCCACCCGCAAGGCAAGGTGTTCGAAGTCGAGCCGATGACGGTGCAACCCGGCGACCCGGCCAGTATCGCCCGCTTCGACGTGATGCCTGAGGACGTCGAACGCGAACTGGTCGATGTCCTCAAGGAATCGGCCACAGCCCCTGGCTACACCCATCAACTCGCCGTGCGCCGCGTACGCGAAGTGCAGAACAGCATGTACCACCACCTCCTCGTCATCAGGCATCGCATGCCGTGCAATTGCGCCTGCCTGCACCCGGATGACCTGGCAGCGCAGGGCATCGCCGAAGGCGCCCGGGTCACCATCGTCTCCGAGTACGGCCGCATCACCGCCATGATCGAAGCCGACCCCAGCCTGCGCCCGGGCGTCATCTCCATCTCTCACGGCTGGGGCCCGCTGCCTGGCTGCGATGCTGTGGAAGACCATGCGGGAACCAACCCCAATCTGCTGCTCAGCAGCGATCACCACCTCGACCCGATCAATGCGATGCCCATGATGACCGGCGTGCCAGTGAGACTTGAACGGCTTTAGCCGAACCGGCAAGTACCGAAAGTCCGCGCCACCAACTCCCCCCTCCCGCATGCGGGAGAGGGGCTGGGGGAGAGGGGCTTTTGCGCATCCCCAGCTTTATGGGTAGAGAAGGGCTTACAACGCCCGCAGCAAAGACCATACGCCCACGTCTCGTGGCAAGCCCCTTGCTACTGTAAAGCCCACAGACAAGAACGTAGTCGTAGGGGGCCCTATCAGGAGTCAGGCATGAGCAGTCCCGAAGAGCGGATCAGGAAGATCGTCGCCGAGCAATTGAACGTCAGCGAGGACCAGATTACGCTCGAGGCAAGATTCATCGAGGATCTGGGCGCCGATTCCCTCGATACCGTCGAGCTGGTGATGGCCCTCGAAGAGGAATTCAAGGTAGAAATCCCGGACCAGGAAGCGGAGAAAATCACCAGCTTCCGCGACGTACTGGATTTCATACAGCAGTGCCAAGCATCTCCAGCACCGCCCACCGGAACAGCAGGCTAACACGCTGCACCTCAATTTTCCCCAGTCTGCATAGACTACAAGGACGGGCTGAACGAACGTGAAGCCCATCTTTCGCAACTACGATAGGTCTCGCCCGCCCCATCTTCTTGTCCCTGCCCTTGCGAGGCATCGAGGATGTACCGGCCCACTGGATGCCAACCCACAAGGGTGGGTGGAGCCGCATAGCGGCGTAACCCACCGTTGCGGCCACGGCGGCGGTGGGCTGTGCTTCGCTCCACCCGCCCTCCAGGTCTGGTTTGTCATCCGGAGCGCAGCGAAGGATATGGCCAAGCCAGCGTAGGGAGGTCGAGGCCCGCCGTTTACCAGGAAACTCTCGCGGAAGGCGGGTCACATGACCCGCCCTAGCTGCACAGTAATGTGCCGATGGCTTCACGCAGCCCTAACCGGCCGGTCAAGGTGAAGTCTTTCCAGTTTAAATTGACGGCCAATGGCAGCTGACGGGAAATCGCGTCATGTCTCCGGCGGGCCAGAAGCAGCCGCTCGACCCTCAATATTCGTCGCCGAATTGCGGACGTTTACCCATTGGGTCATCTACGCCACTGTCGGGGGTGAAGCGCTGCTGGGTTGGTGCGTCTCCAACGCGCATGCCGTCCACCTGAAGCTACCGGGCCTGCTGCCGCTGCCGGACCTCGTGGGCGCCGATTCGGAGCTCGCCGATACACTGCAGGACTATCACATTTGGGGCGCATGGTTGCTGCTGGGGCTGTTGGTTCTGCATGTGTCCGCGGCACTCTGGCACCACTTTGTGCGGCGCGACGGCGTACTGCTGGCGATGCTGCCCGGCGCCGCTCGCCACAACGGGAAGGCGGAGCAGAAGTTGGGCCTGCCCGCTGCTTCCGGTTCGAATAAGTAGCGCTGTCGTGTGCCTTGGAGGCCGACCGGCAGTCGCTACAAAATTGGTCGATGTGCTTGCGATTGGGTGGTCGTACGGACATTGATGGGGTTTTTGCCGGCTACGAATAGTTGGCGTTGTAGTCGGCAGCCGCATTGCGCGGCGGCGCGTACGCGACGCAGGCAGGCAGGCGCCGTGGCGGCGTAGTGGTCCACACGAAGTGACGGCATAATCCAACGTTGCCGGAGACCGGCCTTGAGCGTTCCGACTGCGGCGAAAGTCAAATACGCTTCGCCATTCGCTAATCCACAATCGGAATCTCTGGTGGCGATGGGCACGCTGCGATTTGCCCACCCTTGGAATACGAAGCGCTTGGGCTGTTTATGGAAAGGTGTGGGTGAAGAAGTGG
>FTAG01001316.1_pt1 | contig 16774 bp, 16 predicted proteins | sample 1638911 | NCBI WGS metagenome assembly FTAG01 (sample SAMEA3914813, study PRJEB12502) | metagenome | biome: forest; material: soil | place: Canada | collected 2011-07-07 | depth 0.3 m
TCAACAACGCCGCCGGCCCGCCGCCCGGCGACTTCCAGGCCTGGGGCGAGGAGGACTGGCGCAGGGCCACGGACGCCAACATGATCGCGCCGATCCTCCTGATCCGCGCCGTCCTGCCGCCGATGCGCCGCAAGGGCTGGGGCCGGATCCTGAACATCACCTCCTCGGCGGTGAAGGCGCCGCTGCCCCTGCTCGGCCTGTCGAACGGCGCCCGCGCCGGCCTCACCGGCTTTGTTGCCGGGCTGGCGCGCGAGGTGGCGCGCGACGGGGTGACGATCAACAACCTCCTGCCGGGGACCTTCGCCACCGACCGGCTGACCGGCTATGCCGCCGCGCTCGCCGGTTCGCGCGGGATCGAGCCCGAGGAGGCGATGCGCCAGATCGAAGCCGCCAATCCTACCGGCCGGGTCGGCCGGCCCGACGAGTTCGGCGCCGTCTGCGCCTTCCTGGCGGGCCGCCATGCCGGCTACATCACCGGGCAGAACATCCTTCTCGATGGCGGCGCCTATCCGGGGGTCATGTAGAGGCCGGCGGCTCACCGGCAGGCGGACGCCGAGGCCGCTGGCGTTGCCAATCCACCGCGCCGGGCATATATCACCCCTTCTGACTAGCTAGTCAGATGGAGGTGACGATGGCGGCGGGTGCATCCCGGGACGGGCGTCGAAAAGGCGGTCGAACGCCGAACGCCGCCGGTGGATGGAAACTTGAAGACGCCAAGGCGCGCTTCAGCGAAGTCGTCCGGCTTGCTCGGAGTGAAGGCCCGCAGCGCGTCACCGTGCGCGGCAAGGATGCTGTGGTCGTGATCAGCGTCGAGGAACTGGAACGATTGGCGCCGCCCGACGCGAACCGAACTCCGCTGGTCGCCTTCATGGAGGGCCTGCACCTCGGCGGCTTGGACATCGCCCGTGAATCCGACGTCGGCCGAGATGTCGACCTGTGAAAGGGTGGTTGCTCGACACCAATGTTGTCGCCGCGCTGATCAATCCAAACGGCGCGCCGAGCGTGAAGGCCTGGGCCGCGGCGCAGCCTGAACACCGGATGTATCTGAGCATCCTGACGCTGGGCGAATACGACAAGGGCATCCACAATCTCGCCGCCGACCACCCCGAACGGTCGCGCCATATCGCGGCGCGCGACGCTCTGGAGGGCCGGTTCGCCGGCCGTATCCTGTCGGTGGACGACGCCATCGTGCGTCGTTGGGGCGAGATTTCGGGGTCCGTGAAACGGCAAACGGGTCATCCGCCGTCGGTAATCGATACACTCCTGGCGGCGACAGCCTTGGAACTGGAGCTGTTCCTGGCGACACGGAATACCAAGGACGTGGAGCACAGCGGGGCCGCCGTCTTCAATCCATGGGAAGATGACGCCGCTCAGTTTCCACTCGCCTGATCCGCCATCCGACCTAGCCCCGATTGCTCAGGCCTAAAAGCCTGGCCGGCGCCGGAACCTCAACCCGCCGCAATCCTCACCCGGGTCCCCGTCGGCGCATTGTCCCCGAAGCTCAGCGTCAGGCCGTGCATGCGGGCGACGGCCGCGACCAGGCTGAGGCCGAGCCCGTGCCCTGGGACGCTGTGATGGGCGGCGCTGCGGTAGAAGCGTTTGACCACCAGGCCGCGGTCGGCCTCGGGGATGCCCGGGCCGGTGTCGCTGACCTCCAGCACGAAGCCTTCGCCGGCGCGCTGCAGGCTCAGGCCCACCGTCCCGCCCGGCGGGGTGAACTTCAGGGCGTTGTCGAGCAGGTTGGCGACGGCCTCGACGAACAGGTCGCTGTCGACCCGCGCGGTCACGCCGGGGGCGATGTCCACCCGGAAGGCCAGTTCGCGCTCGGCCACAAGGGGGGCGTAGAGCTCGCCCACCTGGTCCAGCAGGATCGACAGGTCGAGCGCGGCGATCCCGGCGTTGCGCCGCTGGGCCTCCACCGCCGCAATGCGCAGCAGGGCGCGGAAGCGGGCCAGCACGCTATCGGCCTCGGTGACGCAGACCTCGAGCTTGTCCCGATTGGGGTCGCCCTGCGGCAGGGACTCGCTGGCGTGCTCCAGGGTGGCGCGGAGCCGGGTCAGGGGCGTGCGCAGCTCATGGGCGACGCTTTCGCCGGCGGTCTGGGCGTGCACCACCAGCCGCTCGACCTCGTCCATCATGGTGTTGACGATCGCCGCCAGGGCGTCGAGCTCGTCGCGCCGGTGGGTCACCGGCAGGCGGACGCCGAGGTCGCCGCCGACGATCCGCTCGCTGGCCAGGCGCATGGCCTGGATGCGGCGCAGCGGGTCCAGGCTCAGCACCAGACCCGACACCAGGCCGAGCGTGGCGATGATCGAGCCCGAGACGAACAGGGCCACGATCAGGATGCGCCGGAGCTCGCCCAGCTGTCCGGTGTCGCGGGCGACGACCAGGGTCTCGCCCCACGGCAGGGTGTGGGCCAGGGCGCGGACGGCGGGCCGGGCGCCCGCGCTGGGGAACTCGCGGATCTGGTTCTGGCCGACCTGCGGCGGCGGCAGGTCGATATCGCCGGCGACCCTCTGGCCGCCGGCGCTGTAGAGGGCGAGATAGTTCAGGGGGTCGCGATGCGCCTCCTGGTCGAGGCGGCGGAGGATGTCTTCCGGGCTGGCCGGGCGGAACTGGCCGGCCTCGGCCTCGAGGATGCGGTCGACCCGGTGGGTCAGATAGTCGGCGGTCTGGGCGTAGACCAGGCCGAGCAGGATGGCGACGCCCAGCACATAGGCGGCGCCGAACTCCAGGGCGAGCCGGAACGGGGTGGTGCGCCAGGACGCGCTACTCAGCACGCAGCATATACCCCTTGCCGCGGAGGGTGTGCAGCAGGGGCTCGGTCCCGGCCAGTTCGAGCTTGTTCCTGAGACCGCGCACATGCACCTCGATCAGATTGGTCCCCGGATCGAAGTTATAGCCCCAGACGCGCTCGAAGATCATGGTCCGGGTCAGCACCTGGCCGGGGTTGCGGACGAACAGTTCGAGCAGCTTCAGCTCCTTGGGCACGAGCCTGAGGTCGCGGCCGCGCCGACGGGCGACCTGCGCCACCAGGTCGAGCTCCAGGTCGCCGAGCCGCAGCACCAGCTTTTCGGCGTCGGCCTTGCGCCGGCGCAGCAGCACCTCGATGCGCGCCACCATCTCGGCCGGCGAGAACGGCTTGGTCAGATAGTCGTCGCCGCCGGCCCGCAGCCCCCGCACGCGCTCGTCGACCTGGTCTATGGCGCTGATCATCAGGATCGGCGTGTCGACGCCCTGGCCCTTCAACGCCGCGGCGACGCTGAGGCCGTCCAGACCCGGCAGCAGCCGGTCGAGGGTGATGGCGTCATAGGCGCCCGTCAGCCCGCGCCGCAGGCCCTCGGCGCCGTCGGCGACCCAGTCGACCTTGAAGCCGGCGCCTGTCAGCTCGCGCGAGATCTCCGCGGCGGTGGGGGCATCGTCCTCTATGGTCAGGATCCTCGGCATGGCGCCGCCTCTCCGGTCGAAGTCTAGGGTTTGTCTTGACGCGCGTTTGATCCGAAAACCGGTTCCCACTTTTCGGAACGCGCTCTAGCTCAGGTAGCGCGTCTCCAGGAGGTCCACCAGCCAATCGATCATCGTCTCCCTGGAGACGGAGAACAGGTCGGCTTCGGCCAGGCCGCGCTTGTGACCCTCCCGCCCGATCAGGGCGTGGACCCGGCCGCTCCGCTCGATCGCGATGTCGAGGTAGGTGTCGGCGGAGTCCTGATCCGTGACCGCCACCCGGAAACTCGATTCTGCCGCATACTGACGATCGTGCGGGGTCAGCGCCAGCACGACGTCGGTCTCGGACAGCTGGTCGTTGATCTCGCCGACGGCGCCGGTCAGCTTGGCCAGCAGCCGCGGGATCTCTGCGACGATCCGGTCGCGTTCGGCGCGATTCGACCGGTGCGCCTGTTGCTCCGACAGCTGGCGACGCCGGGCGTCGATCACCCGCGCCAGCCGTGCCCCTGGTTCACCGTCCATTGGATTCACCGTCCATCGGGCTCACTATCCATTGGATTTATCTGGCCATCGAATCCATCGGGCCGCCCCGCGCTGGATGCGAACCACCGGTAGACCATAACGCCTGTGCGCCGGCTGCGCCGCTCCGAACGGCAAGATGAAGCAAACTTCACCTTGGGTCCGCCGATCGCACGCAAATTCATTTTTCGACGGCTGTCGATTCCGCTCCCCCTGGCGCGTCTCTCCGGCGAAGCTGCACGTGGTGTGCGGCGGATGAGGAGCGAGACCGATGCAATATATGCTGCTGATCTACGAGAACGAGAGCGTCTACGGTGACAAGACCGCCGGCTCCGCGGCGATCATGGAGGTGGTGGGCAAGCACATGGCCCTGTCGCAGTCCCTGGGCGCGGCGCGGATCGCCGGCGCCGGGCTCAAGAACACCAATGCCGCCACCACCCTGCGCACGAGCGGCGGCAAACAGGCCCTGCACGACGGCCCGTTCGCCGAGACCAAGGAGCAGCTCGGCGGCTACTATCTGATCGATGTGCCCGATCTCGACGCCGCCATCGCCGTGGCCCGCAAGATCCCCCTCTATGCCGAGGGCGCGATCGAGATCCGGCCGGTGCTGAATCCGGACGAGCGAAAGGCCCAATGAGCGGAGCGCCATGATCGCGGCGGCAGGCCGGGCAGGACTCGATCATGCCGTGCGGGAGGCCGGCGGCCGCGTCCGCGCGGCCCTGGCCGCCCGCTTCCGCGACCTCGACCTGGCCGAGGAGGCCTTCGCCGAGGCCTGCGCGCGGGCGGCGCAGGCCTGGCCGGGCGGCGGCGAACCGCGCGATCCCGCCGCCTGGCTCTACCGCGCCGCGTTTCGCGCGGCCCTCGACCAGCAGCGGCGGCGCGCGGTGCGCCAGCGCCTGGCCCCCGACCCGCCCGAGCCCGACCCCACTGCCGAGGAGGCGCTCATGGATGACGCCCGGCTGATCCCGGACGAGCGGCTCAGGCTGATCTTCGTCTGTTGCCACCCGGCCGTAGCGGCCGAGGCGCGGGCGGCCCTGACCTTGCGGCTGGTCTGCGGCCTCTCCACCGACGAGATCGCCCGCGCCTTCCTGATGGCCGAATCGGCGCTGGCCCAGCGTCTGGTCCGCGCCAAGCGCAAGATCGCCGAGGCGGGCGTGCCGTTCGATGTCCCCGGCCCGGACGGCTGGCCCGAGCGGATGGAGGCGGTGCTTTCGACGCTGGAGATCGCCTACGCCAAGGCCCATGAGGACGCGGCGGGGGCGGGGCCGCATGCGGGCTATGCGGACGAGATGCTGCGCTTGACCGCCCTCCTGGCCCGGCTCGCGCCCCGGGACGGCGAGGCGCGGGCCCTGGCGGCCCTGGTCCGCTACGCCGAGGCGCGGCGGCCGGCCCGGCTCGACGAGACCGGCGCCATGACGCCGCTGTCGGAGCAGGATCCCCGGCTATGGCGGCGGGCGTTGATCGACGAGGCCAACAGCTATCTGGCCGAAGCCGAACGGCTCGGGGCGCAGGGGCCGCGGGCGCTCAACGCCGCGATCCACGGGGTCTGGTGCTCGCGGCGCAGCCTGCTCGATCCGCCGCCGTGGAGGCGGGTGCTGATCCTCTACGACGCCATGCTGGCGCAGAGGGACGACGTGATCGTGCGCCTGAACCGGGCGGTGGCCCTGGCCGAGGTCGTCGGCGTCGAGCCGGCGCTGAGGGAGGTCGAGGGGTTGGAGCCCACGGGCCTCGCCCGTCTGTCGTCCTACCATGCTGTCCGCGCCGACCTGCTGCGCCGCGCCGGCCGCCGCATCGAGGCCGCCGAAGCCTACGACGCCGTTCTCGCCCTCGGCCCCGCGCCCGCCGAACGGCTGTGGCTGGAGCGGCGGCGGCGGGAGGTGAGCGAGCGCTGACCCACTTTCAACGGAAAGGGAGAGGGCTTGCCCCGAACCTCACGCTCCGGCATCTGGCGCCGAAGCTCGCGGAGACCATCCTTGCCGAACCGGAAAGCGCGTCGACAGGCCGCCAAGACCGGGGCCCGGCCAGGGCCGGCGGTTCTCGACCCGGTGACGGAGGCTTATGGGCGCGGCGTGCGCAGCCGGGCGGCCGGACGGACCCTCGAGGCGCTGGACGCCTTCGAACGGGTGCTGGCGCTGGCGCCGCAGCACGCGGGCGCGCTTTATCATCTCGGCGCTATCGCCTATGGCGCGGGGCGGCTGGACTCGGCCAAGGGCTTCTTCGCCCGGGCGGCCGCGGCCGATCCGAAATCCACCGACGCGCATCTGGCGCTGGCCGCAGTCCTGCATGGCGAGGGCGATCTCGACCTCGCGGCCGGCGCGCTCGAGCGGGCGCTGGCCGTGAAGCCCGGCGACGCCTACGCCTGGATGAACCTCGGCAACATCCGGCGCGAGCAGCAAGCCTTCACCGCTGCGGAGACCGCTGGCCGGCAGGCGGTCGAGCGCGACCCCGGCTCGGCGCTCGCGTGGCGGAACCTGGCGGTCACGCTGCAGGAGCAGGGGCAGGCGGCTCCCGCCATCGCCGCCTACGACCGGGCCCTGGCGATCGATCCGGCGTTCCGCGAGGCCGGCAGCGGCCGGCTGTTCTGCCTGAACTATGCTGAGGACCGATCGGCGGCCGAGGTCGCGCACGAGCATCGGCGCTGGGGCGCGACGATACAGGCGCAGACGCCGGCGCCCGCCGCTTCCTGGCCCAATCTTCCGGACCCGGATCGGCGGCTTCGGGTCGGCTATGTCTCGGGCGACTTCCACACCCATCCGGTCGGCTACTTCCTGGCCCAGGTGCTCGAAGCGCACGACCGGTCCTCGGTCGAGACGTTCTGCTATTCGAACGGCGTCCGCGCCGACGCCATGACCCAGCGGCTCTGCGCCGCCGGTGATCAGTGGCGTTTGATCGCCGGGCTCGACGACCCCGCCGCCGAGGCGATGATCCGCGCCGATGCGATCGACGTGCTGATCGATCTCTCGGGTCACACCAGCCATGGGCGGCTGTCGCTGTTCGCCCGGCGTCCTGCACCGGTGCAGGCGTCTTGGCTCGGCTATGTGGCCACCACCGGCTTGCCGGCCATGGACTATCTCATCACCGACGCCGAGACCGCGCCGCCGGGGTCGGAGGCCCTGTTCACCGAGACCCTGCTGCGCTCGCCGCGCGGCCGGTTCTGCTATGCGCCGCCTGACTATGCGCCGCCGGTTTCGCCGCCGCCCTCGGCCGGCGGCAGGCCGTTCGTGTTCGGAAGCTTCAACGACACGCTGAAGATCACCCCCCACGTCGTCCGCCTGTGGGCCGAGGTGCTGCAGGCGGTCCCCGGCGCCCGGCTCCTGCTCAAGTGGCGCTCGCTCGACGACGAGGGTGTACGGGAGCGGTTCGCCGAACAGTTCCGGCAGTTGGGCGTCGGCCCTGACCGGTTGGAGCTGCGCGGCCATTCTCCGCATCCGGAGATGCTGGCTCAGTATGCGGATGTGGATGTGGCGCTCGACCCGCTGTCGTTCTCGGGCGGGATGACCAGCTGCGAGGCGCTGTGGATGGGGGTTCCAGTCGTGACCCTGCCCGAACAGAAGCCGGCCTCGCGTCAGACCCTGTCTTTCCTGACCCAGCTCGGCCTTCCTGAACTGGTAGCGGCGTCCGAGGCCGACTACGTCGCCCTCGCCGCGGACCTAGCGCGCGATCCCGAGCGGCTCGCCGGACTTCGCGCGTCGCTGCGCCCGCGGATGCAAGCCTCGCCCGTGTGTCAGCCCGCCCCGTTCACGGCGGCGCACGAGGCGCTGATCCGCCAGATGTGGCGCGATTGGTGTGAGGGACGGGCCATCGCATAAATTCGGCCTCATCCTGAGGTGCGGAGCGAAGCGAAGCCTCGAAGGGCGAGGCCGTCGCACTACGCTGGCCGCCCCGGAAGACGCTGAAGCAAGCGACGGCGCAGAGCCTCGTCCTTCGAGGCTCACTGCGTTCGCACCTCAGGATGAGGCTACTTATGGCTTAGCGCCAATATCCTCTGTGAGCGGAGTTTCTACTCCACCCTGCCCTTGAAGCTGTCGCGGAGTTCGCGCTTCAAGACCTTGCCGATGGCCGAGCGGGGCAGGCTGTCGGCGAGTTCGTAGGCCGACGGACGCTGGGTCTTGCCGACACGGGCGGCGACGAATTCGGCTAGTTCCGGGATCGACAGCGCCGCGCCCGGACGCGGGGTGACGAAGGCCACCGGGGTCTCACCCCATTTGTCGGACGGCATGCCGACCACCGCCGCCTCCAGCACCGCCGGATGCTGGACGATCACCGCCTCGATGTCGGAGGGATAGATGTTGAAGCCGCCCGAGATGATCATGTCCTTCTTGCGGTCCATGAGGGTCAGGAAGCCCTCCTCGTCGAAGCGGCCGACATCGCCGGTGCGGATGAAGCGCTCGCCCGCCGGGCTGTACCATTCGGCGGCCGAGGTCTTTTCGGGCTGGTTGTGATAGCCGTTCATCATCGCCGCAGAGCGCCCGACCACCTCGCCGATCTCGCCGATCGGCAGCGCCTTGCCGTCCTCGTCGATCAGCCGGATGTCGTGACCGGGCATCGGCCGGCCGACCGTGTGCAGCTTGTCGGGATGCTCGTGGGCGATCAGGGCGAACGAGCCGCCGCCCTCGGTCATGCCGTAGTATTCCACCAGGCCGCCCGGCCAGCGGTTCAGGACGTCGGCCTTGAGCTCTGCCCCGAATGGGGCCGAGGTGGAGAACTTCATCCGGAACGACTTCAGGTCGAAGCTGTCGAACTCCGGCAGGGCCATGATCCGGCGGTACTGCACGGGCACCAGCATGGCGTGGGTGGCGCGGTGCTGCTCCGCCAGCTTGAGGAAGCTCAGGGCGTCGAACTTCTTCATCAGCACCAGGGCGCCGCCGAGGCCCAGCGCAGGGAAGACGCTGACCAGGGTGGTGTTGGAGTAAAGCGGGGTCGAGACCATGGTCACCGCGTCGGGTCCATAGCCGGAGTTGGCGCCGCGGCCGATCTGGGTCCAGCGCATGGCGTGGCTCTGCACGATGCCCTTGGGCGCGCCGGTGGTGCCGGACGAGTAGATGATGTTGAACGGCCACTTGGGCTCGATCTCCGCCGGCGCGGGCCTGACGCCGTCGGGCGGCAGCCAGTCGGCGAACGCCTCGCCGGCTCCGGAGCCGTCCATCGCGATCCGCCGCGCCGTGATCCGGTCCGCCACCGGCGCCATCAGCTCGGCCACGCCTTCGTCGAGGAAGAACAGGGGCGCGGCGCAGTCGTCCAGCATCATGATCAGCTGGTCGGGCGTCGAGGACGGGGCCAGCGGCGAGACCGCGACGCCGGCCCGGAGGCCGCCGAGGAAGGTCGCCACATACTCCAGCGAGGAATAGGCGCTGATGGCGATGGCCTCGGTGGGCTTCAGCCCGTCGCGCTGCAGGCCGGCGGCGACCCGATCGACCAGCGCATTCAGTTCGCGGTAGGTCACGGCGCGGTCGCCGTCGATCACGGCGACCGCGTCGGGCTGCTCGTCGGCGTGGGCCGCGATCAGCGCCGGAAGAACGCCAAACTCCTGTTGCAGCAGGTCTTCCACGGTCATGACGGCATCCTCTTGCGGCGTCCGCTTACCCAGGCGGCAAGCCTGTGGCAAGACGCCTGGGCTGCGGCGGTCGAAGGGCGGGTACGGCGGGCAACCTCCCGTTTACCTTGATCTGGGATAGTCGGCCGATAATCGGGGGAAATCTGATGGCGCAACGCACGCCACCGTCGCGGCAGAGCCTGGACGCCGAGGCGGCCGCTTGGCTGTACCGCAACAGCGGCGACGGCTTCGCGCTGGTCGGCAACGGGCGTATCCTCAGCGTCAATCCGGCCTGGTGCGCCATGAACGGTTTCACCGCCGACGAGGTCATCGGCCAGCATGCGCTGAAGACCATGCACCCCGACGACCATCATCTCTATTTCGAAGCTGTCGCCAAGCTGCAGGCCGAGGGCGAGGCCAATATCGAGCATCGGGTCCTCACCGGCGACGGCCGGACCATCTGGGTCCGGCTGGCGGTCAAGCAGGCGGAAAACGGCCTGTCGATGGTGGTGATGCGGGAGATCACCGCCGAGCATCTGCAGCGGGAAGAAGCCGAGCAGGCGCAGCGGATCGGCGATCTGCTGCGCTCCGCCGCCAAGGTCTATACGTGGCGTTTCGACTCGGAGACCGGTCGCTATCTCACCGATCGCGACCCCGGGTCGACCGGGCTCGAAGTGCTCCGGCAGGATATGTCGGGCGACGACATGACCGCCGAAATCCATCCCGACGACCAGGCGCTCGTCGGGCAGGCCTTCAGGGTGTCGTTGCGCACGGGTGAGGCGCAAACCGTCTGGTATCGCCATGCGCGCGCCGACGGCGGCTGGTCGCGCTATCGCTCGACCTGGCGGGGCGGCCGCCAGGGCGCCAGCGGGCGTTATGAGGTGCTGGGCCTGACCCAGGACATGACCGAGCTGGCCGAGGCGCGCGACGCCGCCCTGCTCGGCGAGCAGGCGGCCAAGGAAGCGGCCGAGACCAAGTCCCGCTTCCTGGCCAATATGAGCCACGAGATCCGCACGCCGCTGAACGGCGTGCTGGGGGTGCTGCACCTGCTGAAGGGGGACGGCCTGTCGCCGAACGGCTCCGAGCTTGTGGACCAGGCGCTGGCCTGCGGCGAGATGCTGACCCAGCTGCTCAACGACGTGCTCGACTTCTCCAAGATCGAGGCCGGCAAGCTGGAGCTGAACCCCGAGCCGCTCGATCCGGCGGCGACCTTGAATGCGGTGGCCGACATGCTGCGGCCGGCCGCGGAGGATCGGGGCCTCTATCTCAGGACGGTTGTCGAGAGCGAGCCCGGCTGGGTGTCGGTCGATCCGGTACGGTTGCGTCAGGTGCTGTTCAACCTGATCGGCAACGCCACCAAATTCACCCTGCGCGGCGGCGTAGAGGTGGCGATGAAATCCATCGGCGCCGGCGCCGAGCATCGGTTGCGGGTCGAGGTGCGGGACACCGGCGTCGGCGTGGCGCCCGAGGCGATCACGGCCCTGTTCGAGCGCTTCCACCAGGCCGACGGCTCGACCACCCGCCGTTTCGGCGGCACCGGCCTTGGCCTCGCCATCACCCGCAGCCTGATCGAACAGATGGGCGGCGAAGTGAACGCCACGAGCGAGATCGGCCAGGGCTCGATCTTCTGGTTCGAGGTCGCTGCGCCCATCGTCGATCAGGGCGCCCAGGCGTCGGCCGAGACCGGCGACTGGCTCGAGGGGCTGCGCGTGCTGGTGGTCGAGGACAATCCCACCAACCGGCTGATCGCCAGCCGCATGCTGGAGAGCCTGGGGGCCGCGGTCGAGCTGGCCCACGACGGCGCCGAAGGCGTCGAAGCGGCGGCGCGCGCGGGCTTCGACCTGATCTTCATGGACATCCAGATGCCGGTGATGGACGGCGTCGAAGCCACCCGGCGCATCCGCCGGCTGGACGGGCCGGCGGCCGAGGTCCCGATCGTGGCCATGACCGCCAATGTGATGAAACACCAGATCAACGAATACCTGGCTGTCGGCATGGACGGCGCGATCGCCAAGCCGCTGAACCCTTCCGCCATCCTGGCCGAACTCGCCCGCTTGTCCGGTCGGGGCGAGCAGCCGTTGGAAGCGGTGGCGTAGAGTTTACGCGCCGCCGCGGCTAGGCTCGGCGCCATGCCGACGCCCCTTCCCTTCGCCGATCTTCCCAGTCTCGCCACCCTGCTGTTCTCAGGCCTGCTGGCCGGCGAAGAGATGGTGATCCGCTATGGCGTGCGGGACGCGATCAACGCCCTTGATCCTGAGCCGCAGATCCGGCTGCGCCAGGCGCTGATCCGCCGGCTGCGGATCCTCGTCCCGGCGATCTTCTTCCTGGCCCTGGGCTCGGCCGCCGTGGCCTTCGTGCTGTCTGGCGCCGCGGCCGAGAAGTCCTGGCGCCTCGCCGGTCTGTTCGCTCTCCTGGTCTTCATCACCATCACCCTGGCCGGCACGGTCCCGATCAACAAGGCGGCGCTCGGCTGGAAAGCGGATGATCCGCCTGCGGACTGGCGGATACAGATCGCGCGCTGGGAGCGGCTGGATACGGCCCGCACCTGGGCCGCCGTCGCCGCCTTCGTGCTGTTCTTGATGAGTTCGGTGTGGTGGTGAGGGGCTGCGATGCCAGCGGACTCCCCTGGACGCTCCCTCCCCAATCGTCGTCACCCGGCTTGACCGGGTGATCCATGCCTCACGTTTGGCTTCCGCCAACGTCGCTTGGATCGCCCGGTCAAGCCGGGCGACGACGCGTCAGGAGGAATGGCGCTGGCTCAATCTAAACCCGCTCGAACTCCAGCCACACCGGGGCGATGTCGCCGAGGCGCTTCTCCTCGTAGCGGGTGGTGATGTGGTCGGCGGGCGGGCGGCGCCAATCGTCGGCGCGTTCGGCGGTCCAGCGGAAGGCGGGCGAGGCGGCGAAGCGTTCGAGCGTCCAGTCGACATAGTCGGCCCAGTCGCTGGCGAAACGCAGCCGCCCGCCGGGCTTCAGAACGCGTGCGAGGTCGGCCACGGTTTCGGCCTGGATCAGCCGGCGCTTGTGATGGCGCGCCTTGGGCCAGGGGTCGGGAAACAGGATGAACACCCGGTCCAGCACGGAGTCCGGCAAGGCGGCGACCAGATCGCGGGCGTCGCCGATGTGCAGGCGTATGTTGGCGAGGTGGGCCTCGTCGATATGACGCAGCGCACTGGCCGCGCCGTTCCAGAACGGTTCGGCGCCCAGCACCAGCACCTCGGGCCGCCGGGCCGCCTGCGCCGCCATGTGCTCGCCGCCGCCGAAGCCGATCTCCAGCCAGGTCTCCGCCGCGCCCGGCATGAGGGCTCCCGGATCGATCGGCCCGGACAGGGGATCGAGCGCGATCCCGGGCAGCAGGGTATCGATCAGCGCCGCCTGCTTCGGCTTGATGGTGCGCGAGCGGGTGCGGCCGAAGCTGCGGATCGGGCCGTGCCCCGTCTGAGTCACATCCGGCATCACATCGCCGATATGCCGCCGTCGAGCTTCAGCTCGGCGCCGGTCATGAACTTGCTCTCGTCCGAGGCGAGATAGAGCACCGCGTTGGCGATGTCGTCCGGCTCGCCGATATGGCCAAGCGGAATCTGCCGCGACAGCTTGGCCTCCGCCGTCTCCTTGCCCAGCATGTCGCGCAGCCGGTCCAGGATCGGCGTGTCGATGAAGGTCGGGTGGATGGAGTTGGAGCGGATGTCGTAGCCCTGCTTGGCGCAGTGCAGGGCGATGTTCTTGGACAGCAGCCAGACCGCGGCCTTGGAGGCGTTGTAGGCGGGGGTGTTGTGGCCCGCGATCAGGCCGGCGATCGAGGAGATGTTGATGATCGAGCCCGGCTGGTTGGCCTTCATGTACTTCAGCGCGTGCTTGGCTCCGAGGAAGACGCTGTCGACGTTGACGTCCATCACCCGTTTCCAGTCCTCATAGGCCAACTGCTCGATATTGCCGCCGACGGAGATGCCGGCGTTGTTGAGCAGGACGCTGACGCCGCCCATGGCCGCGTCGGCCTCCTCCAGAGCGTAGATCCACTGGGCCTCGTCACGCACGTCGAGCGTGAACGCGAAGGCGGCTCCCTCGCCGTATTGAACGTTGATCTCCTCGGCCACAGTCTGCACGCCGGCGAGGTTGATGTCGGCCAGCGCTACCTTGGCGCCCTCGGACGCCAGCTTGCGCGCGGCCGCGGCGCCCAGCCCTTGGGCTGCGCCGGTGATGAAGGCCTTCTTGCCGGACACCCGGCCCTTAATGTCCGACATGCGAACCGTCCTGTCGTTTCTTCTGCATGCCTTCGACGAGCGACAGCAGCACGCCGCGCGGCGCAACGCCGGCGCCCTTGGCCATCAGGAAGTTCATCCCGCCCGGGATGACCACGGCCTGGCCGCGACGGAAGGCGGCGAAGCCGATGCGCGCCACCTGCTCGGCGGTCTGCATCGGCAGTTTGGTCAGGCCCATGGAGGCGTCGAACTCCGCCCGCGCCTGGAAACCGGTGGCGACCGGGCCGGGGCAGAGGGCGGTGGCGTGCACGCCGGTGTCCTTCAGCTCGCGGTTCAGCGCCTCGGTGAAGCTCAGCACGAAGGCCTTGGTGGCGTAGTAGACCGCCATATAGGGGCCGGGCTGGAAGGCGGCGGTGGAGGCGACGTTCAGGATCCCGCCGCGGCCGCGCTCGCGCATCGGTCCGCCGAAGCGCGCCGACAGCTCGGTCAGCACCCGGACGTTCAGGTCGATCGAGCCGAGCTGGGCGGCGAGGTCGGCGTCCAATACGCCGCCCGTGACGCCATAGCCGGCGTTGTTGACCAGGGCGTCGACCGTCAGACCGCGCTCGGCCATCATCGCCTCCAGGTCCGCGCCGGCGCCCCGCGCTTCGAGGTCCAAGGCGATCACATGCGTGGCGGCGCCCTTGGCTTCGAGCGCCTTGGCCACCGCGGCGAGCTTGGCCTCCGAGCGCGCCACCAGGGCCAGGTCATAGCCGCCCTTGGCGAATTCATGCGCCAGCGCCTCGCCGATGCCGCCCGAGGCGCCGGTGATCAGGGCCAGCGGACGCGGTCCCTTGGGCTTCTTGGCCATCACCGGGCCCCTGCGATCGTGTCCATGAAGCCGGCCAGGGCCACGTCCTTCTCGCTGACGCCGTCCGCGTCGTGGGTGGTCAGCGTCACCTCGACCCGGTTGTAGACGTTGAACCATTCGGGGTGATGGTCGGCCTTGTCGGCCCACAGGGCGATGCGGGTCATGAAGCCGAAGGCGGCGTTGAAGTCCTTGAACTTGAAGGTCTTGGCGATGGCGTCGCGCTCGCCCGCCGCCCGCATCCAGCCGTCGAGGCGCTGCAGGGCCGCCTCTGCGCCGATCTTGTCCGTGATAGCCATCCGGGGTCTCCTTGCGGGGCCTTCTAGCGCGCCCAGCGCCGGCCCGCACCCCCAGAGCGCTGCCCGGCTAAGTGGAATCGGTTAGCCGATCAGGCAGCGCGACCAACAAGGAAACTAGAGCCCTGCTCGGTTCACCTGAACTGGGCAGAGCTCTAGAGCGGCGGTATCGACATCTCGTCGGCGACCAGACCGCAGGCCGCCTCGAACCTCGCCTTGATCCAGTCGATCGGTTCGACTGGGCGATCGGTCCAGCCGCGCCGCCCCGGCTCGCGGAATATGCGCACCATCCCGCCTGTGGCGTCGATGCGGCAACCGCCCAGCGTCGTCACCCCCCCGGCGGCGATCACCTCGATCAGCCGAGCCAGTTCCGGGCCCCGCGGCGGCCGGGTGGTTCCGGACAGGCTCAACAGAGCCGCCGCCAGTACGGGTTTGGCCGCTGGCGACGGCGCAGCGGTGATGGCGCCCTGCTCAACCATGACGCCACCCGCCGCGAACGACAGCTGACGCGCGAGAGCCGGGATCGCAGGATCGCGTTCGACTTCGGGCGTGGCGGGCGGCGCGGCACCGCCGAGCGCCTGGCGGGCGCGCACCCGGGCGAAGCGCGGATCGGCGTTGGCCGGATCGTCCAGCCAGTCGGCGCCGCGAGCGATCAGCCAGGCGCGCAGCTCGGCGCGGGTCGCGCCGAGCAGGGGTCTCAGCAGGAAGACCCCGCGCCCCTTGGGCCAGGCGGGCGAGGGCGACCATTCGCGCAGCCGTCCCAGCCCGGGCGCGTCGGCCTGCCGCATGGCGTCGCCTTCGGCGATGTCGTCGGCCGTATGGCCCATCAGCAACACCCGGGCGCCGGCCGCCCGCGCCGCCTCGGCCAGCAGGGCGTGGCGCACCGTCCGCGCGCGCGCCTGGAGTCCGGTGACGGGCTTGCGGCCTTCCCAAGCGAGGGCCCGCCAGTCCGCGCCGAGCGCCTGCGCCTTCAGGCCGGCCGCCGCCGTCCAGGCCACGCTGTCGGGGTTCAGGCCGTGGTCGACGGTGAGGGCCAGGAGCGGCCGGCCGTGCGCCCTGGCCCAGTCAACCGTCAGGTGCAGCAAGGCCACGGAATCGCCACCGCCCGACAGGGCCACGGCCAGCGGCGCCTGCGCGGCGGGATCCAGCCGTCGCGCCAGCGCCTGATCGAAGGCTTTCACGGGAAGCGGAGCCGCCCGTTGGGCAGTTCGAACTCCACATAGGCCTTCAGCGCCTTGACCGCCTCGGCCGGCTCGCCCGGGATGGCCTCCGGGTCGATCGGCTCGCCGACCACCAGGCGGAAGGTCCGCCCGCGCTTGTTCAACAGCTCATGGAACAGGGTGATGTCGCGCAGCTCGCCCGAAAAGCGGTCGAAGACGTGGAACAGGAAGGACCAGGGGCCAGCCACGTGGATCGGCACCAGCGGCGCCGCGAACTTCCGCGCCAGGGAGATGGGCGTCGGCTGCCAGGGTTCGTCGGTCAGCACCTTGCCCCGGACCCGCGCCAGACGTCCGGATGGAAAGGTCACCAGCGCGCTGCCGGCCTCCAGCGTCCGATGGGTCATCTGCAGGGTCGTGCGTGTGGCCTCGCGCGAGCGTTTGGCGGCGCTCAGCTCCACGGGGATCAGCACGTCGCCAAAGCCCGGGACCACCCGGTTGGCGTCGGCGTTGGCGTAGAACACCAGGTCCCGCCGCACGGTCTTCAGGGCGTCGTAGACGGCGACGCCGTCGGCGATGCCGGTCGGGTGGTTGGAGACGGTGATGACGGCGCCGGTCCGCGGCACGCGCTCCAGTCCCTCGGCCGCCACGTCGAGCGCCAGCAGATCCGACACATAGTCGAGCGCATCCTGGCCGCTCATCGGGGCGATGGCGTCGGCCATCCGCCGGGCCTTCCGATAGTCGAGCAGCCGGTAGAGGATCGGACGCAGCACCGGCCA
>FTAG01001225.1_pt1 | contig 16747 bp, 13 predicted proteins | sample 1638911 | NCBI WGS metagenome assembly FTAG01 (sample SAMEA3914813, study PRJEB12502) | metagenome | biome: forest; material: soil | place: Canada | collected 2011-07-07 | depth 0.3 m
AACGGCGCGCTGCTCGGCCTTACCGGCGGCAAGGCCGAGGCCGGGCTGCGCTTCGGCGACCTGCTCGAACCGGCCGGCCTGGCCGAGGCGGCCCAGCGGCTGGTCGACAAGCCCGGCTCGCCGGTCGAGGTCCGCCTGGCCGACGGCGGCGGCAAGGTCGCCCACCTCTACCTGACCCGCGCGGACGGACGGCTGGTCGCCTATCTGATCGACGTCTCCGAACACAAGCAGGTCGAGCTTCAGCTGGCCCAGTCGCAGAAGATGCAGGCTATCGGCCAGCTGGCCGGCGGCGTGGCGCACGACTTCAACAACCTGCTCATGGCGATCCAGATGCAGCTCAGCGAGCTGCTGCAGCGCCATCCGGTGGGCGATCCCTCCTACGAGGGGCTGAACGAGATCGGCAAGACCGCCGTGCGCGCCGCCGACCTGGTGCGCAAGCTGCTGGCCTTCTCGCGCAAGCAGACCGTGCAGCGCGAGACGCTGGAGCTCGGCGAGCTGATCTCCGAGTTCGAGGTCCTGCTGAGGCGGCTGCTGCGCGAGGACGTGAAGCTCGAGAACGACTACGGCCGCGACCTGCCGCTGGTGCGCGCCGACAAGAGCCAGCTCGAGACCGCGGTGATGAACCTGGCGGTGAACGCGCGCGACGCCCTGCGCAGCCATGGCGCCGGCGACGGCGGTCCGGCGGTGGTGCGCATCCGGGTGGCGCGCGTGGCGCGGATGGAGGCCGTGGCGCTGGGCTTCCCCGGCTGCCCCGACGAAGGCTGCGCCATGATCGAGGTCTCCGACAACGGGCCGGGCATCCCGCCCGCGGTGATGGACAAGATCTTCGAGCCCTTCTTCACCACCAAGCCGCAACACGAGGGCACGGGCCTGGGCCTCGCCACCGTCTACGGCATCGTCAAGCAGGCGGACGGCTGGATCTGGGTGGAGAGCGAGCCCGGCCATGGCGCGGCCTTCCGCATCTTCCTGCCGATCTATACGCCGCCGCCGACCCTCGACACCGCCGCTCAGCCGACGCACGCGCCGCTGAAATTCAAGCCGACGCCGCGCGACCTGTCCGGCGTCGGCCGGATCCTGTTCGTCGAGGACGAGGACGCCGTGCGCACCGTCGCCGCCCGCCTGTTGCGCGCGCGCGGCTATGAGGTGATCGAGGCGGCCGACGGCGAAGAGGCGCTGGAGATCGCCGAGCAGCACGCGGGCGAGATCGACCTTTTGATCTCCGACGTGGTCATGCCCGGGCTCGACGGTCCGGCCCTGCTCAAGAAGGCCCGGCCGTTCCTGGGCGACGCCAAGGTGATGTTCATCTCGGGCTATGCCGAAGCCGAGTTCTCCGACCTCCTGGAAGGCGAGAGCGACATCACCTTCGTGGCCAAGCCGGTCGACATCAAGGTCCTGGCCGAACGGGTGAAACTGCTGCTGCGGTCGTAGTGAGATCCATGCTTCCCCTTGATGGGGAAGCTGTCCCCGCAGGGGACTGATGGGGTGGACGGCGGTACGGCCTGAAGGTTGGCGGGCCGCAAAGTCGTCTCCCGTGACCGTGCAGCTTGGCCTCGTTGTCGGCCGTTGTCTTGGTGGTGACCTCCTGCGGTTGACGGCGGGGGCGAAGGGGCGCTCAGCAAGTTCCGGGTGGCTGGGCGCGGGCCGGGGTGAGACCAGTCTGCGCCAACGCAGACGGAGACGATGCATGACCACGCTGGCCCAAGACCTCGCGCAGGGCCTGGACTGGACCACGGTCGAAACGGACCTCGATCGCAAGGGCGCGGGGGTGCTGAGCAAGCTGCTGTCGCCGGAGCAATGCCGGGACCTGACGTCGCTCTACGATCGGGACGACCCGTTCAGGAGCCGGGTGGTCATGGCGCGCCACGGGTTCGGGCAGGGCGAGTACCGCTACCTGGCCTATCCCTTGCCGTCGCTCGTCCAGCAGCTCCGAGAAGCGCTGTATCCGCGCCTGGTCCCTATCGCCAACCGATGGCACGTGCGCATGGGCTTGGCCACGCGCTTTCCCGATGACCATTCAGCGTTTCTTGAACGGTGCCATGACGCCGGCCAATGCAGGCCCACCCCCTTGCTGCTGCGCTACGGTCCAGGCGACTTCAACTGCCTGCATCAGGACCTGTACGGCGAGAACGTGTTCCCGCTGCAGGTCGCCATCCTCCTGTCCGAGCCGGGTCGCGACTTCAGCGGCGGCGAGTTCGTTCTGACCGAGCAAAGGCCGCGCATGCAGTCGCGCGCGATGGTCCTGCCCCTGGCCATGGGCGACGCGGCCGTCTTCGCGGTGAACTCCAGGCCTGTTCGTGGTGGGCGCGGCGATTATCGGGTCAACCTCAGGCACGGCGTCAGCGAACTCCGCAGCGGCCGAAGGCACACCCTGGGTGTGATCTTTCACGACGCGATCTGACCTCGGGGCCGGGGGGCTGGGGTCTGAGGTCTCGCGCCAGACTTGTTCCCGGCGCCCTTGTGCGGTGGGCTGCGGGCCGCCAAGCTCTGAGCCTCGTTTCGAGGGACCGCGCATGATCGACCGCCGCCGACTGACCGTGTCCACAGTTGTCCTGGCGCTGGCCGCCGTTTGCGGCTCGCAGGCCGCGCGCGCCGAGGACCCGAACCCGTCCATCGACGCCGTGTTCGCGGCCTATTCGGCTTCGACTCCCGGCTGCGCCGTGGGGATCGAGCGGACCGGGCTGCCGGCCGTTTTGCGGGCGTACGGCGCGTCGGATCTCGAGCACGGCGTTCCCAACCGGGTGGACTCGGTGTTCGAGGCCGGCTCGGTGTCCAAACAGTTCACCGCCGCCTCGGTGCTGCTGCTGGTGCAGGACGGGAAGCTGTCGCTGCAGGACGACGTGCGGAAATACATCCCGGAGCTGCCTGACTACGGCCGGCCGATCACCGTCGCCCAGCTGCTCGGCCATACCAGCGGCCTGCGCGACTGGGGCGGGGTGGAGGACATCGCCGGCTGGCCGCGCGGCGAGCGGGTCTATTCCATGGCCGATGTGCTGCACGTGGCGTCGCGCCAGCGCGCGCTGAACTACACGCCGGGCGCGGCCTGGTCGTACACCAACACCGGCTACAACCTGCTTGCGATCATCGTCGAGCGGGTCAGCGGCAAGGCGCTGCCGGCGTTCTCGCGTGAGCGGATCTTCGTTCCGCTGGGCATGACCCACTCGCAATGGCGCGACGATTTCCGCCGCGTCGTGCCGGGCCGGGCTATCGCCTACAGCGCCGCCGCCGGCGGCTTCGAGCAAAACATGCCGTTCGAGAACGCCTACGGGAACGGCGGCCTGTTGACCACGGTCGGCGATCTTCTGATCTGGAACCGAGCGCTGACCCAGGGCGGCCTGGGCGCCTATGTCGCCACCGAACTGCAGCGCCGTTCGACCCTCAACGACGCCCGGGCGGTCGACTACGCCCGGGGACTGTTCATCGAGCGCTACAAGGGACTCCCTCAGGTGGCGCATTCCGGGGCTACGGCCGGCTATCGCGCCTGGCTGGGGCGCTACCCGGACCAGGGCTTGTCGATCGCCTTGCTGTGCAACGCGGCCGAGGCGCGGACCGGCAAGCTGGCCCATGCGGTGGCCGATCTCTATCTTCCAAGCGACGCCACGCTGCCGGCGGCGGCGAAGCCGGACCCGGCGCTGGCCAAGTGGGCCGGGCTCTATGTCGACGACCGCGCCGGGACTCCGATGACGCTGGCTTGGCGCGGCGACCATCTGCAGACCGACGATGGCGCCAGCCTGGAGCCCACCTCAGAGGGCGCATTTCGCCTGGGCGATGCGCCGGCGACGCTGCTGCCGGACGGGCGGATACAGCTCGACGCCACCGGCGACATCGTCACCTTCACGCGGGCCCAGCCGTATGCGCCCACCGGCGCCGAGCTTCGGCCGGTCGTAGGCCGCTATCGAAGCAAGGAGGCCGAGGCGGTCTTCATCGTCTCCATGGAGGGCGACCGACTGCGCTTCACGGTCGAGGATCGGCCGGACGCCACCGGCCTGCTCAAGCCCGTCTACAAGGACGCCTTCCTCGGCCCGCAAGGCATGGTTCGCCTTGTCCGGGCCCCCAGCGGCGCGGTGACCGCGCTCCGCCTGTCCGACGATCGCGTCTGGGATCTCAGGGCCGAGCGGGCCCGGTGACAGGACCTCGTGAAGGCTGGGTTCGGCGCGCGGCGCTGAAGGTATTGGGAACGAAGAAAGTGCGGCTGCGCCACAACCTCGACTGGGCGCCGGGGAGCCTTCCATGATCTGGCTGGTTGTGATCGGTCTGGGCGTCTGGTGCGCGTTCCAGCAGCATGGATTGGGCGCGCTCCGTCAGGAATTGCAGACCCTGAAGCTGGAGCTCCTGCAGCTTCGAAGCCAGGCCAGACCCGCTGCGCCGACGCCGGCCGCTCAACTTCGCGACCCGGCCGAGGCGCACGCCGTCCCTCAGGCGCCGGTCGCCGCGTACGGGCCGCTCCGTGAGGCGCAGTCGCCGCCGCCGTTCCGCTCCGAGCCCCCGCCCGCGCCCGCGCCCCGCTCTGAGCGCATGGTCGAACCGGCTCCCGTCGACAAAGCGGCCTCGCGCCCCCGGCGATCGATCTCCGACTGGCTGTCTGAGAACGGCCTCGCCTGGATCGGGGGCGGCGCCCTGGCGCTGGGCGGGCTGATGCTGGTGGCCTATGCCGCCCAGCGGGGGTTCTTCACCCCCGGTTTCCGGATCCTCGCGGCGGTCATCCTCGGCTTCGTCCTGGTCGGCGTGGGCGAGTGGCTCCGACGCGGCGATCATGCGCGCGATCCCTCGCCCTTCCTGGCGCCGTCGCTGATCACCGGCGCCGGCGCCGCGATCCTCTATGCCGCCGACTGGGCGGCCTATGTGCTCTACGGTTTCATTCCCTTGCCGGTGGCGGCGGTTCTGATGTCGGCGATCTCGCTGGGCCTGCTGGCGATTTCGGTCCTGCACGGCGAGGCGCTGGGTCTCCTGGCCGTCGCCGGACTCTACGCCGTGCCGGTGGTCAGCGGTGGGCGATGGGACGGCGCGCCGCTGGACGCCTTCCTGCTCGTGGCCATGACCACCGGCGCGGCCATCATGGCGCGGTTGCGGTGGGCCCGCGTCGGCGCCGTGTCGTTCGCCCTGGGCGGCCTCTGGACGTTGCAGCGCGAGGTGATCGGCGATGCGTCGGGCGCCCTGATCATGATCCTCGCGGCCCAGGGGCTGTGCCTGGCGTTCGTCGGCCTGGCGATCCGCCGCGCGCGCCCGGAGGCCGCGCGGCCAAGCGCGCTTCTGACCCGGCTGCCGACGGCGACCGTGATCGGCGCCGGAACCGTCGCGGCGGTCCTATGGATCGGCGGCGTGGTGACGGACGCCGCCAGCGCCGGCGTGGCCACCTTGTCGCTGGCGGTCGCCTCCGCCCTCGGCGTCCGGCTGAAGCTCACGTCCGAGTGGACCTTGCTCACGCCGGCCGTGGTCATCGCGCTTGCTGCGCTCCTGGCCTTCGTCACGCCCAGCGACTCCCACCGCATCGTCTGGCTCTGCGCCGACGTCGCCGGCCTGATCGCCGCCGCCTTCCTCAGCACGGGGAAGGAACGCGAGCCGGGGACGTCGGCGATCGTCGGCGCCGCCGGAGCCGCCCTGACGCTCACCCTGGCGTCGCCTGCGTTGGCGATCGGTGCGGGCCGGCTGGACTGGGTCGTCGATGTCGGCTTCGCCTCACTCCTGGCCGCCGGCGCCGTCGCCCTGTCGCGCCGGGTCGCCGACCGTCGCGCCAGCCTGACGCTCGCGGCCTGGATCGGCGCCGCGGCGGAAGTCGCCGCGCTTGCACTGCACGCCGGCGTCGACGCGCATCTTGCGCCGATCGGGTACGCGCTCCTGGCCATGCTGCTCTCCGTCCTGGCTGTCCGGCTGGCTTGGCGGGGCTTCGCCGAGGCGACCGCGGTCGCCGGCTTGGCCAGCCTGGCCGCCCTGTTGGCGGCGCCGTTTGCCGGCGGCGCCCTTCTGGCCTCCGCGACCTGGCCGCAGATCGCCGGTGTGGCGATGACGGCGACCGCGATCCAGGCCGGCGCCTGGTGGATTCTGAGGCGGCGCGGGGATGTTGCCGGCATCGTCGAAGCGGTCTCGACCCTGGCCGTGATCTCCGGCCTGGTCGGCTGTTTCCTGGTGTTGAACCGGTGGAGCGCGCCGGTGTCCGGCGGCGCCCTCGACGACTTCACCATCACCGCCCTGCGGAGCCTTCTGCTGCTCGCGGCCGGCTTGATGCTCGCCCTCCGGCCTGCCGCAACGGCAATCGGCCGGTGGCGGGCGCCGGCCTTCCTGGCGCTGGGCGCCGCCCACGGCCTCGTGCTGCAGGCGCTGGTGTTGCACCCCTGGTGGGGCATGGCTGAACGGGTGACGGGTCCACCGATCGCCGACAGCCTGCTGCTCGGCCTGTTTGCGCCGGCGGCCCTGCTCGCCGCGGCGGCGCGGCCGCTGGCCAAGACCGAGCGCCGGCTGGCGGGTGCGGCCGTCGTCTGCGCCTTCCTGTTCCTGGCGTTCTGGCTGCCGAGCGAAATCCGCCGCCTGTTCCATGGCCCGGTGCTGACTGAGGGCGCGTTCGGCTTTTCGGAGGTCGCTGCCTATGGCGTGGCCATCCTCGCCCTGGTGGCGGGCCTCGATCTGGCGGCGGAGCGGATCTCGACCGCCGTCGAAGCCGAGCCGTGGCTTTCGCCCCTCGTCCGCGGCCTCGGCTGGGCGGCCTTGGTCGCCGGGCTTTGCGTCCTCGGCGGACTGGCCAGTCCGTGGTGGGGTCCGCTCGAAGGCCCGTTGCGCAGCCCGATCCTGCTCTTCGCGCTATATGTGGCGGGGATCGGCCTGACCGGCTGGTTCGCCGCGTGGGGCCGGATGAGCGGCCGGCCGACCTTGGCGCATGCGGCGCTGAGTTTCTGCGGGATCGAAGCTTTCGCCCTGATCAGCCTCGTGGTGCGGTTCGCGTTCCACGGCGGCGACATGCGTGCGCCCTTGCGCGAGGCGAGCCTCGAAACCTGGACCTTCTCGGCGGTCTGGGCCATCTATGGCTTGATCGTCCTGACGGTCGGCGCCGGCCGCAAGGACATCGCGCTACGAGGACTCGGCCTGACCATCCTGCTGGTCACGACGGCCAAGGTGTTCCTGTTCGACATGGCGCGACTGGAGGGGGTGGTCCGGGCCGCCTCCTTCCTGGCGCTGGGCGCGGTGCTGATGCTCGGCGCGCTGATGGTCAGGCGGATGCGGACACGGGCGGTGGAGTAGCCGCTCCCAAGCCATATTCCCGGCGCCCTTGTGCGCTGGGCTGCGCGCCGCCAAGCTTCGAGCCTCGCTTCCTGGGACCCTGCATGATCGACCGCCGCCGCCTCGTCGCCTCAACCGCAGCCCTGGCGGCCCTGCCGGCGCGCGCTCTGTCCGCCGGCGCGCCTTCGCCGGACGCGGCGAAGCTGAACGCCCTGATGGACGACTTCGTGCAGCGGAACCTGCGCCGCTCGCCCGAGACGGCCACCAGCCTCGGCCTCGACACCGGGGCGCTGGCGGGCGGGAAATCCCTGCTCGACGACCGGTCGCTCGCCGCCTCGGCCAGGGACAAGACGGAGAATTTCAAGCGCCAGAAAGAGCTCGCCACGATCGACCGGCGCAAGCTCGGCGGCCTGGATGCGGTGAACTACGACACCGTCGCCTATGTGCAGGATATCGAGGCCGAGGCGGACCGGCAGTTCAACTACGGCGGTTCGGGTTCCGGTGCGCCCTACATCCTGACCCAGCTCACCGGCGCCTATTCGTCGGTGCCGGACTTTCTCGACACCCAGCATTCGATCGCCGGCAAGGACGACGCCGAAGCCTACCTCGCCCGCCTGTCGGCCTTCGCCAAGGCGATGGACCAGGAGAGCGAGCAAGTGGATCACGACGCCGGTCTCGGCGTCATCCCGCCCGACTTCGTCATCGACACCACCCTGAAGCAGATGAAGAGCTTCGCCGACACGCCAGCCGACCAGGCGACGCTGGTGACGTCGGTGGCGCGCCGCGCCAGGGAAAAAGGGATCGACGGCGACTGGGCCGGGCGGGCGAGCAAGATCTACCAGGGCGAGGTGCTGCCGGCGCTGCAGGGGCAGATGGCGCTGCTGCGCGGCCTCCGGACCCGCGCCACCCACGAAGCCGGCGTGCGCCGCCTGCCCAAGGGCGAGGCTTATTACCGGGCCTCGCTGAAGAACTGGACCACCACCGACGCCTCGCCGGAGGAGACCCACAGGGTGGGGCTCGAACAGGTGACCCTGCTGAATGCCCGGCTCGACGAGGCTTTCAAGGCCCAGGGCATGAGCAAGGGCGCGCCGTGGGAGCGGCTCCGCGCCCTGTTCGCCGATCCGCGCTTCCTCTATCCCAACACCGACGACGGCAAGGCCAAGCTGATCGCCGACCTGAACTTCAAGGTCGAGGCGGTGCAGGCCAGGCTCCCGGCCTGGTTCGGGACCCTGCCCAAGGCCAGGGTGGAGATCCGTCGGGTGCCCCCGGCGATCGAGGCCGGCGCCTCGTCGAACTACCAGGCCGGTACGCTCGATGGGTCGCGCCCCGGCGCCTACTACATCGTGCTTCGCGACACCGCCGAGGATCCGTCCTGGCTGATGCCGACCCTGACCTATCACGAGGCCATCCCGGGCCACCACCTGCAGGGCACGCTGGCGCGCGAGACCGACCTGCCGATGATCCGCAAGCTGATCTGGTTCTCGGCCTATGGCGAGGGCTGGGCCCTCTACGCCGAACAGCTGGCCGAGGAGATGGGAATGTACGAGACCGACCCCTGGGGCCGGATCGGCTATCTGCACGACGCCCTGCTGCGCGCCGCCCGCATCGTCATGGACACCGGCCTGCACAGCCAGGGCTGGACCCGCGAACAGGCCATCCGCTACTTCATCGAGAACCAGGGCGACCCGGACTCGGCGGCGATCAGCGAGGTCGAACGCTATTGCGTCTGGCCCGGACAGGCCTGCAGCTACATGGTGGGCAAGCTCGAATGGCTGCGCCTGCGCGCCAAGGCCAAGGCGGCGCTCGGGGACAAGTACGACATCCGCCGCTTCCACGACGCGGGCCTGCTCAGCGGACCGACGCCGCTGAAGGTGCTGGACACGGTGATCGACGGCTATATCGAGCGTACGAAGAGGGCGTAGCACCCTCTTGGGGGAATTCGAGCACCATGACCACGCGACGTGACCTGATGACCACCGCCGCTTCCGCCGGGGCCCTTGCGGCCGTTCCAGGGGTCACCGATGCCGCCGAGGCGCCGGGCGACGCGCGGCTGAAGGCGGCGTTCGAGCGGATGGCCGACAGCTATCTGTCGTTCCATCCCGAGGCCGCGACCTCGCTCGGCCTCGACAAGGGCAAGCGCGCCGCCGAAAAGCACCGGCTCGACGGGCGGACGGCGTCGGCCATCGCCGCCGACGCCGCCTTCTGCGCCGCCTTCGCCGGCGAGTTGAAGTCCATTCCGGACGGCTCCCTGTCGCCCTCGGCCCAGATCGACAAGGCGACGGTCCGCTACGCCCTGATGCTGGGCCACGACGCCCGGCCGTTCGATTTCGGGACCAACAGCCTGACCACGGCGATGGGCGAGTCCCAGTCGCCGCACGTGGTCGACCAGCAGAACGGCGCCCTGCACAATGTTCCCGAGATGCTGGACAGCCAGCATCAGGTGAAAACGGTCGAAGACGCCATCGCCTACATCGACCGGCTGCATCAGCTGGCGCTCGTGCTCGACCAGGAGACCGAGCGGATGAAGGCCGACACGGCGCGGGGGATCCTGCCGCCGAACTTCCTGCTGACCAACGCCATCGGCCAGGGTGAGGGCTTCCGCAAGACCAAGCCCGAGGATCAGCGCATGGCGACCGCCTTCAAGGCCAAGCTCGACAAGGCGCAGTTGCCGACCAAGATGCTGGAGGAGTGCGTGCATGTGATCAGCGCCGAGATCATGTACGCCGCGAACCGCCAGCAGGATCAGCTCAAGGCCATGCTGGCCAAGGCCGACGACCGGGCCGGCGTGTGGCGGCTGGCCGACGGCGAAGCCTATTACGCCTGGTGTCTCCGGGTCGGCACCAGCACCGAGATGACGCCCGACCGGGTCCACCAGATGGGCCTGGAGCAATGCCGCGAGATCGACGCACGGATGGACGCCCTGCTGCAGAAGCAGGGCCTGACCCAGGGCACGGTCGGCGCGCGGATGAGCGCCCTGACCAAGGATCCGCGCTTCGCCTTCCCCAACACGGCGGCGGGGCGCGAGCAGATCGTCGCCTATCTGAACGATCGCATCGCCGCGGCGCGCCAGCGCCTGCCGCAGGTCTCGAACCTGCACATGAAGGCGCCGGTGATCGTGCGCCCGGTGCCCGTCGACATCCAGGACGGGGCCGGCCTCGGCTATATGAACCCGGGCGCGATCGATGGGTCCAGGCCGTCGATCTACTATATCAACCTCAAGGACACGGCGAACTGGCCGAAGTTCTCCCTGCCCGACCTCACCTTCCACGAAACCCTGCCCGGCCACGCCTGGCAGGGCGCCTATCTGACCGAGACCGGCAAGACCCCGCTGATCCGGATCATCCTCTCCGGTTTCAACGCCTATGTGGAAGGCTGGGCCCTCTACGCCGAACAACTCGCCGACGAGATCGGCCTCTATGACGACGATCCCTTCGGCCGGCTCGGCTATCTGCAGGGGCTGAAGTTCCGCGCCGTGCGGCTGGTGGTCGACACGGGCCTGCACGCCAAGCGCTGGACCCGCCAGCAGGCGATCGACTGGGCGGTCCAGAACGCCGGCCGCGCCGGCAGCGCCATGACCAGCGAGGTCGACCGCTACTGCTCCTGGCCGGGCCAGGCCTGCGGCTACAAGGTGGGCCATACCGAGATCGTGCGCCTGCGCGAGAAGGCCCGGGCGGCGATGGGCCCGCGGTTCACCCTGCAGGGCTACGACGACGCGGTGGTCGAGGCCGGCGCCACGCCGCTGACCGTGCTCGGCGCGGCGGTGGATCGCTACATCGCCACCGGCAAGGCCGGGTAGGGAAGCCCCCTACCGGTCGAACTTGGTCGACAGTACGATCGAGGAGGTGGTCCGCTCCACCCCTTCCAGTTCGCCGATGATGTCGATCACCGCGTCGAGTTCGGCCATCGAGGGCGAGGCGACCAGGGCCAGAAGGTCGAATACCCCGGAGACCGACTCCAGCCGCCGCACCGCCGGCTGTTTGCGCACCGCCGCCGCGACCACGCCGGTCTGCTTGGGCCGGACCGTGATCATCACATAGGCGTGCACTTCGCCCCGCGCGTAGGCATCCGACACCTTGATCGTATAGCCCGCCACCACGCCGGACTGCTCCAGCCGGCCGATCCGGCTCTGCACCGTGGTGCGCGACAGGCCGAGCGCGCGGGCCAGCTCGGCCACCGGCGCGCGGGCGTTCTCGCGCAGCCGCGCCAGCAGGGCCTGATCGAGCGCGTCCATCGTCGGTATGCTCCCTTGGCCTATCAGATCGCCGAAATCATGGCTGCGGATCGTCGGCTTGGCAATGGAAACCGACGGCGAAGCGAATCACCCTGCCGATACAGGCAGAGGGAGACCGTCATGAAACAGGTTGTCGTGGTCGGGGCCGGCAAGATCGGCTCCATTGTCGCGGAGCTGCTGGCGGGCTCGGGCGACTTTCGCGTGACCATCGCCGACCGGGACGCGGCGCGGCTGACCGGGCTCAGTCCGGCGATCGGCCGCGAGGCCACGGACATCGGCGACGCCGAGGCCCTGCGCGTCCTGCTCAAGGGCCGGTTCGCGGTGATCTCCGCCGCGCCCTTCCACCTGACGCAACAGATCGCCGCGGCCGCCAAGGCGGCGGGAGCGCACTACCTGGACCTGACCGAAGACGTGGCGTCGACCCGCGCCGTCCGCGCCTTGGCCGAGGGGGCCGAGACCGCCTTCGTTCCGCAGTGCGGCCTGGCGCCCGGCTTCGTCTCCATCGTCGCCCACGACCTGGCCGGCCGGTTTGATGCGCTGCACGACGTGCGCCTGCGCGTCGGCGCCCTGCCGGTCTATCCGTCCAATGCGCTCAGCTACAACCTGACCTGGTCGACCGAAGGGCTGATCAACGAATACTGCGAGCCGTGCGAGGCGATCGTGCATGGCCAGCGGCGCGACACCGCGGCGCTGGAGGAGCTGGAGAGCTTCGCCCTCGACGGCGTGGCCTATGAGGCGTTCAACACCTCGGGCGGCCTGGGTTCGCTGTGCGAGACGCTGGCGGGGCGGGTGCGCAACCTGAACTACCGCACCATCCGCTATCCCGGCCATGCGGCGATCCTCAAGCTGCTGCTCAACGACCTCGGCCTGCGCCACCGTCGCGACGTGCTGAAGGAGATCCTCGAGACCAACATCCCGGAGACGGCGCAGGATGTGGTGGTGGTGTTCGTCACCGTCTCGGGCCTCAGGGTCGGGCGGCTGGTGCAGGAGACCTATGCCCACAAGGTCTACGCGGGCGAGGTGCGCGGCATCCCGATGAGCGCCATCCAGGCGACCACCGCCTCGTCCGTCTGCGCCGTGCTCGACCTCCTGGCCGAGGGCGCCATCCCGTCCAAGGGACTGGTGCGCCAGGAGGAGATCGCGCTGGCCGCCTTCCTCGACAACCGTTTCGGCCGCGTCTATGCCCGCCCGATTGACGCCCGTCCTGTCGGCGCCCCGCCCGTAGAGGGCGCCGAGGCCGCCCCCCGCTTGGAAGTCGCCGCATGAGCCTGACCGCGCTCGCCGCCAAATCCGCCGCCGTCCCGGTCCGCGACGAGGCGCTGGAGATTCTGGTCCGGCTCGGCGTCGACCTCGACGCCAGAATCGGTGGGGGGGCTGGCGAAACCCTTCCGGCCCGCTCGCCGATCACCGGCGAGACCCTGGCCGAGGTCCGCACGATTTCGCCCGCGGCCGCCGCCGCCGCTATCGACCATGCGCACGCGGCCTTCCTGGCCTGGCGCAAGGTTCCGGCCCCGCGCCGGGGCGAACTGGTGCGGCTGCTGGGCGAAGAGCTTCGCGCCGCCAAGGCCGATCTGGCCCGGCTGGTGACGCTCGAGGCCGGCAAGATCGTCTCCGAGGGACTCGGCGAGGTGCAGGAGATGATCGACATCTGCGACTTCGCCGTCGGCCTGTCGCGCCAGCTCTACGGCCTGACCATCGCCACCGAACGCTCCGAACACCGGATGATGGAAAGCTGGCATCCGCTGGGCGTCGTCGGGGTGATCTCGGCCTTCAACTTCCCGGTCGCGGTGTGGAGCTGGAACGCCGCCTTGGCGCTGGTCTGCGGCGATGCGGTGGTGTGGAAGCCGTCGGAGAAGACCCCGCTGACGGCGCTGGCCACCCAGGCCCTGTTCGAGCGCGCGGCCCGGCGGTTCGGGCCCGAGGCGCCCGAAGGCCTCTCCACCCTGCTGATCGGCGGACGCGAGGTCGGCGAGGCGCTGGTCGAGCATCCGCGGGTTCCGCTGGTGTCGGCGACCGGCTCGACGGCCATGGGCCGCGCGGTCGGGCCGCGCCTGGCCGGGCGGTTCGCCCGGGCCCTGCTCGAGCTTGGCGGCAACAACGCCGCCATCGTGGCCCCGAGCGCGGACCTCGACCTGACCCTGCGCGGCGTCGCCTTTTCCGCCATGGGCACCGCCGGTCAGCGCTGCACCACGCTGCGCCGGCTGTTCGTGCACGACAGCCTCTATGACGCCTTCCTGCCGCGGCTGAAGGCGGCCTACGACAGCGTCCACGTCGGCGATCCGCGCGAGGCCGACACCCTGGTCGGGCCGCTCATTGATCCCACCGCCAGCGCGGCCATGACGCAAGCGCTGGACACGGCGCGGGCAGAGGGCGGCCAGGTCCACGGCGGCGGAACGGTCGATGTCGCGGGCGGCGTGTTCGTGCGTCCGGCGCTGGTGGAGATGCCGGATCAGACCGAGGTGGTGCTGCGCGAGACCTTTGCGCCGATCCTGTATGTGATGCGCTATCGCGACCTTGATCAGGCCATCGCCCTGCAGAACGCCGCGCCCCAGGGGCTGTCGTCCTCGATCTTCACCAACGATCTTCGCGAGGCCGAGCAATTCGTCTCGGCCGAGGGGTCGGACTGCGGCATCGCCAACGTCAACCTCGGCCCATCCGGGGCGGAGATCGGCGGCGCCTTCGGCGGTGAGAAGGAGACCGGCGGCGGCCGGGAATCAGGCTCGGACGCCTGGAAGGCCTATATGCGCCGCGCCACCAACACGGTGAACTACGGCCGTAGCCTGCCCCTGGCCCAGGGAGTCAGGTTCGAGGTTTAGGAGCGCAAGATAGGTCCTCCCCCTCTGGGGGGTGTCCCCGAAGGGGACGGAGGGGGCCTGCGCGACATCGGCTACGTCGATGACGCATCCGGCGGCGGCGCTGCCCCCTCAGTCGCTCCGCGACAACTCCCCCAGAGGGGGAGCAGCTCGGAGCATCAGCTCAGCTTAGTGGTGAGCCGGAACGCCTTCGTGGGCCATGGCCGCGTCCTTGCGCTCGGCGGCCATCTTGCGCTTCTTCATCACGGCCATGTGGTGGCCGACGGCGCAGCCGGCCGCGGCGCCCAGGAGGGCGTGCTTGTGCATGGCGACGTGGGCGGCGACGCCGCCGACGACGGCGCCGGAGAGGCAGCCCACGGCGCCGGCCGAGGTCGCGGCCCCAGAGGCGGCGACGGCGATCGAAAGGGCGATGGCGACAGCTTTCATAAGCAGATCCTCCTGGCCGGAAAGGCCGTGGTTATTTCTAGTGCATGATCGGACCGGCGCCGATCCGCTTGCTGGCTGCAAGCTCAACAGTTTTCCAGACAAACCGTCGCAGTGGGGACCGGGAACAGGTGCAACCGGAAGTCTCGAATGGACGCCCGCGCATGGCGCACGCTAACCTTATTGTGTGAACCAGGATGAAGCCAAAGCCGGGCTCGACGCCTTGACGACGCGGGAGCGGGAGTGCCTGCGCCTGGTGTTCGCGGGGCTCCGCGCCAAGGAGATCGCCGACAGCCTGGGCGTGTCGGACGCGACGGTGAACAACCACCTCGCCAGCGCCCGGCGCAAGCTCGGCACCAGCGACAGCCGGCTCGCCGCACGCCAGTTGTTCTCCAGGGAGCGCGGGAGCGGCATAGTCAAAGAATGGCTAGATGAAACGACTACCATAGTCGCCGCCGCCGCCGCCGCCCTTCATGAGGCCACTCGCGACGAAGGGGGCAAGAGTGGAATCCACAGTACAATCACAGCCGATCCGGATCGATATCGGCGAGGGGAGTTCGAGCCTTCCCTGGAGACTGATCCGGAACGAACTGCAGGCCCTGGCGCCGGCGCAGTTCACCATGGTCGACTATCTTTTGAGCGACCTGGTGGACCGGGCGCCGACGCTGTCCGAACAGGAGCAGGTGCGCGAGCTTATGATCGTGATCCTGTCCGGCCTCACGCCGCGCTTTCCGTTCTCACGGGAGATCAGACCGCTCGACAGCTGACGGCGGTCCAGAAAGCCCTGTGGATCATGGGGCTGACGATCGGACTGGCGTTCGTGGCGGGGGCCGCCCTGCCGGGGATGCTGCTTCTGATCCATGCATTGCAGAGCTTTGCGGTCGGAAAACCACTTCTGGTCCGCTGATCCCTCACATCACGCGCCCTTGCGGCGCCGGAGACACCATCATGGACGACGATACAAAAACCCGCCTTGGGCGGGAGGGGACCCGTATTATCCATCAGATCGAGGATGCGCTCGACAACGCCATCGCCCTGCAGGGGCAGCTGGTCAGCTTCCTGCCGCAGGCGCGCAAGGACGCCGGTCTCTCGGCCGTGTTCGGCCAGGGCCTGTTCGACAACGCCAGCGACCTTTTGAGCGACCTGACCCAGGCGCGCCGGCGGGTGATCGAGGCCCACCGCAGCGCCGAGGCCGTGGCGCGCTATGTGGGTTATGTGAGAGCGGATGGCCCCGGCCAGACCAAGCCGCCGCCGGATAGTGTCGCCGGCGTGCCGGAAATGGCGGCGACGCCTACAACCCTGCGCGTGGTCAAAAAGGTAGCCTGAATCCGAATCGGGCCCGTCGGCGGGATCGCTGCCGGTCGGGCCCGGCGGTTTGTCGTTTCTGGGGAAACGCGGAGAGGCCATGAGCGCGGCAGAGGACGTGGCGCAGCACATCTACGGCAGCCTGCTCGACCTCCGCCGCCGTCTGGATGCCGAGGTCGCGCTCGAGGTCGCGCGCGCCGTGGTGGACGGGGCGAGCCGAGCGGTGGAGGAACTGAGCGAGGCGGCCCGGAGCGAAGCCGCTGGCAGGGCCGGCCATGACCCGGGCGACTTCTCGGGGGCCGGTTCATCCAAGCACTAAGATGATGTGACGCGGACATTTCGGACCCGGCGGGGTCCGGCTAACATCGGCTCATGTTCTGGATCTTCGACGCCCGGGTTTTGATCGAAAACGCGATCTACTATTCCGCCGGGGCCTTCGCTCTGTGGAAGGGCGGGCGGGCCGAACGTCTGGTCGCCGGCGCCCTGCTGGTCGAGAACACGCTCAGCTTCTTCGTGCAGAACCCGCATCGCATGTCGGATCCGCGCTATGCGTCGCTTTCGCTCGATGTCGCGACCCTGCTGGTCATTCTGTTCGCCACCTTCACGACAGACCGGCGCTGGACGCTCCTGGTCAGCGCCCTGCAGATCCTTTCAATGCTGACGTTCATCGCCCGGATCATCGATCCGACGGTCGGAACCTGGGCCTATGTGACGGTCGACATCGCCATCAGCTTCGCCATGATGGCGACCGTGGTCTACGGCGCCATCA
>FTAG01000306.1_pt1 | contig 16666 bp, 12 predicted proteins | sample 1638911 | NCBI WGS metagenome assembly FTAG01 (sample SAMEA3914813, study PRJEB12502) | metagenome | biome: forest; material: soil | place: Canada | collected 2011-07-07 | depth 0.3 m
GATCAGCACCGCGTGGCTGACGAAGAAGCCGAGGAAGATCGGCAGCAGGATCTGGATCGATTCCTTCATGCCGCGCAGGTTGAGCACGATCAGCAGGCCGACCAGGGCCAGCTCGGTGACGAACTTCCAGCCGTGCCAGTCGGGCGGCAGCAGGCTGAACACCGCGTCGGCGGCGCTGGCCACCGAGATGGTGATGGTCAGCACGTAGTCCACGATCAGGGCCGAGCCGGACAGCAGGCCGGCATAAGGACCGATCAGGCGGGTGGCGGCCTTGTAGCCGCCACCGCCGGAGGGGAACAGCTCGATCACCTGGTTGTAGGCCATGGCGATGACGAACACCGTCACCGCGGTGGCGACGGCCAGGTACAGGGCCAGATGGGTGTGCACGCCCAGCGCCAGGAAGGCCTCCTCCGGGCCGTAGCAGGCCGAGGACAGGCCGTCGGCGCCCAGGCCGATCCACGCCAGGAACGCCACCAGCACGATGTGCTGGCGGGTATGGGGATTGAGGGGATCGAGCTTGGCCCCCAGGACCAGGCGGCGGAACGCGCGGAGAAAATTCATGCTTGCGTTTCGCGCGCTCAGCGTGCCTGTGGCGGCCGGAATGAGACGTGCATCACATCATTATATCGTTGCGCGCCGGTGAAGGTGTCTGACGGGGCAGACAGGCGGAACGCTGCGCCCGCCGGCCGCGATGCACGAAAAGGGGGCGGAAAAGGCGCCGCATAGGGGCGGGGAGAAGCCTGCATCGGCTAAAATCCCTGCAAATCCGCAACTATTCCATCCGCTCCGCGGCCTGTCCGCCGGGGCCATACAGGACCCTACATGCGTCTTTCCAAGTATTTCCTCGTCACCGCCAAGGAAACGCCGGCCGACGCCGAAGTCGTCAGCCACCAGCTGATGCTGCGCGCCGGCCTGATCCGCAAGCTCGGCGCCGGCCTCTACACCTGGCTGCCGCTGGGTTTGCGCGTGGTGCAGAAAGTGGAGGCGATCGTGCGCGAGGAGATGAACCGCGCCGGCGCGCTGGAAGTGCTGGTGCCGCCGCAGGTGCCGGCGGAGCTGTGGATCGAGTCCGGCCGCTACGAGAAGTACGGCCCGGAGCTGCTGCGCTTCAAGGACCGCCACCAGCGCGACTTCATCCTGGGGCCCACCCACGAGGAAGTGATCACCGACATGGCGCGGCGCGACATCCGCAGCTACAAGCAGCTGCCGATCAACTTCTACCAGATCCAGACCAAGTTCCGCGACGAGATCCGGCCGCGCTTCGGCGTGATGCGCGGGCGCGAGTTCCTGATGAAGGACGCCTACTCGTTCCACACCGACGAGGCCGACCTGGTGCGCGAATACCGCAACATGCGCGAGGCCTACCGCGCCATCTTCACCCGCGTCGGTGTCGACTTCCGCATTGTCAAGGCCGACTCCGGCGCCATCGGCGGCGACCGCAGCGAGGAATTCCATGTGCTCGCCAATTCCGGCGAAGACCTGCTGGCGGTGTCGGATGGTTCCGACTACGCCGCCAACCTCGAGGCGGCCGAGCTGAAAGCAGTGGGCACGCGCGGTGCCGCCACGGCGCAGCCGGAGAAGGTTTCCACGCCGACGCAGAAGACCTGCGAGGAAGTGGCGGCACTGCTGCGGATTCCGCTCGACACCACCGTCAAGCTGATCGTGGCCAAGAGCCGCGACGGTGGCCTGGTGGCCCTGGCCCTGCGCGGCGACCACAGCCTCAACGCGCTCAAGGCCGAGAAGCATCCCGGGGTCGCCGCGCCGTTCACCCTGGCCGGCGACGCCGAAATCCGCGCCGCCTTCGGCGCCGAGCCCGGCTTCCTCGGCCCGACCGCGAAGGTCACGGTGATCGCCGATCATGCCGCGGCCGTGCTGGCGGACTTCGTCTGCGGCGCCAACGAGACCGGCTTCCACCTGCGCGGCGTCAACTGGGGCCGCGACACAGCCGAGCCGGAGAGCTTCGACCTGCGCAATGCCGTGGCCGGCGATCCCAGCCCGGACGGCAAGGGCAAGCTGTCCCTGGTGCGCGGCATCGAGGTCGGCCACATCTTCCAGCTCGGCCGCAAGTATTCCGATTCCATGCACATGAGCGTGCTCGACGAGAACGGCAAGGAGCTGGTGCCGGAGATGGGCTGCTACGGCATCGGCGTGACCCGCGTGGTGGCGGCGGTGATCGAGCAGCGCAACGACGCCGGCGGCATCATCTGGCCGGATTCGATCGCGCCGTACCGCGTCATCATCTGCCCGATCGGCCTGGACAAGTCGGCGGCGGTGAAGGAAGCGGCGGAGAAGCTCTATGCCGAACTCAACGCGGCCGGCATCGACACCCTGCTCGACGACCGCGGCCAGCGCCCCGGCTCGATGTTCGCCGACGCCGACCTGATCGGCATCCCGCACCGCATCGTCATCGGCGACAAGGGCCTGGCCAACGCCCAGTTCGAGTACAAGCGGCGCGGCGATGCCGCGCCGCTCATGATCGCGGCGAATACCGAAGCGGTACTGGAGAAGTTGAAAGCGTGATACAGGCGGGGAGTGTCGGGGGTATCGGTAGCCCGGATGGAGCGCAGCGGAATCCGGGGGCTGTGCGCTCCCGGATTCCGCTGCGCTCCATCCGGGCTACGGTGTTGCTGTGCGCCCTCGGCCTGCTGCTCGCTGCGCCGGCGCAGGCCGGCCCCACCGGCGAGCCCGAGCCCGAGCTGCGCGCGCGCCTGGCGCGGGCGATCCAGGACGGCGACGGCTTCGACGACCGCTACGCCGCCGAGGTCTGGCTGACCGACATGTCGACGCGCATGCAGCGCCGCGCGCCCAAGGCCCTGCCGGATGCGGCGACCCGCCTTGAGTTCCTGCGCCTGGTCCACGCCGAGGCCGACAAGGCCAGGCTCTCGCCGGAACTGGTGATGGCGGTGATCAACATCGAGAGCGGCTTCGACCGCTTGGCGATCTCGCGCTCCGGGGCCTTCGGCTATATGCAGATCATGCCGTTCTGGCTGACCGAGATCGGGCAGGGCGGCGACAACCTGTTCCAGGCCCGCACCAACCTGCGCATGGGCTGCACCATCCTGCGCTACTACCTGGACAAGGAGCACGGCAGCTACGTGCGCGCCCTGGCGCGCTACAACGGCAGCACCGGCCGGCCGAACTACCCCTACCTGGTGCTGAACGTGCTGAACAAGCGCTGGTCGCCACACTAGCTGTCACTACATTAAGAAAACGACTGGCCCCAGCCGATTCACGCTTCGTCACAAAGCTGGAGTACCATGCGCGGCCGTGCTCAAAGATACCTGCCGGTATTTCGCTAAACGCGGAATGACGCCCGCGGCGGATTCTTCAAGCCGCTCATTTCAGTAGGGAATTTCGTCTTCGTTCAATTCTTGGAAGAAGTGCTTGCCCGAAAATTGAATCTGATTCAAAATTCGCGGCGAATTCAAAGGAGGCATGGCTTGGGTACCCGGGAGCGCCGCCAACGCGAGGTTGCGGAGCGCGAGCAGCTGTTTCTGGTGGCGGCGCGCGAGCTGATCCGTCAGGACGGCTTGCTCAACCTGCAGATGGGCCGGATCGCCGAGAAGTGCGACTACGCCGTCGGCACCCTGTACCAGCATTTCGGCTCCAAGGAAGACCTGCTGGTGGCCCTGGCCACCGACAACGCGCAGCACCGGGTGGAACTGTTCCGCCGCGTCGGCGAATGGAAGGGCGCCACCCGCGACCGCATGATGGGCATCGCCGTCGCCGACCTGATGTTCGTGCACCTGTATCCGGAGCATTTCCGCCTGGCGCAGCTCGCCTTCACCGAGATCGTGTGGGGCGCGGCCTCGCCGGAGCGGCGGCGCATGGCGCTGGAGTCGGGCGAGCCGCTGGGCCGCATCTGCGACGGCATCATCGAGGAAGCGGTGCGCTGCGGCGACCTCCAGCTCAAGGGTCTCAAGCCGACCGAGCTGGGCCTGGGCCCCTGGGCCATGACCATCGGCACCCATTCCATCGTGCATGTCGAAGGCATCCTGGAGCAGGGCGAGATCGGCGATCCCTATCGCCTGCTGATGCGGCACCTGCATTGCCTGCTCAATGGTTTCGAGTGGCAGCCATTGTTCGACCCCACCGACGACGCGGCGGTGGACCAAAAGACCAAACAGATCTGCAGCGAGGTGTTCCATGACATCGCGTGTGAGTAAGGCCCCCATCAGGACCATGACCGCCGCGTTCGTCGCGACGCTGGGCGCCTGCGCCGTGGGGCCGGACTTCAAGCGTCCGGACGCGCCGCAGGCGCAGTCCTACACCGCCACGCCGCTGCCGGCCAACACCGTCGCGGCCAAGGGCGCAGCCGGCAGGGTGCAGACCTTCCAGCACGGCGCGGAGATTCCGGCGCAGTGGTGGACCCTGTTCCATTCCGAAAAGCTCAATGCCCTGGTCGAGCAGGCGCTGCAGTCCAACCAGGACGTGGTGGCGGCGCAGGCCGCGCTGCGCCAGGCGCATGAGAACGCGCTGGCGCAGGAAGGCAGCTTCTTCCCCTCGTTCGACGGCAGCGGCAACGTCACCCGCCAGAAGATCTCCGGTGCGTCGTTCGGCCAGCCCGGCGCCGGCGGAGCGATCTACAGCCTGTTCAACGCCAGCGTCAACGTCTCCTATACGCTCGATGTGTGGGGCGGAGTGCGGCGCGGCGTCGAGGCGCAGCGGGCCCAGGCCGAGTACCAGAACTTCCAGCTGGAAGGCACCTACCTGACGCTGACGTCCAACGTCGTCACCACCGCGGTGCAGGAGGCCTCGCTGCGCGCGCAGATCGAAGCCACCGGGCAGATCATCGACGCCGACCGCAAGCAGCTGGAGATGGTCAAGCGCCAGTTCGTTCTCGGCGGAGTATCGAAAGTGGACGTGCTGACCCAGCAGTCGCAGCTGGCCAATGTCATGGCCACCCTGCCGCCGCTGCGCAAGCAGCTGGCGCAGAACCGCGACCTGCTGGCGGTGCTGCTCGGCCGCCTGCCCAGCGAGCAGCCGCAGCAGCGCTTCGAGCTGGACGATCTCAAGCTGCCGGAAAACCTGCCGGTGAGCCTGCCGTCCAGCCTGGTCGGTCAGCGCCCTGACGTGCGCGCCCAGGAAGCCCTGCTGCACCAGGCCAGCGCCGAGATCGGCGTCGCCACCGCCAATATGCTGCCGCAACTCACCATCAGCGGCAGCTACGGCGGCACCAGCACCAAGATCTCCGACCTGCTCAAGAGCGCCAGCAATGTCTGGAGCATCGGCGGCGGCATCACCCAGCCGCTGTTCCACGGCGGCGAGCTGCTGCACAAGAAGCGCGCGGCGGTGGCGGCCTATGACCAGGCGGCGGCGAAGTACCGCGGCACCGTGCTGACCGCGTTCCAGAACGTGGCCGATACGCTGCACGCGCTGGACGCCGACGCCGAGGCGCTGCAGGCCGAGGACGAGGCGACGGATGCTGCGGCCGAGGCGCTGGAGCTGGCGCGCACCCAATACCAGGCCGGCTCGATCAGCAACCTGACCCTGCTGGTGTCGATGCGCCAGTACCAGCAGGCGCGCATCTCCCAGCTGCAGGCGCAGGCGGCGCGCTATGCCGACACCGCGGCGCTGTTCCAGGCCCTGGGCGGTGGCTGGTGGAACCGGCAGAGCGGCACCGTGGCCGTGAACGACAAGCGTTGAAGCCCGAATTCCCAAGGGAAATATCCAGATGAACACTGTCATGAGTGAGAAGCGCGGCGGCATCAAGTCCTGGTTCCTGATGGGCGGGGCCTTGCTGTTGCTGATCCTGCTGGTCGGCGGCATCAAGGGCTATGGCGCGATGAAGATGTTCCAGGCCTTCGCCGCGCAGGGCGCGCCCAAGTTCACCGTCAGCGCCGTAAAGGCGGAGTACCAGGACTGGCTGCCGCAGCTCAGCGCGGTGGGCAGCCTGCGCGCCGAGCGCGGCGCCGATCTCAGTTCCGAGGTCAATGGCATCGTCGACAGCATTGGCTTCAAGTCCGGCGACGACGTCAAGGCCGGGCAACTGCTGCTGCAACTGCGCTCGGCCGACGACGAGGCGCACCTGGAGTCGCTGAAGGCGGCCGCGGCCCTGGCCGAGATCGTCAACAACCGCGACCTGGCGCAGTTCAAGGCCGGTGCAGTGAGCCAGGCCACGCTGGATTCGGACGCGGCGAACCTGCGCAGCGCCCGCGCCCAGGTGGCCGAGCAGCAGGCGCTGGTGAACAAGAAGCTCGTGCACGCGCCGTTCGCCGGCCATCTCGGCATCCGCGCCGTCGACCTCGGCCAGTACCTGTCCGCCGGCACCAAGATCGTGACCCTGCAGCAGCTCGATCCGATCTTCGTCGACTTCTACCTGCCGCAGCAGTCGCTGGGCCAGATCAAGGTCGGGCAGAAGCTGAGCGCCGTGTCCGACACCTATCCGGACCAGCCGTTTACCGGCCAGGTCGTGGCGATCGATCCACGCGTCGACACCGACACGCGCAACGTGCAGGTGCGCGCCAACCTGGCCAATCCTGAGCGCAAGCTGCTGCCGGGAATGTACGCCAACGTCAGCATCGAGATCGGCGCGCCGGCGCGCTACCTGACGCTGCCGCAGACCGCGGTGGCGTACAACCCCTATGGCGCCACCGTGTACATCGTGGTGCCGCACCAGGAGAAACCGAAGGACGGTGAGGCGGCCAAGCCGGCCACGCCGCCGCCGGGCGCCTCGCCCGGCAGCAATGCCCCGGACCTGGAGGTCAAGCAGGTGTTCGTCACCACCGGCGCCACGCGCGGCGACCAGGTCGCGATCCTCAAGGGCGTCAACGAGGGCGACCAGGTGGTGACCAGCGGCCAGATCAAGCTGCGCAACGGCGCGCTGGTCACGGTCAACAACACGGCGCAGCCGTCCAACGACGCCGATCCCAAGCCGGTGGACGAGTAAGCGGCGGCACAACCTGAACAAGGATTGACGATGAACTTCACCGACATTTTCATCCGCCGGCCGGTGCTGGCGACGGTGGTCAGCCTGATGATCCTGGTGCTGGGCTTGCGCGCCCTCGACAGCCTGCCGGTGCGCCAGTTCCCCAAGACCGAGAACGGCACCGTCACTGTCACCACCGTGTACTACGGCGCCAGCGCCGACCTGGTGGCGGGCTTCATCACCAAACCGATCGAGTCGGCGGTGGCCGAGGCCCAGGGCATCGACTACCTGACCTCGGACAGCATCGCCGGCGTGTCCACCGTCACCGCCAACCTGCGCCTCAACTACGACGCCAACCGCGCCCAGTCCGAGATCAGCAGCAAGGTCAACTCGGTGCTGAACCAGCTGCCGCAGGGCACGCAGCAACCGGTGATCACGGTGCAGGTGGGCGAGACCGTGGCCGGCATGTACCTGGGCTTCAACAGCGAGACGCTGCCGGCCAACCAGATCACCGACTACGTGATCCGCGTAGTGCAGCCCAAGCTCCAGGCGGTGGCCGGCGTGCAGAAGGCCGACCTGCTCGGCGGCCGCCAGTACGCGCTGCGCGCCTGGCTCGACCCGGCCAAGCTGGCCGCGCACGGCGTCACCGCCGACGAGGTGGCGGCGGCGCTGCAGAACAACAACTACCTGTCGGCCCTCGGTACCACCAAGGGCCAGATGATCAGCGTCGACCTGACCGCTTCCACCGATCTGCACTCCGCCGAGGAGTTCAAGAACCTGGTGGTGAAGCAGAAGAACGGCGCGCTGGTGCGGCTGCAGGACGTCGGCAACGTCACGCTCGGCGCCGAGGACTACGAGTCCGACGTGGCGTTCAAGGGCAAGAGCTCGGTGTTCATCGCGGTCAGGGTGGCGCCGGAGGCCAACATCCTGACGGTGATGAAGGAGATCCGTCGTATCTTCCCCGAGATCCAGGCGCAGCTCCCGGCCGGGCTGCACGCCGAGATCGGCTACGACGCCACCGGCTACATCAACTCCGCCATCCACGACGTGGTCAAGACCCTGATCGAGACCCTGATCATCGTCACCGTGGTGATCTTCTGCTTCCTCGGCAGCGTGCGCTCGGTGATCATCCCCACCGTGGCGATGCCGCTGTCGCTGATCGGCGCCTTCTTCATCATGCTGGCGCTGGGCTACAGCATCAACCTGCTGACCCTGCTGGCGCTGGTGCTGGCCATCGGCCTGGTGGTGGACGACGCCATCATCGTGGTGGAGAACGTCGACCGCCACATGAAGCTGGGACAGTCGCCGCTGGAGGCGGCGCTGGCCGCGGCACGCGAACTGGCCGGACCGATCATCGCCATCTCGGTGGTGCTGGTGGCGGTGTACGTGCCGGTCGGCTTCCAGGGCGGCCTTACCGGCGCCCTGTTCTCCGAATTCGCCTTCACCCTGGCCGGCGCCGTGGCGGTGTCGGCGGTGATTGCCCTGACGCTGTCGCCGATGATGTGCGCGCGCTTCTTCAAGATGGAGCACGGCGGCGGCAACAAGCTGGTGCAGACGATCGACCGCAACTTCGAGTGGTTCAACGGCGTCTACCACCGCGTGCTGCGGACCATGCTGAACTCGTGGAAGGCGGTGGTGGTGTTCGGCCTCGTCATCTTCGGCCTGATCGCGGTAATGTTCATGTTCCCGATGATGGGCATCAATGCCAAGCAGGAGCTGGCGCCGCCCGAGGACCAGAGCTTCATGTTCTACATCGCCAATGGCCCGCCGGACGCCTCGATCACGCAGATGGCCGGCTACCAGAAGCAGCAGTTCAAGGCGCTCAGTTCCATCCCCGAGTACGACAACGCGTTCCAGTTCGTCGGCGGCGGCTTCGCCACGCGCAACGTCGGTTTCGGCGGCATCATCCTGAAGGACTACAGCCAGCGCACCCGCGGCGCCCCGGCGATCCAGAAGGACCTGCAGCAGCGTGCCAGCCAGATCGCCGGCGCCAATATCTTCTGGATCAACCCGCCCTCGCTGCCGGGTTCCAACGGTGGCTATCCGGTGGAGTTCGTGATCCAGAGCTCCGCGCCGTTCACCGAGCTGTACGAAGTCGCGCAGAACATGCTGGCCAAGGCCCAGGCCACCGGCAAGTTCTGGGTGATCGACAACAGCCTGAAGATCGACAAGCCGCAGGTCAGCGCGGTGGTGGACCGCAACAAGGTGGCGCTGCTCGGTCTGAACATGAAGGACGTGGGCGGGGCGCTGTCGAGCATGCTCGGCGGCGGCTACGTCAACTACTTCAGCATCGCCGGGCGCTCGTACAAGGTGATCCCGCAGGTGATGCAGCAGCAGCGCCTCAATGCGGACCAGGTCGGCAACTACTATATCCGCACCGCCAGCGGCGGCGTGGTGCCGGCGTCCACCGTGATCTCGTTCAAGACCGAGACGGTGCCGGAGTCGATCAGCCACTTCCAGCAGATCAACTCGGCCAAACTGGAGGGCGTGTTCGGCGGCACCCAGGGCGAAGCCCTGGCCACGCTGCACAAGATCGCCGACGAGACGCTGCCACAGGGTTACACCATCGACTACTCCGGCGAGTCGCGCCAGTTCATGAACGAGTCGAGCGGCTTCCTCGTCACCCTGGGCTTCTCCATCATCATCGTGTTCCTGGTGCTGGCGGCGCAGTTCGAGAGCTTCCGTGACCCGCTGGTGATCATGATGTCGGTGCCGATGGCGGTGTTCGGCGCGACGGTGTTCCTGTTCCTCGACTTCGCCACGCTCAACGTCTACACCAAGGTCGGCCTGGTGACCCTGGTCGGGCTGATCGCCAAGCACGGCATCCTCATCGTGCAGTTCGCCAACGACCAGCAGCGCGAGGGCAAGTCCAAGCGAGAGGCGATCGAGGTCGCCGCAACGATCCGCCTGCGCCCGATCCTGATGACCACGGCGTCGATGGTGGTAGGCGTGGTGCCGCTGCTGATCGCCAGCGGTGCCGGCGCGGTCGGCCGCAACCACATGGGCCTGGTGATCTTCGCCGGCGTCTCCATCGGCACCCTGTTCACCTTGTTCGTGGTGCCGGCGATGTACCTGCTGCTCGGCGCCGATCACCGCAAGGCACAGGAAAAGCGGGCTGCGCAGCTCGCCACCAGCCATTAAGGCGCCGTTCCTGCCGCGGGAAGGGGACCCCTTCCCGCGGCGGGGCACTCGCGTATCCCCTTGATGTCAAAATGAAAGCTGGCACTGCGCGGAATGCGCGGCGCCCGGCTTGGCGTGACCGTAAAATGATGCGCAAGCGGCTTTGACCGGAGGCAGGAGCCCCAGATGCAGTCGGCAGCGGAACTGGAACAAACCCTGGAGCGCCAGCAGGCGCCGGCGGACCTGCGCACGCGCGCGCATACCCTGGGCTGGCCCAGGACCGCGCTCGGCCGTCTCAGCCTGCGCCTGCAGAATCGCCTGGAAAGCTTCGTCGCCGCCGTCTCGGTGCTGCCGGACGAGCCGATCTACGACACCGCCGACTTCCCCTGGGTGAAGGAGCTGCAGGGCAGTTGGCGCGCCATCCGCGCCGAGCTGGACCAGGTGCTGGTCTACCGCGAGCAGATGCCCAGCTTCCACGAGATCATCAAGGAAGTCGGCACCATCACCACCGACGATACCTGGAAGACCTTCTTCCTCCAGGGCACCGGCATGGACTGCACCGAGAACACCCGGCGCTGCCCGGAAACGGCGCGGCTGATCCGCAGGATCCCCGGCTCCACCACCGCCTTCTTCAGCATCCTCTCGCCGGGCAAGCACATCCCGGCGCACCGCGGCGCCTACAACGGCGTGCTGCGCTTCCACCTCGGCCTGCTGGTGCCGGAGCCGCGCGAGCGCTGCCGCATCCGCATCGGCAACGAGTTCCGCAACTGGAACGAGGGCGAGGCGCTGATCTTCGACGACAGCTTCAACCACGAAGTGTGGAACGACACCTCGGGATGGCGCGTGGTGCTGTTCGTCGATTTCGCCCGGCCGCTGCGCCAGCCCTGGCACTGGCTCAACCGCTCCTTTATCGGGCTCGGCGCGCTGGCGCCGTTCCTGCGCGAGGCCGGGCAGAAGCAGAAAGCCTGGGAAAAGAAGTTTTACAAGAACTGAGCCTATCGGCCAACACCAACAGCCTCACGCAAAGACGCAAAGAAGCGCAAAGGCCGCGAAGAAAATATCCTTGTTGTTCTTTGCGCTCTTCGCGCTTCTTCGCGTCTTTGCGTGAGACGCTTTGTTTTTTTTTGAAGTCGAGAACCGGCTACTGGCTGTCCGCCTGGTTCATGCCTTCGAGGTTGTTGACCTTGGAATAGGCCAGCGCCTGCGCCACTTCCTCCACCGTCGGATGCGCCGGAAAGCTCAGGCGCAGCCCCTTGTACAGCTGGCCGGGCTTCTTCACCTTGTCGCGGTTGGCCTGCCACAGCAGCGGCCACAGGTAGGAATTGCCGTAGACCTCCTGCTGGCCGGCGACATGCCATAGGCTCTCGTTGTCCTGCACCACGTAGCTGCGCGTCTCGCTCTGCAACTCGGCGTTCAGCGCCTGCAGCATGATGAAGGCGCCGCCGCTGTCGCCGGAAGCGAGATGGTCCTGCGCCGCCTGCAGCTTTTCCAGCTGTGCGTCGGAGAGCGAGATGCGGTTCTGCGCCTTCTTCAATTCGACCTGCACCAGCTCGGCGGTGTGGTCGGGCTGCGGCGCGGCATCGGCCGGCGTGTCGGCGCGCGCCACCTGGGTGGCTGCCGGCGGGGCGCCGCCGGACTGGTCCTGCAGCGAAGGCAGGTTCGGCAGCGGCATGCCATAGAGCGCGTTGGGGTCGCCGGGTGGTGCCTCCGTGCCGCCGGCCGCCGCATTGGCAACAGCCGGCTTGCTCACGGCCGCGGCCGCCGCCTTGTGCGTCTCCGCTGCCGGCTTCCTCGCGGCAGCGGGCGGTGGTTCCACCTTGGCCGTTGCCGGCGGCGAGGACGGAGCCCGAGCCGAACCCTGCGCCGGAACCGATGCCGACGACGGGATTGGCGGTGCCGGCGTCGAAGTAGGTGGAATGCGGATGTCGTCGGCGCTGGTGACCATCACCACCGGCGGTTGCGGCGCTTCGGCTTGCGTGGCGGAGTTGTCCCGCGCCGCCGCCGTGGCGGCGACCGTCGTGTTTTTCATGTCCGCCGGAGCGGAGCTGGCGGCGCTGTCCGTGGCGGACTTGCCGGGCGTCGTCGTATCGGCTTTTACAGGCTGCGTGGGGCTGTTTGCCGGTTTGAGGGTCGTCGCGGCCATCGCCGGCTTGCCGCTGCCGGTCGCGACAGCGGATTTTGCCGGGGTATTCGGCGCCGTCTTGTCGGATGATCCGCCTGGCAAAGGAGCGGCCGCCAAGGCCGCAGGCCTGGTCGTCGCCGGCGCAGCAGGAATGGCGGCCGCAGGCGCCGATTTGTCCGGTCCGGGACGCGCGGCGGCCGCGACGGCTGAAGCAGGTTTGTCCAGCAGTTGTGGATTCGCGGCCGGCGGCGCGGCTTTGTCCGGCAGGTTCGCGCTGCCGGTGGAAACACGGCCGGTTTTCTGGTCGCCGATGCGGGTGGCCAGCACCGTGCTGTCGGCAGCCATCATGGCCAGGATCCCGGAGTGCGTCCTTGCAGCAACCGTTTGCGGCGTGGACGCGGCTTGCGGCTTGAGGGCCGTTGTGTCCGGGCTTTGCGAGGTGGCGGCGCTGGTCGACGGTGGCGCAACCGAAGCCGCTTTGGCAGGTTCGGCAGTTGCCGCAACCGGCGGCGCGGTGGCGGCTGGGGGTGCGGCGGCAGGGCGCGGTGGCGCAGCGGCGGTTGCAGGGGGCGCAGCGGCGGCGGTCGGTCTCGGGGTGCCGGCGGCGACGCTGCGTGCGGGAGCCGCGGCGATGGAGCTGGCGGCAGGCGCCGCCGCGGCGGCCTTGGGCGGAACCGGCGCCGGCGCGGCGGGTTTCGGTTGCACCATGGCCCTGGCGATGTTCTTGGGGTCTTCCGCCGGCGCTGTGGCGTTGGGATCGATCCGGTGCGGCATGGCGGCATCGCAGGCGGCCAGGCTCATCGCGACTCCGATCGCGGCGAGCAGGCAGGGCAGGGAGCTTGCGGTGCGGGGCCGCGGCAGGCGCATGGGGTAGGGCATGGCGGCCAGCCTAGCGAGGCGTACCAGACCGGTCAAACCGCTGATCAAGTCCGCGCTCAGGCCCCGGTCGCGGCCCTGGCCAAAGCCTTAAACTAGCGGCTCATCAACCGTCCAGGCACATGGCCGAAATTCTGGTTGTCTACTATTCCCGCCACGGCTCCACCGCGGCGATGGCGCGGCAGGTGTGCCGCGGCGTCGAGTCGGTGCGCGGCGCCGAGGCGCGCCTGCGTAGCGTGCCGCCGGTGGCTCCCGTCACCACCGTCGCCGCGTCCCCGGTGCCGGAGGAGGGCGCGCCCTACGTTGAGGCGCGCGACCTGCGCGAGTGCGCCGGCCTGATCCTCGGCAGCCCGACCCGTTTCGGCAACATGGCCGCGCCGCTCAAGCACTTCATCGACAGCACCGCGGACCTGTGGCTGTCCGGCACCCTGGCCGGCAAGCCCGCGGCGGTGTTCACCTCCACCGGCACCATGCACGGCGGCCAGGAGACCACTCTGCTGTCGATGATGCTGCCCCTGCTGCACCACGGCATGTTGCTGCTGGGCCTTCCCTATACCGAGCCGGAGCTGTCCTCCACCACCGCCGGCGGCACACCCTATGGCGCCAGCCATGTCGCCGGTGTCGGCAACAAGCCGCGTGGGGTGAACAAGGAAGAGCTGGCGCTGTGCCTGGCCCTGGGCAAGCGCGTCGCCGAATTCGCCCTCAAGCTGCAAGCAGTGTAGGTCGGCCTTCAGGCCGACATGGTTGTCGCCCTGAAGGGCGACCTACAGGGTTGTAACGAGTTGAAATCGAGTCCAATGAAGTTGAGCGAATGGGCGCGCCTCGCCGCGCTGCTGCTGCATGCCCTGCTGATCGCCGGCCTGATCGCCTGGTGCGGCTGGCTGCCCGGCATCCTGTTGAGCCTGCCCCTGTTGACGCCGCTGCCGGGCCTGCTGCGCCGTCGCAGCTACACCGCCGGCTGGGCCAGCATGCTGCTGGTGTTCTATGTCGCGGGGCTGCTGGCAGAAGGCGTGGCCGTGCCCGGCCGCCGCGGCATCGGCACCGCGCTGAGCGTGGTGGCGGCGCTGGATTTCGTCGCGGTGGTGCTGTTCGTGCGTCTGACGGCTAGGGAACGCCAAGCACTTGCTGCGCAAACGGGATCGTCAGGCGCCGCTGCGTCGTAAGCGAGCTCTTGTCGAGCTGGTCCAGGGCCTGGATCAGCGCCGGCACCGAACGCGGCAGGCGCCGCAGCAGGAACTCGGCCACTTCCTCCGGCATCTCCAGCCCGCGCAACTTCGCGCGCCGGCGCAGCATGGCGCCCAACTGTGCATCGTCCAGCGGCTTGAGGCCGAACACGGCGCAGGCGGCGAGCCGGGTGCGCAGGTCCGGCAGGGGCGTCAGCGGCAGGCTGTCCGGCGGCGCCGAAGCGGCCAGCAGGCAGCGCCCGCCATGGGCGTGCACCGCATCGATCAGGCGCAGCAGGATCAGCGCCGAGCGGCGATCGAGCAGGGCGCTGTCGACGTCGTCCAGGCACAGCACGTCCAGGGTTTCGAAGCCTTGCAGGGCCGCGGCGTCCTCGCGCGTGAACTGGGCCAGCGGCAGGTAGGCGGCGCGGCGGCGCAGCTGCGTGCTGCTGCGCGCCACCGCCTGCAGCAGATGGGTCTTGCCGCTGCCGGCGGCGCCGTGCAGCAGGATCGAGGCGTCACCGCCGTCCTCGGCCAGCTGGCGCAGCGCCGCCACGGCGGCGGCATTGGGGCCGGGATGGAAATTGTCGAAGCTGGCCGCGTCGGCCAGCTGCACCGACAAGGTCAGCTGGGTGCCGATCACGGACTGGCGGGCGGACTGGCGGACGGGTCCGCAGGCGTCGCCGCTTCCGCCCCGTAGATCGGGCTGCGCAGCCAGTGTTCGCGTGCATGGCGCAACAGCACTGCCGCCACTGCCGCCACCGGCAGCGCTACCAGCACGCCGGCGAAGCCGAGCAGCTGGCCACCGGCGAGGATGGCGAAGATCACCGCCACCGGGTGTAGGCCGATGCGGTCGCCGACCAGCATCGGCGTCAGCAGGCCGCTCTCCAGCACCTGGCCAACGGCGTAGACCACCGCCACCCACAGCACCGGCGTCACTTCCTGGGTCTGCACCGCCATGGCGATGCAGGCCGCGACCAGCCCGCTGAAGTAGCCGAGGTAGGGGATGAAGCTGACCAGGCCGGTGAAGATGCCGACCAGCAGCGCCACTTTCAGCCCGGCGATGCCCAGGCCGATGCTGTAGTACAGCGCCAGGGCCGCCATCACCAGCAGCTGGCCGCGGATCAGGGCGCTGAGCACGCCGTCGGTCTCGCGCGCCAGCTCCTCCGCGCGCGGCCGCAGCCGCGGCGGAATCAGCTGGTCGATGCGCGCCACCAGCAGGTCCCAGTCGCGCAGCAGGTAGAAGCTGACGATGGGGATCAGCAGCAGATCGGCGATGAAGCCCAGCAGCACCGGGGTCGAGTGCTCCACCCGGCTCAGCACCGTGCTGGCGATGTCGCCGGCCTCGGTGAGATTGTGGGTTATGGCGTTGCGCAGGCCGCTCGCGTCCAGCCGCATGCCCGCCGGCAGGTGGACGCCGAGCCTGGGTAGGCCGGTGTCCTGCACCCATTTCAGCCATTCCGGCACGTTCTGGGCAAAAGTGACGATCTGCTCCTCCAGCATCGGCACCATCAGGATCAGGGCGGTGGTCACCACGCCGAAGAACGCCACGAAGACGATGGCCACGCCGGCGGTGCGCGGCAGGCGCAGCTTTTCCAGCCGGTCCACCAGTGGGTCGCCGAGGTAGGCCAGGCCGGCGCTGACCAGGAACGGCGCGAGGATCGGCCCCAGGTAATAGAGCAGGACCAGCCCGCCGATCGCCGCGGCGATCCAGCCCCAGTTTTCGCGCAGCACGCCGTAGGCCTCGCGGCCGACGGAATCGTCGCCGGGCGGCAGCGGCTCGTTCAGGGGATCGGACATGCGCGTGAGAGCGGCAATGACAGGTAAGGTAAAATGATACTTGGTCTTTCGCCCCCGCAAATGAACAACATGGCCGTCAACGGCAAGAAACCGTCCTCCGCCCCGCTCACCTACCGCGATGCCGGGGTCGATATCGACGTTGGCGACGCCCTGGTGGACGACATCAAGAAGATCGTCCGCTCCACCCGCCGCCCGGAAGTGCTGGCCGGGGTGGGCGGCTTCGGCGCCCTGGTGAGCCTGCCGAAGAAGTACCGGCAGCCGATCCTGGTCTCCGGCACCGACGGCGTCGGCACCAAGCTGCGCCTGGGCATCGATTCCGGCCGCGTCACCGGCCTGGGCCAGGACCTCGTCGCCATGTGCGTCAACGACGTGCTGGTGTCCGGCGCCGAGCCGCTGTTCTTTCTCGACTACTACGCCACCGGCAAGCTCGATAACCGCGTCGCCGCCCAGGTCATCAAGGGCATCGCCCAGGGCTGCAAGCTGGCCGGCTGCGCCCTGGTTGGCGGCGAGACGGCGGAGATGCCCGGCATGTACAGCGAGGGCGACTTCGACCTCGCCGGCTTCTGCGTCGCCGTGGTCGAGAAGAGCAGGATCATCGACGGCAGCAAGATCAGGCCAGGCGACGTGATGATCGCGCTGCCGTCCTCCGGCCCGCATTCCAACGGCTACTCCCTGGTGCGCAAGATCCTCGAGCGCAGCGGCCAGTCGCTGGACAGC
>FTAG01001881.1_pt1 | contig 16571 bp, 15 predicted proteins | sample 1638911 | NCBI WGS metagenome assembly FTAG01 (sample SAMEA3914813, study PRJEB12502) | metagenome | biome: forest; material: soil | place: Canada | collected 2011-07-07 | depth 0.3 m
CACCGGAGTGACGCAGCCAAGGACCACGTCATCGACCTGGCTGGTGTCGAGCTGGTTGCGGCTCTGCACGGCGTGGAACAGGTTGCCGAGCAGGTGCACGGGGGTGACCTCGTGCAGGCTACCGTCTTTCTTGCCCTTGCCGCGCGGGGTACGGACCGCGTCGTAGATGAAAGCTTCGCTCATGGGATCCTCGAAGGGGGCTGATTGAAGGGGTTAGTTGAAGATTTGGGTAATCTTTATTACTCTTCACTTCCGCTTGCGGGGCCGGATTCGGCCCTGGCGACGGGAGTGGTGTTACGCTCCGCGCAGAAAACCTGAGTCCTCGAGCATAGCCACATGCCCGGCACAGGTCAATACGCCGGCGTATGGATAGGTGGGCGCGACCTGGCCCCGGAGTAACTGTCATTACACTTGTTGAGGAATACCGGCTGTGAACACCGCGTTTGAAGACAATGGCTTGCGCCCCGAGCGCGAGTCCGCCCCGCTGGCCGACCGCGCCCAGCTCGACCCCGATACCCGGCTGCGCATCGAGCAGGCGGTGCTGGATATCTTCTCCGAGCGCGAGTTCCACCGCGTCGGCCTGATCGAAGTGGCGCGCGGCGCCAATGTCTCGCTGCAGACCATCTACAAGTATTACGGCAGCAAGGAAGCCCTGCTGTTCTCCAGCCTCGACACCTGGATGGGCAAGCTCGGCGCCCGCATGATCGACCACCTGCAGGGCATCGAGGACTACAAGGAGCGCTTCCGCAAGGTGTTCTGGGTCTCGCTCGACTTCTTCGAGCGCAACCCCAAGGTGATGCAGCTGGTGATGAGCTCGGTCTACCTCAACACCTGGCGCAAGCAGGAGACGTTCCAGAATCCCGAGCTGTTCGGCACTTTCATCCGCGTGCTCGGCGAAGGCCGCGCCAAGGGCGTGCTCAACGACCAGGTCGACGAGAAGATCCTGCTGGATTACATCTTCGGCGTGATGTTCCGCCTGGTGCAGATGTACTTCCACCGCGGCCAGCGCGAGTCCCTCACCGCCCAGGCCAATGTGCTGTTCGAGATGCTGTGGCGGGCGCTGGCCAAGCCGGCCTGAGGAAGCCGCCGGACCGGGCGTAACAGGGCTGTCACACCCGTCCCTCTAACATCGGTTCGCAGCCGGGCGTCCTGCCCGGCGCCGCTTTCCCGATTCCGGCATGCCGAGGCCGAACCCATGAATGCCCCCAAGCCCACGCCCGACCACGAACGACTGCTGGAGGAGGAACTCCAGGAGAGCATCGACGAGGAACTCGAAATGGAGTTCGACGACGATCGCCTCGACGCCCTGGTCGACGGCGCCGGCGCGGTTGCGGGCACCGACGTCGACCGCCATTTCTATTTCCGCGAGCTGCTGCGCCTGCAGACCGAGCTGGTCAAGCTGCAGGACTGGGTGGTGAAGCACAAGCTGAAAGTCGTGGTGCTGTTCGAGGGCCGCGACTCCGCCGGCAAGGGCGGCGCCATCAAGCGCATCACCCAGCGCCTCAACCCGCGCGTCTGCCGCGTCGCCGCCCTGCCGGCGCCGAACGACCGCGAGCGCACCCAGTGGTATTTCCAGCGCTACATCGCCCACCTGCCGGCCGGCGGCGAGATCGTGCTGTTCGACCGCAGCTGGTACAACCGCGCCGGCGTCGAAAGGGTGATGGGTTTCTGCAACGACGAGGAGTACGACGACTTCTTCCGCACCGTGCCGGACTTCGAGCGCATGCTGGTGCGCTCCGGCATCGTCCTGATCAAGTACTGGTTCTCGATCACCGACGACGAGCAATACCGCCGCTTTCTCGCCCGCATCCACGATCCGCTGAAGCAGTGGAAGCTGAGCCCGATGGACCTGGAGTCGCGGCGCCGCTGGGAGCAGTACACCAAGGCCAAGGAAGTCATGCTGGAGCGCAGCCACATCGCGGAAGCGCCGTGGTGGGTGGTCGAGGCGGTGGACAAGAAGAAGGCGCGCCTCAACCTGATCCGCCACCTGCTGGGCCAGATCCCCTACGACACGGTCGAGCATGCGCCGGTGACGCTGCCGGACCGCGTTCACAATCCCGACTACCTGCGCCACCCGGTACCGGAATCGATGAAGGTGCCCTCGGTCTATTGAGGCGTCGCCCCGGTGGCTTCCTTGATTCGGGTATCGGTCGCCACCCAGTTCACTTCCCAGGTCTTGCCGCCGTCGTCGGAGAAGGCCTGCTCGAAGTGGCAGGAGTCCGCTTTGATATCGGAGATGACGAAGCGCACGAAGATGGCGCGGCCGTCGAGGGCTTCCTGGTCGTAGAATTCGCCGCGGCCGTCCTTGAAGCCGCCGACCGTCGGCGTGCCGATGCTGCCGCCCTTGCCGCTGGCGAAGTTCAGACTCCATTGACGCGTCTGCGGATTGTACAGGCGCAGATTCAGCCCCTCGAAGTGGCCGGCCGGGCCGTCGGCCTCCAGTTCCAGCAGGTTGGCGCGGCCGTTCCAGACCTTGCGCACCACCGAGATGCCGTCGTAGTCGACCCAGGCGGTGGGACCGCTCAGGGGGTGCTGCAGGCGCGAGACGTGGGTTTTCCAGGAGCCGATCTCGAAGTCGAAATCATGTTCGCCGTCATGCGCCGGGGCTGGTTTCGCCGTGGCGGGAGGTTCCTGCGCCGGGCAGGGTGGCGCCTGCAGCGGCACCAGCAGGCTTGCGGCCCGGAGCAGGCTGCGGACGATTCCGGATGCGGTCACCTTGATCTCCCCGGCGCTTGCCCGGTGCGGGCGCTAGGGAAAGTAGCCGCCTCAGTGGCCTGTCACAAGATCCACTTCGATGCAATTTGATATGACCACTTCACGCACGCCCGGCGCCGCGAGCCGGGTTCTTCTAGCGCGGCTTCAGCACCCGCGTGAAGAACTCCGTCTGGTCGCGCGAAGCCCTCGTCGACATAGATCTCGAACTGGCCGGTGGGATAGCGCCGCACTTCGACCTTGCCGCCGCCGCGCCGCGCTGCGCACCCTCTTCCATCCCCGCCGGCGGGACCACGGCGTCCTTCGTCGCGATGCAGAACAGCGCCGGGCAGAGCAGGCGCGGCGTCATCGTGTTGGGGAGGTACAGCGCCAGACCCAGTGCCCAGGTGCAGGTGATCTCGTTGCGCCAGTCGGCCGGGGCTGCGCAAATAACCCGGCTTGGAGTCGGGCGTGGTCGGGGCCGCGCCAAGGGCATGTTCAACGACCAGGTCGACGAGAAGATCCTGCTCAATTACATCTTCGGCGTGATGTTCCGCCTGGTGTAGATGTACTTCCACAAAAAGCAGTCCCCCGGCTTCAATAATTTTGGTGATGACCCTGGAATTGCGTCCGCATAGTGTTGGTCAGTGACGCGCGGGACATTTCGGCAGGCGCGAAATCACCATTCCGGCTCAAGGGGGACGCACATGAATCATTTCAAACTGGCTTCGACTGGTGTTCGCCTGATTGCAGGCTTACTGGCAATCTGCGGTTCGATCGGGTCGGTGTGGGGAGATCCGCCCACAACGCTGGACACGGCAAGTTTCAAGGAACTAGAAGATGGAACGTTGGTAGGGCTTCGTACCGCGCCTGCTTCCGCAACGGTGCACTATGCCCACCAGTCGAAACTTGTGGCGAATGATTGCATCACACTCGAGATGCGTCGCCACTACATAAACGAAGAGATGCCGGCGCTTGTCAATCACTGCGACTACACCGTGGCGATATCGTATTGCATCGACAACCAGGAGGCCGGGAAAGGCGCTTGCCAAGCCGTTGGACACCGCAAGATTGACATGCAGTACATCGGGCCAGGTGCAGAGTTAAAACTGCCTCACGCGGCCACTTTCGCCGGCGACGAGATTGAGTGGGTGGCGTGCCGGTCGGGCGACAGCGTGGTCACGAGCTTGATCAACGATGGCACACGTGGCGAATGCCTGAGCGACGAACCCGGTTCGCCTGCTCAGCAAACTGCGGCAGCCGCCGCGAAATAGGAAAGCGGATGCTGGTCGAAGGTGCGGCCGCCACCCGGCGGCCGCTACAGTTGGGCCGGATTGCGCTGGGGCGCTGGAACGTCAGTCAGCGGTGTTAGATATTTTCACTCATAGCCGGCTAGCAAGCTGGCACCGGCACGCATGATCGGGCAACATAAATCGTTGCACGCGCGCGGTCACTGCGCCAGCGATGGAACCACTAAGTCAATGGCTCTCAAAAGTATTTATGAGCAATGCAGTTGAGGATGAAAAGCTACTTGCGGCAAAGTTGAGTATGGGCGGCAGCATCCAGCGAGAAGCTATTTCGCAGATATATCGGGATTTTGGCAGCCGCATTAGAAGCTACTACCGCTCTCGTGGCGCCACGCCGGACCACGCTGAAGATTGGCTGCAAGAAACCTTCGTCAAGATTGTCGCGTCCAGCAGCACGTTTCGCGGCGATGCGCCGTTCGCGGCGTGGATATGGACTATTGCCCGCAACGTAATGCTCGATGCACTTCGGCGAGGATCTGGCGACGTTTCGCTGAATGAAGCGCCTGACTTGGCTGAGAATATTCCCGATACTGAACCGCTGCAAGAAGCGCTGGTCTTGAAAGGCGAAGCGAACGAGTGCGTAAGAACTCGATTCAAGAAGTTCGCGCTGGAAAATCCGGAACGCGCGCAGTGCATTTTATGGGCGGTGAGTGATCATCTCTCGATGTCTGACATAGCCTCCATCATCGGCCGCAACATTGGCGCCACGCGTGAATACATTGCCCAGTGCCGAAAGAAGCTCCGAGTCTATTTGCAGCCTTGTTTGGAGCTTCAGGTAGCGTGATCGGCTAGGCCAGGAAGTGCTTGGCAAAGTGCGGCGCCGATTTGGCGGCCGGCCATCCCGTGCGTTACTTCTTCTCGATCATAATGCGATACGTTCCAGGCTTTTCCGCGGTCCATTTGCGGGTCCAGGCCAGCTGCCTGAATGACTTGAGCTCAGTGCCGGGAGCCACTTGCACACTGATCTGGATGCCGTGTTCACCGTCGTACACGACCTGTGGACGCAAACCCATGCCGCTGAGCGCGGACATGATTTGACTTCCTTGTGCTCCTGGATCCGTTGACCAGAAACTGATTGAAAAATACGCACCTGACGCTTCGGCGTGAGGTGCGTCGGGCCGGTTACGGAACTGAAAGTCCTGACGAGCCAAAGCAAGATTCGGGTTCTTGATCGTGATGTGATAAGACCCCGGTGTTTCGGCGGTCTGGTTGAGTTCCCTGGTCCACTCGGTAAACGCATCAAGCGTAGTTCCGCTAGCTACCTTTACGTCGATTTGCGAGCCGGTTACGCCGTCGGACACAACCTGTGGCTCCAGCCCCATAGCACGCAGCGCGGCCATTGTTTCTTCCCGCTTAGTGCCTACATCGGCCGCACGGACTTCGATCGAGCCATATCGCGGCGTCTGAATATCTTGATTAACAGCCGAGGTACTGGGTTGAGAGTCCCGATGCGCGATGAACAAACCCAAGCCAACCGTCGCGACTACTGCCGCGGCAAGTGATGCGTGCAGGCCAAATCCAGGCCATCTTTGCCGCAAAATTGTGGCTGGCGTCTTTTCTTCGTTGAGCAGCCCTTCGCGCCCCAGACGATGGATGACGCGCTGGAGTCCTGCATCGTCCGGCACCGGTGCGTCGAACTCCTTGGCTACGGAATGCAGTGCCGCAAGCAAGCGTCGCTCTACCTCCGTCTTGGCGTGGGCGCGCCCGGAGAGTTGGTCCAGCCATTGGTCCTCGTTTTCGCTCATGGCGTTGAATATAGACGTTCGAAGTCTGCTGGCGTCAGGTTACTACCATCCGTACCGACCTTAAAGGAGACCCGCAGAGATGTGGCTTCCTGCCCTGACACCGGCGCCATGGCTGCGTCCTTATCAATAGGCATGACTTCGATGGGCACTCTTCCGACTGAAGGCGGCAAGAAATACTCATCACTGGGTCGGAACTCAAAGGTGGTGTCGGGGGACAGTTTCCTCGCTGACACAATATGCAGCAACTATCACGGTCACTGAAAGCAGCCAAGAGAATTTATGAAGATGCCTTTCGTCGTAGCGGAAGATGAAATTGCCACCGCGCCGGCGATCGCGGGTTATCGAACTTTGGAAGGCGCAATGTCACCGCTCTCCGGCGGCCAGGATTGCAGGACATCCAGACGAATTGCTACTGCGCGGACGTCGAAAGTAGAGGCAGGTTTTCGGTTCCTTTGCGACCAGGATGTCTTGGCTGCGCGCCGTATCTGACGCTGACGATAATTATCATGCAAAGCCTGTCAGTCGCTGAATTGCGGGCACAAGCCGGCTACGTTGCTTTGGACCAACTGCCCGTCCCACTCATTTTGGTCACAGCAACATCGAAGGTGGTGTTTGCGAACGAGGGTGCGGAGCGCGAACTGAGAGCGGGGGACGCGCTGCACCTGCAACACGGAGCGCTTGCGTGCGCCAATTTTACGGCAACGGCGCAACTGCAATCGAGCATCGATGCGGCTTCCCGTTCGTTTGGAGCAACCGGTACGACGTTTACTATAAAAAGACGATCCGATCCGCGGCTCCTCGCCATATGCATCGCACCGCTAGGCATGAACGATCCATTCGCCCTGAAATATAGTACTCCGATGGCGTTGGTCACGGTGATCGATCCAGAAGAACAGGTGCCCATTGATGTGGAGTCCCTTAGAACCGCCTATGGATTGACCAGGGCTGAGGCCGAAGTTGCGATTCAACTTGCCCAAGACAAAAGTCCGGATGAGCTCGCGGATCTCAGGAGCGTTAGCTCCGCCACAATTCGCACGCAGATTCGTGCAATTCTTGACAAGACAAATTCGGATCGATTGGCGACTGCTATCCGCCGAATGTCAAATCTCCTGGTTCGTTTGCACTATGCCCGGGGAGTGTGCCGTGACGGGGGTGGCATCGTTTTCGATTCGCCGGATGCCAGAGGGTAGGCAAGCCGGCAAGTGGCGGACCAGGGCACTTTTGCCCGGCGAATCGACGTGGTTGCCTGCTTTGCGTGAACCGTCGTTTGTGAGCGGTGGGTTACAAGAAAATGGTCAACAGCTGCCGGGCTATCCGGGCTTCAGCACCCGCGTGAAGAACTCCGCCTGGTCGCGCGAAGCCTCGGCAAAACCCTGGTCGACATAGATGTCGAAATGCCCGATCGGGTAACGCTTCACTTCCACCTTGCCGCCGCTGCGCCGCGCGCCATCCTCCATCGCCGCCGGCGGCACCACCGCGTCCTTGGTTGCGATGCAGAACAGCGCCGGGCAGGGCAGGCGCGGAGTCATGGTGTTGGGGCGATACAACGCCAGGCCCAGCGCCCAGGTGCAGGTGATTTCGTTGCGCCAGTCCGGCGGCGTGATCCTGAGATAGCCGGGCCTGGAATCCGGCGTGGTCAGCGCCGCGGTTTCACCGGGCAGTCCCACCACCGGCATGGTCAGGCGGCTCATGCCGAGCAGGCCGCGCAGGCCGTCGGCGAGACCGTAAGCGCTGAGTTTGAGCACATGACCCGGGCCGATCGTGCCGAGCAGGTTCTTCAGCGCGGCGTAGCCGTCCATCATCGCGCCCTGCGAGCTGATCGCGGCGATCCTGCCGTCGGCCACCGCGGCCGCCACCGAGTGGGCGCCGGAGAAGGAGCTGCCCCACAGGCCGATGCGCCCGGGGTCGATGCCGGGCAGGGTGCGGGCATAGGCGATGGCGCTGGCCCAGTCCTGCAGCTGCCGCGGCACGCTGACCCACTGGCGCGGCTCGCCCTCGCTCCTGCCGAAATAGCGGTAGTCGAAGCACAGCACGTGCAGGCCGGCGGCGGCGAAGCAGCGCGCAAACGGCTCCAGCCCGGCGGCGCGGGTGCCGCCCAGGCCATGTGCCATGACGATGCAGGGCAGGCCGCGGCTGTTGCGCAGCGGCCCCGAGGCCGCGGCGTCGGGCAGGAAGTGTCCGGCGCGCAGGCTGACGCCATGGCTGGGAAATTCCACCTCGTCCAGGGCGACGTCCGCCGCGCGGCCCGGCTGCAGCTGTGCACTCATGTCCTGTCCCCTGGAAGGCGCCCTGATGAGCCGTCGTCCGCCACTTTACGCTCGATCGCGGCGGCCTGGCGCCGCCACCGCGGGACGAGGAACGGCAGGCAGGCCGCGGACAGGAACAGATAGACCGTCAGCGTATCGACCCAGTTGTACTGGGGCGCGTTCCAGTAGCCGTAGAAAATGATGTCGAACATCAAGGCGCGTTCGTCGAACGCGCCCTGGGTCAAGGGATGCATCCAGAACCAGAAGCGGACGGTTTCGATCAGCAAGGCCGCGATGAAGAAAAGGAAGTACCTGTTCTTCAGCAAGGCGGCGATCCTGGCGCGCTCCTGGTACAGGAAAATCGTCGAAAACGGCACGAAGTAGAACAGCAGGATGTATGAAGTCCTGATCTCGTACAGGCTGGTGAGCATGGTGCAGATGCCCAGGGTCAGCAGCAGGCCCGCGGGAAAGGACCTGGCGAGCATGCGTACGAAGGAGTCGTCTTGCGCGGTTCCGATCCGGCGCAGGCCGGCGTAGCCCAGCGGTCCCAGAATCCACAATGGCCCGAAGGTGAGCAGCACAAAGGCCAGGGTCTCCACCGGCACCTTGAGATTGAGCATGATGCCGGCCGGTTCGTAGGTCCCCGGCCAGGCGCTCCGGTATGCCACCAGCGTCGCCACCGGCAGCAGCGCCGGCAGCAGCTTCCTGCGCCAGGGCAGAGGATCGAAAAACAGGAAGATGAAAGACACCAGCAGGGTCGTCTCGCGGCAGAAAACGGCGATGACGCAGACCGCGGTGAACGCGGCGATGCGCCGCCGCGCCAGCAGCAGCAGCGCTCCGATCATCAGGGAGAAGCCGAGCAGGTCGTTCGGAGCGCCGCGTACCGGGTACTTCACGAAGAACAGGATCGGCGGGCTCAGCACGAACAGGGCCCAGGACAGCCCGACCAGCAGCCGGCGCGTGCGTTCCGGCTGGTCCGGGTAAATGCGCTCGAGCATGGTGCGCATCAGCAGGCCCAGCAGGAACAGGGTGCCGGCCATGAACAGCAGCAGGAAGGCGACGAAGGAGCAGTAGGCGGCCCGGTCCTTGTCGATGTCGAATAGCATCAGGCCCTCGTACAAGGCCCAGATCGGCGTGCGGCCCAGGATGCGGTACTTGTACGGGGTGCGCTGTTCCCACATCCAGTCGTCGAGACAGGTCGCCTGGTTGTAGTCGCGGCAGCTCAGTTCGTAGCGCAGCTCGGCGATGTTGGCGATGCAGCTCGGCCGCACCACGTAGGCCTGAAACACGGTCAGCAGGCCGGCAACCGCAAATGCCGCGGCGGCGAGCAGCAGGGGGGTTTGCGCGACGGGGAAGGCTTGTTCATGAAGTGGCGGATTCTAGCGGCCGCTGTGCGGAAAGTCGCGAACAGGCCTCACCGCTCCAGGCCTTGCAGCAGCATGAGGGCGCCGAGCAGCAGCAGGATCACGCCCATCACCCGCTCGATCCAGTGGCTCCAGGCGCGCAGCCGCTCGCGCACCGCAGGATGGCCGAGAGTCCAGGCCAGGAACGAGAACCAGGCGCCGGTCGCCAGGATCATCCAGGCGCCCAGCGCCAGGCGCAGCGGCGCCGATGCGCCGGCGCTGAGCACGGCCGAGCACAGCGCCACGAAGAACAGCATGGCCTTGACGTTGAGCGCATTGGTGAAGAAGCCGATGCCGAAATCACGGCTGGCGGCGTGGCTGGCCGGTGGGGCGGCTTCGGCGGTGCCGGGCCGGGCGCGCAGCGCGCTCCAGCCGATCCACAGCAACAGCAGGGCTCCGCCGTAGCGCAGCACCGTGAGCAGGGGCGGATATTGCTGGATCACCCAGGCCAGCCCGAACAGGCTGTAGGAGACGTGGATGCCGATGGCGCAGGCCACGCCCAGCGCGGTGCGTATGCCGGCGGCGCGCCCGTGCGCCAGGGTCTGCCGGGTGACGATGACGAAATCCGGCCCGGGGCTGATCACCGCCAGTCCATGAGCCGCGGCCACGGCGGCGAAGAGCGACAGCGGATCCGTGCTCAAACGGCCCACCCGGCTCGCGCCGCCCCCGGGCAGCGCTGGTTCGGCGGCTCAGGCGGCGAAAACGGGCAGGACATATAGGAGCGAGGCAGCGGATGGCCGGTGAGCGCGGATTTTAAGGCATCCGGCGGCGAATCCTGGTCGCGGCCGCCGTTGCGGGAGCCCGGCGCAAGGTCTGATTTCGTCCGCCGCGCGGATGGTGCAAGTTTATGATTTCAGGGTGATACTCCAGACATCGCGAAGATGCGCCGGGTAAAGGGTTCAAACCTTGCCTGGACCCGGCGCATCAGAACGGCAAATGACTACGGCAACTTTATGTTCCAGCCTGGAGGCCGGCTTGATCACGGCGGCGGCGAGCGTGGTTAGCGGGGCCGCAACGGCGGAGTCCGACGACATGACGCTGGTGCGGCAGGCGGCGGCGGGGGACCAGCGCGCGTTCGAGCGCCTCTACCGCATGCATGTCGACCGCATCTACGGCCTGTGCTGCCGGCTGTGCAACGGCGACCGGGCGCGGGCCGAGCAGTCCACCCAGGACGCCTTCGTGCGGGCCTGGGAAAAGCTCGGCAGCTTCCGCGGCGAAAGCCGCTTCGGCACCTGGCTGCACCGGCTGACGGTGAACGTGGTGCTGGGCGAGCATCGCCTGCTCAAGCGCTGGGTGAGCTTCGACGAAGGCGTCGTCAGCGACGACGAATCCGCGCCGGATGCCCCCCTGGCCATGCAGCAGAACGACGAAGGCTTGAAGATGGATTTGCAGCGCGCGCTGTCACGCCTGCCGAACGGCGCGCGCACAGTATTGGTGTTGCATGACATCGAGGGCTATCAGCACGAGGAAATCGCCTCGCTGACCGGCATCGCGGTCGGCACCTCGAAAGCGCAGCTGCATCGCGCGCGGCGCCTGATGAGAGGATGGTTGCAATGAACGAGTTCGAGCGGGACGGCGAGGCGCCGTCCATTCCAGGCCTGAGCGGCCTCAAGCGCGATCACGCCCCGGAGCGCGATCTGTGGAGCGGCATCGATTCGCGCATCCGCGCGCAGCGCATCCGCCGCCAGCGCGCGCCCTGGCAGGCCGCGGTCGGCATCGCCGCATCGGCCTTGCTGGTGCTCAGCGCCGCCATCGGCGTGCAGAACCTGGGTTCACACCACGAACCGCTGCACTCCGGCGGCAGCGAGATGCCGCTGCCCGCCGCGGCCAGCGACAACCTGCTGCCGACGACGGCGCGCCTGCATCCGGAAACCCGCGCCCTGGTCAAGGCCAACCTCAAGATCGTCGACAGCGCCGAGAACCAGCTCAAGCGCGCCATGGCGGCCGATCCGGACGATGCCTACCTCAAGAGCCTGCTGGTCACCGCACGCCAGCAGAAGGAACAGCTGCATATCGTCCTGGCGGACGCGCGGTGAGCCTGGCATGAGCAAACAGCCTTTCAACAAGCTGCTGGCCGCCGCCGCGCTGGCCGCCGCTTTCGCCCTGCCGGCCCATGCCGATCCGGGCGACAGCGACGCGGTGGAGCGCACCCAGCGCGAGGCCGAACGGGCCGCGCAGCTGGAGGCCCGGGCCGAAGCCCGCGCCGAAGTGGAACGTGAACGCGCCGAAGCGCGGGCCGAGGCCGCGCGGGCTCGTGCCGAGGCCGAGCAGGTCCGTCTCGAAGCCGAGCGCGATGTGCAGGCGGCCCGCACCGAACGTCTGGCGGAGCTGGCGCGGGAACGGGATTTCTCGAGGCTGACCGCGCTCAACACCGTGCCGCTGGCCGCGATCTCTCCCGAGATGTTCGGCCACAAGCACCAGCATGAATCGGTCGATTCGGGCGACAACGGCGGCGGCAACGACCGGGCGGTGAACGAACGCCGCCCGCTCAATGCCGACGGCCGTGTCTTCGTCAACGACGTCGCCGGCACCGTGGTGGTCACCGCCTGGGAACGCAACGAAGTGCTGGCCACCGGCACGCTGGGCTACGGCGTGGATCACCTGGAGATCAGCGGCGACCCCTCCGACCTCAGCTTCGTGGTCAAACTGCCCCGGCACAACCACAACGTCGGCGAAACCGAGCTGCGCCTGATGGTGCCGGCCGGAGCCCACGTCGAGGTGGAGACGGTCAGCGCCGATGTCTCGGCCCAGGGCCTGCGCGGCCCGCTCAAGATCACCACCGTCAGCGGCGATGTCGGCGCCGACGTGCAGTCGCAGGAAGTGGCGGTGCAGACGGTCAGCGGCGACCTGATCCTGCGAGCGCCATCGAAATCCACCCAGGCCAATACCGTCAGCGGCGATCTGCACCTGAGCGGCCTGCAGGGCAGGCTGGCGGTGGAATCGGTGTCGGGCAATCTGCAGGTGAGCGGCAGCCGCTTCTCCGAGCTCAAGCTCAAGTCCGTCTCCGGCGACATGGGCCTGGACGCCTCCTTCACCCCCGAGGCCCGGGTCACCGGCGAAACCCTGTCCGGCAACATCACCCTGCGCCTGCCCCCGGATCTCTCCGGCACCGCCATGCTGAAGAGCTTCAGCGGCGAAGCGCAGTGCGATCTGCAGCACGCCAGCAGCCCGGTCAGCCGCAACGGCAAGAAGCGCGAGTTTGTGTTCGGCGACGGCAAGGGCGTCAACCTGGAGCTGTCGACCTTCAGCGGCGACGTGCACATCGATCGCATGCAAAGCCGTCCGGTGCCGCCCGCTCCACCCGCGCCTCCGGCGCCGCCCGCGCCCCCGGCGCCGCCTGCACCTCCGGCAGCGGTGCGCTAGAAAAAGCAAAAGCGGCTCGCGCAAAGACGCAAAGGAACAGCAAAAGCTTTTCTGTTAAAGGCGCTTAAAGCTTTTCTTGGCGGCTTTGCGTCTTTGCGCGAGAACGCTTTTTTCGCACTCGCTCAACGCCGCCTCAGTGCCGGAAGTGCCGCACCCCGGTGAACACCATCGCCATGCCGGCCTCGTCGGCGGCGGCGATGACTTCGGCGTCGCGCATCGAGCCGCCCGGCTGGATCACCGCGGTGATGCCGGCGCTCGCGGCGGCGTCGATGCCGTCGCGGAACGGGAAGAACGCATCGCTGGCCATCACCGAGCCGGCCACCACCAGCTTCTCGTCGGCCGCCTTGATGCCGGCGATCTTCGCCGAGTAGACGCGGCTCATCTGGCCGGCACCGACGCCGATGGTCTGGCGGTTCCTGGCGTAGACGATGGCGTTGGACTTGACGAACTTGGCCACCTTCCAGGCAAACACCAGGTCGTGCAGCTCGGCCTCGGTGGGTGCGCGTCGGCTGACCACCTTGAGCGCTTCCACCTGGATGCGATGGTCGTCGCGGTCCTGCACCAGCAGGCCGCCGCCGACGCGCTTGTAGTCCAGCGCGGCGGGCGGCTCATCGAGCCAGGCGCCGCTCTCGAGCAGGCGCACGTTCTGCCTGGCGGCGATGATCTTCTTTGCCTCCTCGGAGACTAGCGGCGCGATGATCACTTCGACGAACTGGCGCTCGACGATCGCCTGCGCCGTGGCAGCATCCAGCTCGCGGTTGAAGGCGATGATGCCGCCGAAGGCCGAGGTCGGATCGGTCTGGTAGGCCAGCTCATAGGCCCTGGCTATGCCGTCCAGGCTCACCGCTACGCCGCAGGGATTGGCGTGCTTGACGATGACGCAGGCCGGCTTGACGAAGGACTTGGCGCATTCCAGTGCTGCGTCGGCGTCGGCCACATTGTTGTAGGACAGTTCCTTGCCCTGCAGCTGGCGTGCGGCGCCGATGCTGCCGGCGGGCGCGTTGCGCTCGACGTAGAACGCGGCGCGCTGATGCGGGTTCTCGCCGTAGCGCATCGCCTGCTTGCGGTCGAACTGCAGGCCCAGCACGCCGGGGAAGAAGTCGCGGCTGCCGTCGGCTTCCAGGCTCGACAGGTAGGCCGACACCGCCGCGTCGTAGCGCGAGGTATGGGCGAAGGCCTTGGTCGCGAGCCTGCGGCGGAACGCGTCGTCGAGGCCGGCGCCGTCCAGCTCGGCCAGCACCGCGGTGTAGTCCGCCGGGTCGACCACGATGGCGACGTGGGCGTGGTTCTTGGCCGAGGCGCGCACCATCGCCGGGCCGCCGATGTCGATGTTTTCGATCGCCTCGTCGATGCCGACGCCGGGCCGGGCTACGGTCTGCTCGAACGGATAGAGGTTGACCACGATCAGGTCGATCGGCGCGATGCCGTGCTCGGCCATCACCGCCTCGTCGGTGCCGCGGCGGGCGAGGATGCCGCCGTGGATCTTGGGATGCAGCGTCTTGACGCGGCCGTCCATGATCTCCGGGAAGCCGGTGACATCGGATACTTCGCGCGCCGGGATGCCGGCGGCGCGCAGCGACTTCCAGGTGCCGCCGGTGGAGATCAGCTCGACGCCGTGGGCGACCAGCTGTGCGGCGAATTCGATCAGGCCGTGCTTGTCGGAAACCGACAGCAGTGCGCGGCGCGGCTTGAGCGCGCTCATCGGGCGTGCAAGGCGTCGGACCTGTCGACGATCTTGGCGGTGATCTTGTATTGGCTCAGCTTCTTGCGCAGCGTGGCGCGGTTCAGGCCCAGCAGATCGGCGGCGCGCGACTGGTTGCCTTCGCAATAGCGCAGCGTGGCGCGCAGCAGCGGCGGCTCCACCTGGCCGAGGATGATCTCGTACAGGTCCTTCGGCGCGTGGCCGTTGAGGGTGTTGAAATATTCGTCGAGGCAATCGGCCACCGAGTGGCTGAGTGCCTTCTGCTCAGGCTTGGACATTGAGAGCGATGCTGCCCAGTTCGTCATGCTTGTTATTGATGAGGCCACGCACCATGTGCCTGTCGATCCTTGTTCAAGCGGACTATCGCATGCCCGCCGATCCGCGCATCCATACTGCAAGCCGCGTGGCGACTGACTTGTCGGTCAGCCGTTCCGGCCGGTCTGCGTTGCTTGAAGCTCCCGTTTCGCCCGGCTCTGCTTTTGTCCTTGGGCATTTTTTGGCCAGTTCGAAAAACGGGGAAGCGATAATACTGAAGTCACGCTGCGAGCGAAAGCACCGTTCGTCACGTTACAGCGAACCGCATCACATCATCGGTGCTTGCGTCCGCTGATGCGCGCCCAGTCTTCGTGCGTGGCGTCGTCGTCGAAGTCGAACCATGGTGCATAGGCGCCGCGCACCTCCTCCGCTTGCGAGCGCAACACGCCGGCGAGCACGATGCTGCCGCCGCGACGCAGCTGTCGCGCCAGCATTGGTGCAAGCTGCATCAGCGGCTTGGCGAGAATATTCGCCAACACGATGTCCACAGATTCATCCACAGCTTGTTCAGTGAATTGCGCAAGGTCCGCGCAGCGCAGGCGCGCCTCGACGCCGTTGAGTTGCGCGTTGCCGAGCGTGGCGATCAGCGCCTGCGGGTCGATGTCCACCGCGTCGGCGTGCGCGGCGCCGCGCCTGAGCGCGGCGATGGCGAGAATGCCCGAGCCGCAGCCGTAGTCGAGCACGCGCCGGGCGGAAAGATCATTGCCGGCCAGCCACTGCAGGCACAGCGCCGTGCTCGGATGCGTGCCGGTGCCGAAGGCCAGACCCGGATCGAGCCGCACTACCGTCGCACCGGCTTCCGCGACGACATGGCCGGTGGGGCAGACCCACAGGCCCGGCGCAGCGTCGGGGCCGAAACGCATCGGCTTGGCATGCTGCAACCAGGCGTTGATCCAGTCCTTGTCCTCGACCCGGCGCTCCTCGAAGCGCAGCGCCGCGCCGTCGGGCAGCAGCTCGCGCAACACCGCGCGCACGCCCTCCAGATCGGTCTCGGGGTGGAACAGGCCGCGCGTGGTGGTATGCAGCCACAGCGGCGTCTCGCCCACGCCGGGCTCGAACAGCGGATCGTCGGCCGCATCGGTCATGGTGACGGACACGGCGCCCTGAGCCAGCAGCGCCTCTTCGGCGAACTCGGGGTAGGCGCTGACGACGGAAAGTTCGGTCCAGGACATCGGGAATCCTCAAAAGCAATAGCGATCTCGCGCAAAGACGCAAAAAAGATTCAATCAAAAAAGATTTTTCGCTTTTCTTTGCGTTCTTTGCGTCTTTGCGCGAGAAAATGCTTTTGTCATGCGTCCGCCGCCCACTCGGGGATGCGCTCGCCCAGATAGTGGATGTGATGCTCGCCGCGCACGAACACCTCGTCCTCCATGATGCGGCGCTGCAGCGGGATGTTGGTGCTGATGCCCTCGACGATCATCTCCGCCAGCGCGGTGCGCATGCGGGCGATGGCCGACTCGCGGGTCGGGCCGTAGGCGATCAGCTTGCCGATCATCGAATCGTAGTTCGGCGGCACGCGGTAGCCGGCGTAGACATGCGAATCGACGCGGATGCCGGGCCCGCCGGGAGCGTGGTACTTCTTCACCTCGCCCGGCGAGGGGATGAACTTGAACGGATCCTCGGCATTGATGCGGCACTCGATGGCATGGCCGCGCAGCTGGATGTCCTCCTGCCGGAACGGCAGCGGCTCGCCGGCGGCGACCATGATCTGCTGGCGGATCAGGTCGATGCCGGTGACCATCTCGGTCACCGGATGCTCCACCTGGATGCGCGTGTTCATCTCGATGAAGTAGAAGCGG
>FTAG01000906.1_pt1 | contig 16471 bp, 16 predicted proteins | sample 1638911 | NCBI WGS metagenome assembly FTAG01 (sample SAMEA3914813, study PRJEB12502) | metagenome | biome: forest; material: soil | place: Canada | collected 2011-07-07 | depth 0.3 m
CCGCTTCTTCCATGGCGATTTCGTCGAAGGGATTGACGCTGAATTTGACGCCCTCCGTCACCACTCCGCTGCCGTCCGGCTTCACCTGGATGCGGACGTTGTAGTCCACCGCGCGTTTGACGCTGACCAATGCTTTCATGAGAAGTCCGTTGGGATTCCAAATAAACAATCCGCTGCCGCAGCTGTCGGAGCGGATGCCTGATGCAGTCAAATCCGGCCGCGGCGCACCCTGGCCACCGAAGCCCTGAAATGGGGGCGTTCGGCGACCTGGAAAATCACCGCTATCCAGGTCGTCATTGCCGAGGCAAAGGACAGGGCCGAGGCGGCCAGAATCGTCAGGAATCCAATCATTGCCCGAACGTATGGTCCTGAAACGAGAGCGGATTCCCGGAGTGCGTGGTCCATGGCGGTACCTCCTGCGGTATTTCTTATAATAATATGGTACCATACTATTATATTGAAGTCATCACCACGCCTTGCCTGCACCAACCCAGGAACCACGCATGAGCAGCGGCCTTGAACAACGGATCCGGAAAATCGTCGCCGAGAAGCTGAACGTCGGCGAAGATCAGGTCACGCCCCAGGCCAGCTTCATCGAAGACTTGGGCGCGGATTCCCTGGACACGGTGGAACTGCTCATGGCCCTGGAGGAGGAATTCGGCATCGACATTCCAGACGAAGAAGCCGAGAAGATCGGCAGCTTCGGCGACGTGCTCGCGTTCGTAAGCGTACAGGCGAAAGCAGGGCAATAGGCGCTACCCGGGCCGCCCCTCAAGTCATGCGGCCAGGCCGGCACGCCGGGCCAGGTTCGAAAGCGGCTGCTGTATGGCGAGGGCCGCTGCCTTGCAGCAGGCAAGACCGCCGCGGGCGGATGCGGGCATACTTCCAGCACCAGAACCGGCGAGTGCAGCGATGTCGAATGTCCAGCCCGTGCCCGAACCGATCCGCGCGGAACCCCCGCCCGCGGCAGAAGGCCCCAGCTATCCGAGCGCGGAAGCCCCTGCCGCCGGGAAGACGGTGGAACTTGCGCCCGGCGTTCACTGGCTGAGGATGCCGTTGCCCCTGGCACTGAATCACATCAACGTCTGGGCACTCGCGGGAACGGATGGCTGGACCATCGTCGACACCGGGCTGCACTCGCCCGAGACCGCGGCGGCCTGGGACGAGGCATTCGCCGGGCCGCTGCGCGCGCAGGCGGTCGAACGGGTGATCTGCACCCACATGCACCCTGACCATATCGGCATGGCAGGCTGGCTGACCCGGCGCTGGCGCTGCCGCTTCTGGGTGACGCGGCTCGAATACCTGAGCTGCCGCTCGCTGGTGGCGGACACCGGCCGCGACGCTCCGGAGGATGGCATCCGCTTCTACCGCGCAGCCGGCTGGAACGAGGATGCGATCGGCAATTACCGGGAGCGCTTCGGCTCCTTCGGCAAGGGCGTGCACGCGCTGCCCGACAGTTATCACCGCATCGAAGACGGCGAGGAGCTGGTGATCGGCGCCGACCGCTGGCGGGTGATCGTGGGCAGGGGCCACTCACCCGAGCATGCCTGCCTGTACTGCCCACAGCAGAAGCTGCTGATCTCTGGCGACCAGGTGCTGCCCCGCATCAGCTCCAATGTCTCGGTCTATCCGACCGAGCCGGATGCCGATCCACTGTCGGAGTGGATCATGTCGCTGCGCCGCGTCCGCGAGCAGGTGCCGGACGAGGTGCTGGTCCTGCCGGCCCATGGCCTGCCTTTCCGCGGATTGCACTCGCGCATCGAGCGCCTGCTGGCCGGGCACGAGCAGGCCTTGTCGTCTCTGCTGGACGGACTGGGCTCGCCCAGGCGTGCCGTGGACGTGTTTGAACTGCTGTTCAGCCGCCCGATCCGCGGCAGCACCCTGCTCGGCATGGCGACGGGCGAGGCCCTCGCCCACCTGGCCTGGCTGCTGCGCCGTGATCTGATCCGCAAGAGCAGCGACGCCGACGGTGTCGATTGGTACGAGGCGGCGGACGGCAAGGCGTTTCCCGGCATTTCCTGAGGAACCCGGCGCTCAGCTCGATGGCGGGTTTCGCGGAATCCTCGGCAGCTCATCGCTCATCCGCACCCAGGGCTGGGCCGAATCGCACCACAGGTTCAACTGCGGCTGCAGCCACGACGTATCGTCCAGCGTCCCCGCCTTGATCCAGTCCATGGTCGGCGTGGCGGCGACTTCGGAAAGCAGGGGCGAGCCGCAGTTCGGGCAGAACTTGCGCAATACCGGCAACCCGCTATCGCCGACGTCCTGGTAGACCGCTGGAGGCAGGCCTTCGAAAACCAGTGCGCCCTTGGGAACCGCCACGATGATCGAAAAGGCCGAGCCCGATTGGCGCTGGCAGTTCCTGCAATTGCAGATCGCCTGCATCAGGGGAGCGGCATCGCAGCTATAGCGGATCGCACCGCACAGGCATCCACCCTCGATCTTCTTCATCCCGCCTCCTCCGCGGCTACGATCGCGGGCCGCACCCGTCGATCGCGCCGACGCGCCGTCCTCATCCGGCCGGCAGATATACCGACTTGAGCTTCTGGTAGGCGGACAACGATTCCGGGCCAAGCTCGCGCCCGAGGCCGCTCGCCTTGATGCCGCCGAATGGCGCGGCGACGTCGATGACATAGCCGTTGACGCCGATGGTGCCGGTCTGCACGCGCCGGGCGATGTCCTGCGCGCGCCCGCTGTCGGAGGACCACACGGTACCGCCGAGGCCGTATTCCGAATCGTTGGCAATCTTCACCGCCTCCTCGTCGCTGCCGTACTTGATGATCGACAGCACCGGGCCGAAGATTTCCTCCTGCGCGATGGTGGCGTTGTTCGACACGTCGGCGAATACCGTCGGCTCGACGAACCAGCCCGCTTCGACGTTCTTCGGGCGGCCGCCGCCGGCGACCAAGCGTGCCTCGCCCTTGCCCTTGGCGATGTAGCTCTCGACCCGGGTGCGATGCTCCGCCGACGCCAGCGGGCCGATCTGGGTACTGCGATCGAGAGAATTGCCGACCTTGAGCGAGGAGGCCATGCCGGCGATGGCGTCCACCACCTCGTCGTAGCGCCGCGCCGGCGCCAGGATGCGCGTGGAAATGGCGCAGGTCTGGCCATTGTTGGCGAACGACGCGAACTGCATGCCCTCCAGAACATGTTCTAGCCTGGCGTCGTCGAGAATGATCGCCGCCGATTTGCCGCCAAGTTCCAGGCTGACCGGGCGCAGCAGGCGGCCACATGCCTCACCGATCTTGCGGCCCGCCGCGGTGGAGCCGGTGAACGCGACCTTGTCGATGCCCGGGTGCGACACCAGGTAGGCGCCGAGTTCGCGGCCGCCCGGCACCCAGTTGATGACGCCGCGCGGAATACCGGCTTCGCGAGCGGCATCAGCCACCACATAGCAGTCCAGAACCGTGCCCGGCGAGGGCTTGAGGACAATGGTGCAGCCGGTGGCGAGGGCCGGGCCGATCTTCATGATCGACAGCACCACCGGGTAGTTCCAGGGAACGATGCCGCCGACCACGCCGACCGGCTCACGCCGCACCAGTGTGTCGAAGCCCAGCGGCGAATGGCGGCGTTCCTCCACCTGCATCGCGGCCGCCAGGCCGGCGTAGTAGCGGATCAGGCCGACGACGTAGCCGCCTTCGTAGGCCTCGGCCAGGCTCAGCGGCATGCCGTTCTGCACGCTGACCGAGCGGGTCAGCAACTCCGCGCGCTTTTCCATGGCGTCGGCGAAGCGGTTGAGGACGGCGGCGCGCTCGGCGGGCGTGCTCCGCCCCCAGTCGCCGTCAAGTGCGCGGCGCGCGGCGGCGACCGCGCGATCGACATCCGCTTCGCTGCCGTCGGGCACACTGCCGATCACCTCACCGGTATTCGCGCCGATGACCTCGATGCGTGCGGACGATGCGGGCTTGGTCCATTCGCCGTCGATGAAGAAGGTCTGGTGGTGGGTCTGATCCTGGGTTTGCATCGCTTCCTCCACAGTTGATTCACGCCCCGGCGAACGCCGGCGGCGCGGCAGGCGGGCTGTCTTCGATGGACGATTGCCCTAAGTAAATGGTACGGTACACTACTATATAAGGGGGCGCCAGCCCCCTCTCACTACAAACCAGCCTGCCGGGGACGGTGATGCACGTCTCCCGGGATGCGCCGCAGCCGTCCGAGGAGACTCCAGAGTGCGCTTTGAACATTCCGCAGCCTGGTTCAGCCTCGCTCTTATGATGCCGTTCCAGGCGGGCGCCACGCTGGGGGTGTTCGAGCACGGCGCGGGGATCAAATCCCTCGGCGAAGGCGGCATCAGCTACGTCGCCCCGGAGGAAACGACGGCGATCGCCGCCAATCCCGCCTCGGTGACGGCTCTGGGCAGCCGCTACGACCTCGGCATCGACATGCTCTCGCCCGATGCGCGCAGCAGTATCGTCGGCAACAGCCTGGGGCCGGACCAGACCTACGACTCCGACGTACATCACTACTACCCCATCCCGCAGGGCGGCATCACCCTGCCCCTGTCGGGGCACTGGAGCGCCGGCGCGACGCTGTATGCCGGCGGCCTCGGGCCGGACTACAGCGGCAGCCCCTACGCCAGATTCGCGTCGCCCGCGAACGCCAGCCAGTCGAAGAGCGCGAGCATGACGCTCAAGATCACCGGCCTGTCCCTGGTCGTCGCCGACGCCGTGTGGCCGGGACAATCGCTCGGCTTTTCCGTCAACGTCCAGCACGAAGCCCTCAACGTCAAAGGCCTGTCGACGTTCGGCGCCTTCTCGCAGTCGCCCGACAATGTCAGCGACCGGGGCAAGCACGGCGCCTACGGCGGCAGCATCACTCTGGGCTGGACCGGCGCCATCACGCCCTGGATGTCCGCCGGCGTTTCGTACCGCTCGAAAAGCTGGAGCCAGCGGATCGATGCCTACCGCGGCCTGCTGCCCGATGCCGGCCTGCTCGAGCTGCCCGCGATCTACGGCGCCGCGCTGGCCCTGAAACCGATCCCGACGCTTCAGATCGCGGTGGAATTCCAGCGCGCCGACTACGGCGCCCGCAACGCCTTCGGCAACAGCGTCGAGGAACTCGGCCAGGGCAAGCTGCTCGGCTCGGCCGACGGTCCGGGATTCGGCTGGACTGACCAGAACGCCTACAAGCTCGGCCTGACCTGGGACGCGACGCCGAGCCTGCGCCTGCGCGCCGGTTACATCTACAACACGCTCAACTTCACGCCGTCGGAAACCTTCTTCAACATCATGGCGCCGGCCTCGGCAAGGATTCACTATACCGCCGGTGGCACCTGGACTTTCCACAACGGCTACGAGCTGTCCGGCTACGCCGGCCTGTCCCCGCGCAACCAGATCAGCGGCCACAACTCGATACCGGCCGCCCTGGGCGGCGGCGAAGCCAACGTCTCCAACGAGCTCTACATGCTCGGTTTCTCGCTGGGGCGCCGATTCGGCGGGTGATGTCCCGCTCCCGGAGGTGAACGGCGGCTACGCAGCACCAGCCGGTATCAGGCTGCGCTCAGGCTCGACGTCGCCCCCGTAGCGGCGCGCACGACGCCGACCGCGAAGCCGGTCAGCACCGCATTGCCGCTCGGCACGTCGATATCGAGTTCCGAGGCGACGACGTTGGAATTCACTCCCGGACGTGTGCGCGCATAGGACAGCCGCGTTTCCGAGACGTCGTGTCCCCAGCCATGGGGCAGGCTGACCACTCCTGGCATGATTTCGTCGGAGACCGTCACCGGGACCACAATGGACCGGCCGCGGCGGCTGATTTCGATGTGATCGCCGCTTCCGACCTGCAGCCGTTCGGCGTCGGCGGGGTGCAGCAGCGCGGTGCACTTGTCCGGGCCGCGGTTGAATGCCCGGATGTTGTGCATCCACGAATTGATCGAGTGCAGCTGGCGCCGGCCGATCATGATCATGCTGGCCGGGTCGATGTAGCCGGCAAGCGCCTCGCGCAGGCGCGACGCCTCCTTCATCAGCAGGTCCGGCGCCAGCTCGATCTTCCCGCTGGGCGTGCCCAGCGCCTGCGGCAGACGCTCGAACAGGGGGCCCATATCGAGGCCGGCGTCGGCCACCTTGACCTTCGAGAATGTCAGGCCGTCTGGCGCGGTACCGAACTTGTCGCCGAAGTGATGCGTACGCAGCAGGATTTCGTAGATGCGATCACTACCCTGTTGGTTTTCGAGCAGCGCCGAGGCCTCAGCGACGGTCTTGCCGCCGAGCCCACCACCGGCTTCCGCGCCCTGGAGAAAGTGGCCGGCCAGCGCATCGTCCATCGCCGAGGCGGAGGTGCCGGCGATACTCGCCGCCAGCCCGAGCATGATTTCGCCATCGGTGCGCGTACCAGGAAGCGGTTCGAACACCCTGTCCACCCACTTGGCGACATGACGCACTTGGAGGGTCGAGGTGAAGATCGGCCAGTCGGAGCGCTCGAGATGCCCGGAGCCTGGCAGGATCAGGTCGGCGTGGCGGCTGGTTTCGCCGACATAGATGTCGCAGGAGACCATGAAGTCGAGCGAGGCCAGTGCCTCCGACAGCCTGGCGCCGTTCGGCGAGGTGATCACCGGATTGGCGCAAATGGTCAGCAGGCCGCGAATCTGGCCGGGGCCCGGCGTGAGTATTTCCTCGGCCATTGTAACCACCGGAAACTGCCCAGCGACTTCGGGCAGCCCGCGCACCCGCGAGAAGTAGCGATGATGCGGGCCGACGCCGTTGACGTAGCGCTCATTGAGGAAGATCGAAGGCGTGACACCCATCGGGATCATCGCACCGCCGGGGCGGTCGAGGTTGCCGGTCACGGCGTTGACCACGTCGATCAGCCAGCTGGTGACGGAGCCGAACGGCTGCTGCGAGGAGCCGGTGCGGCCGTAGCACGCGGCCGCAGCCGCACTGGCGAAGCCGCGCGCCAGTGCGGCGATCACACCAGTCTCGATGCCGCTCGCCGCGGCCAGATCGGACAGCGGGAACGAGCGTGCTAGCTCGGCGATTTCCCTTATACCGTTCATGTGCGCTTCGAGCCGGCCGGGCTTTGGCAGATTCTCGTCGAAAATCACACGCAGCAGGCCGAGCAGGAAATAGGGATCGGTGCCGGGCCGGATCGGAACATGCCGGTTGGCGAGCGCCGCCGTCTCGGTCCGGCGCGGATCCACAACGACGACCTCGCCGCCGCGCTGGCGGATTTCGCCAATGCGCCGCTCGAACCCCGGTGCGGTCATCAGGCTGCCGCCCGACACCGCGGGATTGGCGCCAAGGATCAGCAGGTAGTCGCTGCGCTCCACATCCGGCACCGGAATCAGCGACTGGTCGCCGAACAGCAGTCCGGTCGACAGCACCTTGGGCATGTGGTCGACCGAAGTCGAGGAGAACAGCGAGCGTGATCCCATGGCCATCGCGCAGCTCAGCGTATACAGCAACGCCGCAGGATTGTGTGCCAGCGGATTGCCGACATAGAGCGCGTTGGCATCGGCGCCGTGCTTCTTGGCGATGTCGCGAAACCGCTCTCCGGCCAGTTCGAACGCCTCGTCCCAGCCGATCTCTTCGAAGTCCTTGCCGCGGCGGCGCAGCGGCCTGGTTAGCACATCGCGGTCGTCGCGCAGCACTTTCATGCCCTGGCTTTTCGGACAGACGAAGCCGCGGCTGAGCGGATCGTTCTCATTGCCGCGGATATCGATCACCTTCCGCTGCGCGAGATCGACGGTGACCAGCACGCCACAGCTCGCCTCGCAGATCGGGCACTTGCGGGAATGCCGGGTGAGGCCACCTTCCAGATGCTCGATACTCATGCACTCTCTCTTGCGCCGTGGCGGCGCGCGGCGATCATTTGCCCTGCGCGTTTTCGCTGAAGTAGCGCTCGAACTTGCCGGGCTGCCCCTTGTATTGATCGGCATCGGGCAGCGCTGGCGGATGTTCCAGCAGCTGCGGCCACACGGCTGACAGCCGCTTGTTGAGTTCCAGCCAGGGTGCCGCCTCGGGTTTAACGGCGGCGACGATCGCCTGGCTCGGACAGACCGGCACGCAGGCGGCACAGTCGATGCAGGTCGCCGGATTGATGACCAGCATGACCTCGCCGCCATGGAAGCACTCGACCGGGCAGACGTCGATGCAGTCGGTGTACTTGCAACGGATGCAGGAATCGGTGACGACGTGGGTCATGGGCTTGCGGTCCTCCGGTTCCAGGCGTCGGCGGCGGCCGAGCGGGCCACGCCGAGGATGTCGAGCATTTCCTCGGTGCTGTGGAATTTCCTGCGGGATGCGCCGCCGGTCGCGCGGTCACACTCGGCGCGATCGATGATCCGCCAATCCTCGAATCCGCTGGGACGGACGCCGCGAGCCGAGAGCCAGGCGTCCAGGCCGGCAGGACCGTGGTGGTTGCCGGCGACGACCTCCCGGCCGATCCGTTGCGCCACCTGGGCCGCGTCGCTGCGATTGGTGGCGATGGTTCCGCTCGGTCCGCGCCGGGCCCAGCCGATGCAATACAAGCCGTCGGCAATGCGCCCGTCCTCGTTGAGGAAAGCGCCGCGGCTGGCGTCGAGTTTGAGCACACCCATCGGCCGCACCTGGTAGCCGATGCAGGCAATCACCGCGCCGCAGGGGACGCTGAAGAACGTGTTGGTGCCCTCGACACGTTCACCCTCGGCCCGCATGCGCTCGAAGCGCACTTCCTGCACCCGTTCGCAGCCGCTGACCTGCACCGGCCGGGCGAGGAATTGCAGGTTGACCTCGTGATCCCTGCCGTTCCGCGGCGAACTGACATAGCGGTTCAAGGCGCCAAGCATCGAGGCCCTTGGGGCCGGCAGCGCCGCAAGCACTTCGGCGTCAGGCAGGCCGGCGCCAGGCGGCAGCAAGATGCTGACGTCGGCCGCTTCGCCCAGCTCCTCCAGTTCCTTGATCGAGAATCGGGCATCGGCCGGGCCGCGCCGGCCGGTGAGCACCACTTTTCGCACCCGGGACCTGCGCAGCAACTCGAGCATGACAGGCGAGATATCGGTTGCGGCGAGCGCATCCACCGGCTTGGTCAGCAGCCGCGCTACATCGATCGCGACGTTGCCGTTGCCAATAACCAGCACCGTCTCGGGCAGCTCCCCGATCTCGAGCCCGGCATGGTCGGGATGAACGTTGTACCAGCCGGTGAACCGCGCTGACCCCCACACTCCGGGCAGATGATCCCCGGGAATGCCGAGCGGCCGATCGACCGGACAGCCGCAGGCGAGCACGACTGCGTCGTAGAAACTGCGCAGCCGGTCGAGCGGCAGGTTGCGGTCGATTTCCACCCCGCCAAGGTAGCGGACGCCGGGTTTCGAGAAGGCCTGCTCGAAGCGCTGCGCCACTAGCTTCACCGAGGCGTGGTCGGGTGCAACGCCGGAGCGCACCAGCCCGAACGGCGTCGGCAGGCGATCGATCACATCAATGGCCGAAGGCGCGGGCACGAGCCGCTGCAGGGCCTCGACCAGATACATTCCGGCGGGACCGCTGCCCACGACCGCTACGGAAATTGGGGTCATGGCTCAACGCCGGCCGGGCCGTGCCAATAGACTGCCAGCATCAGCAGCGAAACCAGCAGCAACCAGCCCTCGATCACCACGCGCCACACGCGAGGCGCGTGGCGAAGCTCCATGAAGTCGAGGATCACCAGGCGGCCCTTGAAGCAGGCGATGCCCAAGGTGGCAAAGCCGGCGGCGAAGCCGGCCAGGCCGTCGGCGCGCACCGAAAAGGTGACGGCGGTGGCCAATGTCAGTAGCAGCCATGTGCGGTGATTGAGGTTACGCAGGAGTTCCGGCATGGCCTCACCGCAACAGGTAGAGCAGCGGGAACAGGAAGATCCACAACAGGTCGACCATGTGCCAATAGGAGGCGCCGGTCTCGAGGCCCTTCATGTTCGCCGGACCATAGCGCCTGTTACGGGCGTTGTCCCAGCACACGCACAGGATGGTCGAGCCGCCGATGACGTGCAGCAGGTGGATGCCGGTGAGGCAGAAATAGAACATGAAGAAGTCGTTGCTCAGCATGGTGTAGCCGGCCTGGTACTTCGCCGTGTACTCGACCGCCTTGACCACCACGAAGGCAACGCCGAGCGCGATGCCCAGAGCGAGCCATCGCGGTACGGCGGCCAGGCGGTTGCTGCGGGCCGCGGCGACGGCGGAGGCCACCGCCCAGGAGCTGGTGATCAGGAACAGTGTGTTGAGCACGCCGAGGCAGCGATCGAGCGTCAGTTGTGAGTGGTCGTATAGCGCGACATGGCCGGCGCGGTTGATGATGTAGGCGACGAAGAAGGCGCCGAACATCAGTAGCTCTGCAGCGATGAAGATCCAGACGTCCGGATCGCCCGGTAGCCGCCGCGGCACCGTCGTCGCCGATCTTGGTTGGGCGGTTACTGCGTTCATGAGAGCTTGGGACATGCCGAGCCCGCACTGGCATTGCATCCAGTACGGACCCGGCAGGTCAGGCCATCAAGCGGCGGCAAGCCGGCCGCTGCCCGCCAGCTGGTCGGCGACGACCATGCGGCGGCGCACTTCCTTGATCATGTAGATGCTCGCGGTCGAGAACCAGCACAGCCAGCAGAAATACGGGATGTAGTAGCTCAGCGCACCGTTCCAGGCGAACGGCCCGGTCTTGAGTACGCCGGTCAGGCTCGCCGGGAAGAAGCTGATGCCACACCAAATGGTGAGGAAGCAGACCCAGCGGGGAAAAAGCGGTACCTTGCTCTTGTCGGCCAGGCCGACCAGGGCGGCGGCGACCATCTGCAGCGTGGTGCAACAATACTGCAGGTCGATGCACAGCCAACCCGTATCGGTCATCAGCTGAAAGGTTGCGGCATCGGCCTCGGGACGGAACGCCGCGACGCACCAGAACATGGCGCTGAACGACACCACCATCACGGTCAGTGCGCCTCCGATCAGCTGCAGATAGGACAGGATCGGCATGTTCTTGCCTTCAATGCGCGACATCTGGCCGGCGAGGACACACGACCACGGCATATAGAAGCAGACGGTGATCAGGGAAATGATGAAGCCCAGGCGGATCTCCCCAAGATTCGCCAGATAGCGCGCCTTCAACGCTTCGGCGGTCAGCGACGGCGCCGGATTGGGGATGTTGTGGCCAATGAATCCCCAGAAGAACACGAATGTAATCAGGAATGCCGGGCCACACCAGGCGCTGATCAGTTGGTACCTGAGACTCGTTTTCTCGTCCATTTCTTCTCTCCTCTCGTGATATCGATCGCCGTTGACGTCGAAGATTCCTTGATCGTGCCCGCTCGACCTCAGGCAGCCGCGCTCATCGCCCGCGCGCCTTGGTCGAACGAGACGATCGCCTTGCGCAACAGCTTGTTCAGGGTCTCGAGCTCGCCCGGGCTCAGCCCAGAGAACGCGCGGTTCAGCGGCTCGATCATGCGCGGCACTACCTCCTGCACCTTCGCCCGCCCGGCCGGCGTGATGCAGATGATCTGGCGTCGGCCGTCACGCGCGTCGACACTGCGCGAAACCCAGCCGGCCGACAGCATCGAGTCGAGGATGCGCGTCATGTTGGCGCGGCTGGTGCCGACCAGCTCGCTCAGTTCGCTCGGCGCGGCGCGGCCGTGGTCGGTGGAGACCAGCAGGCACATCACATGGAATTCGTTCTCGCTCGTTTCCAGCGCGCGGAACACCGGCTCGAAGAAATTGCCGAGACCGAAGGCGCTGATGCGGATCAGCCGGACCAGGACGGTCGGTGGCATCGGCATGGCTGGCAGTGCCCGCGCCATGCGCGGCGTGCTGGATTCAACAGCGGACAGGCGCTCGATTCCCCGCACAGTGCTCACCAGATGATTTATCAATTAATCATATTGTGCCATACTAATTATAATAAAACAATACCCACAGCTACTCGTCGGCGGCGCCGATCTATTCAGGCAGGCTATCGCGCTCTGCGCATGAGGAGTTGCGCTCAGAGTACGCCGGGGAACCCCCGCCAAAGTCCGCTTGGGGCCGGCATTGCGGACACGCCGTGCGTTATAGCTGACGCACCGCAAAAAAGGCCCCGTCGCCGGGGCCCAATTTGCTACACATAGGTTTGACGCAGCTGCTTAGAAGTCGTCCCCACCCATGCCGGCCCCCGGGGGGGGTACCGCGGGCTCCTCCTTCTTCGGCAGCTCGCCAACCATCGCTTCGGTAGTGAGCAGCAACCCGGCCACGGAAGCCGAGTTCTGCAGCGCCAGGCGGGTCACCTTGGCCGGGTCGATGATGCCCAACTCCAGTAGGTCTCCGTAGGTCCCGTTGGCCGCGTTGTAGCCGAAGTTCCCTGACCCTTCGGAGACTTTGTTCAGGACCACCGAGGGCTCCTCGCCGAAATTCTTCACGATCTGGCGCAACGGCTCCTGGATGGCGCGGTGCAGGATGTTGATGCCGACGCCTTGGTCGTCGTTGGCGCCCACGAGTTTGTCCAGCACCTTGGCCGCACGCACCAGGGCGACGCCGCCGCCAGGGACGATGCCTTCCTCAACAGCAGCACGGGTGTGCAGGGCATCCTCAACGCGGGCCTTCTTTTCCTTCATCGCCACTTCGGTAGCGGCGCCGACCTTGATCACGGCCACGCCGCCGGCGAGCTTAGCGATGCGCTCGTCGAGATTCTCGCGGTCGTAGTCGCTGGTGGCGTCGTCGCGCTGCTGGCGGATTTCCTTGACGCGGGCCTCGATATCCTTCTTGCCGCCGGAGCCGTCGATGACGGTGGTGTTCCTTGGAGATCTGCACTTTCTAATGCGGCTCATCGCTGTGTTTCGTAGACGAGCCGGCGAGGACTTCAGACCCTTGCGCCGGACTCGGCCGTTGCGGCGTATTGACAGCTCTTCGCAGCCAGATTGATTAGATATGGTCTATATTTATTACATATCAATGGATTTATAGCAGCTTATTTCAATCCGCATCGTTGCCGTTGATTTATTTCTGTGTTAATTATTAACACATGGATAGAACGGCAAGACATAGTCTAATCAAACGGCTTCAAACCGAGATGCCGCGGGCGGCGCCGTTCGACCTGACAGCACTGAGCCACCTCGGCATCTCCGCCAAGCAGGCCGCGCACTACGCGGTTACCGGTTGGCTGGTCCGCCTTGCACAGGGGGTTTACGCCTTCCCCGGCAGCACCCTCGATGCGCATGAGACGGTTAAATTCCTACAGACCCGTGTACCTGGCCTACACGTCGGCGGCAAAAGCGCCCTCAGCCTGCAGGGTGTGCGCCACAACTTGCATTCCCGAGAGCAACTCGTGCTGTGGGGAGCGGCGCGCTTCGTTTTGCCGGAGTGGTTCACCTCCCGCTTCCCTGCCCGCTATGTCTCGGCCGAACTGTTCAACTGGACCGAGGAGTCGCTCGACTCAAAGAGCCTGACAACGCCGCCAAGCGCCACCAGCGGCCTGCTGGTGTCTGCCCCGGAACGGGCAGTGCTCGAGTTACTGTACGAGGTAGGCACGCACCAGGGGTTGGAAGAGGCCCGCAACCTGTTCGAGGCCCTCCGCAACCCGCGCAAGGAGATGCTTGGCCGCCTGCTGGCCTGCTGCACTAGCATCAAGACAGTTCGATTGTTCTTGACCTGGGCCCGCGAGACCCAGCTTCTCGACGTCGACGCACTCCAACAGCAATACACCCTGCCGGTTGGCAGTAACAGTCGCTGGATGAGCCGCCTCAAAGACGGCACCTTACTGACGTTGAAGCCCCATGGATAAGGTCTACGCCGATACCGTCCGCCTGATGCTGTCCGTCGTCCCGGACGTGTTCGCCGGCGGGAAGTTCGCCATGAAGGGCGGTACGGCCATCAATCTCTTCGTGCGCGACATGCCGAGGCTGTCGGTGGACATCGACGTCGTCTACACCGCCTGGCAAACACCACGCGATCAGGCTCTGGCCGATATCGCCGCCGAACTCGGTCGCGTCGAAACCCGCGTCGCCAAGCTCGGCATCAAGACGCGCAGGATCGCCGCCAAGGACATGGGGGATACCAAGCTGCTGATCGACGACGGCAACAACCAGGTACTAGTCGAGGTGAACACGGTTTTCCGCGGCACGGTGCTACCTCCCGAGAAGAACTCGCTCAGTGCCCGTACGGCGGAGATGTTCAGCGTGGAGCTTGAGGCTCCGATCCTGTCGCCGGCGGAGCTGTACGGCAGCAAGCTGGTAGCCGCCATGGACCGCCAGCACCCGCGCGATTTATTCGACGTGTGGCAGATGTTTGAAGCCGACGGCCTGTCCGACTCCGCGGTGGAGTGCTTCGTCACCTATCTAGCCGGGCACAACCGCCCGACTCATGAGGTGCTGTTCAGCCGAGACAAAGATATCGCTGCGGAATATCGCGACAACTTCGTCGGGATGACCACCGAGGAAGTGGCTCTCGATACCTTGTTGGAAGCCCGCGCCCGGCTGCGCGTAGAATTGATCCGCCGTTTAACCGACCGCCACAAGCAGTTCCTGATCGGCTTGGCCCGCGCGCGGCCGGATTGGTCCTTGCTGGCATGCCCCCATGCCGCTGACCTGCCTGGGCTGCGCTGGAAGCTGTCGAACCTGCAGAAATTCAGTGAGAAGCGCCCGGGCGATTTCAGGAACCAAGCTGAAATGCTTGAATCCCGCTTATACAAAAACCTGGCGTGAATGGAAGCCGCGAGAGGCTGCTGGCAAGTGCAGGCGGCTGCCGGACCTTTACAATTGCATAGCACTCACCGCACGCCGGCATTCCATCTGTAACGTGGCTTCACCACCGCAAGACAGCTCAAGCCGCCGTCAGCTCGCTGCGGCACTGATCGAACTCGACCAACTCCGTCGCGAGAATGCGGCCTTGCGAGCTCAGTTGGTAGCAACGGGCTCCGAACCTAAAGCGATACCTGAACCGTCCGCCCCGCCGGCAACCGCATCCTTGCCGAGCAACACCCTGTCATCCCACGAAAAGGTCGCCGTATTTCGCGAGCTGTTCAAGGGCCGCACGGACGTCTTCCCCATCCGATGGGAAAGCAAGGCGGGCAAGTCCGGCTACTCTCCTGCCTGCGGCAACGAATGGCGGCCAGGTATCTGCGAAAAGCCCCGCATTAAATGCAGTGACTGTCCCAATCAGCAGTTTCTGCCAGTCACCGACAAGGTTCTCTTCGACCACTTGGCGGGAACGCACACCGCCGGCGTCTATCCGCTGCTACTAGGGGATCTCTGCCACTTCCTGGCGGTAGACTTCGATGATGCAGACTGGCGCGCCGATGCCCTGGCCTTCCGGCATGCTTGCGAGGAATTCGAGGTGCCAGCGCACATCGAAATCTCGCGCTCCGGCAACGGCGCCCACGTGTGGATCTTCTTTGCCACAGCCATTGCCGCCAGCCTCTCCCGGCAACTGGGCACAGCCCTGATTACGCACACCAGTGCCCAGGCAAGGCAGCTCAAACTTTCCAGTTACGACCGGCTATTTCCTAGTCAGGACACCTTACCCAGGGGTGGATTCGGCAATCTGATCGCCCTGCCATTGCAGAAAAAGCCGCGGGAAACCGGCAATAGCGTCTTTGTTGACCGCAACCTCCAGCCTTATGCCGACCAGTGGTCATACCTCGCCAATATCCGGCGGATGCCGGCCGACCAGGTCGAATCCGTGGTTCGGCGCATCGGCAAGGGGGGCAACGTGCTCGATATCGCATTCATTTCGGAGGAGGACGAGCACGAACCCTGGCGCGGTCGACCTAGCCTCACGGAGAAACTGCCCCAACCGCTGCCGAAATCAGTGACGCTGACGTTGGCCAACGGCCTGTACCTAAACAAAACCGAACTACCAAATCCCCTGCTAAACCGCTTAATACGTCTCGCGGCGTTCCAGAACCCGGAGTTCTACAGCGCCCAAGCGATGCGCATGCCGGTCTGGAACAAGCCCCGAGTGATCGGTTGCGCCGAGAACTTCGCTCACCACATCGCCCTGCCCCGTGGGTGCCTGGATGCCGTCCTCGATCTGCTCCGTAGCAATCGCATCAAACCCATCCTCCGCGAAGAGCGATCGGCGGGCGAACAGATATCGGCATCATTTTCAGGCACGCTCCGCGACGAACAGCAAGCAGCGGTATCGGAGATGCTCCAGCACGATTTCGGCATCCTCTGCGCGCCGACTGCGTTCGGCAAGACGGTCACTGCAGCCGAGATCATTGCCCGACGCGGGATCAACACCTTAATTTTGGTCCACCGCACCGAGTTGCTGAACCAGTGGGTGGAGCGCCTCCGCGCCTTCCTGGATCTCGACCAGAAAATGCTCGGAGTCATCGGAGGCGGCAAGCAGAAACCCACAGGAAAGATTGATATCGCGGTGATGCAAAGCCTGGTACGCAAAGGCGAGGTCAACGAGCTGGTTGAAAAATACGGACAGGTCATTGTTGACGAGTGCCACCACGTTTCGGCCTTGTCGTTCGAGCAGATTCTCAAGCGCGTCAAGGCACGCTTTGTTGTTGGTCTGACCGCAACGCCGATTCGCCGGGACGGGCATCACCCGACCGTGACCATGCAA
>FTAG01000237.1_pt1 | contig 16431 bp, 12 predicted proteins | sample 1638911 | NCBI WGS metagenome assembly FTAG01 (sample SAMEA3914813, study PRJEB12502) | metagenome | biome: forest; material: soil | place: Canada | collected 2011-07-07 | depth 0.3 m
CTTCGGCATCCTGCCTCGCCCGGCGGCAAACAGCCGCCGGCTCATGTCCGACGCAGACTCCGATGCTCGGCGCAGTTACGGGGGGAACGTCAAAAGCAAAACAACATCAAAAGCGTCACTGCTTCCAGTCCCCTCTCCCCTTGTGGGAGCTTTGCAAAATCCTTGCGCCAGAAAATTTCTGCAAGGGTGGAGTGTTGCGAAAAACGATTCGGCGCAACGTGGAGCCCCACTTTTTATCGAATTTCAGCGGAATTTCGCTTCTTGCAAAGGTCCCCTTGTGGGAGAGGGGTAGGTGGCGGAGTGCTCCCTAACCCACCGGCTTCCCACTGGCGCGGGAATGACCAACTTCCGTAACGCAACGCACGCCACCAAGCCCCCGCAGCCAACACCATGCATGACACACAAAAGAATGGCACGCATGGCGGATACGGCATGGAGCCCGCCTGCGTGATCGCCCCTACGTCGCCTGCCACTCGACCACGCCATTGAGCGTGGTGAATCCCACCTGGCACCAGAAGCCGTACAGCGGCTTGATCACGGTGCTGTCTGGCCCGGTCTGCTCGGCCAGGCCGAGGTCCTTGACGATCTGGTGGCTTTCGCAAGTGGCGATCTCGATCTCGTAGTCGCCGTCGAGGAAGTGGCCGCCGGTCCAGCCGGTGATCTCGGTGGGGCTGCTGACCAGGGCCTGGTAGCAGGCGCGGCTGCTGTCGGCGGCGTCGCGGAACTGCTTGAGGTTGATCACCGGCAGCGGGTGGGTGCTCAGATACAGCTTGATCAATTCGTCGCCGATCTTGCTCAGGCCGGAGATGAGGCCAATGCGCTCGATCAGTTCGCGCGCCATATGTTCGTAGCCGGTCCAGGCCGGCTGCGGCTGGCCGCTGCGCGAGGTGCCGCGCACCTGGATGATCTTGCCCCAGGTGCCCAGCGTGTCGGGGGCGAATCTCTTGAACAGGTTGGCCTCGCAGCTCAGGTAGCTGGCGCTGGCCGGCGCCGGCGGCGTTTCGATGCGGGCGAAGGATTTCTTGTAGCCCCAGACCTCGCGCCCGGTGACCATGCCCTCGGCGACGTCGATGAACAGGTAGGGAATCCACATCTTCAGCTGCGGCAGCAGCGAACCCCTGCGATGCTGCCACACCGGGATCATGAAGGCCGACTCGCGGTCCGTCATGTAGCCAACCACCTCGGTTGCCGAGGTGCAGTGCCGGGCGTCGTTGTAGCAATGGAACATGAAAGTAACGCCGGGATCGCAAGGGACTTCGACCGCGCTGTAGCGGATTTCGCCGTTGCTGACCGCGTTGAGCTGCTGGTCGATGAAAGCCTGCAGCATCTGACGCCGCGCCTTCAGCGCAAAACCATAGGTGGTGATGTCGGTGATGAACAGCGGCGTGGAGAAGCACATCTCGCCGTGGCCGCGATCGGAAATGTAGGGCGGCAATTCGCGCGGCGTGTGCTTGCCGCTTCCCAGCAACGACGACAACAGGCCCATGGATACGATCTCCCCGATTGTTTGGCATGGCTGGCTGCGTGAGGCCGCGCAGCCTCGCGCGCACATCTCCGTGACAAGCCTAATCCGGATCGGGGGTTGCGGCCCGTGATCCAGTTAACAAAAAATCATGACGCCGCGGGATTCGTCGCCGCGTGCTGCGCCAGCAGGCGCGTGCAGCGGTCGAGATCGTAGCGGGCGCCGATCTCCCGGAAAATTTCCTGCGCCCGCCGCAGCTGGGCAAGATCGACGCCTGCTGCAGCATGGGCGCCGAGCTGGGCCAGCGCCAGGCCCTGATCGTGCACGGTGTCGAGTTGCGCCGCCGCTGCCGCGGCGCGCTCCCAGCACTTTGCCGCCGCGCGCTGCTCCCCGCGGCGGTGCCGGTAGTTGCCCTGATGCAGATCGGCCAGCGCCGCCGCGATGGGTACGCGCCGGGCGAAGCCGGAGAGTGCCTTGCACACCTCCAGTGCCTTGTCCGGTGCGGTGGCATCGGCGCCGCTGTCCCAGGCCGCCATGTAGACCTCGGCAGTCGCGGCGATGCCGTCGCCGACATGCCAGGGCGTCGGCATGCTCTGCCGGATCAGGTCGAGCGCGGCATTGGCCGCGATCAGCGCGGATTCGCGCTGACCCAGGCGCCACCGCGCCTTGGCGATCAGGCCGAGCGAGCGCATGCGGTCGGAGCGGTGCAGGGCCGGTTGCTGGGCCGCTTCCAGCCCGGCCACCAGGGGCTCCAGCGGCTGCGCACGGGCCAGCGCCAGATCCAGCATCGAGCAATAGTAGAAGGACAGCACCTGCACCGGAGCGTCGCCGCTCATCTGCGCGCGCGCACCCCGCAGTACCGCCTCGGCCTCGTCGTAGCGCCCCTGCACGATCAGCGCGCTATAGCTGATCGACTGCGTCTGCTGCCAGCGCACGGTGCCGCCGAGCTGGCGATAGATCGCCTCGGCTTCGACGCCGGAGCGCTCCAGCCGCTCCCAGCCGCCGAGCGTGGCCCAGTACACCATGTCGACCAGGTAGCCGTAGGCCGCATCCGCCGGACTGGCGCGGCGGGTGATTTCCATGGAGCGGCGGTTGTAGTAATGCGAGGCGCGCCGCAGCCCGGCCGCCACCGCCACCACCGCGATGGCGCCGAAGCCGTCGATGATTTCGCGCATCGCGCCGGAGCGCTCGGCCAGGTTGACCGAGGCCATGATCTGGTGCAGCAGCTCCAGCGGCCGGTTGTCGAAGAAGGACGATTCCGCCAGGCGCTGGTAGATGTGGGCGGCGCGCCGCACGCGCGGGTCCGGCGTCGGTTCGCCGCGGTTGCGCAGCAGCCGCAGGCGCAGCTGCACCAGCAGCTCGCGCAGCAGGCTGCCGACCAGGCGCAGGCGCGTTTCGGTGGCGGGCAGGCCGAGGTGGACCAGGCTGCGCTTGAAGTGCAGCGCCGCGTCGTTGTACTCGAACAACTCCTGGTGGCTGTCGCCGAGGATGCCCTCGCAGGCGGCGATACGCTCCTCGCCCAGCGCCACCTCGTGGCGCTGCGACAACACATAGGCCTTGCGGATGTGCTGGATCGCCAGGCGGTTGGCGAAGCGGCCGAAGGCGAGGGCGCCGGCGCGCTCCAGGTAGGCGATGGCCTTGGCGATCTCGCCGGCCCTTTCCCAGTGCAGCGCCAGCTCGGCGTAGTGCGGCTCGAGCTGGGCGGTGCCCTGGCTTTCGATCCATTGCGCGATGTCGCGGTGGAACTGGCGGCGCTGCGCGTACGGCAGCAGGTCGTAGATCACTTCGCGCAGGATGGCGTGCTTGAAGGCGAATTCGCCGCGCACGCCGGTCGCGGCGGGCCGCACGATGTCGGCGCGCAGCAGGGTGTCGAAGATCACCTCCAGGCTGGCGGCGTCGCCGGCCACCGGGTGCAGCTGGCGCAGCATGCTCAGCGAGAACTCACGTCCGATCGCGCTGATCAGTTTCAGCGTCAGCTGCTCGGCCGGGGCCAGCTGGTCGACGCGGCTGACGATCACGCCGTGCAGGGTGGTGGGCATGGTGGCGAGGCCGGCGCTGCGGAATTCCGGCGAGAGCCGGCAGATGCCGTTGGCCGCGGTCACCAGCCCGGCGCCGCGCAGGGCCAGCAACAGCTCCTCGCTGTAGAACGGGTTGCCGCTGGTGCGGGCGAACAGGAAGTCGCCCAGCTCCAGCGGCAGTTCCTGCACACCGAGCCGGTTGCGGGCCAGCAGGTCGAGATCGCCGCGCGGCAGCTGGTCCAGCGGCAGCGTCCGCCCCTCGGCGCCGTGCACCAGCTTCGCCGTGGCTTCCGCCGCGAAGCGGTCGAGCGGGCGCGTGCCGCCCATCACCAGCAGGCGCGGCACCGCGTCGACGGCCGCGGCGAGCATCTCGGCGGAAGCGTCGTCGCACCAGTGCAGGTCGTCGACCAGCAGCAAGGTCGGCCGCTCGGCGGCGAGCTGGCGCAGCAAGTGCAACAGCAGGGCGCGCATGCTGGAGGCGCGTGCGCCGGACTCCATCTGCCGCGTGATGGCGTTGTCCGCCAGTTGCAGCGGCAGCAGGTCGTTGAGCAGGGGCTTCCAGCTGTCGAGCAGTTCCTCGCCGTGCAGCCGTTGCCGCAGCGCTTCGCCCGCCGCCGCCGCGTTGAACGGCGCTTCGCCCAGAAGCATCTGCTGCAGCAGGCGGCGCCAGGGGAAGTAGGGGGTGGCCGCCTCGATCGAGGAGCAGTGCCCGCTCAGCACGCGCAGGGCGCGCCGCCGCGCCTGGCGCACGGCTTCGCGCTGCAGGCGCGACTTGCCGATACCGGCTTCGCCGCTGAGCAGCAGCAGGTCGCCGTCTCCGCCGACCAGGCGGTCCAGCGCCTGGGCGATACGCCGGCGCTCGAGCGGCCGGCCGATGATCGCGTTCTCGTGCAGGGCCGGGCTGCTCTCGTCCGCCGCGCCGGGCGTGAACACCGGCACCGGCTCCGCCTGCCCTTTGACCCGCACCGCGGGGGCCGGGTAGAAACTCAGCACACGCGCCGCGCGGTGGCGCGTCGGCTCATCGCACAGGATGCCGCCCGGTGCGGTCTGCATCAGGCGGGCGGCCAGATTCACCACGCCGCCGACCAGGGTGACATGGCGCCGGCTGCGGCCGCCGCTGTCGCCATAGAAGGCGCGGCCATGGGCGACGCCGGCGGAGCAGGCGATGCCGCGCTCCTTCAGGCTGGCTTCCAGCGCCAGTGTGGCGCGCACGGCGCGGACGCAATCGTCCTCGTGCATCCGCGCCGGCAATCCGAACGCCGCCAGCAGGGTGATGCCCTTGTCGTCCATCGACAGGCTTTCCAGGCTGCCGCCGTAGCGTCCGAACTCGCGCTGCGCGCTGGCCGCCGCGTACTGCACCTGCTCGGAAGCGCCCGGCGCCGCCAGGTCCAGCTGCGGGAAGCCGATGAACACGGCGCTGATGTTGCGGAACTCGCCGAGCCAGCTCCAGTGCCCGGCGCGGAAGCGCTCCAGCAGCGGTTGCGCCACGAATTCCTCGAGCTGGGCCGCGGCGTCTCCGGCATCGGCCGGCGGCGGCCGCCGCGACAAAGCAGGTGCCGGCTGGAAGATGCGCTCGACCACGGCATGACCGCCGTCGAGCTGGTGGCCGTGGCAGCGCTCATGCACCAGCTTCCAGGCGGAGTCGCACACCAGCACCTGTCCCGGCCGTGCCAGGTGGTTGCAGGCGCCGGCCTGCCGCATCGGCTCGCCGGCGAGCAGCCAGCGCCATTTGTTGTCGACACCGCCGACGGTGAACTGCAGCAGGCCGCCGGCGCTGATCGAGACGCGCTGCTGCAGCGCCAGCCCGGTGGCCTGCACCACCTCGCGGATCGCCGCCTGCAGCGCCAGCCCGCAGGACACCGCGGCGGCGGCGCTGCCGGCGAGGTTGCCGCCGCCCGGCCACATCACCACGATGGCGTCGCCGACGAAATCCACCACGTCGCCGCCGTGGTCGAGCGCGATCTCGGTCATGCTGCCGAAATAGGCTTCCAGCGCGTGCGACAGCTGCTCCACGCCTTCCGGACCGCGCGCCGAGAACTGGTCGGTCATGCGGCTGAAGCCGGCCAGGTCGGTAAGCAGCACCACACCGTCGAAGCGGTTGACGCCGGGCCGGCGCTGGCCCGGCGGCCACTGCGCGAGCTGCTGATGCACGCAGTACGGCAGGTAGCGCGACAGGTCGGCTTCGCCCGGACGCGCGTTGCGCTTCAGCGCCGCGGCGGCGAGGCGCGCCTCGATCGAGTCCGGCTCAACCGCCATTGCCGCCGCCAGCCGCGGTGCAGCCGCGCGGCGCCGGCATGGCGCTTGACCCCGGCGCAGCGGCAATCAGGCAAGGAACCCCGAACACACACTCCCCCGGGAGGTCAGGTCGCGGCAGCAGTGAATCGCACTTGCCCACGCGCGTCAATTCGATCGGGGTCCGGCGCCGGGCCGTTTCAGGCTTCGACGATCGCCGTCACGCCCATGCCGCCGGCGGTGCAGATCGAGATCAGGCCGCGGCCGCCGCCGTTCTCGGCGATGATCTTGGCCAGGGTCGCGAGGATGCGCCCGCCGGTGGCGGCGAAGGGATGGCCCAGCGCCAGGCTGCTGCCGTGGATGTTGAGCTTGGCGCGGTCGATGCCGCCCAGCGGCTTGTCCAGGCCCAGGCGGTCCTTGCAGAACTTCCTGTCCTCCCAGGCCTTGAGCGTGCACAGCACCTGCGCGGCGAAGGCCTCGTGGATCTCGTAGAAGTCGAAGTCCTGCAGCTTCAGGCCGTTGCGCGCCAGCATGCGCGGTACCGCGTAGGACGGCGCCATCAGCAGGCCTTCCTTGCGCTCGAAGAAGTCCACCGCGGCGGTCTCGTAGCTGCTCAGGTAAGCCAGGGTCTTGAGGCCGCGCGCCTTGGCCCAGTCCTCCGAGGCCAGCAGCACGGCGGAGGCGCCGTCGGTCAGCGGCGTGCTGTTGGCGGCGGTGAGAGTGCCGTTGACCTTGTCGAAGGCCGGCTTGAGCTTGGCCAGCTTCTCCAGGGTCGAGTCGGCGCGCAGGTTGTTGTCGCGGTCCAGGCCGGAGTAGGGCACGATCATGTCGGCGAAGAAGCCGTTGTCGTAGGCCTTGGCCGCCTTCTGGTGCGATTCCAGTGCCAGCTGATCCTGCTCTTCGCGCGGGATCTTCCATTCCTTGGCCATCACCTCGCAGTGCTGGCCCATCGACATTTTGGTGCGCGGCTCGCTGACCCCGGGAATCAGCGGCGCCAGGTCCTTCGGCCGGAACCTGGCCAGCGCCGCCAGCCGCTGGCCGGTGGTCCTGGCGCGGTTGGCTTCCAGCAGGATGCGGCGCAGGCCCTCGCTGACGCCGATGGGCGCGTCGGAGGCGGTGTCGACGCCGCCGGCGATGCCGGCCTCGATCTGGCCCAGGGCGATCTTGCTGCCCACCGTGATCGCGGTTTCCAGGCTGGTGCCGCAGGCCTGCTGCAGGTCATAGGCCGGGGTGTCCATCGACAGACCGCAGGACAGGGTGCTTTCACGGGTGAGGTTGAAGTCGCGTGAGTGCTTGAGCACCGCGCCGGCCGCAACCTCGCCGAGGCGCTCGCCGTGCAGCTGGAACTTGTCCACCACGCCCTTGAGTGCGGCGGTCAGCATGTCCTGGTTGCTGCGCAGGGCGTAGGCGGTGTTCTGGCGCGCGAAGGGGATGCGCGCGCCGCCGAGGATGGCGACTTTGCGGCCGTAGGGTTTCATCGGAAGGGCTCCGTCAGGGCAGGGAAATTTTGAGGCGATTCTAGCCTGCACAGATGGCCCCGGGCGGGAGTACACTTCGCTCAGGTGCTGCACCAGCCGCCAGGACAGGGAGGGAGAATCATGGCCTTCGTCGAATGGGAAATGCAGGGCGTGGAGTTTGCCAACTGCAACTGCCACACCGGTTGTCCGTGCCAATTCAATGCCTTGCCGGACAAGGGCCATTGCCGCGCCCACACTTTCGTGCAGATCGAAAAAGGCCATTTTGGCGGGGTGCGGCTGGACGGCCTGCGCTGGGGCATCATGGTCTTCTGGCCGGGCCCGATCCACCTCGGCGGCGGCACCCTGATGAGCATCGTCGAGGACCGCGCCGACGCCGCGCAGCGGGCCGCGCTGGAAGCGATCTCGCATGGACAGGAAACCGATCCCGGCAGCCTGGTGTGGCAGGTCTTCAGCACCACCGTCAGCACCTTCCTGCCGACCCAGTACAAGCCGATCCAGCTGAGCATCGACCCCGCCGCGGCCAGCGCCCGCCTGCACGTCGCCGGGCTGCTCGACAGCAGCGCCGGCCCCATCCTCAATCCGATTACCGGCAATCCGCACCGCGTCAGCGTCACCCTGCCCACCGGCTTCGAGTTCGCCCGCGCCGAGTTCGCGCGTGGCCAGTCGAAGAGCGGCGCCCCGGTGGAGCTGAACTTCGAGGACACCCACTCGCACCTGGCGCCGATCCACTGGAGCACGCACGGCGTCGTCCGCTGACCACGGCCGCATGAGCGACATCACGGCGCTGGAACTGGCGCTGCGCCGCGACCGCTGGTGGATCACCGGTTCCCTCGGCCTGGCGGTGCTGCTGTGCTGGGCCTGGATCGTGCCGATGGCGCGCGATATGTACGGCGCGATGGACGGCGCTTCGGCCTGGATGATGCGCGGCGAGCACAGCCTGGGCTACGCCCTGCTGCTGTTCGCCATGTGGCAGGTGATGATGGCCGGCATGATGCTGCCCTCGGCCGCGCCGACCCTGCTGCTCTACGCCAACGTGGTGCGGCGCAGCGAGCAGGCGGCGCACGCCGCCGCGCGGGTGCATTCCTTCGCTGCCGGCTACCTGCTGGTGTGGAGCGGCTTCAGCCTGGCGGCGACCCTGGCGCAGCTGCTGCTGGCGCAGGCCCTGCTGCTGTCGCCGATGATGCAGCTGCGCGGTCCCTGGTCCGGCGGCGCGCTGCTGCTGCTCGCCGGCGCCTGGCAGCTGAGCGGCATCAAGCGCGGCTGCCTCGAATCCTGCCGCGCGCCGGCCGCCTTCATCGCCGGCCACTGGCGCGCCGGCCCCTCCGGTGCGCTGCGCATGGGCCTTGCGCACGGCTGGTACTGCCTGGGCTGCTGCTGGGCGCTGATGCTGCTGCTGTTCGCCGGCGGCGTGATGAACCTGTGGTGGATCGCCGCGCTGACCGCGTTCGTGCTGCTGGAGAAACTGGCCCCGGCCGGGGCGCGCGGCGGGCGGCTCAGCGGCGCGCTGCTGCTGCTCTGCGGACTGGCGCTGCTGCTGCGCGCGGCCTGGGCCGGCTGAGCCGGGTTTTGCCAAAGCCCTCGGCCTCGTGCTGATAATTGCGCCCTCGAAACGGCCCGGACAGGTTCCCTGATGCGGCTTCCCGCAGCGAATGCAAGCGGTTGCACGATCCTCGCGCTGGCGCTGCTGACCGCCCCGGGCGCGGCGCGGGCCGAAGGCTGGGGTGGTTCGGTCGGGCTGGCCAGCGACTACGTCTACCGCGGCCTCACCCTGAGCAGCAACGATCCGGCCGGGCAGCTGGATCTGCATTACTACGGTAGCAGCGGCTGGTACGCCGGGCTGTGGGCCAGCAGCGTGCGGCGCCTCCCGTTCTATTCCACCAGCCTCGAGTTCGATCCCTACCTGGGCTACCAATGGCGCTTCGGCCAGCGCTGGAGCGCCAACTTGGAGGCGGTGCATCACGACTACCCCTGGGACAATCCCCACCGGCACTACAACTACCAGGAGTTTTCCGGCACCCTGGGTTACGCCGACCGCGCCTTCGTGACCGTGGCTTACTCACCGGACAGCGCGGTGGAGACGCGTTACAAGTTCGTCACCGGGCGCTCCGTCCTGGCCTACGACCTGGCGCTGCGCCAGCCGCTGCCGCATGCTTTTTCGCTCAATGCCGGCATCGGCTACCGCGACCTGCGCTGGGCCGTGGACAGCGGCTATGTCTACGGCAACGTCGGCGTCGGCTGGGACTGGCGCCATTTTCACCTCGACCTGTCTTATATCGACACCAACGGCACCGCCCGCCGCCTGTTCTACGAGGACATGGCAGTGCGGCGCCTGGTCGGCAGCGTGCTGTGGCGCTTCTGAAATCTCCTGCATTCGCGGCGGCAACCTTTTGGCCCGCTGGCGGCACTCACTGCCAGAGCGCCCAAAACCCCGGAGCCGGATCGGTGTCATGCAAGGGACAGCAATGAGTCAGCCGCAGGCGGAATCCAGGCCGGACAACGGCCAGGAGCTGGCCCTGCTGCGCAAGGTCGCGCAGCACGACCGCCAGGCCTTCGAGACGCTCTACGCCGGCTATTACCGGCGCCTCGGCCGGTTCCTCGGGCGCATGACCCAGCGCCAGGACCTGATCGAGGAAGCGATCAACGACACCTTCTGGGTGGTGTGGCAGAAGGCCGGCGAGTTCCGCGGCCAGTCCCTGGTCTCCACCTGGATCATGGGCATCGCCTACCGCTGCACCCTCAAGTCGTTCCGCCGCGGCGGGGCGCTGCCGACCGAGCCCCTGGCCGAGGATCACGCGGACAGCGCCAGCGCCGGGCCGCAGCAGGAGCAGGAGCTGCGCGACTGGGTCGGTCACGGCCTGCGCCACCTGCCGCTGGAGCAGCGCACCACGCTGGAGCTGGCCTACTACGCCGGCCACTCCTGCGAGGAGATCGCCACGATCATGGACTGCTCGGTGGGCACGGTGAAGGCGCGCATGTTCCACGCGCGGGTCAAGCTGCGCAACCTGCTGCCGGCGCTCGGCGGCATGCATCAACGAGGCAAGGCATGAACGAGATGGACGAATCGCTTTCCCGCCATCGGCGCGCCTGGGAGCTGATCCCCTGGCTGGTCAACGGCCGCGCCACCGCCGAGGAGCGCCGCGTGGTGGTGGAGCATCTCGCGGATTGCCAGGACTGCCGCGAGGAGTTCGAGTTCCAGTCGCGCCTGGGCCGGGCGATGAGCGCCCAGACCGAAAGCGTACCGCCAGGGAATCATGCGCCGGCCCTCGACCGTCTGTGGCAGCGCATCGACGCCGGCGCCGTGTCGGCGCCGCCGCCGCGCCGTTCCGGTGCCCTGGCGCGGAGCCTGCTGGCGGCGGTGCTGATCGAGGCGATCGGCATCGCCGCGCTGAGCGCCGCGCTGTTCACGCGCGATACCGGCCGCGACCCCGCGAACCTGTACCGCACCCTCAGCGCGCCGGCCGAGGCCGCGCCGCGCGCCAGCATCCGCGCCGTGCTGGCGCCGGAGCTGAGCCTGGGCGAGCTGCAGGCCCTGCTCGGGCGCAGCCGGCTGCAGATCGTCGGCGGCCCCAGCGAGGCCGGCGTGTATTCGCTGGCGCCCTTGTCGGCCCGCGCCGAGGGCGACCCCCAGGCCGCGCTGGCGGTGTTGCGCTCGCATCCGGGTGTGCGTTTCGCCGAGCCGGTCGATCCCGCGCCGCGAGCCCCATGAAACCTGCCGCGGCTGCCGCGCTGCTCGGCCTGTGCCTGGCGGGTTGCGCCGGCCTGCTGCCAGGCGCGGACGGCGGTAGCGGTGCGAAGCAGGAAGCCCGCGGCGACAGCGGGCGCATGATCCTGCTCACCGTCGCCAATCCATCCGATGTGGTGGCGCTGAGCGCGGGCTCCACGCCGCGCGGCTACGACAGCATGCCGCTGTATTCCGAAGGCGGCGAGGCGCAGGCGGCGCTGGCCGCAATCGAGCAGCGCTATGGCCTGCGCGAGGTGGCCGGCTGGCCGATCGCGCCGCTACGGGTGCATTGCGTGCTGCTGCGGATTCCGGACAACGTGGCGCGCGAGGCCCTGCTGCAACAGCTGGCCGATGATCCGCGGGTGCGCCTGGCGCAGCCGCTGCAGACCTTCGGCACCCTGTCCGCCGGCTACAACGATCCCTACTTCGGCCTGCAGCACGGCTTCGCTCAGATCGACGCCGCCGATGCGCAGCGCTGGGCGCGCGGCGAGGGCATCCGCGTCGCGGTGATCGATACCGGCATGGACAGCGGCCATCCCGATCTCGACGGCCGCATCGAGACGCGGCGCAATTTCGTCGACGATGACGCGCGCCAGTTCGACGCCGACCGCCACGGCACCGAGGTGGCCGGCATCATCGCCGCCGATGCCAACAACCGCGAGGGCATCGTCGGCGTCGCGCCCGGCGTGCGCCTGTTCGCGCTCAAGGCCTGCTGGCAGCTGCGGCCGCAGGCCGACGGCGCGCAGTGCAATTCCTTCACCCTGGCGCAGGCCCTGACCATCGCCATCGAATCCGGCGCACGGGTGATCAATCTCAGCCTCGGTGGGCCGGCCGACCCCTTGCTGACGCAGCTGGTGCAGTACGCGCTCAAGCGCGGCATCGTGGTGGTCGGCGCGGTGCCGCCGGACGGCCGCACCGACGGCTTCCCGGTCGCCATTCCCGGCGTCATCGCCGTCGACGCCGCCGGACAGCCCGCTGCCGGCGCCATGGTGCTGCGCGCGCCCGGCCGTGAAGTACTGACGCTTACTCCGGGCGGCCACTACGACTTCGTCTCCGGCTCCTCGCTGGCGGCGGCCCACGTCAGCGGCGCGGCGGCCCTTTTGTTGTCGCAGAACCCGCGGCTCGATGCCGCGGCGGTCTACAGCCTGCTCAGCCGCAGCAGCGCCGCGGACAATGCGGGCATCAACATCTGCGCCGCCCTGGTGCTGCTGCGGCCGCAAGGCAATTGCGGTACCGGGCAGTCCGCCGGCAACGAAGAGGCGCGCACCGCGCCGGTACCCTGAGTCCCCCTGCGTAACCAGGCCACCCGCATCCCGCCGCGGGCGGTCGCCGCGTCAGCGTGCGCCCACGGCGCCGCGAAAATCTTTTGCGCGACCCCTGCGTAACTTTTCTCGCGCCTGCCGGCACCCACGTCACGCACAGCATTTGCCGCGGCTGCCTGCGCGAGGAATGCGCTGGTCATCGCAACTTTTTTCCGCCGGCCCGGCACCTACGCAGCAATCGCACATCGCGCTTCGAACGGCAGGAGAGACGACATGGCATTTCACGGGGCATCGCTAAGGGCAATTTCGATCGCAATCTGTCTGGGCCTGCTCGCCGCCTGCACCAGCGGCAACAACGGCTCCGGCTCGTCGAGTTCCGGCGGCTCCAGCAGCTCAAGTAGTTCCAGCAGCTCCAGCAGCTCCAGCAGTGGTTCGAGCAGCAGTTCCAGTTCCAGCTCCAGCAGCAGCGGCTCCAGCAGCTCGAGTAGCTCGAGCAGCGGCGGCGTCACCGCCAGCGCCTACTCCATCACCAACCTGGTCGCCGATATCGCTGGCCTGCAATCGGACAGCGCACCCCCTGCGACCAGGACCGACGCCAAGCTGGTCAACCCCTGGGGCCTGGTGTTCGCGCCGACGGCGCCGGTCTGGGTTGCCAACAACGGCACCCAGACTTCGACCCTGTATGACGGCGACGGCAAGACCCTACACGCGCCATTCAACGTTCCGTCCAGCGCCAACGGCGCCGCCAATCCCACCGGCATCGTGCACAACGGCGTCGCCGCGGACTTCGTGGTGAGCAGCGGCGGCAAGTCCGGCACGGCCATTTTCATCTTCGACGGCGAGGGCGGCGCCATCTCCGGCTGGTCGCCCGGCGTCGATCCGGTCAATGCCGTGACCATGTACACCGACGGCGGCGGCGCGGTCTACAAGGGTCTGGCGCTGGCATCGAACGGCGGCGCCAACTTCCTCTACGCCACCGATTTCCACAACAACAAGATCGACGTCTTCGACAACAAGTTCGCCAAGGTCTCGGGCGGCAGCAGCTTTCCCTTCAAGGATCCGGCCTTGCCGGTCGGCTATGCGCCGTTCGGCATCGCCGCGCTGACCATAGCCGGCCAGACGCAGCTGTTCGTCGCCTACGCCGAGCAGCTGCCGCCGGCCAACCATGACAATGTCGACGGCCCCGGGCTCGGCCTGGTCGACGTCTACAGCACCGCCGGCGTTCTGGTGAAGACCCTGATCCCGGCCGGCGGCGCGCTCAATGCGCCCTGGGGCATCGTCGTGGCCCCGGCCGATTTCGGTTCCGCCAGCAACGACCTGCTGATCGGCAACTTCGGCGACGGCAGGATCAATGTGTACGATCCCTCCAGCGGCGCCTTCGTCGCCACGCTCGGCGACGGCAGCAAGAAGCCGATCGCCATCGGCGGCCTGTGGGGCATCGCCTTCGGCAATGACGCGAGCCAGCTGAACCAGCCGCACAACACCCTGTTCTTCGCCGCCGGCAGCAACGGCGAGAACGACGGCACCTACGGCCGCATCGACCTCGGCCCCGATCCGCCAAGCTTCAAGCCCACGGTGACGCTGACTGCGCCGAGCGGCAACGTCAGCGGCACGGTGAGCCTGAGCGCGACGGCCAGCGGCAGCGTCGGCATCCAGCAGGTGCAGTTCCTGGCCAACAACAGCCCGATCGGCACCGCCACCGCGACGCCTTATGGCGTGCAGTGGGACACCACCAAGATCGCCAATGGCCCGGTCACGCTGACCGCTACCGCGACCGATGTCGACGGCAATGCCGGCACCTCCGCGCCCGCCGCGGTCACCGTTGCCAACAACTTGCCGCCGCCCGCGGTGACGCTGACCCAGCTGCAGCAGCAGTTCTTCACGCCGATCTGCTCGGTCTGCCACGACGGCAGCACCAGCTTCCTGCCCGGCAGCCAGAACCTGACGGCGGGCAACAGCTTCGGCCAGACCGTCAACCACCCCAGCGTCGAGAAGCCGGCGCTGTTCCGCATCAAGCCGAACGATCCGGCCAACAGCTACCTGATCCAGAAGATCGAAGGTGCCCCGGGCATCGCCGGTTCGCGCATGCCGCTGGGCTGCCCGGGCTCGCAGCCCTGCCTGACGCAGCAGCAGATCGACATGTTCATTTCCTGGGTCAATGCCGGTGCGCAGAACAACTGAGGCGTGGCGCGCCGCCGCGCCGCTGCTGCTGCTGGTCCTCGCCGCCTGCTCCGGCAGCGGCGCGGGGCTGGACCAGAACGGCAATCCGCTCGGCAGCAGCAGCGGCGGCAGCTCGAGCAGCAGCGGCGGTTCGAGCAGCAGCAGCGGTGCCTCCGCCGACTTCCAGGCGATCCAGGACAATGTATTCACGCCGATCTGCGCGCAGTGCCACGCCGGCGCCGGCGCGCCGGAAGGCATGCAGCTCAGTGCCGGCGTGAGCTACGGCATGATCGTCAACGTGCCCAGCCAGGAGCAGCACTCGCTGCTGCGCATCAAGCCGGGCGATCCGGACAACAGCTACCTGGTGCAGAAGATCGAGGGCCGCGCCGCGGTCGGCGCACAGATGCCGGACGGCTGCCCCGCCACCCAGCCCTGCCTGGACCAAGCCACCATCGACCGGATCCGCGCATGGGTCAGCGAGGGCGCGCCGCAGGCCGCGGGCCTGTTCCTGCCGGCAGGCGCGCCATGAAGGCGCTGCGCGTCTTTGCGCGGTTACTGCTGCTGGCGGCGCCGCTGCTGTGCGGCCGCGCCTTCGCCGAGCCCTATCTGGCGGTGCGCACCGGCCAGCCTTGCGGCGCCTGCCACGTCAATCCCACCGGCGGCGGCCTGCGCACCGTGTTCGGCGACGTCTATGCGCAGACCCAGATGCCGCAGCAGCAGATCGACCTCGGCACGCGCGGACTGTGGCTGGGCAACCTCACCGATTTCCTGCGCGTCGGCGGCAACTTCCGCGACGACTTCACCTATACCAACGTGCCGCACCAGAAGAATTCCGACGCCTTCGGCATCGAGGATTTCCGTCTCTATGCCGCGGCCGAGGTGCTCAAGGACCGCCTCACGCTCTACGTCGACGAGCGCATCGCCCCGGGCGGCACGCAGAACCGCGAGGCCTACGCCCTGCTGTGGCTGTCGCAGCGCCGCTTCTACCTCAAGGCCGGCCAGCTCTACCTGCCCTATGGCCTGCGCCTGCAGGACGACGAGTCCTTCGTGCGCCAGTCGTCCGGCATCAACTACACCACGCCGGACAACGGCGCCGAGCTCGGCTTCCAGCAGGGTGCGTGGTCGGCGCAGCTGGCGCTGAGCAATGGCAGCGCTGGCGGCGCCGAGACCAACCAGGGCAAGCAGGTGACCGCAAACCTGGTCTACCTCCAGCCCGGCTGGCGCCTGGGCCTGAGCTACAGCGACAACGAGGCCATTAGCGGCCGCAAGCAGATGGAAGCCCTGTACGCCGGCGTCAGGACCGGCCCGGTGGCCTGGCTGGCCGAGGCCGACTACATCGCCGACAGCAGCCTCAGCCCGAAGAGCGACCAGTACGCCGGCCTGCTCGAGGCGGACTGGGCCTTCCTCGCCGGCAACAACCTCAAGCTCACGGCGGAGTACCTGGACCCCAGCACCCACGTGGCGCACGACCAGCGCAACCGCTTCAGCCTGGTCTGGGAATACACGCCGATCCAGTTCCTGCAGACCCGGCTGGGTTTGCGCAACTTCGACGGCATTCCGCAGAACGACTTGCAGAACCGGCGCGAGGCCTTCGCCGAGTTGCACCTGTTCTTCTGAAGCCGCGTCTTTTGCCGCGCGGCACGGCACTCACTTAAGCGGAGTTCCCCCGCACCGTTTCGAGGAGGAGTAGATGAACGCAGTCCGGATTTCCGCGTGTGGCGCCCTGCTGGGTACTTGCGTCCTGGCCGCCTGCGGCGGCAATAGCAACGGTGGCACGACCAGCAGCACCTCTTACGCCGTCACCAGCCTGGTTTCGAACGGCGCCGTCGCCGCCGCGCATACCGACGCCAACCTGACCAATCCCTGGGGCATCGCCTTCGAGCCGAGCGGCCCGGTGTGGGTGGCCAACAACCACAGCGAGACCTCGACCCTGTACGACGGTACCGGCGCCGCGCAGACGCTGGTAGTGACGCTGCCGAACGGGCAGGGCCCGGCCGGTGCCGGCGCCACCGCCGATCCCACCGGCATCGTGCTGTACAGCGGCAGCACCGACTTCGTGGTCAGCAACGGCAGCGGCTCCGGTTCTGCCCAGTTCATC
>FTAG01001628.1_pt1 | contig 16356 bp, 18 predicted proteins | sample 1638911 | NCBI WGS metagenome assembly FTAG01 (sample SAMEA3914813, study PRJEB12502) | metagenome | biome: forest; material: soil | place: Canada | collected 2011-07-07 | depth 0.3 m
GCGCCGCCATGGCCTGGGCGATGATCGTCGGCAGTGTCTCTTCGCGCGAGAACAGCGCCAGGACCGACGCCTGCTGGATGTTGGCGATCAATTCGTCGTTGGTGACATGTCCGAGGAAGGTCACAGCGTCGTCGAGACCGAGGTCCGCGATCCGCGATTTCACCAGCTGCAGATAGGCCGCGTCCGGCGTCGGCCCGGCCAGGTACAGTCGCGCGGACGGCCGCCGTTTGCGCAGCTCGGCGAAGGCCTGCACCAGGCCGACCACGTTCTTGCGCGGTCTCACTACCCCGGCGAACAGCACGCGGTCGGGCGTGGCCGCCGCCCCCGGCGCGAAGAACGCGGACGGCACGGCGTTCGGTATGCTGACACGCTCGCCGCCGCCGAATTCGTCGAGCGCCTTGGCGTCATAACCGGATATGGAGATGACCAGCTTGGCCCGGTCGAGCACGCGCCGGACCATCGCCTCCAGCAGGGCGGCCCGCACGCGGCCATACCAGGATCGGGCGGCGAGCCGCGCCTCGACGTGGATCAGGCCGTGGACGGTGACGACGGTCGGCAGCCCCAGGCGGCAGGCGATCTCGCCCTCCCGCGCAAGCCCCTGTCCGTGCACCACATGCGGCCTGAACTGCCGCACCAGACGCCGGAGGGGGCCCATGGCCTGCTCGGACCGGATCAGGGCGTCGCCGCTGATGAACGGAACGCCGATCTGGTGGACCTCCAGCTTGTCGCCGAACGGGATCGGCGGCCTGGAGCGGCCCTTGCGGATCGAAGCGACAACCACCTTCTCCACGCCCGGATGATCGGCCAGGGCCCTGGATACGGAATAGGTGGCGGCTTCGACACCGCCCACCGGGCGCTCCGGGTCCTCCGGGAAAAGTCCGACGATGAGAACCCGCAGGGGCTGTTCGTCCAGTCGCACGCCTAACCGACCATGAGCTCGGGGTTCAGTTTGGCCCAGGCGTAGAGCTGTTCGAGTCCGGCATGGAATTCGGTGTCGGGGGTCCAGCCGACCAGCGAGCGCAAGGTGGAGACGTCCGCCAGCAGGTTCGGACGATCGCTCGCCCGCATGCGCGCCGGGTCCTGCTCCAGGGTCAGGTCCACGCCGCTGACGGCGGCGAGGCCGGTCATCACCTCGCGCACGGAATGCTCCTGGCCGGTGCCGAGGTTTGCGCGGATAGGCTCCTGTCGACCCCAGTCGGCCAGGGCGCCGAGCTCGTAGAGGCCGCGGGCCATGTCATCGACGTAGATGTAGTCGCGCTTGGGCTCGAGGTTGCCGACCTTCAGCGTGTTCAGCCCTTCGATCATCTGCTTGAGCAGGGCCGGGATCAGGTGGGGGCTGGTTTCGCGCGGGCCATAGACGTTGAACAGGCGGGCGATCGCAAAGCGGGTGTCGCCGTCCTTGGCCATCCAGTCCGCCAGTTCCTCACCGAACCATTTGGTGAAGCCGTAGATATCGAGCGGCGCGGACGGGGTCCTGACCTCGTGCAGCGGCCCGGTGGCGCTCGGATAGACGGCGGCGGTGGAGGCGAACACCACCCGCGGCGTCCCCGCCGCCTTGCACAGGCGGAACACCGCTTCGGTTCCGTCGACGTTGGTGCGCATCGCCTCTTGCGGGTGGGCGTTGCAGTAGGGGATGTAGTGGATGGCCGCGAGGTGGAAGACGATTTCGGGCTTGCGGCTCTCCAGGGCGGCGGCGAACGCCGGCTCGTCCAGGATGTCGGCGACGATCAGCTCGACATTGGGATCGTCGGGCAGGAAATCGCGGCGGCCCGGGTTCAGCTTGTCATAGACCGTCACCGCCCAGCCTTCGGCCAGGAGGCGGCGCACAAGGGCCGACCCGATAAAGCCCGCTCCGCCGGTTATCATCGCCCGTCGCATCGTCAACCCTCCGTCTGTTCGCGTGATCGCTCAGTTCTGTCGTCGCGATACGAACCAGCAACCCGCCGCAGCCCGCGCTGCAGTGCACCAAAGCAACTTCGATGCCAAGGGGGCGACGGCGTCCGTGCAGCTTCCCATCGGCCACCACGCACCCTATGGAGACGATGATCCTTCCCGCGCGCCAGGTTCACGCCCGATGAATGCCCCCAACGTCCTGCTGGCGATCATCGGGATGATCTTCCAAAATGTACTCATGCTCGGGACGGGCATCTTCATCGCCCGCACGATCGGGGCGACGGACTACGGTACAACCAATCTGGTCCGCAATATCCTGCAGTTCACATTACTGCTTTCGCCCCTGGGGCTCGACATAGCGTTGCAGAAGCACGTTGGGATGAACCCGGATGTGGCCAAGACCCGGGTCGACGTGAACCGGCTGAGGCTGGTGGTGTTCGGCGGCGTCTGCGCCCTGTCGATCTTCCTGGTGGCCGTCGTGGCGCCGGTGCTGAACGACCGGGTGTATCACGTCCGGCACTTCGTCCTGTACATGGCGATCACCTTCCTGGCGCTTCCCGCCATGACGGACATCAACATCCTGGGCGGGGTGTTCCGGGCTCGCTTGAACCCCTCGCCCCAGGTCTTCTCCAACTACTATGTGCAGCCGCTGGCGCGCCTGGCCCTGCTGATCGTCCTGCTGGCCGCCGGGCTGGGGCTCGACGGCGTGCTGATCGCCAACACCTTCGGCGCCATCGCGGGCTTCCTGCTGCTGAACGTCTACTTCATGCGCTACCAGGATCGCCAGCAGCGCACGCTGCCGCCGGACCAGCGGCCGCGGTGGGGCGAGAGCATGGCCATCCTCAAGCCGTCGCTCTGGATGGCGTTCTCGGTGTTCTTCTATTCCACCATCCGCAATGTCGACATCCTGGTCCTGGGGTCGGCCCGGCCGATGAAAGAGGTCGGCGAATACGGCTCGCTCAGCACCATCGCCCAGCTGGTCCAGTTCTTCCCCAACGCCCTGGCCCTGACCATGGGGCCGACCGTTGCGCGCCTGTTCGCCGAAAACGACATCGCGGGCCTCAAAGGCAATATGGACGACTATACCCGGCGGGCGTCGCTGCTGGGGGCGCCGTTGTTCGGCGCCGCCGCCGCCTGGGGCGGGGTGCTCGACATCCTGTTCGGCCACAGCTTCCACTATTCGCCCGCCGTCGCCCTGATCCTGGCGCTCGGCTATCTGGTCAGCGGCATGTTCGGGCCGCTGGGCTTCGGCCTGTCCATGACCGGCCGGCACCGGACCGAGACGATAATCCTGATCGTGGGCAACATCTTCGTGGGCTGCGCCTGCCTGGTCACCAGCCGTCCGCTCGGTCAGCTCGGTGTCGCGGCCAGCGTGCTCGCCGGCTACATCCTGATCAACGCGATCCGCTATTTCGCGGTGTATCGCGCGCTCGGGATCGTCCCGGGCCACGTGAGGGACTTCCTCCCGCCGGTGATCTGTCTAGTCGTGGGATATGCGTTCGAATCCCTGGCCTTCGCCCTGTTCCCAAGGAACCCGATCACCATGATCGGCTCGGGCCTGCTCTACGGCCTGGCCATCCTTGCGATCTACTGGCTGCTGATCCTCAATCGCAATGAAAAGCTCTGGATGCGGACGATTGTCTCTAGCCGCCTCGCCTTTCTCAACCGGTGGCGCGGGCTTCGGTCATGACGACGACGGCCGTCGCTGCTCGGCGCCGAACACAAGCGGCGCCTCGCGCCCTTTGAGACGGTCGAACCGTTCCGGCCCCAGAACCCGGCGAACGATCTGCCAGGCCATGTAGAGAGGCGGCACGATGCCCATGGCCACGCCCTGAACAAGGTGGCCGAGCGTCCACAACGGCCGGTACTTGAGGTTCTCAAGCCCCATGTCCCGGATGATGAACGCCGTCCGCGCCGACTTGGTCAGATAGGGCGCCGCGAGGTCGAGGAAACGCTGTCCGTTCAGGACAAGATTGTAGGCCTTCCCGCTGAGCCGGTCCGGGCGCTGATCGTTGCGCCAGCGGGTCAACGGCTGGTCGATGAAGATGTAGTCGGCGCCGGCGGCCATGACCTGCAGGAAGAACAGGAAGTCATCGTGCGGCTGCAGCCGCGTATCGAAGCCGACGGAGTCCGCCAGACCTCGGCCGATGAACAGCGAGCTGGTCTGCACGAAGCCGCCGTTGACGAAGATGTAGTCGCCTGGCGATTCCGCCGGCTCCATGCCGCGTTTGGGGACGACCGTGATAGGACCGAACTCGCCGAACACCTCGCTGGCCGTATAGCAGATGACGGAATCCGGGCTGGCGCGCGCCATGGCTGCCTCCACCTGCGCCGCCAGCTTGCCCGGCTCCCAGAGATCGTCAGAATCCAGGAAGGCCACGAAGCGACCCGTGGCGGCTTTGATCCCGGTGTTGCGCGCGTTCGAGGCGCCGCCGTTCTTCTCCAGGCGGATCACCCGGGCGTCGCAGCCCTTCATGAAGTCCAGGATCGTCGGGGTCGGATCTTCCCGCGAGCAGTCGTCAACGAAGACCAACTCCCACGCGGGATAGGTTTGCGCACGAACCGTCGCGAGCGCCTGGGTCACCAGGTCGAGCCGGTTATAGTGCGGCACGACGACGCTAACCTTCGCCAGTTCAGACATGCGATCCTCGACCTCTGAGCGGCGTTGGCGCGCGCGACCGCCGTAGTGATGAGCATAGACCAGCGGGCAACTCTAGCTCCAGCCCTGAACAGCAGCCATGTCCCATTCCGACCTGGCCCGCCGCCGCTGCAGGATCAGGCGGCCGGCGCGCCGGCGCTCGTGAAACCGGCCGGGACCCCGGCCGACGGACGGGCGGCCCAGCGGCGCATGGCGGTCCGCGCCGGGCGCTCGACCAGATGGTGGGCGAGCATGGCGACCGGGATCACCCCGAGGAGGTAGGCGGCCCAGAGCGGCCAGGGCAGGCCGCTCTGCCCCAGGTGCAGCAGCTTGCCGGCGCCCGACATGACCAGGATCTTCCAGGGGATGGCCACCATGTAGATCGCATAGGAGACTTCACCGAGGTAGACGCCGACCGGGTGGCTGAACAGGCGCGAGCCGGTCGAGGTGAGGCTGGCGAGCCCCAGGATCAGGACGCCGAACGCGGCGACGATCGCGGCCGGCGGGGCCGAAACCGCGGCGAGGCCGATGCTGATGGCCAGGAACGACAGGCTCGTCGCGATCGCCCCGGTCCGGGTGCGGATGGCGCGCGACCGCCACATCAGGTTCATGGCGCAGCCGAAGGCGAAGCAGGGCACGATGCGCAGAGCGCCCCAGGCGATGGTGGCGTCGGTCAGCTTGAACCCGGCGAAGCGCTCGAACGCAGGGTAGATGATCACCAGCAGCGCGGCGGCGAGCGCGACCGCCAGCACCGGGCGTTTGCGCAACGCCCAGGCGGCGGCGGCGAAGGCCGGGAACGACAGATAGGCGAACCACTCCGCCGAGATCGACCAGGCCGGATGGTTCCAGCCGGCGTCGGCGGTCAGGCCCCAGGCGTTGACCAGGAACAGGTTCGCCGGCAGCGCCGGCCAGTACAGCACGGGATGGGTCATCGGCTGATGCAGGGCCAGGGCCGCCCCGCCCATCAGCCCGACGGCGACCAGGGTAGCGATATGCAGGGGGTAGATGCGGGCCAGCCGCGCCCACAGGAAACCGCGAAAGCTGAACCGGCCCTCGCCGAAGGCGTCGAGATAGACGTGCGGCAGGATGAAGCCGGACAGCACGAAGAACAGCTCCACCCCGAGCTGGCCGTTGGCGATCAGGCCGGGGGCCGCGCCGGCGCCCTTCAGGTCGGGCCAATAGTGCGACAGCACCACCCACAGGGCCGCGAAGAACCGCACCGCGGTCAGCGGCTTCAGGTCCAGTGGCGCGCCCGCAGGGGTTTGGCGTTGCATGCGATGGTCGCTTTTCGAGACGGTTGCCTCGTCGGGCTGCAAGCATGGCGCCGATCGGCTAAGGCAAGGAAAATGGCGCCGGCCCCCTGACCAAAAGAAAATGGCGGCGCGCCGAAGCGCGCCGCCAGGGGAGGGATTCACGCCGCGCGCTGGACGGGCGCGGGTGAACTTGACAATGCTCAGATAGCGATCGGCGCGCAGCGTGCAAGCCCGGTTCGAGCGCTGATAAGTAATTTCCGCGTCAGCCGGAAACTCATCCCTCGCGAAGGAACCGCGCCAGCCAGCCGCCAACCTTGCGGTTGTCGTTGGGCGCGCGCAGGGAGGCGATGGCGGCGTCGGCGTGCTGGGGCGTCAGCGGGCCGTCGCGGCGGGTGACGATCAGCGCTTCGGCATAGGCCGGATCGAACTCCGGATGCGGCTGCAGCGAGACGGCCTTGCGGTCCGGATAGGCGATGAAGCCGAACGGACAGAAGTCCGAACCGCCCAGCACCGCCGCGCCCTTGCCCACCTCCACCACCTGGTCCTGATGCGATATGGGTAGGGTCATGGTGCGGGCGTCCGCGTCCATCCAGGGCGCGGTGGTGTTGAGGTCGTAGGTGTCGAGGCCGACGCCCCAGCCCTTCGGCGACTTGACCACCTTGCCGCCGAACGCTTCGGCCATGAGCTGGTGACCGAAGCAGATGCCGATCATCGGCGCTGAACCGGCGGCCTGCTGCACCCAGGCCTTCAGGTCCGGGATCCACGGCTCAGGATCATAGACCCCGGCGGCCGAGCCGGTGATCGCATAGCCGTCCCACCGTCCGGCGTCGGGATAGGCGCCCCGGCGCACGTCGAAGGTCTCGCTCTCGAAGTCCGCGCCGAGCATGCCGGCGACCATCTGCCCATAGCGTCCGAAGCGGGGCTGAAGGTCCCGCGGCGGGGCGCCGGGTTCGAGGACGGCGATACGCATCCGCCGCGTCCTAGGGGCGCCGGCCGGCCGGCGCCGGGGCGGCGGCGAGGGCGCGGAAGTCCACGTCGCTGGCGGCGGCCAGATAGGTGAAGGCGACCCAGGCGGCCACGGCCTTGTCCAGTTGCCGGGGATCGGTCTTGTCGAGCGTGTCGTCCGGCGTGTGGTGGTAGTCGAAGTAATGGGTGGCGTCCTGGGCCAACTCGGCCAGCGGTACGCCGGCCAGGGCCTCGAGGTCGGCGCCGCCGTCGCGCACCGGCCCTGGGTCCATATAGATGTGCAGCGGCGCCACCACGTTGGCGAGGGCATGGCCATAGGGACTGGACGCCGCGCCGACCGGAAGGGCCGCCTTGTAGGGCGGCTCGGCGCCGAGGTCGCACTCCGAGGCGATCACGTGCCGGGCCTGCTCGTCGGCCGGGTGCGCCTTGGCGTAGGCGACGTTGGAGAAGTTCAGCTCTTCGGCGCCGAACAGGGCGACGCGGATGGTCCGGCGCGGACGCTCGGGCATGTCGGCGATCAGCTTGGCGGCGGCCGTGGTGATGGCCACGCCGGCGCCGTCATCGATGGCGCCTGTACCGAGGTCCCAGCTGTCGAGGTGGCCGCCGATCAGCACGATCTCGTCCGGCTTCTCACGGCCGGGGATTTCGCCGATCACCGTGTCGGCCGTGGCGTTCGGCCGGATCGTCGGGGTCGAGATCAGCCGCACCCGCACCGGCTTGCCGAGGGCGACCAGCCGGTCGAGCTGCTCGGCGTCTGGGACGGCCAGGGCCACCGCCGGTATGCCAGCGGCCACAGAGGCGCCGGTGTGCGGCGAGCGCAGGTTTCCGGTAGCGAGTGAGCGGATCATATAGGCCACGGCCCCGCGCCTGGCCGCCTCGACCGGGCCGAAGGTGCGCATGGCGTTGATCATGCCGTAGCCCGACCCGTCCTGGGCCCGCACCATCGGCTGGGTCACCACCGCGATCTTGCCGGCCAGCGCGCCGGGCGGCTGGGCCAGGAAGTCGGCATAGGTGTGGAACAAGGCGATCTCCGCCTCGATCCCCTCCGGCGGGGTGGCGGACGAATTGCCGAGGGCGGTGATGAACAGCCGCTGCGGCGCCGGCGAGATCACCGCCGCGCGCTCCTCGCCGCGGGTCCAGCCGTTCACCGGAAAGCTCTCGATGTGGACGTTCTGGAAGCCCAAGGACTTCAGTTTGGCCACGGCCCATTGCGCGGCCCGGTGCTGGGCGTCCGAGCCCTCCAGCCGAGGACCGATCTCGGTGGTGAGCGAGGACAGGATCGGATAGGCCAGCGAACCGGCCAGCGCCTTGTCGCGCAGCAGGGCGGCGTTCTGCTCGGCCTTGGCCCAGTCGGTCGCGGCGTCGGCAGCCACCGGCGCCGCCATCATGGCGCTCGCCGCCAGCCCGATCATCAGTGTCCGCACGTCAGCCTCCGCCAGGTCGCAAAACTCAGGGCCTGCTTTTCAGGGTCTGGGGTCGTCGTGCAAGCCGATTCGGCGTCAGCGGGGGATCACCGCCAGGGCGTCGCCGGGCTTGGCCATGGCCAGCAGGGCCTCGAGATCGGTGCGCGCCAGGGCCACACACCCCTGGGTCGGCGGATAGCCGGTGCGGGCGACGTGCAGGAAGATGGCCGAGCCCAGCCCAGGAACCGGCGGATCGTCGTTGTGGCCGAGCACGACGACCAGATCATAAACGTCGTCGTCGCGCCACAGCCGCTCGGCAGAGGCGGGATAAGGCAGGCCGACCGGGCGGTTGTAGGCCGGATCGCCGGGGGCGTCGCACCAGCCGTCGGTTTCGCCGATCGCCTCCAGCGGCAGCGCCGTGGCCGGCGCCCCGCCGCGGTCCGGTCGGTACAGCACCTTGCGGATCGGCCAGACGCCCAGGGGTGTCGCGCCGTCGCCTTCGCGTTTCTCGGAGGCCGCAATCACACCGGCCGGGCCGAGTGCGCACCGGACCTCGCGGGCGCCCATGGCCAGCCAGCCGTCCGAAAAGGCCGTGAAGATCATGCGCAACGCCTCCTTTCCCCTTATGTAGGACGGAGTTTCAGTACGACAGGATGCTCCGATGGCCCAGGCCAAGACCATACTGGTGATCGACGACGACGACGATCTGCGCACGGCCCTGGTCGAACAGATCGAACTCGAGGACGAGTTCCGCGCCGAACAGGCCTCCACGGCCGCCGCCGGGGTGGAAGCCGCCAAGACGGTCCAGCCCGACCTGATCCTGCTCGACGTCGACCTGCCCGATTTCGACGGCCGCGAGGCGTGTCGGCGCATGCGCGAGCAGGGTGTCGTCGCCCCGATCATCATGCTGACGGCCGCTACCTCCGACGCCGAGACCATCCGGGGCCTGGACGCCGGCGCCGACGACTATGTGGCCAAGCCGTTCAAGTTCGCCGTGCTGCTGGCCCGCATCCGCGCCCAGCTGCGCAGCCACGAGCAGTCCGAGAACGCGGTCTTCCACATCGGTCCCTACGAGTTCCGTCCGGCGCAGAAGCTGCTGGTCGACGAGACCAAGCGGAAGGTGCGGCTGACCGAGAAGGAGACCAACATCCTGAAGTACCTCTACCGCGCCGGCGGCAAGCCCGTGGCCCGCGAGGAGCTCTTGACCGAGGTGTGGGGCTATAACGCCGGCGTCACCACCCACACGCTGGAGACCCATATCTATCGCCTGCGCCAGAAGATCGAACCCGACGCCGCCTCGGCCCGCCTGCTGGTCACCGAGGCGGGTGGATACCGGTTGCAGAGTTAGAAACAAACAGGTACTATAGTTACAATCGGTGTGCCTGCCGATGATCTCCTGATCGGGCCGGGAGGCGCGAAATGTCGAAATACGAACCTCTGAAGGCCTTCCTTCAAACAGCAGGTGCGGCGGAGGTCCCGATGACGTTTGCCGACATCGAACAAATCATCGGCAAATCCCTGCCGCCCGTCGCGCGCAACCACCGCGCCTGGTGGAGCAATAATCCGTTGAATAGCGTCGTCACCAAGGCTTGGCTGGATGCGGGCTTCCAGACCGAACGGGTGGACATGGCGGCCGAGCGCCTGGTGTTCCGACGTATGGCCCCGATGCGGGAAGCATCAGTCGCAGAGTCCGGGCCTGGTTTATTGGAACGCATCAGGGCGCGCCTGGGCGGCACAGTGACGGTCATGCCGGGTGTGGACCTGACGGAGCCGCTTTGGGAGAACGAGGGCGGCGAGGTTTGAGCAGCCCCATCCTTCTCGATACCTGCGCAGCCCTCTGGACCACCGAGACGCCAGGGTGGTCCAAGACAGCGGAGCAGGCGATCATTGAGGCTGATCGGGCCGGCGTACCGGTCTATGTCTCGCCCATATCGGCCTGGGAGGTGGGACTATTGGTGGCTCGGGGGCGTCTGGCTCTGCGACTCTCGCCCAAGCTTTGGTTTCAAGAACTTTCGGATGCGGGTGTCAGAACGGCGCCGCTCACCGCTGACGTTTTCGTGGATGCGTCCTTTCTTCCGGGCGATCTCCACAAAGACCCAGCCGACCGGATCCTCGCCGCCACGGCGCGGGCGTTCGGATACCGGCTGATGACGCGCGACCGGCCTCTGCTCGCCTACGCCGCCGCCGGCCACATGCAGGCGATCGCCTGCTGATCAGACCGCAAGATCCGCGGTCACCGGGGCGTGGTCGGAGGGCCGCTCCCATTCGCGCACGGTGTCGTGCACGCACGCCTCGCCGGTGAAGCGTTCGGCCAGGCCCGGCGAGGCCAGGAGGTGGTCGAGGCGCAGGCCGCGGTTGGACTGGCGGAAGTCGACGGCCCGATAGCTCCACCACGAGAACAGTTTCTGCGGCTCGGGCACGGCCTGGCGCACCAGATCGACGAAACCGAGCGCGGCGTGCAGCCGGCCCATGGCCTCGATCTCCACGGGCGTGTGGCTGACCACCTTCAGCATATAGCGGTGGTTCCAAACGTCGTTTTCGCTTGGGGCGATGTTGAGGTCGCCCAGCACCAGCAGCGGGGCCTTGGGGTCGCGCCGGCTCATCTCCGCCGTCAGCCGCTCATAGAAGTCGAGCTTGTGGTCGAACTTGGGATTCAGCGCCCGGTCGGGTACATCGCCGCCCGCCGGAATGTAGAGGTTCTGGATCTCCACGCCGGCTACCGTGGCGGCGACGCAGCGGGCGTGCCCTTCACGGCAGACGTCGAGCACCGGGGCCGGGTCCAGAGGCAGGCGTGAAGCGATGGCCACGCCGTGCGAGCCCTTCTGGCCGGCGATCTTCAGATGCGGCAGGCCCATGTCGACGAAGGCGCCGGTGGGGAATTCACCCTCGCGGCATTTGATCTCCTGCAGGCAGACCACGTCTGGCGCCTGTTCGGCGACGAACCGCGCCACCTGCTCGGCGCGCAGGCGCACGGAGTTGATGTTCCAGGTGGCGATGCGCAGGGCCATGGACTGCTAGTCGTCCGGTTCGTTCGTGTCGGAAAGCAAAAAAACGCCCGACCGAGACCGGCCGGGCGTCTAGTTCTCTGATGCCGCGTCCGGGAGGGGATGAGTCCGGATGAGGCGGGGGCGCTGGGGTAAGCCAACGACCTTTGCGTAGCATAAATGCCACGCGAGGCGCCTAAGTTCAAGGGGTGTGACGATAAGAATTGCCTGTGACGCAGATGTCACAATCGAGTCGCGATTAAGGCTTGATCGTGTGTGGATTTGGGTCGCGCAACACGAACAGGCTCGGGGCCAGGGCGACGCCGCCCTTCAGGCCGCTCAAGGTCACCGTCGTCTTGCCACCCTGTGCGTCTACCACAACCCAGCCGGTCAACGCTATCGGTGTGGTTGAAAAATGTAGCGAAAGCTGGCCCTGAGCCTGCTTTTTCGCATCGCGCACGGTGATGGTGAAGCCGGCCTTGTCGTGCGAGACGGCGGCGACCACCGCCGCCTTGTCGAACCGGACCTCAGATCCCAGCAGCAGGGCCAGCGGGGTCCGCTTCAGCGGATACTGGTCGAAGGTCTTCAGCTTGCCGTCGTAGACGTCCACGTTCGCCCCATCGGCGACCACCGTGAGATCGGCCGGCGGATCGTAGGCGAAGCGGGCCTTGCCCGGCCGCTGCAGCGAGAAGGTCCCGGTGGTGACGCCGCCGCGCGGGTCGGTCTGGCTGAACTTCGCCTCGGCCGATCTCAACCCCTGCAGATAGGCGGCGGTCTTATCGACCAGGGCCTTGTCCGAGGCGGTCAGCGCCGGCGCCGGCGCCGGCTTGGCCGCGGCCGTCGCGATCAGCAAGGTCAGGGCGAGGGTCGTGGCGCGAAGGATCATGGAGCCCTCCTAACGCCCTACTGAGGCTGGGCCAAGGCGCCCGCCTGCCGGGGCGTCAGCTGGCGGCCTGGGTCTTATATTTGCTGTGGCAGGCGGTGCAGTTGTCCCCGAGCGCGTTGGCGGTGTCCGAAAGTTTGGCGCCGTCCTTGGCGAGCGCCGCCGCCTCCGCGGTCGCGGCCAGGTCATGCAGCTGCCTGGCGTCCCTGGCCCAGTCGTCGCCGGGCCTGGCCTGGTCGGGCGCCATCAAGGCCGTGGCGACGGTCTTGAGCTTCGCGGCGGCGTCGGCCGCCTCCTTCCAGCGGGCGGGCGTCACCTTGGCCGCCTCGGCGCCATTGCCGGGATCGACTTCGCCGCCCACGGCGAACAGCACATTGGTGGTCGGCTCGACCACCGACTTCATCTCGTCCTTCACCGTCGGGCCGGCGGCGGCGAGGGCCAGCGCCGAGGCGGCGACCAGGGCGAGGATGGGAAGCCGGGCGAGGGTCCGCATGAGTGTCTCCAAAGGAACATCGAGCCTGACGGCTGCAGCGTCCCTGTTAGCGGCGTCCAGGCTGTAACGCTCGCGCGTTACGGTTCGGAATGGGGTCACATCGCCATGGCGAGGGGCGAGATGGTCCCGAGCACGCCGACCAGGGCCAGCACGGCGATCGCCGCCGTCGTCTCGAGGCCGATGCTCCAGCCGAGCCTGGCGAGCGCCGGTTCCGGCGTTCGCTGCAGCAGCCCTTGGGCGAGACGCGGCGTCAGCCGATAGCGGTTCTGTGCGGCCAGGGCGAGCATCAGCACGAAGACCAGCAGCTTGGCCAGAAGCGCCTGGCCATAGAGCGAACCGGGTATGCGGGCGAGCTGCTCAGGCCCGATCAGGAACCAGCTGTTGATCAAGCCGGTCAGGGTCAGCAGGGCGACGGCCAATGTCCCCATGCCCGAGAACCGGCGCAGGCCGTCGTGCAGCGCGTGCAGGGCGGCCTCGTCGGCCCGGACCCGGCGGCTCAGGACCAGGGCGCCCAGCGCCGCCACCGCGCCCAGCCAGAGGCCGGCGGCGAACAGGTGGATGATATCGGCGCCGAGATGGACCAGGCCGGCCGCCCCGTCGTCCATCGCGCCGTGCCCGGTCCAGGCGAAGCTCGCCGAGACGGCGGCGCCCAGCAGGGCCATCAGGGCCCAAAGCCCGCGCGAGCGCCGCGCCAGGCTCGCCGCCAGGGCCAGGGCGGCGAGACCCAGCCGCGCGGCGATGGCGATCCCGAAGCGGGACCCGCTGAGCACATCCCACAGCGCCGCCGGGCGGAAAGCGTCGGCCGGCTGGTCGGTCATCGCCGCGGTCTCGGCCGATAGCGCCGCCGCCGCACCGATCAGCACGGCGAGGGCGGCGAGGGCGAAACCCCAGCGCGGCCAGCCGAGCCTCGCCGCGCGCCCGCCTTCATCGCCCCTCAGGCCGTAGAGGAAGAACAGGGGCGTCCCGAACAGCACCACCGCGCCGCCATATTGCAGCAGCCGCGCGGCGGCGGTCAGGAGCAGCGGCATGGCGGCTTCAGCGGACGGTGAAGGCGACCTCGCCCTTGGTCCGATGGCCGTCGACCGAGACCGCATGCCAGCTCACCTTGTAGGCGCCGGCCGATAGGGGCGCCTCGGGCGTGACCGTCAGCGTCTTGCCGGCCTTGGGCTCCAGCAGGCCGTGCGAGCCCAGCGGCGCGCCGTCCTTGCTGAGCTCCGCGCCCGAGAACTTGCCCTCGAGCTTTTCGCTGAACGTCAGGACCACGGCCTTGGGCGCGGCGCCCGCGGCGCCCGCGGTGGGATCCGAGCTGACCAGGTGGGCGTGGGCTGCGGCTGCGCCGGCCGCGCCCAGCAGGGCGGCGGAGGCTGCGAAGGCCGCAAGACTGCGATAGGAAAAGGCGTGGGTCATGTTCAGGCTCCGATTTCGCCCTAACCTAGAACGCTCAAGCTGATCGGGGAATGCCCGGTGAAAAGCGGGTATGCTGGGCAGGGCGCCCGCCCGGTTCTATGGTGAGGCGCAGAAGGGAAGGCGACCCATGCGGATCGGTGGAACGGTGCTGATCCTGATCGGGATGGCGGTGATGATCAGCCTGACGACGCTGTTCTACGCGCCGATCCCGAACGTGTCGGCCATCCTCGTGGCGCTGGGCATGCCGGGCGTCCTGCTCGGCGCCCTCGTGGGCATTCTCTGCATGGGCTTCGGCTTCATCATGGTGTTCGCCGCGCGGGTCCATCGCCGACGGGTCGGGCGGGATTAGGCCGGCTCGAACATCGGCACGGGCGGGGCGCCGTCTTCGGTGGGGGTGAACACCACCCTCACCGGATCGCCGATCTTGAAGCTCTCCAGCGCCGCGCCGACGAAGTTGGTCAGGATGCGCGGCCCCTCCTCCAGCTCCACATAGCCGATGGCGTAGGGCTCGGGCGTCCCGCGATAGGTCACGCTGATCGTATAGACGGTTCCCAGGCCGGAAGCGGGCTCCAAGGTTGCGCCTTCGGTGAAGCAGAACGGACAGACCGAGCGCGGATAGTAGTGCGCCCGCTGGCAGGCGCCGCAGTGGCCGATCATCAGCCGGCCCTCGCGCGCGGCGTCCCAGAACGGCCGGGTCTCGGGATTGGTCTGCGGGGCGGGGATGCGCCGCGCCTGGGGTTGTTGCTCGGCCATGATCAGCCCTCCCGCTCCAGGATCACCGTGCCGGCGCCGTGCCGGCTGCCCAGCGAGCCGCCGATGCCGGTCGCCAGCGCCAGGTCGCAGTTCGGGACCTGCACTTTAGGATGCGCCTCGCCCCGTAGCTGACGCACCGCCTCGATCACCTTGGTGATGCCGCCGCGGTTGGCCGGGTGGTTGTTGCACAGGCCGCCGCCGTCGGTGTTGAACGGCAGCCTGCCCACGCCCGAGATCAGATTGCCGTCGGCCACGAACCGGCCGCCCTCGCCCTTCCTGCAGAAGCCGAGGTCCTCGATCTGCATCAGGACGGTGATGGTGAAGCTGTCGTAGATCGAGGCGTATTTGATGTCGGCCGGCGTCACCCCCGCCGCCTCGAACGCCGCCGGACCGGACCAGGCCGCGGCCGAGAAGGTCAGGTCCACCTCGCCGCCGCGCGGTCCTTTGGCCGCCTCGCCCGCGCCCAGCACCCGCACCAGGGGCCGCTTCAGGCTGCGGGCGATCTCGGGCGCGGCCACGATCAGCGCCCCGCCGCCGTCCGACACCACGCAGCAGTCGAGCCGGTGCAGCGGGGTGGAGATGATCGGGCTGGCCAGCACCTCCTCCACCGTCACCACCTCGGGCAGCATGGCGTGCGGATTGTACTGGGCGTGGGTCGAGGCGGCGACCTTGATCCAGGCCAGTTGCTCCGAGGTCGTGCCGAACGCGTGCATGTGGCGGACGGCGCACATGCCGTACATGTTGGAGGTCTGGCCGCCGTAGGGGTTCTCGAAGTCGGCTTCCGGCGAGGGCGCGCCGAAGGCGGAGCGGCGGAACGGCTCCGACCGCGGCCGGCCCGCCAGGGTGATCAGGGCGATGGAGCAGCGGCCGGCGGCGATCGCCTCGGCCGCGTGGGCCACGTGCACGATATAGGACGAGCCGCCGGTCTCGGTGGAATCCATATGGCGCAGCTTCAGCCCCATATAGTCGGCCATCGACAGGGCGCCGAAGCCGGGCGCGTCGCCGGCGCAGAAATAGCCGTCGATGTCGTCGCGCGTCAGGCCGGCGTCGGCCAGGGCGCCCAGCGCGCATTCGGCGTGGAGCTGGGGCGTGGACTTGTCGGGCGCATGGCGCGTCGGGTGCTCATAGGCGCCGACGATATAGGCCTTGCCCTTGATGCTCATGGCGCTCCGCCCGGACTGCGTACCGCGTTTTCCATTCCGGGCCGCGGATGGCAAGGGCGATGCGCATGTCCAAGCCGGCGGTTCGCCTCTCGGGCCTCTCCCGCCAAGCGAAACTTTCCCCTGCCGCGCGCGCCGCGGCGCCGCTCTTGCCGATGCCGGACCATCTTGTTTCGTTTTGGGAGCGAACGACGATGGCGTCGCACTTCACCACCAAAATGGCGGCTATGCTCGCCGGGGGCGCCATGGCGCTCTTCGCTACGGCAGCGCTCGCCGACAACTGCACCAATGGCCATTGCGGCGGGGCCTGGGTCTCGGCCGCACCCGGCTATGAGTTCGCCCCTCCGGGATACGGCGCGGCTCCGGCTGGCTACGCCTACCAGGGGCAGGCGTCCTACGGCTACGCCCAGCCGGCGCCGCCTCTGCCGCCCTGCGGCGGCGGGTGCTATCAGGCTCCGGCCTATCCGCAACCCGTCTACCAGCCGCCGGTCTACCAACAGCCGGTGTATCAGCAACCGGCCTA
>FTAG01001998.1_pt1 | contig 16263 bp, 16 predicted proteins | sample 1638911 | NCBI WGS metagenome assembly FTAG01 (sample SAMEA3914813, study PRJEB12502) | metagenome | biome: forest; material: soil | place: Canada | collected 2011-07-07 | depth 0.3 m
AATTCGACCCTCGCCGCGCCTCGCCGGAACCCCGCCATGTCTAGCAGAAAAATCTCATCCCAGGCCTGCGCCGTCGTCACCGGCGCCGGCAGCGGCATCGGCCGCGCCTTCGCGTTCGAAATCGCGGCCCGCGGCGGCCGCGTGGTCTGTTCCGACATCCGGCTGGAAACCGCGCAGGAAACCGCCGACAACATCATCGCCGGCGGCGGCGAGGCGCTGGCCTTGCTGTGCGACGTTTCCGACCTGAAAAGCGTCGAAGCGCTGGCGCACAAAGCCGAACAATGGCTGGATGGGCCGGTCGACCTGGTGATCAACAACGCTGGCGTCGGCGCCGGCGGCAAGCCGGTGGGCGAGATTCCGATGGAGGACTGGCAATGGGTCCTCGGCGCCAATCTATGGGGCGTGGTTCACGGCTGCCATGTCTTCGCGCCGCGGCTGCGCGCCTTGAAGCGCGGCGGCATCGTCAATGTCTGCTCCACCGCCAGTTTCGCCGCGGCGCCGATGATGGGGCCGTACAACGTCAGCAAGGCCGCGGTGCTGGCCTTGTCGGAGACGCTGGCGGCGGAGCTGTCCGGCAGCGGCGTGTCGATCTCGGCGCTGTGCCCGACCTTCGTGCAGACCAATATCGCGCGTGACGGGCGCATCAGCGGCAAATCGACGCAACTCGCGGACAAGCTGATGCGCTGGACCGGCATCTCCGCCGGCCGCGTCGCCCGCACCACGCTCGATGCCCTGGACCGGGGCCAGCTCTATGTCCTGCCGCAGCTCGATGCGCGCCTGATCTGGAGACTGAAGCGTTATGTCCCCACCGGCTACGCCCGCGGGCTCGGCCTGATCGGCCGCCTGGCCAGCGTCCGCACCTGATTTTTTTGAAACGAGAGCCTGAAATGAATATCGACCTCGACAAGATGCTGGCCAAGGTTCGCAGCAGCCAGTGGGCGCTGGCGGACATCGACTGGGATGCGCCCGGCGCGGAACTGATCACCGCCGAGCAGTGGCCCAAGCTCAAGGCCTTCATGTCCGACCTGATGTGGATCGAGCATGTCGGCGCGCGCGGCTTCGCCGCCATGGCGAAGAAGGCGCCGAACGACACGCTGAAGCAGCTCTATGTCTACTTCCACGCCGAGGAGCAGCGCCACGCCAATACCGAGATGGCGTTGATGCGTCGCTGGGGCATGCTCGACGGCGAGGAGATTCCGGAGCCGAACATCAACCTGCGCCTGGTCATCGAATGGCTCGACCAGTACAGCGACGACATGCCGCTGGAAGTGCTGGGCTCGGTGATCCCGATGCTGGAGATCGCCCTGGACGGCGCGCTGTGCAAGTTCCTGCTGGATACGGTCAACGACCCGGTCTGCCACCAGGCCTTCGCCCGCATCAACGACGACGAATCGCGCCATCTCGGCGTAGGCTTCCACGTGCTGGAGATGCAGGGCCACGGCAAGCTTTACCGGATGGGCCTGAAAGCCGTCGCCACCACGCTGAATCCCAAGCTGATGCTGGGCATCTTGGCTTACCTGCCGCTGCTCAACCGCATGCGCGACAACATCATCACCATGGGCCTGAAGGAAGAAAGCCTGTATTCGGCGATGCAGAAGTACGAGCGCATCGGCGGCCGCACTGCTGCCGGCCGGCGCAATCCCTGGTTCCAGATCATCAGCCGGCATGGGCGCTTGGTGGTCAACCGCAGGCATTTCTATCACCGCCCGGTCGATGCGCTGGTGCGGCTCACCGATCACTATCCGCGCCGGCTGCTGCGGCCGATTCCGGCCTGGGTCAAGCAGCTCACCTATAAAACCACCGCCTGAACACCGCAACGATGAGCCAAAGCAAAGTGTTGAAGAAATCATCCTCGCGCCGTGCCGCCGCCGCCGAAAATGCCCGGCCAGCCGACGTGCTGATTGTCGGCGCCGGTTTCGCCGGGCTGGGTACGGCGATCCGCCTGCTGGCGCAGGGCATCGACAACATCGTCATCCTCGAACGCGGCGACGAGGTCGGCGGCACCTGGCGCGACAACTCCTATCCGGGCGCCGCCTGCGACATTCCCTCGAATCTCTACTCATTCTCCTTCGCGCAGAACCCGCAATGGTCTCGCGGCTACTCCGGCAGCGGCGAGATCCTCGGCTACATCCGTCATCTGGTCGAGCACTACGATTTGCGCCGCCTGATCCGCTTCGGCCATACCGTCACCGGCCTGGAGTTCGATGCCGGCAAGGGGCTATGGAACGCCAGCATCGCCGGCGGCGGCAAGGTCAGTGCCCGCGCCGCGGTGATGGCGCAGGGGCCGCTGTCCAATGCCAGTTTCCCGGACCTCGCCGGCATCGAGCGTTTCAAGGGTCACAAGATCCACAGCGCGCGCTGGGATCACGGCTACGACTTCAGCAGCAAGCGCGTGGCGGTGATCGGCACCGGCGCCAGTGCGGTGCAGATCATTCCCGAGCTGGTAGGGAAGGCCGCACGCCTCAAGGTGTTCCAGCGCACGCCGGGCTGGGTGCTGCCGCGCCTGGACTACACCGCGCCGGACTGGAGCAAGGCGGTGTTCCGGCGCGTGCCGGCGACGCAGAGCCTGGTGCGCGGCGCGATGTACTGGGCGCACGAATCGATGGCCTTCGGCATGATCTGGAACACGCCGATGACGGCGATGCTGCAGGGCATTTCCAGCCGCTTCCTGCGCAGCCAGGTGAAGGATGCCTGGATGCGCCGCCAGCTCACCCCGGACTTCCGCATCGGCTGCAAGCGCGTGCTGATGTCCAGCGATTACTACCGCGCACTGCAGCACGACAACTGCGAGCTGATCACCTGGCCGATCGCAACCTTGTCGGAGAAAGGCATTCGCACTTCGGAAGGGCTGGAGCACCAGGTCGACTGCATCGTCTTCGCCACCGGTTTCGAGGTGTCCAGAGCCGGCACGCCGTTCCCGATCACCGGCCTGGACGGGCGCCAGCTCCACCGTGAATGGGCGCGCGGCGCGCAGGCCTACAAGAGCGTCAACGTCTCCGGCTATCCCAATCTGTTCATGACCTTCGGCCCCAACTCGGGACCGGGCCACAATTCGGCCCTGGTCTACATGGAATCGCAGATCGACTACATCGTGCGCGGCATCCGCACCATCGTGCAACAGGATCTGAAAATTCTGGACGTGCGCGCCGAAGCCCAGGCCAGTTACAACAAGGGCATCCAGCAGCGCCTGTCCAGCACCAACTGGAACTCGGGTTGCAAGAGCTGGTACCTCACCGAAGACGGCTTCAACGCCACCATGTACCCGGGCTTTGCCACCCAGTTCAAGCGGCAGATGAAGGTTTTTTCGCCCAGGGATTACCGGGTGGCCTGAGTTTCAATCCGCGCGCGATGGCGCCGCCGCATAGGGGGTGGCCGTGCCGGGGCCGGCTTTGCCAGCGCCTGCTTCCGGCGTGCTGCGGATGCGATGCACCAGGTACCACACCACCAGCAGATTGATGATCAGCGCCGCCACCTTGGCCAGGCTGACGTGCCGGGTCAATTCCCAGACTTCGACCGGCACCAGCATGGCGGTGGTCAGCACGGTGATCCACTCCGCCCAGCGCTTGCGGCGTAGCAGGCCGATGCCCTCCACCAGGAACAGGGCGGCATAAGCGAACACGCCGATTCCCACCGCCTTGATCCGATGCGGCCCCAGGCCGGTGAGGGAGTCGAGCAGGTGTTGCGCGATGTGCTGCTGGGAAGCCAGGGGCAGCAGCGAGGCCCAGTCTTCCAGGCTGTTGATGATGTCCGGACGCAGCAGCTCCAGCGCCGCAACACCGGTGGCGCACAGCACCAGCGCCTCGAGCAGTTTCAGCACGGCAATGGCCTTCAGCGCCATGCTGCCCTTTGGGGATGAGGGGCTGTCTGGGCGGGTCTCTGACACGGTCGGCGGGAGTTGGCTGGCATTCATGGGGCTGCACGGTAGCATGCTCGTAGCGCCTTGTGCGTACCTGAGCGATCGTGCTGGGGAGGGGCGGCGCAGGGCTGCTGCGGTTCGATGCGGCCATGAGCTGCAGTGGAACTTCGCGCCGGAATAAGGTCGAATGGACAGACTCCGACCCGCTTCGGGAAATGACAAAACAAGAAATGTTCCCGGCGCGACGCAGCTTGATGGCGGGGCTCACTCCGAATGCCGACAACTGGCTGATCTGGGTGCTGGGCGCGGCGGCGCTGCTGTTTGCGCTGATCCGTCCGCTGCCGGCCCCGGACTATGCGGGGCTGGTGGACTGGAGCACCATCGGTGCGCTTGCCGGCCTGCTGGTTCTGATCAAGGGCATCGAACTCAGCGGCATGCTGCAGCGGGCCGCCAGCCAGCTGCTGTCGCGGGTCACGGACATGCGCCGGCTGGCCCTGATGCTGACGGCATTCGCAGCCGGCCTTTCGGCGGTGGTCACCAACGACGTGAGCCTTTTCCTGCTGGTGCCGCTGACGCGCAGCCTGGCGGCACAGGCGAAGCTGCCGCTGGCCCGGCTGGTAGTGCTGGAGGCGCTGGCGGTGAATGCCGGTTCGGCGCTGACGCCGATCGGCAATCCGCAAAACCTGTTCCTCTGGCAGAGCTCCGGCATGGGCTTCGCCGCCTTTGTGGCGATGATGGCGCCGGTGGTGGCGATCATGCTGCTGCTGCTCTGCGCTACGGTGTGGTGCTTGGTGCCGCGGCAAGCCATCGAACTGGCGCCGCCCGCCGATGCGGAGACTGTTTCCCTGCGCTGGTTTGCCATTTCCGGCGGCCTGCTGCTGGCCTTTCTGGCTGCCCTGGCTTTTCATCAGCTGGTACCGGCGTTGGCGCTGGTCAGCGCCATCTACCTGCTCTGCAATCGTCGCGTCCTGGCGCGAACCGATTGGGCGCTGCTGCTGATCATCGGTCTGATGTTTGTCGATCTGCGGCAGCTGGCCGATCTGCCCGCAACCACCGTCCTGGTGAAATCGCTGCCCATCGGCCAGGGCCTCGGCACCTACCTGGCCGGCATCGTCACCTCGCAGGCGATCAGCAATGTGCCCGCCGCCATCCTGCTGCAGCGTCATGTGCATGATCTGCCGGCGTTGGCGGCCGGCGTCAGCGTCGGCGGCTTCGGATTCTTCATCGGTTCGCTGGCCAACATCATCGCGCTGCGCCTGGCCCAGGCGCCCGGAGCGTTCGCCGAGTTCCATCGCATCGCCGTTCCGTTTCTGCTGTTGGCGACCGCCGTCGTCGGGCTCCTGTTCATTCGCTGAGAAGAGCGCGGCGATCCTGCTGTACCTGTACCTGCCGGTTCAGTGCTCGCCGAAGCCGGCACCCGGCAGGCCCGGCCGGATGCGGATCAGGCGCGAATCCTCCACCGCCGCCTGCCGGTGCCGCACCGCTTCGCGGTAGACCGGATCGCGCAGCATCTCGATGAAGGCGTCGGCGTTCGGATATTCGGCGATGAAGACGATATCCCAGCGCTCGTCCTGCGGACCGATCAGGGTGTGCTCGAACCTGCCGATCCAGAACTGGCGGCCGCCGACGCGCTGGAACACAGCGGCAGTCTCCCGGCCATAGGCCTTGTAGGCTTCGAGGCCGCTGGCCTCGCGGCCGTCCGGATAGGCCGCCCGCGCGCGCAGGCGCACCAGGTTGAGCATGTGGATGGTCCCCTGGCGGGGCAAGTCCTTGAACAGGGCGAACTGCTCCTTGCTCGGATCGATGTGGCCGCTCATGCCGATCGTTCTCCTGCGGAAGCCTGGAGCGAAGTTAGCATGACGGCCTCGCCACGGCGTAACAGGCCGCTTTCAACTCTTCACCGATGCAGTCCGCCCGGACGGTGTCATACGCCATCCGGGCGGCGGCGACCGCTCAAATCAGCACTGGATGTCGAACATCTCCGCCACGGTAACCGACGGCAGGAGGGAGGGATCGACGTGGAAGTTGTAGGCCCAGTTATAGGTCTGGGGATGCCCGTCCTTGTTCTCCATCTTCGGTGAATTGAGGATGGGCGAGGTGAACACCGAGACGCCGGCGACGTTGCGCAGGCGCACGCGCGACTTCCAGATGTCGTTGTTGTCGGTGGTCATGGTGGCCAGATGCAGCGTGGCATTGCCGGCGGCATCGAAAACGATGTTGCCGTTCTGCAATACGCAGGCGTCCTTGCTGGTCTGCTTGAAGTTGAAGGTGTAGGTCCTCCCGGGCAATGACGACGCATCATTGTCGGTCGGGGTGGACGACTGGGCCTGCACCGCGAGAACCGGCGCGCACAGGGCAACCGCAGCGAAGATGCCGAATCCTTTCATGTCATGTCTCCTCGTCCTTCTTGGACGTAGATAAGACAGCGGATCGTGCATTTGGTGCCCGCCGTGACGGATGGTGGCGCGGCAGGGCCGGATCGCCGGTTGCCATTCCATGTGCCGGTCGGCGGAAAAAATCCGACTTGTGCCGGCGCGTACCCGTGCTAGCTTATTCACATAATCAAGGAGGATGCCGGTGTGCAACCGGCAGGGGGAGCACCAGCATGAGCGTCTATGTCATCGCACAGATCGATATCGAAGACCCGGACGAATACCGCAGTTACGAAGCCGGGTTCGTCGAGCTGCTGGCCCGTTATCGCGGCGAGATTCTGGTGGCGGAGGACCATCCGCGCGTTCTCGAGGGCGAGTGGAGCTGCACCCGCACCGCAGTAGTCCGCTTCAGGGGCGAGCGCGAAGCCAGGCTCTTTTTTGAATCCCCCGAGAACCGCGAACTGGACCGCATCCGGCTGCGTTCATCGAAGAACAATATGATTCTTGCCCGGGGGCTGCGCTGAATCCGGCTCCGGCCTGCGCAAGCGGCAGCCGCTAGGGCTTGGCGCTGAGCGGATGCTCGCGCAGCCAGGTGAACATGGCGTCGTTCTGTGACTGCGGCCAGAGGATGTGATTGACGTTGCCCACCGGATCGCCCGGGATCGTCTGGCTGGCGCAGGCGGCGTTGCAGGACTGCGTCACGTTTTTATTGGAATCGACGATCACCACGTTCTGCTGCAGCTTGGGGAAGATCTGCGCCAGATCCTTGTGGAACTGGGTCGAGGTCTGGCAGGTGCCGATGATGTCGCAGGCGTTGTGGATGTCCATGATCGGCGTCATGGTGGTGGCGAACGGCGTCTGGTAGCAGGGGTCCTGCACGTCGCTGAATGGCGCCGGCGCCGAATACACCGCTGCTGCGGCGATGGAAGGGGTATTCAGTGCGTAGAGCTCGGCCAGGGCCGCGCCGTTGGACCAGCCGGTGGCGTAGACGCGATCGCTGTCGACGATGTCGCGCGATTGGACCTGCGCAATGAACTGGTCGATGGCGGCGACGTCGAGGTTGAGGTCGGGGCTGCTGCGGTCGAGGTTGCGATACCAGTTGTCCCAGCCCAGGGCGTAGTTGTCGGGGTAGGGATAGAAGTGATGGGTGTTGCGGCCGATCGGCAGCAGCAGGATGAAGCCCGGGCGCTTGGCGTCGCCGGTGAGGTCGGCGGTCTTGGTCAGCGGAATCCAGTTGTTGAGGATCAGCTGCGGCGGTGCCGGGAACAGCGAGCCCTGCAGGAATACCAGCAGCGGCAGCTGCGTGGTCTTGCTGGCGTTCGGCGGGACGAACAGGCAGGCCTTGCGCGACTCGTTCTTGGCGTCGGTCCAGTTCAGGGTTTCACCGCCGATGGTGGCGCAGGAGTTGAGCACACTGAGCAGATCGGCCAGGGCGCCGGCGCCGCCGCCGGAGAGTACGGTGGAGACAGCGGCAGGTGGGTCGCCATAGGGCGCGGCGCAGTTCTTGGTATCGGTGGCGCCGGGGCCGGTGGAAGTCGCTGCAGCTTCCGCGGGCGAGGAAGCGCCGCCGCCGTTGCTGCTGCCGCCGCAAGCCGAGAGATCGAGCCCTGCCAGCGCCAGCGCCGCCAGGGCGAGCGCCCCCCTGTATGTCCTGAGCCGCATGCCTGCTCCTCCCGTATCAATCCGGATTTTTCTTGTTTTGTACGCTTGCCGCGGCTCTAGGATGCCATACCCCGCAAGGCGGGGTTGCCGCGAACCGGAGGGGGAACCGGGACGGATGGTCGCGGCGCGGGGTCGAGCAGGGCAGCGCCGCGGCTACTGGGTACGGGCTTCCGCCCCGGTTCCCTGGCCGGTGAGTGCCGCCGGGGAGCGGGATGGTTGCGTCAGCGGGAGGGACTGCATCTCGATCAGCGTGCCCTGGTCCTGGCCCGGCAGACAGCAGGCGGCGAATTTGGCCGGGCTGCAGCAGGCTTTTACTGTTTTTCCACCGTGCCGTTGCCGTAGATGTGGCTGCTGACCTTGGGGTTGCCGCGGTAGCGGATATCGCCATTGCCGTAAACGCTGGCTTCGAGCGTCTGCGTCGCATTGATGGTGACGTCGCCGCTGCCGTTGATCCTGACCTTGGCGGTGTCGGCCTGCAGCGCGCCCAGGCGGGCGTCGCCGGAGCCGTTGAGCAGCACGCCGAGGCTGGCGACGTGACCGCTGGCGTCGATGTCGCCGGAGCCGGCGATACGCAGCGCCAGATCGCCGCCGTTGAGGCCCTTCAGCATGGCGCCGCCGCTGCCTTCCATGGCCAGGGCGGAGAGTGCGGGAACGGTGATGCGCACGTGCAGGTCGTGATCCGCGGTCCAGCTGCCCTTGCTGTCGATGACCAGGGTCCTGCCCTGCACCTCGGTGCGCATCAGGTCCTGCAGGTTGTCGTCCATGTCCACCGTCACGGCAATCTGTGGGCCGATGACGATCTCCAGATCCACTGCGCCCTTGGTCTGCACTGCATCGAAGCTGCCGGTCTGGCGCGACTGGCTGACGATATGGCCCGAGCCGGTGATGACCGGCCCTTCGCCGATGGTCATGGATGAATGCTCGCCGGCCTGCGCCGGCGCGGCGAACGCGCTGGCGAGCAGCAAAGCGGCGAGGGCGGCGGCAGATTTGTGCGGCATGGGAAGATCTCGTTCGGGAATATGGTAATTGGATACGGTGATTGGATGCACGGCGGCCGGTTCGAGTTTATCCGTCAATTGGCCTTACTATGCGGGCTGCCGCTGCAACCGCCGCCGCAGAGCGAGCCGGGAGTGAACGTGCCCAGGGTCAGGATGCCGTTGTTGCTGCCGCTTGCCTTGTCGCTGACTGCCTGCCTGCCGGCGCCGCACCGGGTCTACCTGGCGCCGCGCATCAGCGGCACCGTGAGCCGCGACGGCGAGCCGGTAGCGGGCGTGCAGCTGCGCCTGCGCGCCACCGGCACCGAACGGATCGCCAGTGCGATCACCGACGCGGACGGACGCTTCGACCTGGAAGCCCTGTCGGAACTGGCGCTGACCACTTCGCTGCTGCGCGATCCCTCCTACGGCTATGTACTGGAACTGAGCGCCGCCGGCAGCGACTATCCGGGCCTGACGCAGAACGAGGACGGCTTCGCGCCGCCCTTGCTGCTGCTGGACTGCGACCTGGCGAAGCCGCGCGGCAGTGCGGCCGACGTGCATTACTGCGAGCGGCGCTGAAGCGCATCGGATCTGCCGCGCGGCGTTTACCGTGTCTTGTTCCGCTATGCGATGCCTCCATCCGTTGCCTGCTCCATTTCCTTCAGCAAGGCAGCGAGCTGCACGCGAAGCCCGGGGGTGGCACTACGCATCGGCGCGCGACAAAAATCCTGGATCAGCCCCTGCTGCGCCAGGGTGGCCTTGATGCCGGCCGGATTGGGCTCGGCGAACAGCAACTGGATCAGCGGCCACAGCCGGTGAAAGATGTTGCGCGCCTGCTGCAGGCGCTCGGCACGTACCGCTTCGTACACCGCGGTATAGCGCTGCGGCAGGATGTGGGCGGCAGCGCTGATGGCGCCGCTGCCCCCGGCGCAAAGCGTGGTGAGGATATTGCCGTCTTCGCCGGCGAGGATCTGCAGCGGCGTGCGGGTGATCAGATCGAGCGTCAGGGCAGGGCTGCCGCCGCAGTCCTTCACCGCCTGGATGTTGGGGTGCGCGGCGATGCGCTCGAAGGTGCCGAATTCCATTGCCACGCCGGTGCGATAGGGAACGTTATAGGCAATCAGCGGGCAATGGGCGCGGTCGGCCAGATCGAGAAAGTAATCGGCGACGGCGGACTGCGCAGGACGCACGTAGTAGGGCGGGGGCACCAGCAGGCCGGCCAGCGGACGGCTGCGCAGGCTGGCCAGCTGCGCATGCAGGCGCGGACGGTGCGGGCCGCCCAGGCCCATCGCCACCGGCGTGCCGGGCGCGGCCTGCAACACCGTATCGAGCACGCCGAGTTGCTCGTCCTCGTCCAGCGCGTGGGCTTCGCCGGTGGAGCCGCAGACCACCAGGCCGGCGACTTGCGGCGCCAGCTGCAGGGTTAGCGCATGCAGGGCGGCATGGTCGATGGCGCCGTCGCGGCGGAACGGCGTCACCAGCGGCACCCAGATTCCTGAAAAGCTCGTCATTTCGATCTCCAATACAAGTCATGACCGTCGATGGTGGTCAGGCTTGCGGACTGGAGAGAGCGAGGTGCAGCCGGTGTTGCGCGCGATCCCGTCAGCTCGCCTGACGGGACCCACGCCCCGGTCAGGTGAGCGTGAGTTTTTTGCTCTGCGCGCGCGCCGCCGGGCCGCGTGTGCGGCTGCCGGAAACTGCGGTGCTGGCGGCGTGGTTCATTGCGCGCGGAGTATCGGGCAGCGGCTGAAACCCGTCAAATCGAAGGGGCCGCTTCAATACGCAGACGTATCGACGGCAAGCTGTGGCCTGGGTCAGATGTGATGCGGATTGGGTCAGATGTACTACTGATCAGGCGCGATTGCCGCGTGTAAGCTTGCCCCGATACAGGCCCGTAGCCGCAGGCAGGAATCTTGCTGCCATAACCGGAATAAAGAGCAGAAAGGCGGGGGGTGTCGGTGCAGAGTCACGGAGCGAGAGTCGATGCGCAGCGCAATAGCACTGGTATCCCGGCTGCTGGTCATCGGGCTGGGCTGGCTCGTACCGCGCCATCCGGCTCGCCACAGTGCGCAGACCGCATCGACATTCATTGCCGATCCGCTGGCTGACAAGCGCATCGCGGTGCGCGGCTGGAGCGAGCGGGAGCTTGCCTCCATCCTGCGGGACTTCAGCCGCCTATACGGCGACCAGCTGCACGCCGGTTTCCGTGTCGAGGTGGGCGAGCGCCCCGGCGGCGTATCCCACCTGCGCTTTCCGGCGGACGTCGAGACCGAGTTGTTCTACTTCCTGCTGAATGCGCTCAACTGTCCGCGCGACTTCGATCTGCAAGGCCGTTCCGTTGCGGTACTGGGCAGTGTCGTCCTGACCGCCGCATGTCGCTCGCCGGAGCCGACGCTGTTCGGCCAGCAGGCCTGGATCTATGTGCCCAGCGGAGACTGCGACTACGATGTGGTGTATCTGCGGCTGCGGTCGGGCCCGGCATACCGGCATTCCATCGTCGCGGGTCAGTGGGCGCCGGAGGATGACGCGCGCATGCCGCAAGCGGTCGAGGCGCTATGTTGCGGGCTCGAATCAGGCTAGGGCGTTTTTCCGCAATTCCCGCGCCCACCACCGGAATGACCGGCTGTGCCGGCAGCGCCCGCTGCAAACCTGGCGCACGCTATTGCGCAGGGAATTCGCAAACCATGCCGCTGCGTCCTACTATGCCGCTGGTAAAGCGGCGCCTGGCGTCGGGGATGAACGGCAATGAGCGAATACGCGGCAACGGAAATCCGTCGCCTGGTGTGGTCGGGTTTTTACGACGCGCCGGCGGTGCGGGATATCGTTCTGGAAGAAATCTTCCAGCCGGGCGAGATCGATCCCGATTGGGTGGAGCGGCAGATCGACGAAGAGTTTGCGCGCAAGCTCGCGGTGGAGCGCGCCTGGCCCCTGGTGACGGATTGCGACAAGCTCGATCGCGCCTTCGACGAGTTGAACGAAAGCGGCATCATCGCGCTGCAGAATGCGGGCTACACGCAGGACGACGGCATCGAGGACGTGACCGAGGCCTACCAGGAGCTGGGCGGAGAAGAGTCGCCGGTCGAAGGTTACTGCTTCTATCACGGCCAGGACCTGGAGCGTGCGGTGGACGGCGAAGGGCTGCTGCTGACCTTCGGCGATATTCTCGGTGCCGATGACAAGGGCGAGGAGATCGGCGAGCGCATCGTCGAAGTGCTGCATCGCCACGGCCTCGCGGTGACCTGGTCGGGCACCATCGCCGAGCGGATCGAGTTGCCGGAGATCCAGTGGCGGCGGCGTTACGTCGCTTGAGCTGCTGCCGTACCAGCTGAACGACAAAGCGATGTAGTCCAAATATCGCAACGGGGGAGTGCAATGAGGGCTTGCATGGCGCTATGGCTGACGGCGATGCTGTCGGCCTGCTCGATCTGGTCGGCCGGGAAGGACCCGCACGGCGCGGTGCTGATGCAGAACGCGAACACCGTGCTGGCGGCCTTGAACCACTACATCCAGGTCAAGCGCCGGGGACCGCCGACGCTGCAGGATCTGGTGCCCGACTACATCGCCGCCCTGCCGGCGCAGCCGGAATTCAACTATTCCGCCCGTCGCGGCACCCTGGTGTTCAACTATGCGCCCAGCTGGCCCACGCCGGGCACCAGCGCCTGCGAAGCGCGCTTCGGCGAAACGGCATTCCGCTGCATCGACCATCGCTGAGGGACCGGCGCTTCAGCTGCCGGAGATCGGCGCCATGCAGGAATTCCAGGCCTCGGCATGGGCTTCGGCGCGGTTCTGCGACTGCGCGTAAACCCTGGCGATGATCGCCTTGGGCAGTTCGCCCGGGAAACGGGCGAAGTAGCGGTCGACCTTTTCGATCGGCACGCCCGCCGCTTTCGAGGCCTGGGCATTGGTGGCGATCATGCTGTTGAGCATGCAGAAGCCGGCCGAGCCGGAGCGATCGCGCGGCACTTTCGAGACCCGGGCGGCGCAGTCGCCGAAGAAGGTCACGGCGTAGTCCCAGACATTGCCGACGTTGTCGTCGTAGACCTTGACCACCGTGGCCTGCGTCAGCTGGGAATTCGGCCGTCCGGCGAAGAACGCATTGGCGTCCTGGATGGGGGTGCCTTTCTGCTTCATTTCGGCGATGATCATGGCGCTGTCGGTCAGGGCCGAGCAGCCGAACAGGCTGGCCCGCTCCTGTGCGGTGTAGAGTGGTGCGGCGCCATTGGAAGCCGGCGCCGCCTGGTCCGCCGGCGGCGCCACGGAATGCACTGCGCAGGCGGCGCAGAGACTGGCCAGCGCGGCGCCGAAGGCGCGTAAAATTCTCATCGGACCCCCTGTTCGTGTGATGCGGCAGTGTAGCCGCTGGCCGCTCGCGGGGGGCTTTCCAGGCCGCCTGCAAGCCGTCCGTAGGGGGTGCCCTGGATAATGGGTGGTATAGGGGGTGGTATATGCTGGTTTGCCGCCCCGGCAAAGGCGGATCGGTCGAACCGGATGGCGCACCTGCTGCGCAGGCGGGCGCGGTGTTTTTTCTGAGGAGTGTGGATGATTCGTCATGTGAGGGCTGCGGTGGTCTGCCTGGTGGCATTGGCTGCGCTGGGGCCGGCCTGCTACGCCGATGTCGCGGTGCAGAAGCCGGAATTTTCGCTGGCCCTGCCCGACGGCTGGGTGGAAATCCCGCAGGACGCGCTGGCCGCGGCGCGCGACAAGATTGCGCAGGCCGCTCCCGGAGCCACCATTCCGCAATACGATTACGGCTTCCAGCCTGCCGGCAACAAGTGGATGCAGTACCCCTACATCCTGGTGCAGCTGTCGAGCCAGGGCCGCATTCCGGAGCAGCAGCTGGAGAAGCTGCCCAAGCTGGATCTGAGCGCCGCGCTGGACGGCAAGACCGATGCGCTCAAGGCCCTGCTGTCCGGCGTTTCGCTGGGCCACATGCAGTACGACGACCAGGCGCGGCTGATCTGGCTGAGCTCGCAGTCCGAGATGCCGGGCATCGGCACCATCCACGGCCTGTCCGGCCTGATCCCGACGCAGACCGGGGCGCTGCAGCTGCATTGCTACGCGCTGGACGCGTCCATCGACACCCTGCTGCCCCTGTTCCGCCAGGTGGTGGCTTCCGCCAGGCCGTCGCCGGCGCTGGCCTATCAGCCGTCCGCCGCCGCAACGGCTGCCGCGGCGTCCCCCTCAACGGCGCCCCCGAAAGCGACGGGCTTCGACTGGCGCATGGCGGTGCGGCGCACGGCGCTGGGCATCTTCATCGGCGGCGCGCTCGCCTGGGTATTGCGCATCCGCAGCCGCAAGAAGCGCGCATGAGCGGGTCGGCCGGTGCCGCGAGAACCGCGGGCGCCGGCAGCGGTCCATGGTGGACCAGGCATGATTTTTCCGCAGGCTCCGCGCAGCGGTGACCGGCACAGCATCGACAGGCATTAGATGAGTTCAAGGATTCCCCCAGGCCGCGAGTCTGGAACGTCGCAGATCGGGCGCGGGCCGCAGGCGGGTTTCGGCCTGCCCGAGACGTTCGAGTCGGTCAAGGATATTTTCGAGGAGAAGCGCTCCTTCACCCGGCGCGTGGTGGTGGCCGGGCTGAGCGTGCTGCTGCTGGCCGGCCTGCTGCTGGCGCGGCTGACGCAGATCCAGCTGGTACAGCACGACTACTACGTCACCCGCGCCGACGAGAACCGCATGCGCCTGATCCCGGTGGCGCCGGTGCGTGGGCTGATCTATGACCGCAACGGCGCCCTCCTGGCGCAGAACCAGCCCAGCTTCGTGCTGGAAATCACGCCGGAGAAAGTCCACGGCCTGGACAACACCCTGGCCCGGCTGGGCGAAGTGCTGCAGCTGAGCGACCGCGATATCGCGCGCTTCAAGGACCGCATGCACAAGACCCAGCGCTACAACGCGGTGCCGTTGCGCACCCACCTGTCGATGGAGGAAGTGGCGCGCTACGAAGTGCGGCGCTACGAATACGACGGCGTCGACGTGAGCGCCCAGCTGTCGCGCGACTACCCGATGGCCGACGTCACCTCGCACCTGATCGGTTACGTCGGCGGCATCTCGGACGCGGACTACGCCAACCTGAAGGAGGACGAGTACCAGGGTCTGACGCAGATCGGCAAGGCCGGCATCGAGCGCAGCCACGAGGACGATCTGCGCGGCCTGCCGGGCAACAAGGTGATCGAGGCCAATGCCGGCGGCCGGCCGCTGCGCGAGCTGGACTATCACTCCGGCAATCCGGGCGAGGATCTGTATCTGTCGATCGACGCCAAGCTGCAGAGCGTAGGCGAGGCGGCCTTCGGCGATCTCGACGGCGCGGCCGTGGCGATCGACCCCAAGACCGGAGAGGTGCTGGCCCTGGTGAGCAAGCCCGGCTTTGCCCCGGCGCCGTTCGTCGAAGGCATCGACAACGACACCTACCACGCCCTGCTCGACGATCCGGCGCGGCCGCTCTACAACCGCGCCCTGCTCGGCACTTACCCGTCCGGCTCGACCATCAAGCCGTTCCTGGCCATCGGCGGCCTGCATTACGGCACCATCAACCCGGAAAAGGCGATCTTCGATCCGGGCTATTTCCAGCTGCCGGGCGTGTCGCGCAAATACCGCTGCGACAAGCGCACCGGCCATGGCTGGATGGCTCTGGACCAGGCCATTGCCCAGTCCTGCGACGTCTATTTCTACCAGGCCGCGGTGAACCTGGGTATCGACCGCATCGACGAGGTGCTGGCAGAGTTCGGCTTCGGCAAGGCTACGGGCATCGACATCCCCAACGAAAAGGCCGGCATCCTGCCGACGCGCGAGTGGAAGCGCCGCGTGCATCACGACAGCTGGTACCTGGGCGAAACCGTGAACATGGGCGTCGGCCAGGGTTATTTCACGGTCACGCCGGTGGAACTGGCGGAAGCGGTGGCGCGCCTGGCCATGCGCGGCGGCGGCTTCAAGCCGCACATGGTGCATGCGCTGAAGGACCCGCTCACCGGCAACACCCGGGAAGTGCGGCCGGAGCCGCTGCCGCCGATCAAGGACATCGAAGCCAGCGTCTATGCGCGGGTCATCAAGGGCATGTCGATGGTGACGCAAACCCCTAGCGGCACCGCCTACGCCGTGTTCAAGGACGCGCCCTACACCTCGGCCGGCAAGACCGGCACGGCGCAGGTGGCCGGGCTGAAGCAGGACGAGACCTATGCGCCCAAGCTCGACACGGTGACCAAGCAGTTGCGTGACCACGCCCTGTTCATCGCCTTCGCCCCGGTGGAAGACCCGCAGATCGTGGTGGCGGTAGTGGCAGAGCACGCCGGCTGGGGCGCCACCTCGGCGGCGCCGGTGGCGCGCCAGATGATCGACCAGTATCTGCTCGGCAAGGTGCTGTACCACCCGCCGCAGGCCAAGGTGCCGGTGACGCCGC
>FTAG01000641.1_pt1 | contig 16128 bp, 14 predicted proteins | sample 1638911 | NCBI WGS metagenome assembly FTAG01 (sample SAMEA3914813, study PRJEB12502) | metagenome | biome: forest; material: soil | place: Canada | collected 2011-07-07 | depth 0.3 m
ATCCAGGCGCAGAACAGGGTCCAGGCCGCCAGGGCGCCGAACTGCACCTGGTTGCGCAACTCGCTGCCGGTGAACACCAGGAAGCCCAGGCACAGCGCGGCGGTGGCCAGGGTGATCGGACGCAGCACCGCCGACAGCGCCGAACGGATCGCCCCGGCCTCCCCGCCCTGCTCGCGCGCATCGTCGTTGAAGCGCGCCAGGAAGTGCACGGTATCGTTGACGGCGATGCCCAGCACGATGCAGGCGATCAGGCTGGTGGTCGGGTTCAGGCTGATGTGCAGCAGGCCGAGGGTGCCGAAGTACACCGACACCGGCACGATGTTCGGCAGGGTGGCGATGAAGCCGGCGCGCATCGAGGTGAACATCACCGACAGCAGCGCCCAGATGGCGAAGGTGGCGATGAGGATCGACAGCAGGTGGCCGCTGGCGATGGCCGACACGGCGCGGGTGGCGATCACGGTGCTGCCGGTGGCCTGCGCCTGCAGCGGCGGCGGCAGCGCGTCGAGCTTTTCGTCCAGGCGCTTGAGGAAATCGCCGATGGCGATGGAGCCGTCGACGTTGATGCGCACCGAGATCACCGCGCTGCGGAAGCGCGGATCGACCACACGCTGGATCGTGTCGCCGCCGGCGAACACCAGCAACTGTTTGACCGCCGCGGCGCTGTCGGGGACGGCGAAATAAGCCGGGTCATTCTGGTTCAACGCCTGGTTGAGCAGCTTGAGATGGTCGATGTAGGACACCACCGCCCCTACCTCGGGCTGCTGCCGCAGCCAGTCCTCCAGCTGCTCCAGCGGCTTGATCTGCACCGGGTCGGTCAGGGCGTCGTTGACGTGGCTGTCGACGTAGATGGTGACGAGGTTGGCGCCGTTGAAGGTGCGGTTGATCGCCTCGAAGTCCTGCCGCACCGGCGAGCTCGGGCCGAAGCTCTGGATGAACTCGGTGCCGGTGCGGATGTGCGAGGCGAAATAGATGTCGATCGGGATCAGCACCAGGGCGACGGCGATGATCTGGGCGCGCCAGCGCGTATCGAAGTTGGCCAGGCGCACGCCCCAGCGCGCGAACATTTGCTCCGCCACCGGCTGCGCCCGGCGCGAGCAGCCCAGCAGGTTGAGCAACGGCGGCATGAAGATCAGGGTGATCAGGCCGACGTAGGCGGTGCCGATGCTGGCCAGCAAGGCGAAGGAACGGATCGCCGGCAGCGGGTTGAGCATCAGCGACAGGAAGCCGACGATGGTGGTCGCCCCGGACAGGCTCAGGCCGGTGGCGATGCGGTTCATCACCCACTCGGTCCGCGCCCGCGCGTCCAGATCCGGCACCATCTGCTGCGACAGGAAAAACGCCGACAGCAGGTGGATGGTGTAGGACAGGCCGATGGTCAGCACCAGCGGCGGCACGATCGCCGTCACCAGGTTGAACTCGATGCGCAGCAGCACCGCCGTGGCCACGGTCAGGGCCAGCGCCATGCCCACCGCCAGCAGCGCCGACAGCGTCGCGCGCAGGCTGCGGTAGGTCGCCAGCAGCAGCAGCGCCACCAGACCGAACACCGCCGGCACGGTGAAAGCCAGGGTGTGGGCCAGCGCGGCGGCGGTGGCGGCGCGCACCGGCAGGGTGCCGGTGATGCGCACCTCGCTGCCCGGCGCCAGCTCGGCCGCGGCGGCGCGGATCTGCCGGTTCAGATCCAGCGCGGCATAGCGCCCCGGATCGTTGTCGCCAAAGGACAGCGCGAACGCCGCGCTGTGCCCGTCCGGCGAAACCAGGGTGCCGCGGTACAGCGGGTTGGCCGCCAGCTGCGCCGGGAACTGCGCCACCTGGGTCGGATCGGCCCTGGCCTGCTCGGTGAAGGAGGTGATGGAAAGCTCGTCGCCCGAGGCCATCAGGTTCGGCGCGGTGGCCAGCGAGAACACCGCGCTGACGCCCGGCAGCTGCTTCATGCGCTGCGTCAGCTGCGCGATCTTCTCCAGGTTCTGCGCGGTGAACACGCTGGGCTCGAGGCGCAGCGAGACGATCACCGGATCGTCGTCGCCGAAGGTCTGCCGCACCTTGGCCAGCACCGCGCGGTCGGCGTTCTGCGCCGGCAGCAGGGCCTCGGCGGAAGGGTCGACCTTGAAGCGCGGCTGGCCGGTGCGCGGGTCCACGCACAGCAGCACCGCCCCCGCGGCGAGGGCAAAGCCCAGCACCAGCATCAGGTAGGGGTGGCGGGCGACGCGGGCGATCCAGAAGAACACAGCTTGTGATCAGTCCTGGTTATTTGCCGAGATGGAACAGCCGTGCGTCGAACAGGCGCGTCGGCAACTCGTCGCTGCTGCTGACGTCGAGGATGCGCAGCTCGGTGCTGGTGCCGTCGTGCAGGTCGCGCATCGTCGCCCGCCCCGGGTACCAGTAGCTGCCGGTCTGCTTCAGTGCCGCCGCCGGCGCGCTCAGCTCCTTGCGCAGATTGGCGCCCTCGTAGAAATCCACCTTGAGGGCGACGCAGGTCTTCTGGTCGATCCAGGCGCGGATCGCGCTGTAGCCGGTGGCCGCGCCGGGCTGCGCCTTGAACGACACCACCCAGGCCGGCCGCTGCTCCAGCGTCTGGGACGCCTCCAGCGTCGCCGGGGCGCCGCCGAAGGCGCTCTCCAGCTGCTTGAAATCGACGTAGCTGAAATTGGTGCCGAGCATGGAATCGTAGCCGGCGTCGCCGACGACGCGCCGCACGCGGTTCACCGAGGGCAGGAACACGTACATCTCATCCTCGGCGCCCGGCTTGCCCTGGCGCACCAGGTAGGCCGCACCGGCCAGGTAGTCGGGCGACTCGATGCGCAGGGTCGCGCGCATCAGCCCCTCGCTGTCGCCCTTGCTCTCGCGCATGGCATAGAGCCGCCCCTTGAGGGTGCGGGTCGAGCCGCTGCGATCGGTATTTTCCAGCTCGACGTGCTCCACCCGCAGGCTCGGCGGCAGGTTGGCGTGCATGCAGTCGAGCACCTTCTGCAAGGCATCGTCCGCTCGCGCGGGGGCGCCCAGCGCCAGCCCCGCGGCGGCCACCACCATGCCCCATCCCCTGAGTCTCATGCCCGCCCCCGGCCTTGCTGTTGTCAGTTCCCCAGGAAGAATGAATGGGGATCGAAATAGCGGGTTGCAATGTCGGCGCCGCTGTTGACGCCGACCACGCGCAGCCTGGTGCTGGTATGGTCCTTGAGGTCCTGCATCACCGCCTGCGACAGGTACCAGTAGGTGCCGGACTGCTGCAAGGCCGAAGCCGGGGCGCTGAGTTCCTTGCGCGTCGTATCACCTTCGTAGAAATCCACCTTCAGCGCGACGCAGGTCTTCTGGTCGATCCAGGCGCGCAGCAGACTGTAGCGCGAGCCTTGCTCGGCCTTGGGCTTGAAGCTCATCACGTATACCGGCCGCTGCTCGATGGCTTCCGGCTTCTCCAGCTTGCCGTCGGAGTCGCTGAACGCGTTCTCGATCTGCTTGATGTCGTTGTAGCTGAAATCGGTGCCGAGGAAGGAGCCGTCGGCGCTGGCGCCGGTGATGCGCCGCACCCGGTTCACCGCCGGCAGGAACATGTACATCTCGTCGGCATGGTCGGCCGGCGAGGTCTCGCGCACCAGGTAGGAGGCGCCGGCCAGGTCCGAGGGCTCGGCGATGTGCACCATGGCGCGCAGCAGGCCCTTGTCGCGCATGGCGAAGAGCTTGCCCTTCATGGTGCGGGTGGCGCCGGCGCGGTCGGTGGCCTGCAACTCGATCTCCTGGATGCGCAGGGTCGGCGGCACATTGCCGCGCATGCAGTCCATCACCTTGTCCACAGCCGGGTCGGCCACGGCCGGCAAGGCCGGCAGCGACAACAACAGCAAAGCCCACAAGCCACGTCCGCGCACGTCCGCCCCCTGCTTTTTGCTTTGAGCCTAGTGAATCAGGCTTTGGCGTTTTTGTCGAAGGCCGCTTTCTGCTCCGCACCAGCCTCCTTCTGGTACAGCCGTTTCCATTCGCCGTAGGGCATGCCGTAGACCCGCTCGCGCGCGGCCTCGTCCGCCACCTCCAGCCCGCGTTCCCTGGCCGCCTGGACGTACCATTTCGACAGGCAGTTGCGGCAGAAACCGGCCAGGTTCATCAGCTCGATGTTCTGCACATCCTTGCGGCTGTCGAGGTGTTCCAGCAGGCGGCGGAAGACCGCGGCCTCGATGCTGTCCTGGTGCTGCTGATCCATGGCCGATGTACCCGAAAACTGTCCGTGAGTCCGGATTTTGCGCTCCGGCGTACGCCGTGGGCAATGAGGCCGTACACGCACCGCGGACTTGCGGCACACTCCCTGTTGTAAATCCCCCAAAACACCCTCAGAACACGCTCATGGCTGAAGCACCAAGCAGGCCCCAGGTCCTAATCGTCGGCGCCGGCTTCGGCGGCCTCAGCGCGGCGCGCGCCCTGGCCAAGGCTCCGGTCGACGTCACCGTGATCGACCGCCGCAACTTCCACCTGTTCCAGCCCCTGCTCTACCAGGTGGCCACCGCCGGCCTCAACCCCTCCGACGTGGCCTGGCCGGTACGCAGCATCCTCAACCGCCAGGCCAATGCGCGGGTGCTGCTGGGCGAGGTCAACGGCGTCGATACCGCCGCGCGTGAAGTCACGCTCGCCGACGGCCACCGCCTGTCCTGGGACTGGCTGATCCTGGCTACCGGCGCCACCCACAACTACTTCGGCAACGACCGCTGGGCGCCGATCGCCCCCGGCCTCAAGCGGGTCGACGACGCCACCCTGATCCGCCGCCGCATCCTGCTCGCCTTCGAGCGCGCCGAGAATACCGAAGACGAGGCCGAGCGCCGCCGCCTGATGACCTTCGCCATCATCGGCGCCGGCCCCACCGGGGTGGAACTGGCCGGCGCCATCGCCGAGCTGTCGAAGAAGGCCCTGGCCGCGGACTTTCGCGCCATCGACCCGCGCGATGCGCGCATTGTGCTGATCGAGGGCGGGCCGCGCGTGCTGGCCGCTTTCCCGCCCGAGTTGTCGGACTACGCCAGGATGGCGCTGGAGCGAATGGGCGTGGAGGTCTGGCTCGGCAAGCAGGTGATGGAATGCGATCCGCAGGGCGTGACTGCTTCCGGCGAGCGCCTGGAGGCGGCCACCATCCTGTGGGCCGCCGGCGTCGCCGCCTCGCCCGCCGCGCGCTGGCTCGGTGCGCCCGCCGATCGCGCCGGCCGCGTGCAAGTCGGCGCCGACCTCTCGGTTCCCGGACACGATCACATCTTCGTCATCGGCGATACCGCCGCATTCGCGCAGGACGGCAAGCCCATCCCCGGCATCGCCCCCGCCGCCAAGCAGGCCGGCGCCTATGCCGCCGGGCTGATCCGCGCCGTGGTCGCCGGCAAGCCGCGGCCCGGCCCGTTCCGCTACCGCCACTTCGGCAACCTCGCCACCATCGGCCGCAACACCGCCGTGATCGACTTCGGCTGGCTGCGCATGAAGGGTTTCACCGCCTGGTTGCTGTGGGGCGTGGCCCACATCTACTTCCTGATCGGCGCGCGCAACCGCCTGCTGGTGGCGCTGCAATGGATGTTCGACTACATCAGCTTCAGCCGCGGCGCCCGCCTCATCGTCGGCTCCGATCCGGCCTCGGAGCAGCGCACGCCATGAATAAACTCACGCTCCCCTCTCCCGCGTGCGGGAGAGGGGCTGGGGGAGAGGGGCCGTGACCGTCGACATCGGCGAAACAGTAGCGGGCACTCCTGCGCTCTTGCCCGAAGCCCGACGCTTCGCCGCGCTGGGCGACACCTACGCTCCCCAAATACCCACCACCACGCTGCCCGAGCCACGCCTGCTGCATTTCAACGCGGCGCTGGCGCAGCAGATCGGCCTCGATCCCACTCAGCCGGATACCACCGCCGTGCTCGCCGGCAACCGCGCCTGGCCCGGCTATCCCCCAGTCAGCTCGGTCTATGCCGGCCACCAGTTCGGCGTGTTCGTTCCGCAGCTCGGCGATGGCCGCGCCCACCTCGTCGCCGAGCTGCAGGGCCGCGACGGCCAGCGCTGGGAGTTGCAGCTCAAGGGCGGCGGCCAGACGCCGTGGTCGCGCTTCGCCGACGGCCGTGCGGTACTGCGCTCCTCCATCCGCGAATACCTCGCCTCCGAGGCGATGCACGCGCTCGGCATCCCCACCACCCGCGCGCTGAGCCTGGTCGGCTCGCCGCAGCCGGTGCGGCGCGAAACGCTGGAGACAGCCGCGGTAGTGTGCCGCGCCGCACCGGGTTTCATCCGCTTCGGCCACTTCGAGTACTTCTACTACCTCAACCAGCATCAGCATCTGGCGCCGCTGGCCGATCACGTCATCGGCGAGCACTTCCCCCAGTTTGCAGAGCGCGCCGACAAGTACCACGCCTGGCTCACCGAAGTGGTGGAGCGCACCGCCCGCCTGATGGCGCAGTGGCAGGCCGCAGGCTTCTGCCACGGCGTGATGAACACCGACAACTTCTCCGTCCTGGGCCTGACCCTCGACTACGGCCCCTACGGCTTCATGGACGCCTTCGACGCCCACCACATCTGCAATCACAGCGACGAAAGCGGCCGCTACGCCTACGACCAGCAGCCGATGATCGGTCACTGGAACTGCTCCAAGCTGCTGCAGGCCACCCTGCCCCTGCTCTCGGACAATCCGGAACAGGCCGTGGAGATCGCCACCGCCATCCTCGACCGCTACCCGGCGGCTTATACCGAAGCGATGACCCGTTTGTGGACCGCCAAGCTGGGTCTGCGGGAAGTGCGAGAGAACGACCCTGAACTGGTCAACCGCTTCCTCAGCGTCTTGCACCGCGGCCACTCCGACTTCACCCGCAGCTTCCGCCATCTCTCGCGCCTGCGCACCGACACCGACGAGCCGGCGCACGGCGTGCGCGACGAAATCGCCGACCTCGCCGGCTTCGATGCCTGGGTGATCGACTACCGTGCACGCCTGCGCTCGGAGCAATCCGAGGATGTCGGACGCGCCGCGCGCATGAACGCCGTCAATCCCAAATACGTGCTTCGCAACCATTTGGCCCAGGCCGCCATCCAACAGGCTGAGGGTGGCGAGCATGGGGAAACCGACCGGCTGTTCCGCTTGTTGCGGCAGCCGTTCGACGAGCAGCCGGAGATGGAAGCCTATGCCGCCGAGCCGCCGGCCTCAGCCCGGCATATCGAGGTGAGTTGCTCCTCATAACATGGGCGAAGCGAATGAATACAGGCAACGGCGGCAAGGATGAGGTCGCGATACGTGAACTGATCGAGCGCTGGGCCAGGGCGGTGCGCGCCAAGGATTTTGACGGCATCCTCGCCCATCACTCGGCGGACGTGCTGATGTTCGATGTACCGCCGCCGTTCGAATCAAAAGGAATCGAGGCATATCGCAACACCTGGAACCTGTTCTTTTCCATGGCGCCCGATCCGGTGGCGTTCCAGATCGAGCGTCTCGACATCGTCGCCGGCGCCGACGTGGCGTTTGCCGTCGCTCTGATGCGATGCGCAGAAAAGAACAGCAGCGGAGAATGGATCAAGCTCGAATTCCGCCTCACCATCGGCCTGCGCGAGATCGACGGCCAATGGACCATCGTGCATGAGCATCATTCGGTTCCCGCCGTCTGAACCGGAATCCGCGCGGCGCACAGTGAATAGCTGAAACACGGAACCGAAAGCGGGCTGGCTCCCAGGGGTGCGCAACCCGCTTTTCGCCAGGCTAGGCTGCCTGCTTCTGGTTCGCCGTCCAGTGCGCCCGCAACTCGCGGTTGAACGCCTCCGCCCGCTCCTCCGGGAAGAAGATGCGCGCACCGTCGAACTCCACCCGCTTGCGCGTGCCGGGGATGGTCCGCTCCAGCCAGTGCGACCACTTGGTGTCGAAGTAGATATCGTCGGTGCCCCAGACGATCAGGGTCGGAGCCCGCAACTGCTTCAGCGCGCCCTCGATCGCCACGGTGTGGCTGCAACAGAAGGCGTTGATGAAGGCCTCGACCTGCTCGGTGCGTCGCGCGTTCGCCATCAGCGGCTGGAGAAACGCCTCGACGGTCTCGTCCGTGACCTGCTCCGGATGCTCGTAAGCCGGCGCCAGCGCGGTACGAAACACCGCCTTGTCAGCGAGCATCGCCTTGAGCGTATCGGGCAGGCCGCCGGCCGCGACCATCTCGACGAAACCCTTAAACGCTTCGGGGGGCCAGTTGTCGTGGGTGTCGCAGTTGGTCAGGGTCAGGCTGCGCAGGCGCTGCGGGTGGCGCGCGGCAAAGATCTGGCAGATGCCGCCGCCGCTGTCGTTGCCGACCAGGTCCACCTGGTCGATGCCGAGGGCGTCGAGGAACTGCGCCAGCATCTCGGCATTGGCGGTGACGGACAGGTCCTGGCCGGCGGCCGCTTCGGTATGGCCATGCGCCAGCAGGTCCACGGCGATACAGCACCGCACCTCGCCCAGGGCGGCAAGCTGGTGGCGCCAGAGGTAGCCATTGAGCAGGACGCCGTGGACGAACAGCGCCACCGGGCCGCTGCCCTGCTCGACGTAGCTGATGCTGCCGGACGGCGTCTGCACCGTCTTGCGCCGGGCGAAGAACTCGCGGGCGCTCATGAGCGCACCTTCGGCGCGGCCTCGCGCAGCTTCTGCGCGCATTCCTCGCAGCAAACCTCGACGACGCGCGCGCCGATCTTCACCTGGATCGCCGATGCATCGAGCTTGCAATCGCAGGCCGCGCAGGTTTTTTCCGCCATGACGCTTCTCCTTGGATGCCCGCCAACCGGGCATGCATAGGAGACCATCCGGGCTCCGGCGCCGCTGTCGAAATCTTTAGTGAGATCGCGTCGAAAGTATGAAGGCCGAGGGCGAGCAGCCGTAGGCCTGCCTGAACGCGGCGGTGAAGTGGCTGTGGCTGGAAAAGCCCAGGTCCAGCGCCAGGGCGGACAGGTCCTCGCGTTCGGCGACGAGGTCGAGGGCGCGGGCCAGGCGCAGCCGCAGCTGGTAGCGGTACAGCGGCAGTCCTTCGACCTGCTGGAATACCTGAGTCAGGTACACCGCCGAGCCGCCGATCTCGGCGGCGATCTCCGCCAGGGTCCAGCGCCGCGACAGGTCGCCGGCGAGCAGCAGCTTGACCCGGTCCACCAGCCGCCGCCGCGCGTAGCTGGCGCCCGGCTCGTGCGAGGTGCGCGGCCCGAGGCTGCGGCACACCAGGGTCAGCAGCAGGCTCTCCGCTTCCAGGGGCTCGATGCCGCCATTGCTCAAGTTGTGGCGCAGCAGGGCTACCAGGGCCTGGGCGCGCGGGTCGATGCGCTGGTGCTGGCGGCGGAAGCCGGTCGAGCCGCCGGGATTAAGCAGGCCGGCCGGCGCCAGCTCGCGCAACAAGGGCTCGGACAGCGTCAGGCTGAGGCTGGCGTCGCCGCCGGTCACCGGATGGCTGACCTGGTAGCCCTCGCCGGAATTGAAAAACAGCACATGGTTGGCATCCGCCACCGCCTGCTCGCTGCCGACATGGCGCAGGTAGACGCCGCGATAGGGAAACACCAGATGGGTGGCGGAGGTGCACTCCTCTTCACTGCGGTGGCGGCAGCCGCCGCCGCAATGGACGTCGCGAGCCGCTACCGTGCCGGTATCGAGCAGTTGGCTGACGGCGAAATCAGGCATTCCCTAGCGTACCGCAGACCGGAACGGACGACAGCTACAGCCCGTTCGCCCGCACCGACACCGGCACGGCCGCCGCCGGCGCACGCCGCGACCATGCTGCGTAAATCCCCACCCCCGCCAGCACGCTGAACAGGAACACTACCGGCGTCCACACTCCGCTCAGCAAACCGTTGGTGGCAATGAGGATGCCCGGCCCCGGGCACACCCCGCTCAGCCCCCAACCCAGCCCGAACAGCCCGCTGCCGATCACCAGCCGCGGCGTGATGGTCTTGCGGTCCGGCAGCACCACGGCGGCACCGAGCGCATTGCGGCCGCGCAGGCGCACCCAGGTATAGGTCGGCAAGGTCACGGCGATGGCCCCGCCCATCACCAGGGCCATGGCGGGATTCCACTGCCCGGCCACGTCGAGGAAGGCCTGGATGCGCAGGGGGTCGGTCATGCCGGAAAGGATCAGGCCGAAGCCGAACAGCAGGCCGGCGGCGAAGGGCAGCGCTTTCTGGACACTCAAGCTCATCTCAGCCTCCCGCCACGGCGTGCGGCAGGAGGTGGCGCACCACGAACACGGTGACGAAGGCCACGCCCATGAAGATCAGGGTCGCCACCAGCGAGCGTGTCGAGAGATTGCCCAGGCCGCATAACCCGTGGCCGCTGGTGCAGCCCGAACCCAGGCGCGTACCGAAGCCGACCAGCACGCCGGAGCCGATCAGTACCGGCCAGGCCAGATCGAGCTGTCCCGGCACCGTGCCACCGGCCAGGCGCACGATCAACACCGCGGCAATCAGGCCGCCCAGGAACAGCCAGCGCCAGCTGCCGCCGCGCCCTTCCACCAGGCTGCCGAGCACGCCGCTGATGCCGGCGATCTGGCCGTTGAACAGCAACAGCAGCGAGGCCGCAATGCCGATCAGCAGGCCGCCTTCGAGTGCTTGCAGGTACATGATGCAATCTCCTGTTTGTAGGTGGCCCTTCAGGCGACTCGCGCTGTCGGCCTGAAGGCCGACCTGCCAGGCGCGGGATTCCCTGCTAGAAGCGTACCGCCAAAGATGCGCCCGCCGCCTGCTCCTTCAAGCGCACATCGGCCTCGCCGCCGCCGAAACTGCCGGGCGGCAGCAGGCCGTTGTTCGGGATGGAACCCTGGCCGTGGACGGTGTTCTCGGGGGCGCGCATGTAGTAGACGTTCAGCTCGTAGCCGCGGCCCAGGCTCAACTCGGCGCCGGCGGTGTAGTGCCGGGTGACCACGCCGGGGGCGAGGATGTTGAACAGGGTCTGGTCCTGCTGCACCGGCTGCCGGCCATAGCTGTAGCCGGCCATCAGCTCCAGCGGCTTCCACGGGCGCCAGCCGGCACCGAACTTGTAGATGGTCATGTTGCGCCAGCCGAAGCCGGGGCCGCCGTCGTCGCCCAGCTTCACGCCGTTGACGAAGGGCTGCAGGCTGTTGCCCACCGACTCGACGCTGCCGTACAGGATGCGCTGCACGTCGGCGGAGACGACGATGGTCTTGCGCCAGCGCCAGGCGATGCCGCCGCCGAAATTGGCCGGCACGTCGAAGCTGCCATGGCCGGCGAACAGGCCCTCGTACTGGCGGAAGCGCTGCATGTGGATTTTCGGCTGCCAGCTGGCGCCGATGGTCAAGCCCTCCAGAGGCTCGGCCAGGTAGCCGATGCGGTAGCCCACGCCCCAGGAGCGGGCGTAGCCCTTGTCGGTGACGTTATCCGGCGCCACCGAGAACGGGCCCACCAGGGGCAGCTGCGGCGAGGGAAAGCCGGTCAGCGCGAACGCCTGCAGGCCGTAGGCCTTGAACATCTGGTAGGCGATATCCAGCGACACGCCGACCGACTGGTGCTCGGTCAGGCGCACCGAGAACGACGGGGCGATGAACAGCTGCTCCAGGTTGACGCCAGCGTTGCGCGGCGTGCCGCTGAGCTGGAACGCGCCGAACGGGTTGACCTTGTAGTCGGTGTTGAGGCCGCCGTTGCCGTACATGGCGATGCCGGCGCTGAAGCGCGAGCCGAGCTGGCGGCTGTAACCGAAGCCGGGGATGTAGAAGCTCTTGATGGCGTTGCCGTCGTACTGGCCGTTGGCGCTGCGTCCGCTGAGCAGGGTGGCGATGCTGTTGTTGCCCGAGATTTCCGAGGCGCGGCGAGGGCTGAACCAGTCCACGCCGAGGTCGTAGCGGTCGCCCACCAGGCTCAACCCTGCCGGGTTGGTGGCCACCACCAGCGAATCCTGCGGCAGCGCGAAGCCGACTCCGCCCATCGCCTTGGAAGCGATGCCGTAGCCGTGCATGAAGTAACCGTTGGTGGCCTGGGCCGGCAGCGCCGCCAGACCGAGCGCAGCCACCGCGGCGGCCGCGTAGCGCTTGTTTGCCATTGCCGCTGAGCCCCTTGTTATGGAATCGGTGCGCAGCCTGAGTACGGCCGTTCGCACGGCGGATCATAGGCAAGGCCGGGAGCGCGGGGATATAGCCGTGCGAGACTTTCGTGGGCTATTGATAGAAGCTGGCGACATAACGGACGCGGCGCTTGCCTCAACCCCAAAAGCCCTCACGCAAAGGCGCGAAGCAGCGCGAAGGACGCATGGCAATCCCGCTTCAAAAGGGTAGGCTTAGGCGAAATATACGACAGCCGGGCGTGACGGCCCCGACAGCATCCGGCAAAAGGTCATCGTATGCTTGAATATCGCTGCATAACATTCTGATAACACAGCCTTGGGAGAGCATCCGGGGTGACCGGCCGGCGCCGCAAGCTCGTACTCATCACCCTGGTGACAGTCGCCGGACTGCTGCCGCCAGCCGCTTTCATCCTGATCTCCTGGCTGCAGACGGTGCGGGAGATGAACACGCAGCTGGAGCGCTACGCCTCCACCACCATGGATCGCACCGACGAGGTCTTCGGCACCGCCGAAACCACCCTCGCCCAGTGGTCGCGGCAGCTGGAACCGCGCTGCGGCCCGGCTACCCTGCAGACGATGAGCCACACCGTGCTCGATTCGATCTACTTCCAGGAGTCGACCCTGGTGGTCGACGGCGCGGTGCGCTGCACCAACACGCAGGTCTACAACCCGCCGCAGCCGATCAACAACGCGGAAAACCGCATCATCCCCGCGCAAGGCATCCACATCTCGCCGCCCCTGTCGCTGGCGCGGGAGAACATGGTGGCCATCGTCATCCACTACCGCGCCGGCGACGACGCCATGTTCGGCCTGCATCTCAATCCGCGCCTGCTTGGCGAGCCGGTGCACAAGTACGCCACCGAGGACCAGGTCAGCCTGGCGATCCAGCGCAGCGACGGCGCGGTGCTGTCCCGGTTCGGGCTGAATCCGGAGCAGCCGCTGGACCAGCTGCCCGGCAACCGGGTGGTGCTGGAATCGAAGCGCTACCCGGTGCGCGTCGTCGCCGTCGGCTCGCCGAGCTGGCTCAAGCAGAGCTGGCGGCAGAACGTGCTGGTCTATGCCTCCGTCGGCCTGTTGACCTCGGCACTGCTGTGCGGGCTGCTGCTGGTCACGGCGCGGCGCCAGTTCTCGGCCAGCGCCAGCCTCGAGGATGCGCTCGCCGAGGGCCAGTTCCAGGTCTACTACCAGCCGATGGTCGACGCCGTCACCGGCGGCTGCATCGGCGCCGAATCGCTGCTGCGCTGGCATCATCCCCTGCTTGGCGTGCTGACCCCGGACTCCTTCATCCCGGCGGCGGAGGAAAGCGGCTTCATCGTGACCCTGACCCGCTGGCTGATGCGGCGCATCATCGCCGACATGGGCGAGTTGCTGCGCAACCATCCCGACTTCCACATCTCGGTGAACATCAGCCCGCAGCACCTGACGGAGCGCAACCTGGTGGCCGACATCAAGCGCATGTCCGGCGACGGTGTTCTGCCCAGCCAGATCGTGATCGAGGTGACCGAGCACCAGCTGATCATGAACGAGGACAATCGCGCCCTGGAGGTATTGCAGGAGATCCGCGCCATCGGCACGCCCATCGCCCTCGACGACTTCGGCAGCGGCTATTCCAGCCTGCGCTACCTGAGCGGTTTCCCGTTCGACTACCTGAAGATCGACAAGGTCTTCATCGACGCCATCGGCACCGAGTCGCTCACCGCCGGGCTGGTCGACACCATCGTCAGCATGGCGCGGCAGTTCAAGCTCAAGATCGTGGCCGAGGGCGTGGAGACTCCGGCCCAGCTGGCCTACCTGCAGCAGCTCAAGGTCAACTACATCCAGGGCTGGCTGTTTTCCAAGGCCATGCCGGCCGACAAGTTCCGCGCCTACTACGCCTCCAACCACACCTATATGCTGGGCCTGCGCAGCGGCCAGCCGCAGAAACCGAGCTGAAATGGCGGCGGAACCAACACCGCAGCAGCACTCCCTGGCCGCCGCCCTGCGCAGCATCGGCTGGGCCGACTGGCTGATGTTGCTGCTGGCCCTGATTTCGGTGGGCCTGCTCGGCTACGAAACCTGGGGCCCGGTCAGCGCGGAGCAGCGGACCTGGATCATCCGCGCCGACTACCTGATCTGCGCCGTGTTCCTGGCCGAGTTCCTGTGGCACTGGCGCCGCGCCGGCTGGACCTGGCGGCATCTCGGGCGCCGCTGGTACGACGTGCTGGGCATGATCCCGGTGTCGCAGCCGGCGCTGCGCGGCTTCCGCCTGTTCCGGGTGCTGCGCATCGTGATCCTGCTGTCACGCTTCGGCATGGCGGCGGACCGGGCCCTCGGCGAGGAATTCACCTGGCGCCTGGTCGACCGCTTCAAGAGTCAGATCGTCGACGCCATCAGCGGGCCGGTGACCATCGCCGTGCTGGAGGAAGTGGCGGAGGTGCTGAAGAAGGGCACCTATACCCGCAACATCGCCCGCGCCCTCGACGAGAACCACGGCGAGCTGCGCGCCATGATCGTTGACAAGCTGCGCGACAATCCCAGCACCGGCCGGCTCAGGCGCCTGCCGTTCTACGACGACATCGTCGCCAGCACCGTCGACGCCGCCCTGGGCGTGGTGCAGGAAGTGCTGCGCGACCCGCGCACCGACGAGCTGGTGGCCGACATGCTGCGCGAAAATATCACCCAGTTGCGGGAGGCTGTGCGGCGCAATCAGGAGTGAAATAGGGCCTGAATCCCGAACCGGAAAGCGGCTTTCCCCGCCTGTCCGGAAAACTGGATTACCCGCGGCACGGCTCGCTCGAAGCGGTAAAATCGGGGTCTGCCGTAATGCCTCTTACTGGAGTCCGCTGCATGTCTCGCCCCGTTCCGACCACGCCTTCCGAAGCCAGCGAAGCCGCGCCGCTCGCGCCGCTGCGTTTCGTCACCGCCGCCAGCCTGTTCGACGGCCACGACGCCGCCATCAACGTCATGCGCCGCCTGATCCAGGCCCAGGGCGCCGAGCTGGTCCACCTGGGCCACAACCGCTCGGTCGAGGACATCGTGCGCGCGGCCCTGCAGGAAGACGCCGACGGCATCGCCCTGTCCTCCTACCAGGGCGGGCACAACGAGTTCTTCAAGTACATGGTGGACATGCTGCGCGAGCGCGGCGCCGGCCACATCAAGGTCTTCGGCGGCGGCGGCGGCACCATCACGCCGGAGGAGATCGCGGCGCTCCACGCCTATGGCGTGGAGCGCATCTACCACCCCAACGATGGCGCCAAGCTCGGCCTGGTCGGCATGATCGAGGATCTGGTGAAGCGTGCGGAAGGCGCGCGGGTCGCCACCGCGGTACCGGCGCAGGTGTCGCCGGACGACGAGATCAGCGTCGGCCGCATGCTGTCCTCGATCGAGGAAGGCCTGTTCGGCGAGGCCGAGCTGGCCAAGCTGCGCAAACAGTGGGCCATCGCCGGCAAGAAGACGCCGGTGATCGGCTTCACCGGCACCGGCGGCGCCGGCAAATCCTCGGTGGTGGACGAGCTGCTGCTGCGCTTCCTCCAGGCCTTCCCGCAGATGCGCATCGCAGTGCTGGCGGTAGACCCTACACGCCGCCGTTCCGGCGGCGCGTTATTGGGTGATCGCATCAGGATGAATTCGCTCAGGAGCAAGCGGGTCTACATGCGCAGCATGGCTACCCGCCGCCAGCACGCGGCCACCAGCATCGTGCTCAAGGATTGCATCGGCTTCCTCAAGGCGCAGGGCTATGACCTGGTGATCGTCGAGACCGCCGGCATCGGCCAGTCGGATTCCGAGATCGTGGACCTGGTGGATTTCCCCGCCTACGTCATGACCAGCGACTACGGCGCCGCCAGCCAGCTCGAGAAGATCGACATGATCGACTTCGCCGAGCTGATCGTGCTGAACAAGTACGACCGCCGCGGCGCCGAGGACGCGTTGCGCGATGTGCGCAAGCAGTGGAAGCGCAACCGGGTCAAGTTCGAGCTGAAGGACGAGGAGGTGCCGGTCTACCCGACCATCGCCAGCCAGTTCAACGATCCGGGCGTGACCTGGATGTTCACCAACCTGTGCCGCCTGCTGCGCGACAAGTTGGCCCTGCCGGCGGAGAAATGGACGCCGGATCTCGACACCAGCCTGAAGGAGCCGCGCGCCACCATCCTCATTCCCGGCAA
>FTAG01001325.1_pt1 | contig 16036 bp, 13 predicted proteins | sample 1638911 | NCBI WGS metagenome assembly FTAG01 (sample SAMEA3914813, study PRJEB12502) | metagenome | biome: forest; material: soil | place: Canada | collected 2011-07-07 | depth 0.3 m
CCAGCTGCGGATGAACAAGTCCGGCTACCTGAAGGTCCGGAAGGGCACGACCGCCACGGCCATCGCGGGGGTCTGGGCCGCCGGGGACGTCACCGACGACGTCTATCGCCAGGCGGTCACCGCGGCGGGCATGGGTTGCATGGCCGCCCTGGAGGCCGTCCGCTTCCTCGCCGAAAAGGACCATGAGGCCGCCCACCACCCCATCAGCCACCGCGAGGCCGAGACCATCGGGACCTGGTGAGGGCGCCAGGTCGCGCCGCGTCAGTTCAACGGGTGAGCAACCAATGGCGCAACAAATGGCGCCGACGAAATCCTGCGTCAGGACCGACACGCCGGCGCGGCAAATTCAACTAGGTGATCTGGCGCATAATTGGCGGAATTTGAAATGTGAATGTCTTCGCGGGTCGACATATCGTCGAGTTAACAAAAATCGACCTAGGGGGGCACTAACGTGCACGCGACTTCTTGGATTGCACTAGCCGTTGGTTGTGGTTTCTTGACCGCGCCAATGGTCGCTTACGCCGCTGCTGCAGACTCTGCCCCTGCCGATCAGACAAGCGTTAAGCAGGATGAAGTGGTGGTCACCGCGACACGCCGCGAGGAGCGGCTACAGGACGTTCCCATCCCGGTTACCGCCCTCTCGCCGAAGAAGCTGGAGGATCAGGGCATCCTGTCCGTTCAGGACATTACCCGGGTGACGCCAGGGCTGATCTATACGACCACAGGCCCGAACGCGATGCCGACGATCCGCGGGGTTGGCACCCGGTCCTTCTCTCCGGGGGATTCTCCGCCGGTCGCGCTCTATGTCGACAATGTCTACCTGCCCGCCGAAGGCGCCGGCATGTTCGAGTTCGGCGACATCGAGCGGATCGAGGTGCTGAAGGGACCGCAGGGCACACTGTTCGGTCGCAACGCCACCGGCGGCGCGATCAATGTCGTCACCAAAACCCCGTCGGGCACACCCTCCCTGGACGCCGATATCGGCGTCGCCAGCTATGGCCGCGTCCTCGGCAGCATGTACGTCACCGGACCTCTGGCGCCGAACCTCGACGCCAACTTCACCGCCTTCTTCGATCGCGACACCGGCTTCATGACGAACCTCGTCAATGGCGAACATGTGCCCGACATGGACGACATCGGCGTGCGATCGAAGCTGCTGTACACGCCCAATTCGATGGTGAGCATCCAACTGGAGGGGGACTACTCCAGTACAAACTCGCCCGAGTCCTACATGAACGTCCTTTATAGCGGCACCAATCGAAACACAGTCGCCCACCCCGCAGACCTGACCACCGGCGTCTTCGGCCTGGGTTATTCCAGCGTCAAGCCGATCGCCCTTGATGTGCAATATGGCGCGACCCTGACCGGCAAGTTCGACTTTGGCAGCTGGAATCTGCGGTCGATCACCGCGGAGCGCGAGACGGTCACGACGGGCCAGTTGGACACCGACGGCACCAGCGCGCCGCTCACATACCAATACCTGAAGACGCTCAACCAGACCTTCACCCAGGAGTTCATCGCCGCCTCCGACAATCGTCAGCGGCTGAGCTGGGTGGGCGGCCTCTTCTTCATGGACGATGACGCCTCGCGCAATCCGAACTATTCCTACACGTCGACCGGCACCTTCTCCACGACCTTCGCCGATGAACGCACGATCGCGGCGGCGCCCTACGGCGAAGCCACCTTCAAGGTGACGCCGCAGTTCTCACTGATCCTGGGCGGTCGTTACAGCTACGAATACAAGAAGCTGGTGAACAGTACGGCGGTGAATATCAACTGCTTGGTCAAGTCATGCACCACGCCGATGGTCGACGCATCGCACAGCTGGACCAAGTTCAACTATCGCGTGACCGCCCAGTACAAGGTCGATGAGAGCCTGAATTTCTACGCGACCAACAGCACCGGCTTCAAAAGCGGCACCTACAACTCGACCGCCTTCTCCAGCACACCGGTCGATCCGGAAAACCTGACCGCCTACGAGATCGGCATGAAGTCCACCCGCTTTGGGGTGACCTTCGACGCCGACGCCTTCTACTACGACGACCGCGGCATCCAGATTTCGCGCAGCGTCAATCCGCTGACCGGGGTTTCGGCTCTGCAGAATGCGGCGGAGGCGACCGACTACGGGATCGAGGCGACGCTCAGCGCCCGGCTGAACCCGAACTGGAGCGGCGACATCGGGGTCACCGCCCTGCACTCGCGCTACAAGAGCTTCCCCAACGCCGACGTCCTGCTGCCACGCACGGTCGCCGCCGGCGGCGGCAATGTGGAGACGTCCGAGGACGTGTCGGGCTTTCCGGTCTACCGGGCGCCGGACCTGACCCTGAACGCCGACATCAACTACACTCACGAACTGTTCGACGGCCGGTTCAACGCCAACGCCGGGGTCTACTACAGCTCCAAATATTCCTTCGAACCCAGCAACCACGTCGTCGAGCCGGCCTACGCGACCCTGCACTTGCAGGCGGCCTGGACCACCGGAGACGGCAAATACACTGTAACGGCCTGGGGCGATAACGTGACCAACGCCCACTACTACACCATCGGCAGCTCCACCATCCTCTACTACAGCGGGGTCTGGGCGATGCCGGCGACCTACGGATTGAAGTTCAGCCTGCATCTTTAGGACCTTCTCCCCAAGGTCCGCGGGCGGCGGAGGCGCTCCACCTCAGGCGTGGTGGAGCGCCTTTTCGCATGCGCGGTTGGGGCGCGGGCCATTCAGGGGAAAATATCCTGAATGTGAGGGGGGCCATGGCTGCTGGCCGCGCCTGGACGTGCTATTGACCTATCAAGGCCCGCAACAGACGGGCCGAGATTGGGAGAGGTGAGATGGCCGCTGTCGCAGCCGCTGAACGATCAGCCGAAATCCGTCCGGGCTCCAGTCCGGCCAGCGCCGTCAGCGTCGATCTGCTGTTGTTTTTCGCCGCCGTCGCCGAAGAACTGAGCTTCACCCGCGCCGCGCGCAAGCTCGGCATCGACCAATCCTGGCTTTCCCACAAGATCCGGCAGCTGGAGACCGAGCTTTCCTGCACCCTCTTTGCGCGCACCACGCGCCGGATTGAGCTGACCTACGCGGGGCTGGAATTGCTCGCGCCGGCGCAAGCGCTGGCCCGGGCGACCGAAGACGCCCGCCGCGCGGCGCGCGCCGTCAGCACGGGCCTGCAAAGCACTCTTCGGATCGGGGCGCTGCCCTACAGCTTCTGGCAACCGGAGCGGGTCAAGCTGATCGACCGCTTCATCGGCGAACACCCCGAGACCGAGATCGATGTGTCCAACGGTCCTTCGATCGCGCTCCTGGAGCGTCTGCGGCGGGGCGAGATCGACGTGGCCTTTGTCTGCTGGCCGTTCGATCCCACCGGCCTGGAAATGATCTCCGTGCGCTTTGACCATTTCTGCATGCTGGTTCCCAAAGGCCATGCCTTGGAGGCCAATACCGAGATCACCCTGGACGACGTGCGCGGACACCGCATGGCCATGCCCAGCGAACAGCACAATCCCAATACCTTCAAATGGCTGTTTCAGCCTTTCGTCGATGCCGGAGCGATCAAGGCCACCGTGGCCGAATTCCAGGCCGACGCGATCTTCCGCCTGGCCCATCGCCAGCACCTGCTGGCGCTTTGCAACACGCGAGAGGTGGACCAGCACCTGGGCGATAGCTTCGTCGCGCGGCCGATCGTTGGCCACGAGGCGGTGAGCCATAAGTGTCTCGTCCGGCGCAAGAGCCACCAGACGCCGGCGATCGAGGCCTTCTGGACCCTTGCCGAAGCCAACGGCGGCGCACCCTTCTGCGCGATCAGTCCGAGCTGAGCGCCGGACGCACGGGCCGAACAATACCGATTTAGGGGCGAGGGCTGACAGACCCGCCCGTTTCGACTTGGACCGATGTCACCCTGCGCCTTAGCCCAAGAGGGCCACTGTAGCTCGGGACGCGCATGACCCTATCCGAACGATACCGTCAGACCCTGAGCGCAGACCCGGCGTCGGCGGCGTTTGAGGTCAGCGGCGGGTGGTATTCGTGGGGTGAGGTTGCTCAGGTGGCGGCGCGGCTCGACGCGATCTTGAACGACGCCGGGGTGGGCCCGGGCCGGCCAATTGGATTGATTGGGCGCAACCGCCCTGCCTCGTCGAGCGCCTTGATCGGCCTCTTGGCCACCGGTCGCGGCGTGGCCCCGCTCAATCCGTTTCAATCCCCGGAGCGATTGGCGGCCGAGGCTGTCAGCCTGAATTTGTCGGCCGTTGTGGGCGAGGCCGAGGATTTTGCGGGCGACGCCCTCCGTCAGGCGGCGAAGTTGGCCGGATTCGCGACGATCGTCCTGGAAGACGAAACCGCCGGCGGCGTCCGGCTGGTCGATCCTCTGACCAAGTCCGAGCAAGCCGCGTCGGGCGCCTGCGCCCTGCTGATGGCCACGAGCGGCACGACCGGTGCGCCAAAGCGAATTCCGATCCGGTTCGACACCCTGGACTCCGCGCTGGCGGACTCCCGGCAGGTGGGCATCGAATTCGGCGACCTCGACCTGGCCGGCCCCGAGCAGACGCCGCTGATCCAGCACTCGCCGATGGTTCACATCGCCGGCGCGCTCAGCGTGGCCCGGGCGGGCTTCGACCGCCGCCGCCTGGTCATGCTGCAGAAATTCAGCGCCCCCGCCTGGGTCGATGCGGTGGAGCGGCACCGGCCGCACGCCGTCAGCCTTCCCCCCACGATGATGCGCGCGGTCGTCAACGAGAACCCCCGGCCGGAAGCCCTGTCGAGCATCACCGGGGTCTGGTCCGGCGCCTCGGTGATCGACATGAAGATCCTGCGCACCTTCGAGGAGCGTTACGGCTCGGTGGTGATGGGCAGCTACGGCGCCACCGAATACGCCGGCATGATCGCCGTCGGCTCCCTGGCGGCGCGGCGAAAGTACGGCCACACCAAGGATCACTCCGTCGGCCAGATGCGGGGCCATGTCGCCAACGCGCGCATCATCGACGGGGACGGGGCCGCACTGCCTTTTGGCGAGGTCGGCGTCCTGGAGGTGCAGGTCCACCGGGTCGGACCGGACTGGATGCGGACCTCGGACCTAGCCTCTCTCGACGAGGAGGGCTTCCTCTATTTCCACGGTCGCGCCGACGATGCGATCAATCGCGGCGGGTTCAAGATCGTGCCCAGCGTGATCATCGACGCCCTGCGCCGCCACCCGTCCGTGGGCGATGTGGCTGTGGTGGCCTATCCGGACGAGCGCCTGGGCGAGGTTCCCATGGCCGCCGTCGAGCCGAAGCCCGGCGGCGCCACGCCTGATCGGATCGAATTGCTCGCCTTCGCCCGCACCCAGCTCATCGCCTACCAGGTCCCCAAGGACATCCTGGTGGTGAAGGCGCTGCCGCGAACGCCCTCCTTCAAGGTCGATCGCAACGGCGTGCTGGCGCTGTTCAGTTGACCCCCGGACGCGAGGTTTAGCGATGGACCTGACCTTTTCCCGCGAGGACGAGCTCTTCCGCCAGGAAGCGCGCGAATGGCTCGAGGCCAACATACCGCGCGGCCATCGTCCGCATTCCGGCCCGGACATGCGCGCCTTCGACCTGGAGTGGCAGCGCCGGCAGTACGAGGGCGGCTGGGCCGGAGTGGCTTGGCCGACGGAATACGGCGGCCTCGGCCTCTCGGCGGTGCGTCAGCTGATCTTCTACGAGGAGTACGCCAACGCGGGCGGACCCGACCAGGCGCTGCTGTTCTGCGCCCTCAACCACGCCGCGCCCACGATCATGGCCCGCGGCACGGAGGCCCAGAAGGCCTTTCACCTGCCGAAGATTCTGAAAGGGGAGGTGGCCTGGTGCCAGGGTTTTTCCGAGCCCAACGCCGGCTCGGATCTGGCCAGCCTCAAGACCCGGGCGGTGATCGACGGCGACGATCTGGTGATCAACGGATCGAAGATCTGGACCAGCAACGCCCACCTTTGCGACTACCAGGAAACCCTGGTCCGCACCGACACGGACTCGGCCAAGCACCGGGCGATCACCTGGCTGATCGTCGACATGAAGACCCCCGGCATCGAGCTGCGGCCAATCCTGATCATGACCGGCCCCGACCAGCAGCATTTCTGCCAGGTCTTCTACAACGACGTGCGCATTCCCCTCACCAATGTGGTCGGCGAGATCAACGAGGGCTGGAACGTGGCCATGGCCACCCTGGGCTTCGAGCGCGGCACCGCCACGGTGAAGGACCAGATCCGTTTCGCCCACGTGGTCGAGCGCCTGATCGACATGGCCAGGGAGCGCGCCGGCGCCAACGCCGCCTTCGACCACGACGAGATCGCCGCGCGCCTGGCCATGGTCCGCGCCGATCTCGCCGCCGTGCGGGCGATGACCTACGTCATCGTCTCGCGCAGCCGCCACAGCCATCCCGGGCCCGAGGCCTCGATGATGAAGGCGATGTTCTCCCAGGTTCAGCAGACCGTGCGGCGCCTGTCGATGGACATCCTCGGTCCCGAGGGGCTGGAGATGGAGGAGCACGAGGACTGGGTCTACGCCTACCTGCGCTCCTATGCGGCGACCATCGCCGCCGGCACCACCGAGATCCAGTACAACATCATCGGCGAGCGGGTGCTTGGCCTGCCACGCCTGGGCTAGGCGAGGACAGGGCCATGGATCTTCTGCCTTCGGACGAACAGACCCAGATCATCGACCTGGTCGCCGGCTTTCTGCGTGAGCGCGCGCCGGTGTCTCGATTCCGCGACGCAAGACGGCAGGTCGGCAACGACGACGCCAGCCTTTGGCCGGGCCTGGCCGAGCTGGGCTTGATCGGCGCCTCGCTGCCGGAGGCGGTCGGCGGCGTCGGCCTCGGCGCCACCGACGAGGTGCTGGTCTATCGCGAATTCGGCCGCTCCCTGGTCTCTCCGGCCATCCTCGGCATGACCCTGGGCGCGCGTCTGGCCTGGCGAGCCGGCAACGCGGCGCTAGCCTCCGATATCGTCTCGGCGAACGCCCGGGTGTGCGTCGCCAATGTGCGAAGCCAGGCACAGTTGGGGGCCGTCTGTTCGGGGGAGTTCCAACTGATCGACGGTGACACCGACTGGGTGCTGCTGCTGGATGACGAAGGCGCGGCTCTGGTTGAGCGGGCGAAGTTCTCGGATTTCAAGCGCGTGCTCGGCACCGACAGCCTGCTGACCCTCGATCGAGGGACGTTGGCCCCGACCGAGGCCGCGGCTTGGATCCCGGCCCGGACCGATCCGATCACGGTGCGGGCGACCCTGCTGCTGGGCGCCTACGCCGTCGGCCTGGCCGAGGCCGCGCGGGACATGGCGGTGCAATACGCCGGGATGCGCGAGCAGTTCGGCAAGCCCATCGGGTCGTTCCAGGCCATCAAGCACCGCTGCGCCCAGATGGCCATCCGGGCCGAGGCCGCGCTTTGCCAATCCTGGATGGCGGCGGCGGTGATGGAGGCCGAGAGCGCCGACGCCCGCTTCCAGGCGACAGCCTGCAAGCTGGTCGCGGTGGACGCGGCGCAGCGCAACGCCGCCGACAATATCCAGATCCACGGCGCCATCGGCTTCACCGCGGAAATCGACGCCCACCTCTTCGTCAAGCGCGCCCACGTGATCGACGCCCTGGCCGGCGACCAGCGCCGTCAAAAGGCCGACCTCCTCCGCGAACCCGCGCCTGCCTAATGACACGTGCGCGGAGGATAACGATCGGATTTGCTCCAGAATTGGGAGTAAACTCTCCCGCGGAGGGCCGCCAGGAAGCCTAGATGAACGTGCGTCTTGCGATTCTATTTGCAGCCGTGGCCGAGGATCGCTCGTTCACCCGGGCCGCCGCTCGCCTCAACATCGCTCAACCCTGGCTCTCCGCCCAGGTGCGTAAATTCGAAGACCAGTTGGGCTATCAGCTGTTCGACCGGGGCAAGGGCGCGATCGAACTGACCCCGGAAGGCGAGCAGATGCTGCCGCTGGCTCTGGATCTGGCGCAGACGGCGCAGCGGTTGCGCGACCTCACGCGGTCGATCTCGGGCGACGTGTCGCGCTTTGTGAAGGTCGGCGCCCACGCTTCCGGGGAGTCCATTCCGGCCTTCGCCAAGCTCAATGACGAGTTCGCCATGAGCTATCGGGACATGACGCTGATCGTCGAGGGCGGCAGCTCCATGCAACTGCTCGACGACGTGCTGAACGGGCGATTGGACGTGGCCCTGGTCATGGCGCCGTTCGATGGGGAGGGCCTGAAGGCCATCAGCTTCCGCGAGGCCTCGCCCTATCTGCTTGTCGCCAAGGGCTCGCCCCTGGGCGAGGCGGGCGGGATCAGGGCCGAGGATCTGGCCGGCCACCGACTGGGCGTGATGCGTCGGGCTGACCATCCGGCGTTCTACGATGCGCTACTGGCCCCGCTGGCGGGCGCGGGCGCCGACCTGAAGCCGGTGCCGGAGACCGGCCGGGCGGCCATGGAGCATTTCGCCCGTTCCCAGCACGCGTCGGTTCTGATGATCGAGGGCGAGGTGGCCGACTATGCAGGCGACGCCGAGCTGCTGGCGCGGCCGCTGATCGGGGGCGCCAAGATCCGCCATGTGCTGGTTCGGCGGGCGGACCTGGAGCGGCGCGCCACCGACCGTTATTGGCGCGCGGCGGAGCAGGCGGCCGTCGCCGCCGATTGATCGGCGTCCTCGCCGCATTTAGGGCGGCCCGGCCATAAACCTCGCCGACGCGGCTGAGACCCCCGGTCGCGGCCTGACTAAGGTCGGCGGATAGTCGAGGAAACGAGCGTTGCATGCCGGGCTCAGCCCCAAGGTCAACCGAACGCCACAGCCTGGGGACGCCCTGTCCGGCAAGGGATACCAGGAGCCGGCGGCCATGACCTATGAGACCTTGCTGGTCGACATCGCCGAGGGCGTGGCGACGGTCACCCTCAATCGTCCTGATCGCCTGAACGCCTTCAACGGCCCCATGACCCGCGATTTCAGGCGATTGTGGACCGCAATCCGGGTCGATCCCGAGGTTCGCGCGGTCGTCCTTCGCGCGGCGCCGGGCCGGGCCTTCTGCATCGGCGTCGACATGAACGAAGGCTGGCATGGCACGGATGAGCCGGGAACGCCCTTCGACGCCGACAACCCTGGCCGGTGGCTGGGGCCCAAGAGCAATCGGGTGTGGAAGCCACTTGTTGTCGCCGTCTCCGGCATGGCCGCCGCCGGCGCCTTCTACTGGCTGAACGAGGCCGATATTGTCCTCTGCTCGGAGGAGGCGACCTTCTTCGACACCCACGTCAGTTTCGGCACGGTCTCGTCCGCCGGCCCCATCGGGGCCATGGGGCGCGTGCCGCACATGGAGATCGTCCGCATGGCGCTGATGTCCAGCGACGAGCGCATCAGCGCGGCTACCGCCCTGCGCATCAGCCTCGTCACCGAGGTCACGGCGGAGGGCGCCCTGTGGGAGCGCGCCGACGAAATCGCCCGCAACCTCGCGGCCAAGAACCCCGTCGCCGTCCAGGGCACGGTTCGCGGCCTGTGGGACTCCCAAGGCCTGCCCCACGCCCTCGCCGTCGAAGGCGCGGGTCACTACAGTCAGATCGGCAATCCCGCGGGATTTGGCGGCATCGACCGCGCTGCGCCGAAGAGCCGGAGCCGCGTTCGATGACCGCTTTCAGCGTTGATGACGGCGCCCCAGCGCCCGCTGCCGAGACGCCGGTGCGCAAGGCGCGGCCGACGCTTTACGCCTGGTACGTCGCCGTCGCCCTGACTCTGACCTATGTGCTCAGCATGATGGACCGCAAGCTGCCGTTCATCATGGCCGAGTCGATCAAGCGCGACCTGAAGCTCGACGACACCCAGCTGGGCCTGCTCACCGGCATGGCCTTCACCCTCGTCTATGCGGTCTCCGCCATTCCCATCGCCGGCCTTGCCGATCGGCGCTCGCGAAAGTGGATCATCGGGATCGCGGTCGCCGTCTGGAGCCTGATGACTTCATTGGGCGGATTTGCCGGCAACTTCCTGCAGCTTGCGGCGGCCCGGTCCGGCGTGGCCATCGGCGAGTCCGCCTCATCTCCCGCGGCGATGTCTCTGCTGACCGACTACTTCCCGCCCAACTTCCGGGCGCGGGCGATCGGCCTCTACATGGCCGGCGCCCAGTTAGGCGTCCTGATCGGCCTGCCCCTGGGCGGGGTGATGAACGACCTGTCGAGCTGGCGCATCGCCATGTTCCTGATCGGCGCGCCGGGGCTGCTGCTCGCGCTGCTCGTGGTGACGACCGTGCGCGAGCCGAAGCGCAAGTCTGCGGCGACAAAGGCGGTCGACGTCGGTGGACCCCCGGTGACGAGCACCCTCGGCGGCGGCCTGGCGGCCCTGTTCGCGCGCCCGACCTATCGACACCTGTTCGTGGGCGGAATGCTGCACAACACGGCCAACGCCGGCATCCTGTCCTTCGGCCCCGCCTATGTGATCCGCACGTTTCACCTGACCGCGTCGCAGACGGGCCTGACCTATGGGGTGACCATCGGCGTCGCCGGCGTGCTGGGCGCCGCGTTCGGCGGCGTTGCGGCGGACTGGTTGCGCGTTCGCGGCGCCGGTCGGCCGCTGATCGCCTTCGCCATCGCCCTGGTGATCGGCGTTCCTTGTCTGATCGGCGCGCTGTTGACCAAGGATTACAACACCTTCCTGGCCCTAAGCGCGATCCCGACCTTCGTCGGCATGTGCTACGCCGGGCCCAGCTTTTCGACCATCCACGCGATCGTGCCGGCGCACCATCGCGCCCTTGCGACGGCGGTGTTCCTGCTTGCGTTGAACGGCATCGGCCTGTCGGCGGGTGCGCTCATCACCGGCATGATCAGCGATCATTTCTCCGCCTTGGGCTCGTCCGGATCCCTGCGGGTGGCGCTGATCATCATGTCCCTGCCGGGCCTCTGGGGCGCGCTCCACTACACCATTGCGGCTTTCAAGGTGAAGGCCGACCTGGCCTTTGGCGACGCCGACTGATCCCAACGCGGAGCGCTTCGACCATGGATCTCGACCTGAGAGACCGCGCCATCTTCGTCGCCGGCGCCAGCCGCGGCATCGGCCTGGGCATAGCCGACGCCCTGCTGGCCGAGGGGGCGAAGGTCGCGATCACGGCCAGGGGCGCGGAGGCGCTGGAAGAGACCCGCGCGGCCCTGGCCAAGACCTATGGCGAGGATCGCGTTTGGGCCGTGGCTGGCGACATGCGCGAGACCGCGGTTATCGAGGGGGCCGTCGCGGCGGCGGCTGAAGCCCTGGGCCCGCTGTGGGGCGCGGTAGCCAATGTGGGCCTCTATCCCTGCCCGCTGGGGTTCGACGTGGACGACGAGACCTGGGACGCCGGTTTCGCGCAGAACCTGGGGTCCAGCTATCGTCTGGCCCGCGCGGTGCTGCGCCAGATGGTTGGCCGGGGGGAGGGGGCGCTACTGTTCATCAGCTCCACCGCCGGCCTGGAGTCCATGAACACCGCCTTGACCTACGGAACCTCTAAGGCGGCCATGGTTCACCTCGCCAAGGAGCTTTCCAAGATCGGGGCGAACAGCGGCGTGCGGGTCAATGTCATTGCCCCGGGGGCGGTGGTCTTCCCCGGCAATAATTGGGATCAGCGGACCAAGGGGTCGCAGGCGGAAGGCTGGGCGCGCTGGCTGAAGCGCGAGGTGCCGATGAACCGGTTCGGAACCCCCGACGAGATCGGCCGCGCGGCCGCCTTCCTGCTCAGTCCGGCGTCGAGCTACATCACCGGCGCGGTGCTGCCGGTGGACGGCGGCCAATTGCGGTAGGGCTCAGGTCTGCTGCGGCCGCGGCCCCGCGCTGGGCACGGCGTGATCTTCGATATCGACGTCGAAGGTCTCCAGGAACCGGCAAACCATCATGTAGTAGCCGATGGTGATCAGCAGCTCCTGGATCTGCTTGGCCGGCAGGTGTTTGGCCAGGGCGTCGAAGGTGGCGTCTGTGGCGCGCACATCCTTCACCACCTCGTCCGTGAATCGCATCACCAGCCGTTGCGTATCATTGAACGCCGGCGCCTCGGGACCGGCCTCGATGGCGTCCACCAGGGCGTTGGACATGCCGGTCTCGCGGGCGACGCGGCGGTGTTGGTGGATCTCGTAGCTGGCCTTGGAGAGGAAGCCCACGCGCAGGATGGCGATCTCGCGCAATACCGGATCCAGCGCCGTGAACGACAGGATCTGGACGCCGAGGCGGGTCCAGCCGTCGAGCAGTTGGTCGGCGTGACCGAGCATGCGGAAAAGGTTCATTTGCAACATCCGCGGCTTGCTCTGGAAATGCTGCGCGGCGCGGCCGGTGGTTTGGGTCAGGTCGAAATAGGGAATGCGGGCCATGGAATCCTCGTCGCTCTGTTGGCTGGGGCGCCGCCTCAGGCGCCGGTGAAGACGCCCGGCCGGCGTTCCTTGACGGCCGCCAGGCCCTCGCGGAAATCGGCGGCGCCAAGCAGCAGACTCTGGGCAAGCACATTGGCCGACCATTCGCTCTCCATGCTGGAGTCGAGCCCGCGGTGCATGGCCTCCTTGGCCATGCGGTAGGCCAGGGGCGGCAGGTCGGCGAGGCTCTCGGCGAAGACCTGGACGCGTTCGGCGAGCGCCCCATCGGCGTCGACGCATTCGCTCGCCAGGCCGATGTTGACCGCCTCGACGCCGCCGACCGCACGGCCTGTCAGCGCCATTTCCGCCGCCCGTCCAAGGCCGATCAGGCGCGGCAACAGATAGAGTCCGCCGAGAGGCGGCAGGATGCCGAGCTTGATCCAGCTCTCCTGGAACTGGGCCGACGGCGCGACGATGCGGAAGTCGCAGGCCAGGGCCAGTTCGCACCCCACCGTCACCGCCGCGCCCTGGACGGCGGCGATGGTGGGCTTGGGGCAGTGGAACAGCCGCCGGGCCGCGCCCTGGAACAGGCCGTAGATCTGGCCCTTGATCGTCATGCCGGGGGTGCGCGTCAGTTCGTCGAGAAAGGCGAAATCCGCGCCGGCGCTGAAATGCTTGCCGTCGGCGGCCAGCACGATGGCGCGGACGGCAGGGTCGGCCGTCAGGGCGTCGACCGCATCACAAATCTCCCCCAGGGTCTGGGGGCGCAGGCTGTTGCGGCCATCGCCTCGGTCGATCACCACCCAGCCGACGCGACCCTGCCGTTCGATGCGAATATCCTCGCCCATCACGCCGCTCCGATCCTAATCGTCCGCCCACGGATCGCGCGGCATGCCGAGCACCCGTTCGGCGATCTTGTTGCGGTGGATTTCGCTGGTGCCGCCGCCGACGGTGGCCGCCTTGGCGCCCAGGAAGGCGCGGCCCGGCCGGTCGGCGACCAGGCCCTCCGCGCCGCGCACGTCCAGGGCCAGTTCATAGAGGCGCTTTTCCTCCTCCTGACCGAACAGCTTCAGCACCGAGCCCTCGGCGCCCGGCTGACGGCCCTCGACGATGCTGGTCATGTTGCGCAGGCCATGCAGGCGCAGCAACTGGGTGTTGATCCAGGCCTGGGCCGTGCGCCGCCGCAGGCCGTGGTCGATCTCGCCGGAAAGCTCGCGCTTGCAGAGCTGGCCGATGACCCGGTCCACCAGGAAGGTCTGCCGCAGCTGGGCGCCGAGGAAGTTGGTGGAATGCTCGTGCGCCAGGGTGGTGCGCGCGACCTTCCAGCCTTGATCCAGCGTGCCGATCAGATTGGTCATGGGCACGCGTACGCCCTCCAGGAACACCTCGTTGAACTCCGGCTCCCCGTTCATGCGCCGGATGGGACGGATGGTGACGCCGGGGGCGTCCAGGGGGATCAGCACGCAGCTGATGCCCTCGTGCTTGGGCGTCAGCGGGCCGGTGCGGATGAGGGTGTACATCCACTGGGAATAGTGGGCGCCGGAGGTCCAGGTCTTCTGGCCGGTGACGACGATCTCGTCGCCTTCCACCACGCCCCGTGTGCGCAGGGAGGCCAGGTCGGAGCCGGAACCGGGCTCGGACAGACCGCTGGCCCAGAGGATGTCCGCGCGGCGCGACGGCTCCAGGAAGCGCGCCTGCTGGTCGGGCGTGCCGTGGACAATGAGGGTTGGGCCGACAAGGCTGAGGCCCCGGTTGCCGACCAGGGGCGGCAGGCCCCGGGCGGCGATTTCGGTGTGGTAGAGCACCTGCTGGATGAAGCTGGCCTCCCGGCCGCCAAACCGCTTGGGCCAGTGGATGCCCACCCAGCCGGCGTCGGCCATTTCCCCCTGCCAGGCCTGCAGGGCGGCGATGTCGCGGCTCCGCACGGCGGCCAGGCGCTCGGGCGTGGCGTGCTCGTCGAGCCAGGCGCGGAATTCGGCGATCCAGGCGCGGTCGACGTCCTCGAGCGAGAACTCGTCCTCCGCCGCGCCGGCTTGGGCGCCGCCGCCGCTCGCCCGCCTGGCCGTGCTCTCGCGGGTCAGATCCTCGGCGAGGATGTCCAGGTGGCGGTCGTTCGACCCGAGGGTCAGTTGGGCGGCCTTAGCTCGCCGCAACAGCAGATGCAGGTCATGCTCCCAGGTATTGCCGATGGCGCCATGGATCTGCACGGCCTCGGCGGCGACCTGCACACCGGCGGCGGAGGCGGTGATCTTGGCCATGCGGGCCAGCCTCGTCTCCGGCGCGCCGTTGCGGGCCGAGCGCACCGCGCCGAACACCGCCGAGCGGGCGCCTTCCACGGCCACGAGCGCGTCGGCAAGCTTGTGTTTGATGGCCTGGAAGCGGCCGATCTGCTCGCCGAACTGGCGTCGGTCCAGGCAGTATTGGGTGGTCAGATCGAGCGCCGCCTGGGCGACGCCGACGGACTCCGCCGCCAGCAGGGTCCAGGCGATGGCGAGGGCGGCCTCCAGATCGAAGTCGGACACGGCCACGGCCTTGGCGCCGCGCAACGACACGCTGGCCAGCCGCCGGCTGGGGTCGAGGCTGCGCAGCTCCTGACGCTCCACCCCTTCAGCGGCGGCCTCCACCGCCCACCAGCGGCCGTCGGCCGGGAGCAGCAGCACATCCAGCGCGGCGCCGTCGATGACGTCGGCCACCTCGCCGCTGATCCGCTGATGATCGCCCTCGCCCTCGAGGCTGAGCGCTGCCGGAGCGCCGCGATCGGCGGACAGCGCCGCCCCGACCACGCTGCGGCCCTCGGCAAGAGCGAGCGCCAGGCGCTCGGCGTCCTCGCCGTGACCCTGGCCGAGAATATGGGCGGCGAGAAAGGCGCTAGTGATGGGCAGGGGCGCGACCGCGCGGCCAAGGGCCTCGGCGATCACGCATTCGTCGGCCAGGCCCGCGCCGACGCCGCCGAGCCGCTCGGGCAGGGCCGGCGCCACAAGGCCCAGCTGCGCCAGTTCCCGCCAGAGGGCCCGGTCGATCGCCGGGCCGCCTTCCGCGGCGCGCCGGGCGGCCTTTCGGTCGGGCGTCAGCCGGGTGATGGTGCGAATAATCTCTTCCTGCTCGGCCGTCGGCATGCCGCCCTACCCTTGGCTTGCGCGGACGAGGACGCGGTCCGCGAGCCTTGGTCATCGGCCTGGGCGCAAGGCCGGTCCAATGCGATCGGGGCCGGAAACAGGAGGAATCCGCCTCGAAATCCGCCGTCGACGGCGCGGCGGGCGATGCGGGGGTAAAGCTCTTAGATGCGCCGCGGGCCGTCTTGGACCGTCGCCGGGCCGGCCGGCCATATGACCCTCGCGGATCAGCGACCATCGGAAGCGAGCATGAGCGGGCCGACCCTTCAGATCGAATACTGCACCAGCTGCAACTACCTGCCGCGCGCCCTGTGGATCGCCGCCGAGCTGTTGCCTGACTTCCAGTACGAGATCGCCGCCTTCACCTTCCTGCCCGGGACCAAGGGGGTGTTCGAGGTCAAGGTCGGCGAGGCCCTGGTGTTCAGCAAGGCCGCCACCGGCCGCTTTCCCGATCCGGATGAATTGAAGCAGGTCATCTTCGCAGAGATGGAGACCAAGTCATGAACCGAGAAACCGTCCGCGTGCTGTCGCCGGTCACCAACAGCTACACCCCGCCCAAAGCGCGTCCGGCGCGGCCGACGTCGCTGGCGGGGCTGCGGCCGGGGGTGCTGGAGAACTCCAAGCACAATGCGCAGCTGCTGATGGAGCTGATGGTCGAG
>FTAG01000477.1_pt1 | contig 15929 bp, 14 predicted proteins | sample 1638911 | NCBI WGS metagenome assembly FTAG01 (sample SAMEA3914813, study PRJEB12502) | metagenome | biome: forest; material: soil | place: Canada | collected 2011-07-07 | depth 0.3 m
GAGTGGTACGTCATGGAAAAAGCCCTCAAGGCCGATGTCTCCCTGGTCAAGGCCTGGAAAGCCGATACCGCCGGCAACCTGATCTATCGCAAGACCGCCCGCAACTTCAATCCCATGATCGCCGCCGCCGGCGCCATCTGCGTCGCCGAGGTCGAGGAAGTGGTCGAAGTCGGAACCCTTGATCCCGACCAGATCCATACCCCCGGCATCTACGTGAAGCGCCTGGTGCACAACCCCAAGCCCGAAAAGCGCATCGAGCAAAGGACTCTGAGGAAATAAGCCATGCCCTGGACAAGAGAACAGATGGCCCAGCGCGCCGCCAGGGAACTGCAGGACGGCTACTACGTCAACCTCGGCATCGGCCTGCCCACCCTGGTGTCCAACTACATCCCGCAAGGCATGGACGTGTGGCTGCAGTCCGAGAACGGCCTGCTCGGCATCGGACCCTTCCCGACGGAACAGGAAGTCGACGCCGACCTGATCAATGCCGGCAAGCAGACCATCACCACCGTCCCCGGCAGCGCCTTTTTCAGCAGCGCCGACTCCTTCGGCATGATCCGCGGCGGCCACATCAACCTGTCCATCCTCGGCGCCATGCAGGTGTCGGAGAACGGCGACCTGGCCAACTGGATGGTGCCGGGCAAGATGGTCAAGGGCATGGGCGGGGCGATGGACCTCGTCGCCGGGGTCAAGCGGGTGGTGGTGCTGATGGAGCACACCGCCAAGGGCAATGAATTCAAGATCCTGCCCAAGTGCAGCCTGCCGCTGACCGGGGTGGGGGTGGTCGACCGCATCATCACCGAGCTGTGCGTGCTCGACGTGACCCCCGAGGGCCTCAAGCTGGTTGAGCTGGCGCCGGAGGTGAGCTTCGACGAACTGCGCCGCAAGACCGGCTGCACCGTGCACAATTGACGATGCCTTGTCATCCTGAGCGCAGCGAAGGATCTGGTGCCGTCGGCCGGATCCTTCCCCCGGATCAAGTCCGGGGTCAGGATGACAAACAAGATTTTCCCAACTGAAGACGACCTCATGACTCACAAACTCGTCCTGCTGCGCCACGGCCAGAGCCAGTGGAACCTGGAAAACCGCTTCACCGGCTGGGTGGACGTCGACCTCACCGACGCCGGCCGCGCCGAGGCGAAAGCCGGCGGCGAGCTGATGAAGGCGGAAGGCCTGCGCTTCGACGTGGCGCACACCTCGGTGCTCAAGCGCGCCATCCGCACCCTGTGGACCGCGCTCGACGCAATGGACCAGATGTGGATTCCGGTGCACAAGAGCTGGCGCCTCAACGAGCGGCACTACGGCGACCTGCAGGGCCTGGACAAGGCCGAGACCACCGCCAGGCACGGCGAGGCCAAGGTGAAGGAGTGGCGCCGCAGCTACGACATTCCGCCGCCGCCGATGGCCGCCTCCAATCCCGGCCACCCGCGCAACGACCCGCGCTACGCCGGGCTCGACGCCAAGGCGCTGCCCGACACCGAATCGCTCGCCACCACGCTTGATCGCGTGCTGCCTTATTGGCATGACGCCATCGCCCCCGGCCTCAAGCGCGGCCAGACCGTGCTGGTCACCGCTCACGGCAACTCCCTGCGCGCGCTGTACAAGTATCTCACCGGCATGTCCGAGAGCGAGATCGTGGAGCTGAACATTCCCACCGGAATCCCGCTGCTGTTCGAACTGGATGGCGCGCTCAAGGCGAAGAGCCACCGCTACCTGGGCGATCCGGAAGCGGCGAAGCGCGCGGCCGAGGCCGTGGCCAACCAGGCCAAGGCGAAGAAGTAGGAAAAAAGCCGGAAAATAAAAAGCCGCCCGACTGGGGATAGCCGGGCGGCTGTTCTGCCGTGCCAGGGGGGACACGACATGAGGACACGGTCCGTGCCAGGGATGGTGAACACGAACCGTAGGCACAGTGTTGCAGTGCCGACATGAACCTTAGCTGAACCTGGCTTACAGCCCGATTTCAGAATGTGTTGCGCAATGTAAATCTGGGAATCGCTGCGGCCGGCCAGTCATTGCCGCCGCGCCGGTCGGGGCGCGGCGGCAAATCCGCAGCAGCTACTTCACCGCCTTGCGGATCACGCCGACCAGCACCAGCAGGACGATCGCGCCGATCACCGCGCCGATGAAGCCGGCGTTCTGTCCTGGTTCGTACCAGTGCAGCGCCTGGCCGACGAAGGTGGCGAAGAAGGCGCCGGCGATGCCCAGCACGGTGGTGAGGATGATGCCCATCTTGTCGTCGCCGGGATGCAGCCAGCGCCCGAGCAGTCCGACGATGAAGCCGATGATCAGCGTGCCGATGAGATGAAACATGGTCGCCTCCTTGTCGTTTGGGAACTCCCGCGAAACCCGGTGCCAGGGTGTCGCCATGGCCATCTTACGACAAGTGCGGTAGCGGGCTGTCCAGCGTGTCGATCAGGCCGGCCTAGGCCGCCACGCCCTGGCGATGCCGCACATCCGACTGCAGGCGGCCGGTTTCCTTCTTGACCACGGCATAGCATTCGCAGGCGCCGGCCTCCAGTCCGGACCGCTCCAGCACGGAAATATGCCCGCGCCGGTAGCTGATGATTCCCGCGCGCTGCAATTTCCCCGCGGCCGCGGTCACCCCTTCCCTGCGTACCCCGAGCGCGATCGCCACCAGTTCCTGCGTCATGACCAGTTCGTTCGCGGGCAGGCGGTCGAGAGTCGACAACAACCACCGGCACAGTTGCTGTTCGATCGAGTGGAAGCGGTTGCAGGCCGCGGTGAGCGACATCTGGGTGGTCAGTGCCTGGGTATAGCGCAGCAACAGGCGCTGCATGATGCCGGCGCGATGGAATTCCTCCTTCAGCAGCCTCCCCGACAGCCGGTAGCCGTGGCCCCCGGTCTGCACCACCGCCGAGCTGGACGTGGTATCTCCACCCATGAACAGGGAAATGCCGACCATGCCCTCGTTCCCGACCCCCGCGATCTCGGCCGAGACTCCGGACTCCAGCACGTAGAACAGCGACACGATGGCGCTGGTGGGGAAGTAGACATGCTGCAACTCGCTGCCGGGGTCGTAAAGGCTGGTGCCGAGCAGCATCGGCACTAGTTCCAGGTGGGGCGACAGGCGCTCGAAGTCCGCGGTGGGCAGGGCCGCGAGCAGGTAGTTCTGATTGGGGCTATGGGGCGCTGACATGGCGATCTGGGCTCATTTCCGTCCGGTGATTTCCACGCCGATCCCGCGGTAGCCGACGAACCGGGCGGAGCGGTTGAACATCGGCTCGCCGCTGACCTGGTATTTCCGCTGCGTGCCGTCGGCGGCGACGTTGTTGAATACATGGTCCAGGAATGGCCGCCGTGCGGCGATATTGGCCCGCAGCACATCCTGCTCCGCCTGGTTCCAGCCGCTGTTCGTGTCGTCGGCCCTTTCACCGGTCAGGCTATCGACGCGGATGCCGAGCATCTCCTGCACCGGGCCGGATACCTTGGTGAAGTTTCCGGCATCGTCCTGCTCCCAGTACCAGTCGGAGGCCAGTTCGGTCAGGCTGCGATAGCGCGCCTCGCTTTCGCGCAGCTCCGCCGTGCGCTCCTGCACCGCCTGCTCCAGCGTCTTGCTGTAGCTTTCGAGTTTTTTGTACAGCAGCCGTACCTCCAGCATGTTGTGAATCCGCGTCTTGACCTCGACCAGGTCGAACGGCTTGCTGACGAAGTCCTTGGCGCCGGCCTGCAGGGCGCGCAGCTTGTGGCCCGGCTGGGCGGTGAGCACGACCACCGGGAGGTAGTCGTCGGCCTCGCTGGTCTTGAGCGCCGCCATCACCTGGAAACCATCCATCAGCGGCATTTGCAGGTCGAGCAGGATCAGGTCGTAGCGGTTCTTGCGGTGCAGCGCGCAGACCTCCTGCGGATCCATGGTGGAGCTGACCTGGGTATAGCCGGTCTCGCCCAGCAATTGCTCGAGCAGGCTGACGTTGGATTCCTGGTCGTCGACGATCAGGATGCTGGCGTCCAGAATGTCGGCTGCACTGATCATCATGATGCCTGCTCCTTCTTTTCACCGGCCAGATCCGTCTTCGCTTTCGCGGCTTCCAGTGCCACGTCCAGCGTCTCCATGAATTCGTTGACCTTGATCGGCTTGGTGAGATAGCGGAAGAATCCGGCCTCCAGACCCTTCTCGATGTCGCGCGGGATGGCATTGGCGCTGAGCGCCACCACCGGTATGTGCGCGGTCGTAGGGTCTTCAGCCAGGATCTTCAGCGCCCGGATGCCGCTGATGCCGGGCAGATTAATGTCCATCAGGACCACGTCGGGCAGGGCGGCGCGGGCGATCGTCACGCCGCTGATGCCGTCCATGGCGCTGAGCAGGCGGATATCGGGCCGCCGCGCGATGAGATCTTCCACCAGCATCAGGTTGGCCGGGTTGTCCTCGACGTAGAGCACGGTGCGCAGCTTCGCGCCGGGAAGAACCTGCGCCGGGGCGACGAACGCGGATTCGGCCGCGATGGCATGCTGTTCCGCCGTCAGGTTCAGCTCGAACCAGAACATGCTGCCCTTGCCGACGGTGCTCTCCACGCCGATGACGCCGCCCATCAGTTCGACCAGCCGCTTGCACACCACCAGGCCGATGCCGGTGCCCTCTTCCAGGCTGGCCTCCTGCCCGAGGCGATTGAACGGCTGGAACAGCTGCGTCAGTTGTTCCGGCGTCAGGCCGGCGCCGGCGTCGGTGACGCGGATGCGGATGCGGTCCGGAGTGCTGGCAACGCAATCCACCACCACGGTGCCGCCAACATTGTTGTACTTGATGGCGTTGGAAAGCAGGTTGATGAGGATCTGCTTGACCCGGGTGCGGTCGGCCTTGACGATGTAGTGGATATCGGTCTGCGGAAAGCTCACGCTGATGCGGTGCCGTTGCGCCTGGGCCTCGATCATGGCCCGGCATTCCTGCATCACTTCGGACAGCGAGATCGCTTCCAGGGACAGCGACAGCTTGCCGGATTCGATCACCGCAAGATCGAGGATCTCGTTGATCAGCTCCAGCAGATACCAGCCGGCCTTGAGGATCTGGTCGATGCTGCGCTTCTGCGAGACCGTAGGCGAAGGCGTGCCCGACTCCATCAGCTGGGCAAAGCCGAGGATCGCGCTGAGCGGGGTGCGCAGCTCGTGGCTCATGCTCGACAGGAAATCGGATTTCGCCAGGTTGGCCTTCCCGGCCACGGCCATGGCATCGTGCAGTTCCAGTTCCACCTGCTTGCGGATGGAATTGTCGGCGCCGATCAGCAGGTAGCCGATGATGTCGTTGTAGTCGTCGCGCAGCGCCGTGATCGAGACGATGGCCGGGAAGCGGCTGCCGTCCTTGCGGATATAGGTCAGCTCATAGCTGTCCTCGATCCCGCGCGAGGCCTTGAACGCCAGGGCCTCGAAGCCCGGCGCGATGGTGGTGGCGAGTTCCAGGCTCAGGGCCTGGGCGCGCGCGATCACTTCCTGCGGATCGTGCATGTCGCTGGGATTGATCTTGTTGACCACTTCGGCCGCCGGATAGCCCAGCATGCGCTCGGCGCCGACGTTGAACAGCTGAATGATGCCCTTCTCGTCGGTGGCGATGATCGAGAAATTGGGGCTGGTGAGGATGGCGTTCTGCAGGGCCCCGGTCTTGAGCAGGGCTTCCTGCCGCCGCAGTTCGGAAATGCCGCTCGCCTTGCCGGCGTCGTCGTGATTGATGGAATTGTTTCCTTGTTCTGGCATGGCCGGGCGGTCCTGCAAACTTTTGCCGAAATAAAAAATCTCGCAGCCGGCGTTGCAAGATCGGTTTGAAAAAGCTGTTCAGATCGCGCTGGCGAAAAACCAGTCCTGCCTCGCATCGGCAGCACTGCGTTCATTCCGTTGTCCGGAAAATTGTCGTGCCGTTCCAGCGTGGGGTCTGTTCGGTAGCACGCATACGACTACCGGAACAGGTCTAGCCCGGCCGATTGAGGTCGCCCGCGGCATCGATCAAACCCGCCTGCCGCAACCATTCCCGCGCATCCTCCGCGTCCCGCTCGAACCAGGCCCGGGCCGAGCCGAGGATGAAGTGGTAGCCCCAGGCGTCCATATCGGCGAACAGCTGGGCCCGCGAGTAGCCGGGCAGGCGCGGGGCCAGCAGGGCCTGCAGGTAGCACACCGCGTTTTCCTCGGTGTCGGTGCCGCCGGCGTCGGTGTGCAGGCCGGCGCGGCGCGCCTCGTCCATGCAGATGTAGTGGCAGCCCTCGTGCAGCGCCGAGTGCACCGGCGTGTCCTGGCGCAGGTACAGCAGCTTGCCCACCAGCCCGGCTTCCGGCTCGCCCCAGTAGCTGCCGGGAATGGCGGTGCCGTCCGGCAGCAGCTCCAGGCGCAGTCCATACGGGTACAGCAGCTCGCGCAGGGGGTCGATGCCGATCTGTGCGACCGGGGTGACCGTGGCTTGGGTCATTTTTGCTAGTGGTGGGCGGGGCCGCGAAAGCTATGCTGATTCAGGCGATAGTGAAGCACATTAAAACAAAGCGCGCCCACGGGGCGCAGGCGAGGGGAAAAATCATGTCGCAGCGCATCGGCCGTTCCGGCGTCATTCCGTTCGTATTGGCCTTTTCCCTGATCCTCGGCGCCTGCGGCAGCAGCAAGCCGGTGGCCGGGGGCGGCGGCACCGGAGGCGGCGGTTCCTCCAGCGGCGGCAGCGGCGGCGGCACCGCCGGCGACGGCGCCAGCATCTACATGAACGTGCTGCCGCCGGGCTCCAACGGCAACTCCGCCGGCGGCGTCGGCGCGCCGGTGCCGGGCGTGCCGGTGGTGTCGTACCCGAAGAACTTCGACGACCAGCTCGCGCTGTATGGCGACCTGAGCTATGCCAAGCAGGGCCTGCTGACCACGCCGTGCACGCCGCCCACCGACATCTCGCAGCACCAGCAGGCCTCCAATCTGGCCTGCAATTACTACAAGCATGAGGGCCTGACGCCGGACACAGTGGCGTCCACCGAGACGCTGACCGCGCCGGACGGCAAGGCCGTCACCATCACCCGCGACAACTGGGGCGTGCCCTTCATCGACGCGCCGAACCGCGCCGACGCCGAGTACGCGGTGGGCTACGCCAATGCCGAGGACCGGCTGTGGCTGGACGACATCCTGCGCCACCTCGGCCGCGGCAACGTCACGCAGTACCTCGGCGTCGCCCCCGGCATCACCGACTTCGACGCCAACCTCGCCGCGGTGGCGGGCTACAGCGAGGACGAGTTGACGCAGATGGTGCAGGACACGCAGAAGCAGCTCGGCCCGCTCGGCCCGGTGTTCGTCAGCGACGCCACCAACTTCGTCGCCGGGGTCAACGCCTACATCGCCACGCTCACCGGCGCCAACGTCGCCAAGCTGCCGCCGGAGTACCTCACCCTCAAGCCGGGCGGCTTCCCGACACAGCCCTTCACCGTCAACGACATCGTCGCCTCGGCCATCCTGATCCAGTCGATCTTCGCCACCGGCGGCGGCGGCGAGACCACCAACGAGCTGATGCTGCAGAAGGCCGATCCTTCCTTCACCGCCGGCGCCGGGTCCGTGGCCAGCGGTGCCTGCCTGCTGTGGCGCGACCTGCGCCACGCCGACGATCCGGAGACGCCCAACACCATCGACGACCGCTACGCCACGCAGTCGCCGGCGACCCTGGACGAGAGCTGCCCGCACAGCCTGCAGCCCGGCGCGGCGATCTGGGATGCCGGCAGCTTCCAGCGCTTCACCAGTTTCACCTACGGCAACGTCGGCGGCGTGCCCGCCGCCGTGCCGGGCGGCAAACCGTCCGCGGACAAGCTACCGGGCCTGCGCCGCGCCGCCGCTAAGCGGGCGGCCAGGGCGCTGCACCGCATCCAGGTCGCCTACAACCCGGTCGAGGGCGCGCGCGCCGGCCTGCGCCGCGCCGGCTGGTCGGTTCCGAACACCATGTCCAACTGGATCGCGGTCAACGCCAACCTGAGCAAGGACGGCCATCCCATCGTGGTGATGGGGCCGCAGACCAGCTACTTCGTGCCGCAGCTGCTGTGGGAGTTCGCGGTCACTTCGCACGGCGGTACGCCGCTGGACTTCAACGGCCGCGGCATCGACTTCGCCATGCTGCCCTACATCGAGATCGGCCGCGGTGTGGACTACGCCTGGAGCGCCACCTCGGGCGAGTCCGACCTCACCGACACGCGCGTGTCGAAGATGTGCAACGCCGACGGCTCCGCGCCCTCGGGCACCCTGGCCGGCGGCTACCCGCAGGCCGACGGCTACCTCTACGACGCGCAGGACGGCAAGGGCGCGCTGTGCCGCCCGTTCTTCAAGCGCACCGACAGCTGGACCGCGCTGCCGACGCCGGCCTCGCTCGCCTCCGGCGGTCCGCCGCTGCCGCAGACAGTGACGCGCTACGTACTGCGCACCCACTACGGTCCGGTCACCGGCCTCGCCACCGTCAGCGGCGCGCCGGTGGTGGTGTCGCAGCAGCGCAGCACCTTCAGCTACGAGCTGGGCACCGCGGCGCCGTTCGCCATCGCCTCGGCCGGCATCATCCACGACCCGGCCAGCTTCCAGCAGGTGTTCAACGGCGTCACCGGTACTTTCAACTGGCTCTACACCGACCGCGACCACATCGCCTACCTGCACAGCGGCCTCTACCCGCAGCGCGCCTCCGGCCATGACCCGGACCTGCCGGTGTGGGGCGACGGCCGCTTCGAGTGGAAGGCCGATGCCGATGTGATCAACGGCGCCGGCAGCAGCTACTTCGACGGCCGCGGCGGCAGCGTGCCGTACCCGGCGCGCACCGTGATCCAGGCGCAAGGCGACCCGGCGCAGACCGGCTACTACGAGTTCAAGGATTACCTCTCGCTGGCGGCGCATCCCAAGACCGTCGACCCGGCGCGCGGCTACATGGACAGCTGGAACAATCATCCGGCGCCGGGCTGGTGGGCCGCCGACAGCAACGGCACCTTCGGCCCGATCCATCGCGTCGACATGCTGGCCAAGCGCGTCCAGGCCTACAAGGACAGCGGCCGCAAGTTCGACTTCGGCAACATGGTCGAGATCGAGGCCGACGCCGCCTACACCGACCTGCGCGCGCAGGAAGTGCTGCCGCAGCTGCTCCAGCTGATCAACAGCGATGGCAGCGGCCTGAGCAGCGACGAGAGCGCCGCGCTCACCATGATGCAGACCTGGCTCGACAACACCAGCTCCGCCGCCTGGATCGGCCCCACCGCCAAGGGCCTCGCCGGCTGGCGCCGCGACCGCGATGGCGACGGCCTCTACGACTACCGCCACCAGGTGGTGCTGATGGATGCCTGGTATCCGCACCTGATCACCCGCCTGCTGCGGCAGATCACCGCCCTGGGCACCGACAGCTACGCCCTGCAAGCCCGCTACGACGCGCCGCGCGCCCAGGGCTCGGCCTACCAGGAAGGCTGGTTCGAGTTCATGAAGCGCGTGCTCGACATGGCGCTGAACACCCCGGGCCACACCGACTACCGCGCCCTCAAGTGCGCCGGCACCGGCAGCGCCAGCGACTGCCGCAGCGCCGCGCTGGCCGCGCTCGACGACGCCCTCAAGGATCTCGGCGGGGTCGCCAACGTCAACAGCTGGGACGGCACCCAGCTGGCCAATCCCGCCGACGGCAAGACCGGCGAGACGGTGGAGACCTACGACGAGGTCAAGCACACCGACCTGAGCCTGCTCCCGGTACCCGCAATCCGCTGGATCAACCGGCCGACGTTCCAGCAGGTCGTCGAAGTGCAGAACAAACGCCCCTAGCGCAACACGTTGTTCCCCCTCTCCCCACGAACGTGGGGGTCCGTCGCGCCGGCTTGCGAGCGAAGCTCGCTGGCGCGACGGACGGGCGGTGCAGGATGCACCGCCCAGCTTTCTAGCGAAGCAGGAGGCGTAGCGTAGAAAGAGGGCCGGGGTGAGGGGCCTGCGCAATTTCAACGATATCGCTATCCTGCGCTCCCCTGGATACCGCTTCCCGCCATGCCCCTGATCTGCCTGATCCGCCACGGCCGCGTCACCGACACGCCGCAGGACGCGCGCGATCCCGAGCTCGATGCCACCGGTCATGCCCAGGCCGAGGCGGCCGCGCGGGAACTGCGCGAGCGTCTGCCTGAGAAACTGCCCATCCTGAGCAGCCCGCTGCGCCGCTGCCGCGAGACCGCGGCGCCACTGGCGCAAGCCTGGCGTATGGAGCCGGTGGTGGAACCGCGCGTGATCGAAGTGCCGTCGCCGCGCAACGACAGTCTCGATCGCGAAACCTGGCTGAGGATGGCGCTGGCCAGCACCTGGGACGAGGCGGCGCAGTTCGGCGAGCAATACGAGCGCGGCTTTGTCCACATCTTCGAAGACTGGCGGCGCGGCGTGGTGCAGGCGGTGCTCGACCAAGCTGCCGACACTGTGATCTTTTCGCACTTCGTGCCGATCAACGCGCTGCTCAGCGCGGCGACGGGAGCGGAGCAGATCGTCAGCTTCCGCCCCGCCAACGGTTCGATTACGGTGTTCGAAACCGGCGGCGGCACAATCCGCTTGATCGAGCAGGGCCGCGAAGTCGACAGCCGCGTGGTGTAGCTCGCACCGTCCGGCGATCGCGCGACGCTATTCATTCCGCCCGAGGTTTTCTACAGAGGCTGCAGCAACGCCTCAAACCCCACCACCTCCGGTGCCGCAACCGGCAGCCGCCCGCTGCGCAGCAGCCAATCCAAAGTCACCAGGCCCGCATCCACCGTCAGCGCCTCGTTCGCAATCAGGCGCAGCGCCTCGCTTACGCTGACCAGGCGATGCTCGCTGACCTCGCCGTCCTGGTTCGCCGGCTTGAAGCCGGCGGGAAGCTCCAGGTCGTAGACGAACAGCTGCTCGGCCTGCACGCCCTCGGGTACCTCGACCAGCAGATGGAGGCTGCGCCCCGGCTTCGCCTGCGCGGCGAGCGCGGCGGGAACGCCGGACTCCTCCCAGCATTCCTTTACCAGGGTCTCGACCACGCCGTAACCCCAGGCGATGCCCCCGCCGACGAGGTTGTCGTACTTGCCGGGGTCGACCGGCTTGGACAGGCTGCGCTTGCCCAGCCACAGGTGCGGCGCATGCTCGTCGGCAACGATACCGTTGGCGTGCACGCCGAACGTCAGTGTGCCGAAGAAGCGTGCCGCGGCGCGCTCGATCAGCGCCAGCGGCGCCGCTTCGAAATCGCGGCGGATGGCATAGGTCTCGTCGCGCCAGCCGGTGATGCGGCCGCCGTCGGCGAGCGTGAGCGCCACCTGGTAGAGCGCCGCGCTGCGTTTTTCCAGCGTGTCGAGCGCGGGCGCCAGCGCGATGCGCTCGTCAGAGCAGTGGAACAGCTCGGGCCACAGCGACAGCAGCGGCACGTCGGCCAGGCCGATCCAGCCGATCCGTTGGCCGGCGATGAGGAAGGGCAGGTGTTCGGCGGCGCGAAAGCTCCGCGCCGCGCGGATGCAGGGGTACGTCATGTCCGTGCCGCAATAGGGGATGCGGCGAATTGTACCCCTAGGCCGGCTGTGGCTCCCCTACGCCAGCTGCGGCTCCGGTATGCGGCTGCGCCGGCCGATGCTCGTCACCATCAGCGCGGCGATGACGCAGAACGCGCCGGCGATGAAGTAGGCGCCGGCGTAGCTGCCCAGGCTCTCGCGCAGCACGCCGGCGCCGTAGGCCGCCACCGCCGCGCCGAGCTGGTGCCCGGCCACTACCCAGCCGAACACCACCGGCGCATCCTGCGCGCCGAAGGCCTGGGTGGTGAGGCGCACCGTCGGCGGCACCGTGGCGATCCAGTCCAGGCCGTAGAACACCGCGAACACGAACAGGCCCAGCGGCGCATAGCCGGAGTAGGGCAGGTAGATCAGGGCCAGGCCGCGCAGGCCGTAGTAGAAGAACAGCAGCAGGCGGTTGTCGTAGCGGTCGGACAGCCAGCCGGAGGCGGTGGTGCCGATCAGGTCGAAGATGCCCATCATCGCCAGCAGCTTCGCGCCGCTGGTGGCGGGCAGGCCGGCGTCGATGCAGGCCGAGATCAGGTGCGTGCCGATCAAGCCGCTGGAGGACAGGCCGCAGACGAAGAAGCTGGCGAACAGCAGCCAGAAGTCGCGCACCCGCATCGCCTGGCCCAGCACGCGGAACGCGCGCACGACAGGATTGACCTGGGGCTCTGCCGCGGCGATGTCGCCGGGCTTCGCGCCATAAGGCCGCTGGCCTACCTCGCGCGGCGACTCCGGCAGCAGCAGGAAGGCCAGCACCGCCACCACGGCGGCGACGGAAGCCACGATCAGCGCCACCGGACGCCAGCCGCCGTGCTCCACCACCGCCGCCAGCATCGGCAGGAACACCAGCTGGCCGGTGGCGGTGCTGGCGGTGAGGATGCCCATCACCAGGCCGCGCCGCTCGACAAACCAGCGGTTCACCACCGCCGCCGCCAGCACCACGGCGATGAAGCCGGAGCCGGTGCCCACCAGCACGCCCCAGGTGAGCATCAGCTGCCAGGTGGCGCTCATCCGCGTGCTCGCCGCCACCACCAGGGCGAGCAGGGCCAGTGCGCTGAGCACGGTGCGGCGGATGCCGAAGCGCTGCATGCAGGCGGCGGCGAACGGCCCCATCAGCCCATAGAGGAAGACGTTGATGGCGATGGCCAGCGAGATCACCGCGCGATCCCAGCCCAGGCTCTGCTGCCAGGGCACGATCAGCACACCGGGCGTGGCGCGCACGCCGGCCGCGGCCAGCAGGCACAGGAAGGTCAGCGCCATCACCACCCAGCTGTAATGCAGGCGGCCCAGCTTCCCGGCGAGGAAAGCACGCATCGGATGCTCCGTTGGTCCTTCGGCGCCGACGGCGTAAAAGGAGGGGATGGAAACTTTCTGGACGGCAAGGTAGCATTCCACTCTTCCAGCGTAAAAGACCAGTACCCCTCTTTTAAGGACATAGCCCCATGGCCGGAAAAACCCGCTCCGTGGTGATCCTCGCCTACGAGAACGCGCTGCTGCTGGACGTGGCCAGCACCGTGCAGGTGTTCGCCACCTACAACATGCTGCTCGGCGGCCCCGAGCAGCCGCCCTACGCCGTGCGCGTGGTCTCGGGCCAGGGCGGCCTGCTCAACACCAGCGCCGGCCTCGCCGTGCTGACCCAGCCGCTGCCGGACCCGCGCGGCATCGACACCCTCATCGTCTGCGGCGGCGCCGGCCGCCACCAGGCGGTGAAGGACGACCAGCTGCTCGACTGGGTCCGCGCCGCCGCCTCCACCGCGCGGCGCGTCTGCTCGGTCTGCTCCGGCGCTTTCGTGCTCGCCGCCGCCGGCCTGCTGGCGCGGCGCCGTGTCACCACCCACTGGAAATACTGCGAGGAACTGCGCCGCAGCCATCCCGAACTGGTGGTTGAAGAAGACGCGATCTTCGTCAACGACGGCAAGTTCTGGACCTCCGCCGGCGTCACCTCCGGCATCGACTTGATGCTGGCCCTGCTCAAGGAAGACCACGGCCATGCCCGCACCATGCAGGTGGCGCGGCACATGGTGGTGTTCATGAAGCGGCCGGGCGGGCAGTCGCAGTTCAGCCAGCTGCTCGCCGGCCAGTCCAGCGGCCGCGAAAGCTTCTCCGACCTGATCGAGTGGATCTCCGAGCATCTCGGCGAGGACCTCGACGTCGAATGCCTGGCGGCGCGGGTGCACATGAGCGCGCGCCACTTCACCCGCGTGTTCCGCGAGCAGCTGCATTGCCCACCGGCCAAGTTCGTCGAGCGCATGCGCATCGAGACCGCGCGGCGCCTGCTGGAAGAGACGCCGCTGCAGGTCACCGCCGTGGCCGAGCGCTGCGGCTTCGGCGACGAGGAGCGCATGCGCCGCGCCTTCCTGCGCCAGCTCAAGGTCTCGCCCAGCGCCTATCGCGAGCGCTTCCGCGACAGCCGCGCGGGCGCGACGGCGTTGGCCTAGCGACGCTTTGTAGGTCGGCCTTCAGGCCGACAGCGCAGTCGGCCTGAAGGCCGACCTACAAGCGCGCGCCGGATTCAGCTTTTCGCCGAATCGCCCTCGATCCAACGCGAGAACAGCCCCGCCAGTACCGCGCCGGCGATCGGCGCCACCCAGAACAGCCACAGCTGCGACAGCGCCCAGCCGCCGACGAACAGCGCCGGCCCAGTGGAGCGCGCCGGGTTGACCGAGGTATTGGTCACCGGGATGCTGACCAGGTGGATCAGGGTCAGGCCCAGGCCGATGGCCAGCGGCGCAAAGCCCTTGGGCGCGCCGTGGTGGGTGGAGCCGAGGATGATGACCAGGAACATGAAGGTCATCACTACTTCGCACACCGCGCCGGAAACCAGCGAGTAGCCGCCCGGCGAATGTTCGGCATAGCCGTTCGAGGCGAAGCCGGCGCTGAGGTCGAAGCCCGGCGCGCCGCTGGCGATCAGGTACAGCACCCCGGCGCCGGCGATGCCGCCAAGCACCTGGGCGATGATGTAGGGCAGCAGGTCCGAGCCGGCGAAGCGCCCGCCGGCCCACAGGCCCACCGACACCGCCGGGTTGAGATGACAGCCCGAGATATGGCCGATGGCATAGGCCATGGTCAGCACGGTCAGGCCGAAGGCCAGCGCCACGCCGAGCAGGCCGATGCCCACATGCGGGAACGCCGCCGCCAGTACCGCGCTGCCGCAGCCCCCGAATACCAGCCAGGCCGTCCCGATGAATTCCGCTGCCCCGCGCCGCACGATGCTCATGGCGATACTTCTCCCTGTGTGTGGTTGTACTCGACCGCGGGCCTATTCTGCCCCATCTGCGGCAAGCGGCAAGTACCGGCGCGGTCTGTAAAGCGGCGTTAACGCTGGGGTCGACAGAGACCTAGGCGGCGTCGTGGAAGATGATGCCCAGGGTGTAACGCTCGCCACGCTCGATACGGCTCACGCCGTGGCGCAGCTTGAGCCGGTACCAGCCGCGCGCACCTTGCGCGGGTCGGTGGTCGGTGGCGATGACCGCCGCGTCGCCCCGCCGCAGGCTCAGCACCTGCGGCCGCGACTGCATGCGCGGCCGCTGCTCCACCAGCACCAGCTCGCCGCCGCCGAAGTCCTCGCCCGGCTCGCTCAGCAGCACGATCACCTGCAGCGGGAAATACAGGCTGCCGTAGAGGTCCTGGTGCAGGCAGTTGTAGTCGCCCGCGCTGTAGCGCAGCAGCAGCGGCGTCGGCCGGGTCTGGCCGGCGGCATGACATTGCTCCCGGAACTGGTCCAGTCTGTCCGGGTAACGCGCAGTCCCGTTCAGGCGTTGCGCCCACTGGTTGGCCAGCGGCGCCAGCCGCGGATACAGCGCCTCGCGCAGCTGCCGCACCGGGTCGGGCAGGGGCTCGGCGAAGTACTGGTACTCACCGCGGCCGAAGCCATGGCGCTGCATCACCACGCGTGAGCGGAAGCGCCCGCCGTCCGGGTAATAAGCGCGCAAGGTCTCGCAGCTTGCCGCGTCCAGCAATCCGGGCAGCAGGGCGCAGCCGTCGCGGTCCAGCGCCGCGTGCACAGCCGGCCAGTCGGTGATCCGTTCGGTGTCCATGCGCCATGATTGCGCCGCCGCCGCGCCCCGTCTTCCCGATTCTTGCGCGCACCCTACTTACCGGGTGCTAACATCGGCCGCATCGGGGCGTCACTGACTTACACGGGGAAGTATGGCAATGCCTGCGTTCGAACCCTGCGGCTGGCAGGCGGCGGTCATCGGCTGCGCCGATGCGCCGGGCAGCGCCATGCCATGAGCGAGCGCGTCTCCTTCCTGGAAGAGCTCAAGCGCCGCAACGTGCTGCGCGTCGGCGCGTTCTACGCCGGCGTCAGCTGGGTGGCGGTGCAGGCGGCGACCCAGGTGTTTCCGTTCTTCCACGTCGCCGAGTGGGTGGTGCGGTGGATCGTCATCGCCGCCGTGCTCGGCTTCCCCTGCGCCCTGGCCTTCGCCTGGTTCTACGAGATCACGCCGCAGGGCCTCAAGCTCGAAAGCGAGGTGGACCGCAGCC
>FTAG01000453.1_pt1 | contig 15908 bp, 12 predicted proteins | sample 1638911 | NCBI WGS metagenome assembly FTAG01 (sample SAMEA3914813, study PRJEB12502) | metagenome | biome: forest; material: soil | place: Canada | collected 2011-07-07 | depth 0.3 m
CGAGTGCGCGCGCATGCTCGACGCGGTGCGCATCGCCGCTGCCGCGTCGCGACTGCGCCAGTACCCGCACGAGTTCTCCGGCGGCATGCGCCAGCGCGTACTGATCGCCGCCGCCCTGCTGTGCCGGCCGTCCCTACTGGTCGCCGACGAGCCGACTACCGCCCTGGACGTGACGGTGCAGGCGGAGATCCTTGCCTTGCTGGCGGAGTTGCAGGTCGAGTTCGGCCTGGCCCTGCTGCTCATCTCCCACGACCTCGATGTGGTGGCGGAAGTCTGCGAACAAGTGCTGGTGATGTACGCCGGCCGGGTCGTGGAAAGCGGGCCGGCCGCGCGCCTGCTGGCCAGTCCCCGCCATCCCTACAGCGCCGGCCTGCTGGCGGCGCGGCCCCGCCTGGACGCGCCGCCGGGCCAGCCCTTGCAGCCCATTCCCGGACAGCCGCCGGACCTGGCGCGGCTGCCGGCCGGCTGCGCATTCCGCCCGCGTTGCACCGCCGCCGGGCCCGCCTGTGCCGTCCGCCCGGAATTGAGTCCGCCCCGGTACGGTCGCGCCTGGGCCTGCCATTTTCCTGCCGCCGAGACGCCGCTACCGGAGAGGTAATTGCTGCACTGCGGTTGATTCTTGTGAAATACCGGGTAAGCTGCGCGCATTCGCGGCGCCATGCGCTGCCGTACGGGTTTGTTCGCGGCTTCCAGGCCGCGCGGGGAGGGGATGCAGATGCGGAATTCGATCGTGAATGCGGCGCGCTGGCTGCCGCGCCTGGCGGTACTGGCACTGCTGGGGACGGCCGGCCCGGCCGCTGCCATCAGCGAGAACTTCAATCTCGGCGACGACCAGGTGAAGATGGTGCTCAACAACACCTTCACCGCCGGCGGCGCCATCCGCATGCAGGCGCCCAGCGCCAACCTGATCGGCAAGGGCGATCTCAACCGCAATGTCTGCGGCGTGCCCTACCAGGCCTGCCAGGGCGTGTTCAAGGACCAGATCTTCCCGGCGCAGCACCAGGCCGCCGCGCCCGGCACCGCCTCGATCAACGGCGACGACGGCGACCTCAACTATTCCAAGTACCACTTCACCCAGGCCGTGGCCAAGGAAACCTCGGACCTCACCATCAGCTACAAGGACTTCGGCATCTTCGCCCGCGTCCTGTATTTCTACGACTTCGTCAACAACAACTTCACCCAGACCCAGCCCAACGAAGTCACGGCTAAGAACAAGAACGATCCCGACGTCGGCATCAGCCCGCCGACGCCGCTGCTGATCCCCTATCCTGGCGGCAAGGTGTTCGGCCCCGGCAAGCTGGTGCGCGAGAAGCGCACCGACGGCGAGACCCTGCGCCAGATCGGCACCAACCTGCAGTACCTCGACAGCTACTTCTACGGCAAGCTGCCGATCCCCTTCACCGAGGACAAGAAGCTTGCGTTCAAGATCGGCCGGCAGACGGTGAACTGGGGCGAGAGCACCACCATCGTCATCAACAGCCTCAACCAGGCCAACCCCGTCAACGCCAACAACTTCAACCGCGTCGGCAACCAGGTCGAGGAGGATTTCACCCCGATCAACATGATCGACCTGAGCTTCGAGCCGTTCGAGAACACCACGCTCGAGACCTTCTACCAGCTGGAGTGGAAGCCGGTGGAGATCGCCGCGCCGGGCAGCTACCTGTCCGACGTCGACCTCGGCACCAACAACGCCGGCAAGACCATCAACGACAGCTTCGGCCAGAACGCCTACGACCCCGACAACGTCGCCTTCCTGCAATACAACCCGCTGGCCCTGCTGACCAATACCACCACCACGGTACAGCGCCTGGCGGACCGCGAGGCGCGCACCAGCGGCCAGTTCGGCGTCAAGCTCGACTACTACGCCGACTGGTTCAACAACGGCACCGACATCAGCGCCTACTTCATGCATTACAACTCGCGCCTGCCCTATGCCAGCTTCTACTCGGCCAACGGCAGCTGCGCGCGCAAGGGCGGCAAGCACGGCACGGGCCTCCTCGGGCCAGGCGCGGACATCGACGCCACCGACCCGGTCAGCTTCCTGTTGGCCTGCCCGGACCTGCCGGTGCTGCACCCGCTCGATCCGCAGAACGCCACCAGCAGCATCCTGGCCCTGAACTCGCCCAAGCTCTTGCTCGAGTACCCCAACGGCATCAACCTGATCGGCCTCAGCTTCAACACCACGGTGGGCAGCTGGTCGATCCAGGGCGAGGTCGCCTACCGCCCGGACGAGCCGCTGCAGGTCGACCAGCAGGACCTGTTCTTCGCCGCCCTGGGGCCGACCCTGACCAGCTGCAGCAAACCCGGCGTCACCTGTGCCGGCACCGCGCTCGGCGGCCTCGGCTACGACGCCAACAACAACCTGCATCTGTACGGCAGCAGCGACTTCACGCCCGCCCCCGGCAAGGCCGGCTTCAACGACACCGTGGAGGTGCTCGCCGGCGCCATCCCCGGCGTCGCGCGCTCCTTCCCCAACTTCATCATTCCCTACCGCGGCGGGGTCATCGGCGAGAACCCGCCGAACAGCTACATCCGCGGCTACGAGCGCTTCCAGGTCTACCAGTTCAACCTCGGCACCACCCGCGTGCTGGGCGCCACCGACAACCCCTTTGGCGCCGACCAGGTGCTGTTCGTCGGCGAGCTGGGCGCCACCTACGTGCCGTTCCTGCCGCCGCTGGACCGTCTCCAGCTCGAGGCGCCCGGCACCAACTACGCCGCCAGCGCCGGCGCCGACGGCTCAGGCGCCAACGGCTCGCGCCAGGCCTGCTCCACCGCGCCGGACTGCTCCTTCGGCGCCGACGGCTTGCGCTTCAACCCGCACCAGCAGGACCTCACCGGCTTCCCCGACAAGCTCTCCTGGGGCTACCGCCTGATCGGCATCTTCAAGTACGAGAACGTGCTGCCCGGCGTCGGCCTGCAGCCCACCATCCTCTACTCGCAGGATGTGCAGGGCACCGCCCCCGGGCCGGGCGGCAACTTCGTTGCCGGGCGCAAGCAGGTCAACACCCTGATCGAGGCGCGCTACCAGCAAGCCCTGTCGTTCGACGTGGGCTATACCTGGTACTGGGGCGGCGGGGTCTACAACACCCTGTCCGACCGCGATTTCGCCCAGTTCTTCGTGAAATACCAGTTCTGAGCGGGCGGGGGCAGGTAGCGCAGCCTTCATCCCTTGTTCATGTAAAACAGCCGGCCGTGGGCCTAAATCCACGGCCGGCTTTGTTTTTTCTATTGCATCGCGGCCCGCGCTGCGCTTTACTACCTCTTAACAAAGGCCGTGCCCTGCGCGGCCAAAAATTACAAATAACCGGTCCTCGACCAGGACCGAGCTGAGGAGAAGAACGATGCGGAGCGTTCTGCACTTGGGGATTGCGCGCGGCACCTTGGTTCTGGCGGCGGTTCTGCCCCTGGGGGCGGCGTATGCCATCGATTTCACCATTCCCACCTTCGGGCAAGGTGATGGCATCAAGGGGGTGCTCAACACCACCTTCACCGCCGGCGTCGGCGTGCGCACGCAGAGCCCGAGCCAGAACCTGATCGGCAAGGGCGACATCAATCCCAATGTCTGCGGCGGCCCCAGCGGCGCCTACCAGATCTGCCAGGGTCTGTTCAAGGACCAGGTCTACCCCTCGCAGATCCTGTTCAACGCCCCCGGCGCGGCCTCCGTCAACGGCGATCAGGGCGACCTGAACTATTCCAGGTATCACCTGTTCCAGGCTCCGGCCAAGGTCACCTCCGACCTGAACCTGACCTGGGGCAACTTCGGCGTCTTCGCCCGCGCCCTATACTTCTACGACTTCGTCAACAACGACTTCACCGAGACCCATCCCAACGAGATCACCCGGCAGAACCTGCTGCAGGTCGGCCGCCATGTGCCGGCGCTCGGCGGCACGCTCGACCTGCCGACCCTCACCACCTGCCTGACCAATGCCGTCAACGGCGTCGGCATCCTCAACAACGTGCTCAGCGGCGTGCTGTGCCCGGCCCAGGGCGCCCTGCTCAACAACCGCGGCTACGGCCGGCAGGACGGCAATGGCCAGTTCGTCGTCTACGGCCGCGGCGGCTACGTCCGCAGCAGGCGCACCGACGGCGAGGTGCTGGCCCAGGCCGGCACCAATCTGCAATACCTGGATTCCTACTTCTACGGCAAGCTGCCGATTCCGTTCACCGCGGAGAAGACCATCTCCTTCAAGATCGGCCGCCAGCTGGTCAACTGGGGCGAGAGCACCACCCTGGCGATCAACAGCGTCAACCAGGCCAATCCGGTCAACGCCAATAACGTCTACCGCATCGGCGGCCAGGTGGAGGAGTTCTTCACCCCCGTCAACATGGTCGACCTGAGCGTCGAGCCCCTGGAGAACACCACCCTCGAGGCCTTCTACCAGCTCGAATGGAAGCCGGTGGAGGTGCAGACTCCCGGCACCTACTTCTCCAGCCTGCCGATCGGCACCAACAACACCGGCAAGACCATCAACGCCAGCTTCGGCCAGGCCGCGCTCGATCCCGAGAGCATCGGCACCCCGCAGGACAATCCGCTGGCCGGCATCACCAACAGCACCGCCACCATCGGCCGCCTGGCCGACCGCGAGCCGCGCACCTGGGGCCAGTACGGCGTCAAGCTGGACTATTACGCCGACTGGCTCAACAACGGCACCGACCTCTCGCTGTACTACATGCACTACCACTCGCGCCTGCCGTACGCGAGCTTCTACGCCACCTATCCCAGCTGCGCCCGCGCCGCCGGCAATGCCTCGCACCTGGATGCCACCGACCCGGTGACCTTCCTCACCACCTGCCCGGACATCCCGCTGCTGCACTCGATCCTCAATACCGGCCCTGCGGCCGAAGCGCAGAACGCCACCTCCGACACCCTGGGCATCGACACCGCCAAGCTGCAGCTGGAGTATCCCAACAACATCAACCTGATGGGCCTCAGCTTCAACACCACCTTCGGCTCCTGGTCGGTGCAGGGCGAGGTCGCCTACCGCCCGGACTTGCCGCTGCAGATCGACACGCATGACCTGGCCTTCGCCGCCTTCGGTCCCACCCTGACCAACTGCTCCAACTACAGCAGCGGCCTGCTCGGCGCCGGCTGCATCGGCTCGCATGCCGGCATCGGCTTCACCCAGGACGGCGGCACCACGCTGTATCCGAACAGCGACATCGGCGGCCTGCTCGGCCAGCACGACACCTTCGACCTGGCCATCGGCAACATCGACGGCTCGGCCCGCTCCTTCCCCAACTTCGTCGTTCCCTACCGCGGCGGCACCATCGGCCAGAACCAGGGCTGCTTCCCGGCGGCGGGCAGCGCCGAAGAGGCCGGGCACGGCTTCAACAAGTTCGCCCACCCGTACTACAACTACGATCCGAGCAGCCCCTGCTACATCCGCGGCTACGAGCGTTTCCAGGTCTACCAGTTCAACCTCGGCGTGACCCGCGTGCTGGGCGCCACCGACAACCCCTTCGGCGCCAGCCAGGTGCTGATCCTGGGCGAGTTCGGCCTCGAATACGTGCCGTTCCTGCCGTCGCTGAACCGCCTGGTGCTGCAGGGCCCGAACAGCAACTACGGCCCCACCGCCGGTGCCGACGGCTCCGGCGCCGACGGTTCGCGCATGTCCTGCGCCGGCGCGGCGGACTGCGTGGTCGGCCACGATGGCCTGCGCTTCAACCCGCACCAGCAGGACGCCTCCGGCTATCCCACCGACGTGTCCTACGGCTACCGCATCATTTCGCAGCTGCGCTACGAGAGCATCCTGCCCTCGACCAATCTGCGGCCGTTCATCGTGTGGAAGCAGGATATCGGCGGCATCTCGCCCGGCCCCGGCGGCAACTTCGTCAAGGGCAGCAAGGAGCTGGATACGCTGTTCGAGTTCCAGTATCAGCAGTCGCTGGCCTTCACCCTGGGCTATACCTGGTACTGGGGCGGCGGCGCCTACAACGTGCTGTCGGACCGCGATTTCGCCCAGTTCTTCATCAAATACCAGTTCTAGGGGAACGCAGCCGGGAGCGGCAAAGGCCCTGCGGGGCCTTTGCTTTTTTTGCGGACTTTGCCGCAGCCTTTGCGGGTAATCCGCCTTTTGCCTTTTTTTGTCCCGTCCGGCCCCGCTATAATGCCGGGAATAAGCTGGGCGGTCCCGCGCGGAGACTCTTGCGGCGGGGCAAAAAAATCCGTTTAACGATCCGCACTCCAGAGGTTTTCAAGCAATGAGCAACGAAGGCGTGGACGGCAGCCGCCGCCGCTTCCTCACCGCTGCCACGAGCGTCGTGGGCGCCGCCGGCGCCGCGGCGGTCGTCTGGCCCTTTCTCGCCTCGCTGAAGCCCAGCGCCAAGGCCCAGGCCCTGGGGGCCCCGGTCGCCGCGGACATCTCCAAGATCGAGGAAGGCCAGCAAGTCACCTTCGTCTGGCGCGGCTCCAGCATCTGGGTGCTGAAGCGCTCCAAGGACATGCTCGCCAACCTGCCCAAGGGCGTCAGCGTGCTGGCGGATCCGAAGAGCGAGATCTCCAAGCAGCCGGACTACTGCAAGAACGACACCCGTTCGATCAAGCCGGAATACCTGGTGATGAACGGCAAGTGCACCCACCTGGGCTGCTCGCCCAAGCTGCGCCCGGACCATCCGGATCCCGCCATCGACCCGAGCTGGCTGGGCGGCTACTTCTGCCCCTGCCACGGCTCCAAGTATGACCTCGCCGGCCGTGTCTACTCCGGCCAGCCGGCGCCGAAGAACATGGAGGTGCCTCCGCACCGCTACGCCAGCGACTCGCTGGTCATCATCGGCGAAGAGCAGAAGGCCTAAACGACCATGGCAATCGTCCCGAACCCGCACAAGACCACCGGCTTCCTCGGCTGGATCGATGACCGCTTCCCGCTGACCAAGCTGTGGAAGGACCACCTGTCCGAGTATTACGCGCCGAAGAACTTCAACTTCTGGTATTACTTCGGCTCGCTGGCCCTGCTGGTGCTGGTCAACCAGCTGCTCACCGGCATCTTCCTGACGATGAACTTCAAGCCGGGCGCGGACACCGCGTTCGACTCCGTGCAGTACATCATGCGCGACGTGTCCTGGGGCTGGCTGATCCGCTATCTCCACGCCACCGGCGCATCGGCCTTCTTCCTGGTCGTGTACATGCACATGTTCCGCGGCCTGATCTACGGCTCGCACCGCAAGCCGCGCGAGCTGATCTGGATCTTCGGCGCGCTGATCTTCCTGTGCCTGATGGCCGAAGCCTTCTGCGGCTACGTCCTGCCCTGGGGCAACATGTCCTACTGGGGCGCCGAGGTGATCATCTCCCTGTTCGGCACCATCCCCTGGATCGGCGATGCGCTGCAGACCTGGATCCAGGGCGACTTCAACCCGGCCGACGCCACCCTCAACCGCCTGTTCTCGCTGCATGTCGTGGCCCTGCCGTTCGTGCTGGTGGGCCTGGTGGTGGCGCACCTGATCGCCCTGCATGAAGTCGGTTCCAACAACCCCGACGGCGTCGAGATCAAAAAGAAGAAGGATCCGGTCACCCACATCCCGCTCGACGGCATCGGCTTCCACCCGTATTACACGGTGAAGGACATCTTCGGCGTCAGCGTGTTCCTGCTGATCTTCAGCCTGGTGATCTTCTTCGCCCCGGATGGCGGCGGCTACGTGCTGGAGAAGCCCAACTACATCCCGGCCAACCCGCAGGTCACCCCGGACGAGATCACCCCGGCCTGGTACTTCGGCGTGTTCTACGCCATGTTGCGCGCCGTGCCCTCGTTCTTCGCCACCCAGATCTGGGGCGTCATCGTCATGTTCGCCGCGGTGGTGGTGCTGTTCTTCCTGCCCTGGCTGGACCGCAGCCCGGTCAAGTCCTGGCGCTACAAGGGTCCGGTCTTCTTCTGGGCCACCATCCTGTTCGCGATCGACTTCGGCATCCTCAACTACCTGGGCATGCACAAGCCGAACCCGACCTTCACCCTGATCGCGCGCATCGGCACGTTCTACTACTTCTCCTACTTCCTGCTGGTGCTGCCGTTCAGCCACAAGTTCGACAAGACCAAGCCGGTGCCGGAACGGGTGACCTCATGAGCCGCCTCGATACCCACAAGATGAAGCGCAGCATGAAAGCATTCGCACTGGTTCTGACCGGGCTGTTGCTGGCCGTTCCGGCGGCCTACGCCGAGGAAGAGCCCGCGCTGCTGGCTTTCACGCCCAGCGACAACGCCGCCTCGGTGCAGCGCGGCGCCCGCGACTTCATGGCCTACTGCTCGGGCTGCCACTCGCTCAAATACCTGCGCTACAACCGCCTGGGCGCGGACCTCGGCATCTCCGACGACCTGCTCAAGGCCAACCTGATCTTCGACGGCTCCAAGCCGGGCGAGCAGATCCAGACCGCCATGCCGGCCAAGCAGTCCGAGGCCTGGTTCGGCCGCACCCCGCCGGACCTGACCCTGGAGACCAAGGCGCGCGGCGCCGACTGGGTCTACTCCTACCTGATGGGCTTCTACCTCGATTCGAGCCGTCCGCTCGGTGTCAACAACCTGTACCTGCCGGCCGTGTCGATGCCGGCGGTGCTGGGCGAACTACAGGGCTGGCAGGTCAAGGTCGACGAGAAGGCCGGGAAGGGCGGTGCGGAAGGCGAGGCCGGCCTGCCGCTGAAGCTGGCGCAGCCCGGCAGCATGGACGAGAAGCAGTACAAGGAATTCGTCGGCGACCTGACCAACTTCATGGCCTACGCCGCCGAGCCGATCGCCAAGGACCGCGAGTCCACCGGCTGGCACGTCGTGTTCTACCTGCTGTTCCTGCTGATTCCGCTGACCTACGCCTTGAAGAAGGAATTCTGGCGCGACGTTCATTGAGCGCGCCCAAAACCCTATGAGCGTGCGCAATCGACACAAGACGGCGCAGCCCAACATCAAGCCCGCGCCCAACGCGGGCTTGATGCTTTTCGTCGCGGAGAACGACCTGGGCTGCGACTGGGCGCGTCTGGTCCTGACCGAGAAGGACGTCGATAGCGCCCAGGTGCAGCTGATCCGGCCGGGCGCCGTCAACGAGGACTTCGTGGTGCTCAACCCGGCGCAGTCGGTGCCGACCCTGGCCGACCGCGAGGGTGTCATCAGCGGCGCCCGCGTCATCGTCGAATATCTCGACGAGCGCTATCCGCATCCGCCGCTGATGCCGCTGTCGCCGGCCGCGCGCGCCCGCGTGCGCATGGCACTGCACGGCCTTGAGCACGAACTGTTCCCGCGCCTGGCGGCGCTCGAGACCGCCAGCCCGCGCGGGCAGCAGGCGGCGCGCGAGGAACTGCTGCGCCAGCTGCTGGCGGGCGGCCGCCATTTCGCCGCGCAGGGCCATATCCTCGGCCGCGAGTACACTCTGGTCGACAGCGGCTGGGCCGCACTGCTGCGGCAGCTGCAGCGTCTGGGCGTCGAGCTGCCGGCCCAGGCCGAACCGCTGCGCCGCTACGCCGCGCGCCTGGCGGCGCGGCCGGCCTTCCAGCGCTGTTTCAACCCTTCGGAAAGGAAGCCGAAATGACCGCCTCGCGTTCACGCCGCCCCTACCTGATCCGCGCCATCCACGCCTGGGCGGTGGACAACGGCTTCTCGCCGCACCTGCTGGTGGCGGCCGACTATCCGGGCGTGAGCGTGCCGCAGGCCTTCGTCAAGGACGGCCGCATCGTCCTCGACATCAGCCCGATGGCGGTGCGCGAGCTGAACCTGGAACTGGACCCGATCTTCTTCTCGGCCCGTTTCGGCGGCCGCCCCTTCGACCTCGTCGTGCCCAGCGGCGCGGTGCTGGCGATCTACGCCCGCGAGAACGGCGACGGCATCATGTTCGGCGAACCCGAGCCGATCGACCCCGCGGCGCCCGCCGCGCGCACGCCGGGCGACGAACCGCCGCCGGAGCCGCCCAAGCCGAGCGGCCGGCCCAAGCTGCGCGTGGTCAAGTAAAAAGCAAAAGCGATCTCGCGCAAAGACGCAAAGCCGCAAAGAAAAACCAATCAAACGCCTTTTTTAATAAAAGATTTTTTGCGGCTTTGCGTCTTTGCGCGAGATCGCCTTTAGCTTTTGGCCGGGAACAGGATCTCGTCCGTCAGATCGCACAGGCAATGCAGGAACACCAGGTGCGTCTCCTGGATGCGCGCCGTGACGTTGCTGGCCGAGCGCAGCTCGAAATCCCCTGTTTTGAGCATCCCCGCCATCTTGCCGCCGTCGCGGCCGGTGAGGGCGATGATGCTGGCGCCGCCGGTATGGGCCGCCTCGATGGCGCGCACTACGTTGCCGGAATTGCCCGAGGTGGAGATCGCCAGCAGCAGGTCGCCCGGCCTCACCAGCGCCTGCACCTGCTTGGAGAAGATCTGCTCGAAGCTGTAGTCGTTGCCGATGGCGGTGAGCGCCGAGGTGTCGGTGGTCAGGGCGATGCCGGCCAGGCCCGGGCGCTCGCGCTCGTAGCGCCCGGTCAGCTCGGCGGCGAAATGCTGGGCATCGGCGGCGGAGCCGCCGTTGCCGCAGGCCAGCACCTTGTTGCCGGCCTTGAGCACCGCGGCCATGTGCCGCGACGCGCCGAGGATGGCGGGCAGCATGGCGGCCAGGGTGCGCTGCTTGGTCTCGATGCTCGCCTCGAAGTGCGAGCGGATCCGATCTTCCAGGTTCATCGTTCCCACCTCATTTCATCATGCTGCCAAAACCCTCTCCCCTTGGGGGAGAGGGTAGGGTGAGGGGTAGGTTACGGAGGGAAAACCCATGGCAGGGCGCCCCCTCCAGTGAAACAGCCTCTCCAACGGACCCTAGTCCCCCGTCTCGAACGCCGCCTCCAGCCACTCCACGGCTCCCGCGCCGTCCACTGCCACCACGTCGAAGCGTACCGCGTCCTGCGCATATTTCGGGTGCGCCGCCAGAAACATCTTCGCGGCATGGACCAGGCGCCGGCGCTTGCCGGCGTGCACCGAGGCGAAGGCGTCGCCGTAGTCGCGGCGCGAGCGCTTGCGCACTTCCACGATCACCAGGGTATTGGCCAGGGTGTCCGGCTTCCGCATCACCAGGTCCAGCTCGCCGCCGGGGCAGCGCCAGTTGCGCACCACCAGCTTCAGGCCGCGCTTCTCCAGGTGCCGCAGCGCCAGGCTCTCGGCGTCGGCGCCCTGGCCGGTCTTGTCGGTGAAAAGGCGCAGCGTGGCGCGATCCTTACTGCGCGCCCGCGCCGGGGGCTTCCAGCACCTGCGGCTCGCCCTCGGTGGTGCGGGCGCAGACCAGGCCGCGGTGCACCGCGCCGTCGTCGCCCACGCGCAGGGTGCCGCTGGCGCCAGGCAGTTCATCCAGCGGATGCAGGCTGTTCTGCGACAGGCGCAGGGCCAGCTGGAAAGCGTCGTCGCCCAGGGCATAGAAGCGCGCCTGGTCGGCGCGCCGGCCGTTCAGCGCCTCGCCGCGCAGCGCCGTCCAGGTGCCGCCGTTGTCGAGCATCCACGGCGCATCGCAGAAGCGGATGCCGGACAGGTCCTGGTCGCCGCGGCCGTCGTTGACGCCGGCGCTGTCGTAGATCGCCACGCGCTCGGCATGGTAGTAGCGGAACAGCGGCCACAGTTGCCGCGCCTGGGTGGCGCCGGCGTCCATGAAGATGAAGTCGAAATCGTTGCGGCGCTGCACGTCGACACCCGGCTGGGCGGCGGCGCGCATCTCGGCCAGTTTTTTCTTGTCCTCCACCGGGCGGTAGTGGAGCAGGGCGCTGATCGGCTCGGCCCAGTCCTTGAACTCGCCGGAGTAGTGGCGCGAATCGCGCACTTCGCCGCCCAGTTCGCGCAGGCGCTGCTCGAACGCGGCATGCACGCGGCTGCCGCGCTCGTTGTCCGGCACCAGCACCAGGGCGCGGCGCAGGCCGCGCGCCACGGCATCCTCGGCGGCGGCGCGGGCCTCGTCCTCCGGCGCCAGGCCGAACTGGTAGAAGCCCGCCGGCGCGGCATGGCCGGCGTCGAGGTAGTTCAGGGCCAGCACCGGGGTATGCGTGCCACCCTGGCTCAGGCTCACCACGTCGTTCTTCAGCAGCGGCCCCACCACCACGCCGGCGCCATCGGCAACGGCCTGGTTGTAGGCGGCGAGGGTGGCGGCCGGGTTGCCGGCGGAGTCGTAGACGCGCACGTCGGCCGGGTTGCCGGCGCGGGTCGCGGCGGCGGCAAAGCCGGCGTGCAGGCTTTCGGCATAGGCGGCCAGGCCACCGCTTTGCGGCAGCAGCAGGGCATAGAAGCCCGGACGGGCCGGCACGGTGCTGAACGCCGGCTGCAGCGGCGAGGGGCCGTTCGGCTGGACGTAGGTGGGGCCGGGCGCCTGGCCCTGCATCATCACCGCCGCCAGGCGGTCCTGCGCCGGATGGCCGGGATAACGCTGGCGCCAGCCCTCGTACTGGTCCAGCGAGGCGTTGCGGTGCGCCAGGTTGGCCAGCTCGATCCAGCCGCGGGTCACCGTGTCGGCGCTGCCGGCACGGCCCAACGCTGCGCTGTCGAGCGGTGCGGCGCTGAGGCCGGCCCAGATCGCATCGTGGTTCTCGCCGGCCTGGCCGGCGGGCAGCAGGTGCTCGCGCTGGACCAGGGCGGTGGTCGCGCCCACCGGATCGCCGAGGCGGAACAGCGCGCGGCCGCGCAGCAGCAGCACCCGCTCGGCCAGCGGCGAGTTGCCGGGATTCTCCGGCAGCAGGCGCAGGGCGCCGGCGGCGTCGTTGCGCGCCAGGGACACGCGCGCACGCAGCACGCGCCAGCGCAGCTGCTGCCCCGGATCCAGCGCCGTCAGCGGCAGGGCATCGAGGATGTTGCTGGCGAAGCTGTAGTCGTTGCCGTCGGTAGCGGCCTCGGCGGCGCGCAGGTGGTAGTCGGCGGCCTGCGGGCCGCTGGCCTGCGCTGCGGCCTGCTCGTAGGAGCGCGCCGCACGGAAATTGTCGTTGTGCGCACGCGCCTGCTCGGCATTGTCCGCCGGCGAGCCGGAATCGTAGGTCGAGGCGGTGTAGGAGGGCAGGCCCGAACCGGCGGCGCAGCCGGCGAGCGCAACCGAGTAGAGGGCGGCGGAGAGTGTCAGTCGGCGGGGCTTCATCCGCTAAAGTATGACATGGCCACCCCCACCCCGGATGACATCGCCGCGCCCGAACCGGACCCCGGTCACAGCGTCCGGCCCGGCGCCCTGTACGTCGTCGCCACCCCCATCGGCAACCTCGGCGACCTGTCGCCGCGCGCCCGCGAAGTGCTGGCCGCGGTCGACCGCATCGCCGCCGAGGACACCCGCACCAGCGGCCAGCTGCTGGCGCATTTCGGCATCCAGCGCCCCCTGGTGGCCCTGCACGAGCACAACGAGGACCGCATCGCCGGCGAGCTGGTGCGCCAGCTCCAGGCCGGCCAGTCCCTGGCCCTGATCTCGGACGCCGGTACCCCGCTGATCTCCGATCCCGGCTTCGTCCTGGTGCGCAGCGCCCGCGCCGCCGGCGTGCCGGCGTATGCGGTGCCTGGCCCCTGCGCCGCGGTGGCGGCGCTGTCCGTCTCCGGCCTGCCCAGCGATGCCTTCGTCTTCGCCGGCTTCCTGCCGCCGAAGCAGGCGGCGCGGCGCGCGCGGCTGGAGCAGCTGGGGCGCGAGGCCCGCACCGTCATCGTCTACGAATCCGCCCACCGCATCGCCGAGTCCCTGGCCGACCTCGCGGCCGTGCTGGGGCCGCAGCGGCCGGTGGCCCTGTCGCGCGAACTGAGCAAGCGCTTCGAGGAAAGCTTCAGCGGCAGCGCGGCGGACCTCGTCGCCTGGCAGGCCGCGGACCCCAACCGCGGCCGCGGCGAATTCGTGCTGCTGATCGGCGCGGCCGAGCGCAAGGCCGATGCCGCCGAGGGCGAGCGCGTGCTGCGCCTGCTGCTGCGCGAGCTGCCGCCATCCGGCGCCGCGCGCCTGGCCGCCGAGATCACCGGCGCGCCGCGCAAGGCGCTGTACGCCGCAGCCCTGCGCCTGGGCGGGGATACCAGCGGGGATGAAAACGGGGACAATAACGGCCCCGCCTGAACCGCCTCCGATGACCGAGCCCGCCACCCCGCCGCCGCAGGACGTGGTCGCCGAACTCGTGCCGCCGCCGCGCCACGATGCCTTCGCCGCGCTGCGCTACGCCGAGTTCCGCCACCTCACCTTCGGCATCTTTCTGTTCACCATCGCCATCCTGGCGCAGGAAGTGGTGCTGGGTTACGAGCTGTACCGGCTCACCCACGACCCGCTGGTGCTGGGTTTCACCGGCCTGGCCGAGGCCGTGCCCTTCATCGCCCTGGCCCTGTTCGGCGGCCATCTCGCCGACCGCCGCGACCGGCGTGGCATCATGCTCGCATCGACCCTGCTGATCTTGCTCGGCTCCTGCGTGCTGCTGTGGATCACCCTGCCGCGGACCCAGGCCCGCATCCCGCAGCACAGCCTGCTGCTCACCATCTACGGCGTGATCGCCGCCCTCGGCCTGGCGCGCGGCTTCTTCTCCCCCGCTGCCAGTTCGCTCACCGCCTTCATCGTGCCGCGCGAGATCTATGCCAACGCCGCCGCCTGGCGCAGCAGCGGCTGGCAGGGCGGGGCGATCCTCGGACCGATGTGCGCCGGCTTCCTCTACGCCGCCCTGGGACTGACCGGTACGCTGCTGGCGGTGATCGGCCTGATCCTCGGCGCCCTGCTGCTGTTTCACGGCCTCAAGCCGCGCCCGCCGCAGCCGCCGCAGCAGGGTGTGGCCCAGGCCAGCCTGGGGCAGAGCCTGCGCGAGGGCATCGATTTCGTGTTCAGGACGCCGATCATCCTCTACTCGATCTCGCTGGACCTGTTCTCGGTGCTGTTCGGCGGCGTCACCGCCATCCTGCCGATCTTCGCCACCGACATCCTGCATGTCGGCGCCGAGGGTCTGGGCGTGCTGCGCGCCGCGCCCGCGATCGGCGCCATGCTGACCCTGCTGGTCTGCACCCGCTTCCCGCCGACCCACCAGGCCTGGCGCAACCTGCTGATCGTGGTCGCCCTGTTCGGCCTGTCGATCCTGCTGTTCGGCGTCTCGCACAGCTTCTGGCTGTCGGTGGCGGCGCTGTTCCTCACCGGCGCCTTCGACAGCGTCAGCGTGGTGATCCGCGGCACCATCCTGCAGGTGATGCCGCCCGATCACCTGCGCGGCCGCGTCGTCTCGGTCAATGGCATTTTCCTCACCGCCTCGAACGAACTTGGCGCGTTCGAGTCCGGCGTCGCGGCGAAACTGCTGGGGACCATTCCCTCGGTACTGTTCGGCGGCACGCTGACCTTGCTGACCGTGCTCTACGTCTGGCGCCGCTCGAAGGAGTTGTTCAAGGTCAAGCTGGTCTGAGCGCCTGCCTTAAGACGAATTCGATCTGGTCAAAGAAGCGGAATCCGCTTCCGCATCGAAGGGCGCGGGATTAATTTGGGGGCGTATCACTCCTCCGAGGCTTTTTGGCCCGCCCCAGTGGCGGGCCTTTTTATTTGTTCTCTCTGTCCCCCAACCCGTTCGCTCCGAGCACCGCCCCTCAAATTCGTCATTCCCGCGTAGGCGGGAATCCAGTTTTGCTTTCCCTTGAATCAGCACCACCCGTTCGCCCCGAGTCGATCCGAAGGATCGTATCGAGGGGGTGCGCAGCCCTTGCCACCTTTGACTCGTCATTCCCGCGGAAGCGGGAATCCAGCGCCACCTGAAATTGCGCTGAATTCGCTAAGGCGCATCACGCGCCGCCCTGCCTTCCCTTGCTGAACCCGTGGATTTTCGCCTACAGGCGAGTTACTTTTTGGCAGCAGCGCCAAAAAGTAACCAAAAAGCGCCGCCTCCCGACAACTGCGCCCTCTCATCGCAGAAGCAGAAGCGCGCTGAGAGGGTCCCCTGCGCTTCTCGCCTGCGTCGGGGTCCAGCGACAGGCCATCCCTGGCCTGACGCTGGACGCTTCGGCATCCTGCCTCGCCCGGCGGCAA
>FTAG01001314.1_pt1 | contig 15892 bp, 16 predicted proteins | sample 1638911 | NCBI WGS metagenome assembly FTAG01 (sample SAMEA3914813, study PRJEB12502) | metagenome | biome: forest; material: soil | place: Canada | collected 2011-07-07 | depth 0.3 m
CCGTAACGGAACAATCGCTGCTTCGGATCGGTGACGCCGTAGCGCTCGGCCGTGATCTCGTCCCACAGCTCCGCGAAGGCGCGCATCTTGCACAGCTCGGTGACGAAGCGCAGGCCCGCATTGACGAAGAACGAGATGCGGCCGACCACGATGCCGAACTCGTCATCCGGCACCTCGGCCGAGGCCTTCACCTTGTCGAGCACCGCGACCGCGGTCGCCAAGGCAAAGGCGAGCTCCTGCACCGGCGTCGCGCCCGCCTCCTGCAGGTGGTAGCTGCAGACGTTGATCGGATTGAACTTCGGCGTCTCGCGATAGCACCAGGCGACCATGTCGGAGATCAGCCGCAGGGACGGCGCGGGCGGATAGATGTAGGTGCCGCGCGACAGGTATTCCTTGATCAGGTCGTTCTGGGTGGTGCCCTGCAGCAGCTTGGGATCGACCCCCTGCTCCTCCGCCAGCGCCACGTAGAGGGCCAGCAGCCAGGCCGCCGGCGCATTGATGGTCATGGAGGTGTTCATGCGGTCGAGCGGGATGCCGTCGAACAGCGCCCGCATGTCGCCGAGGTGCGAGACCGGCACGCCCACCTTGCCCACCTCGCCCCGCGCCAGGACGTGGTCGGGGTCGTAGCCGGTCTGGGTCGGCAGGTCGAAGGCGATCGACAGGCCGGTCTGCCCGCGCGCCAGGTTGGAGCGGTAGAGGGCGTTGGACTTTTCGGCCGTGGAGTGCCCGGCGTAGGTGCGGAAGATCCACGGCGGGTCGGGCGCGTGCTGGAACGGCGTCTCTTGGCTCATCATCCTCTCCCGTTCCGGACAGTACCAGTCCGTCGCCGCACAGCAACATACATGCCGCCCGCTCGTGCTGCGCTGCAAAAAACTCTTGCCCGTGGCACGGCTTTGGCAGAGGTTTCGCCAACTGTTTCTGTTTACGACATTCGCGTGTTGGGAGCCCGCATGAGCACCGCCACCCTCGACCGTCCGCTGGAAAAAGACCTCTACGAGATCGGCGAGGTCCCGCCCGCCTATCACGTGCCGGAAAAGATGTACGGCTGGGCCATCCGCAAGGAGCGCCACGGCAGTCCCAATACCGCCATGCAGGTCGAGGTGCTGCCCACCCCGGCCATCGGCGACGACGAGTGCCTGATCCTGGTGATGGCCGCGGGCGTCAACTACAACGGCGTCTGGGCCGCGCTCGGCACGCCGGTCTCGCCCTTCGACGGGCACAAGCAGCCGTTCCACATCGCCGGCTCGGACGCCGCTGGCATCGTCTGGGCGGTCGGCCGCAAGGTGAAGCGCTGGAAGCCGGGCGACGAGGTCGTGGTGCACTGCAACCAGGACGACGGCGACGACGAGGAGTGCAACGGCGGCGACCCGATGTTCTCCACCTCCCAGCGCATCTGGGGCTATGAGACGCCGGACGGCTCCTTCGCCCAGTTCTGCCGGGTGCAGTCGCGCCAGCTGATGGCCCGCCCCAAGCACCTGACCTGGGAAGAGAGCGCCTGCTACACCCTGACCCTGGCCACCGCCTACCGCATGCTGTTCGGCCATAAGCCCCACGTGCTGCAGCCGGGCGACAACGTGCTGGTCTGGGGCGCCTCGGGCGGCCTCGGCGTGTTCGCGGTCCAGCTCTGCGCCACGGCCGGGGCCAACGCCATCGGCGTGGTCTCCGACGAATCCAAGCGCGACTATGTGATGAGCATGGGCGCCAAGGCGGTGCTGAACCGCAAGGACTTCAACTGCTGGGGCCAGCTGCCGCCGGTGAACGGCCCCGAGTTCGGCGACTACATGAAGGAATGCCGCAAGTTCGGCAAAGCCATCTGGGACATCACCGGCAAGCGCGACGTCGACCTGGTGTTCGAACACCCGGGCGAGCAGACCTTCCCGGTGTCGGTGTTCCTGGTCAAGCGCGGCGGCATGGTGGTGATCTGCGCCGGCACCTCGGGCTACAACCTGACCATGGACGCCCGCTTCCTGTGGATGCGCCAGAAGCGCGTGCAGGGCAGCCACTTCGCCAACCTGATGCAGGCCTCGGCCGCCAACCAGCTGATGATCGAACGCCGCCTCGACCCCTGCCTGTCGGAAGTCTTCCCCTGGGAAGGCATCCCCGACGCGCACGAGAAGATGCTGGCCAACAAGCATCTGCCCGGCAACATGGGCGTGCTGGTCACCGCCCAGCGCCCCGGCCTCAGGACCTTCGAGGAAGTGATCGAGATCGCCCGGGGCGAGGGATAGGCTCCTCTACGGCTAACCCGCCGGCGCGGGATCGTCGGGGTCGACCTGTTGGGCGATCAGGCGGGCGGCGAGCAGCTGGATGGCGCGCTGGCCGTCGTCGCCGCCGCAGTTGGTGACCAGGACATAGGCTATCGGTTTGGCCGGGGCGATCAGGGCCATGGTCCGCCACAGGGTGTTCGAGCCTTCGTGCGCCAGCACCGGGCCGTCGGCCCAGCCCTTGTTCTCGTAGTACTGCCAGCCGAGGGCGTAACCCTCGGCCCCCTCCCACGGCCGGGCCAGCTTGGCCAGGCTTCCGGGCGACAGCCAGCCGCCGCCGCCGATCAGGAAGACGCGGACGAATTTGGCGTAGTCGGCCAGCGACAGGTGCACCCGGCCGGCCGGGCCGAACACCGGCGGATTGTCGGCCACGTCGTGCAGGGGGTCGACGGCGGTCAGCTCGCCGTTCTGCCCGGGCTCATGGCCCCAGGGAGCCGGCCCGGTCGGCGGCCCGAAGCCTGCCGAGCTCATCAGCAGCGGGCCGAACACCTCGGTCCCCATCGCCACTTCCCAGCTGTCCTTGTAGATTCGCTCGATCGCGGCGCCGGCGAGGATGTAGTTGGAGTTGGCGTATTCGAACGCGCCGTACTTGCCGGTGGGCGCATGGGTCAGCACCCGTTGGGCGAACTCGGCGCGCTGGACCAGCGCCGGCCGCGTATCGGCATGGGCCTTGATCAGCCAGCTGCGGTCGACCAGGCCGTCGTCGCTGATCCCCGAACGGTGGGCCAGCAGGTCCTCGATCTTCACCGTCGCCCAGGCCGGATCGGCCCCCTGGGCGTCGGGGAACAGGTCCTTGAGCGTGGCGCCCCAGCCGGCCTTGCCCTGCTCGACCAGCCGGGCGTAGAGCGCCGCAGTCATGGCCTTGGTGTTGGAGCCGATGTGCCAGGGATCGTCGAGGGTGACGTAGTCGTCGACCGTGTTGCGCCGCCGGCCGGCGTCGTCGATGGCGATCACCCCCTTGGGGCCCACCGCCGCATAGCCCAGCGCCGGCACGCCGGTCTGCTTCATCACGCTGTCCAGCGCCTCGGACACCTTGGGCAGGGCCGGACGCGGACCGACATGGTTGAAGCCCTGGGCCGCGGCGCCGGTGGGCGCGGCGGCGGCCATCAGCAGCAGGGATCGCCGATCAATTCGCATGGGCGGTCAGGAACCAGCCAAACCGGTCCGAACTTGGGCGATGGACCAGGGTGCGCTCATCCGCGCGGTCCGACGAAATCCGCCAGCGTCTCGACCACCGCCCGGTTCTGATCCTCGACACCGACGGTGAGGCGCAGATGGTCCGGCAGGCCATAGTTGCCGAGGCCGCGCACGAGGATCCCCCGTGACGCCAGGAAGGCTTCCGCCTCATGAGCCGACCGTCCCGTCTCGTGCGGGAAGCCGATCAGCACGAAATTGCCCTGCGAGGGCAGCACCTCGAGGCCGAGACCGCCGAGCTGCTGGGTCAGCCACGGCCGCCACTGCAGGACCAGCGCGCGGCTCTTCGCCTGGAAGGCCTTGTCGCCGAGGGCGGCGACGGCGGCGAACTGGGCCGGCAGGCTGACGTTGAACGGCGCCCGGATCCGCTCCATGGCGCTGACCATCTCGGCCGGCGCATAGCCCCAGCCGACGCGCAGCGCGGCCAGGCCGTGGAGCTTGGAGAAGGTGCGGGTGACGACGATGTTCTCGGCCCCGCGCGCCAGGTCGAACCCGTCGGTGTAGCCGGGGTCGTCGACGAACTCGGCATAGGCGCCGTCGAGCACCAGTATGCAGTTCCCCGGCAGGCCCTGGTGCAGCCGCTCGATCTCCTCCCGGTGCAGCCAGCCGCCGGTCGGATTGCCGGGGTTGTCGAGGAAGACGATCCGGGTGCGCTCGTCGACCAGCTCCAGCGCCTGGTCGACGTCGAAGCGCAGGGCCGGCATGGGGGCGAACCGCACCTCGGCCTGCATCGCGCGGGCGGCGATGCGGTAGGCCAGGAAGCCGTACTGGCCCTGCACCACATTGTCGCCGGACTCGCAGTAGGTCTGGGCCAGGAGGGTGAACACCTCGTCCGAGCCACAGCCGAAGATCAGCCGCTCGGGCTCCAGGCGGAAGGCCGCCGACACCGCTTCGCGCAGCACATTGGCCTTACCGTCGGGGTAGATGTGCAGCTTGCCGGCGCTGTGCTCGAAGGCTGCGCGCGCAAGCTCGCTGGAGCCCAGCACATTCTCGTTCGACGACAGCTTGATCGGCTCGGCCACGCCCTCGGCGCTGGCCTTGCCGCCCACATAGGGTTCGATCTCGAGGATGCCGGTCTTGGGCCGGGGCCTGGAGGTGTTTTCCGGGGCGATGGTGTCCATAGGCGCGCCATAGCCCAACAAGGCTCGGGCTCCAATGAGCAAAGCTGGGGTTCACACCCGCGCATTCGGCGCCTAAAGCGCTCGGGTGGACAAGCAACACTGGGTCTTCGGCTACGGTTCGCTGATCTGGCGGCCCGGTTTCGCCTGGCGGGAGCGACGCCGGGCGCGGCTGAACGGGCGCCACCGCGCCTTCTGCATCTATTCCGTCCACCATCGCGGCACCTACGAACGGCCGGGCCTGGTGCTGGGCCTGGCCCCCGGCGGGGCGGTGGTCGGCGCCGCCTATCGCGTGGCCGAGGCGGACTGGCCCGAGACCTACGCCTACCTGGTCGAGCGCGAGCAGCCGACCGAGACCTATGTGGAGCGCACCATCCGCGTGGTGCTGGACGACGGCCGCGCGGTCGAAGCCCTGGGATTCCTGTCCGACCGCAGCCATCCGCAATGGGCCGGAGACCTCAGCCTGGAGACCCAGGCCCAGCTGATCGCCGGCGCCACGGGCCTCTCCGGCCGCAACATCGACTACCTGCGCGACCTCGTCAGCCACCTCCGCGAAGACGGCGTCTGCGGCGCCTTCATGGAGCGACTGCTGCAGCGGGTGGAAGCGATAGAAGCGAGAGGGGCCTGAGAAATCCGGCCCGGTCTCAAGACTGCTGCAGCGACTGACGCACCTTCTCGCCTCTCTATCGTCATCACCCGCGAAGGCGGGTGATCCAAGCCGCTGGTGGAGCTTCCGCACGCGTAGCTTGGATCGCCCGATCAAGTCGGGCGACGACGGCCTTGGGGACCGGGCGCCTTTGCGGCTGGCAAGGTGCGGGGATCGTCGAGTCGCCGCAGCCCCGGTGAACCCGTTCAAATCCGCGCCACCCGCGTCTTCGACAGCGCCAGCTCCAGGCCGCGGGATCGGATCATCAGGAAGGTTCCGGACCAACTGCCGGGGATGGTCCATGTGCCGCTGATCTCGAGGCCGCCGTCGCCGACCGTCCCGGCGTAGTGGACCGCATCGTAGCCCGCCACGAAGGCGTCGTAGGTCTTGAGGAAGGTCACCACGCCGCCGTCCGCCGTGCCGGTGATCGTCGCGGTCAGGCGCCTGCCTTCGGCGTCGCCCCGGACGCCCGGTTCCTCGACCACGCCGGACAGGGCGTCGCCCGACTGCTGGATCTGCGCAGTGAACGACACCGGCTCGTAAAGTCTGGGGAAGCTGAATCGGCCGCGCCAGGTATCCGTCAGGTCTTCGGCCGCTGAGGTCGTCATGCCGTTGCAGGGTACAGGCCCGCCGATCGCGCTCCAATACCGCAGCACCGGGCAGGCGAATTTGCAGTTTCAGCTACGCTTGAGTTCGCCGTTATTGGTTTGGGGGGACGGCGCCATGGCGGCCATGACGATGCGGACGATCGGGCACTGAGGGTATCTTCGCTGACCTTGGGAGCCCGGCCTCCCTTTGTCGTCATCCCGGAAAGGCCGAAGGCCTTGTCCGGGACCCAGTGGAACATCGCCTGCAACCCGATCCCTGGCGGTCGCGCTGTGGGTCCCGGACAAGCGCTACGCGCTTTCCGGGATGACGACCTTTTGGCATGTGGAGACAGGCGCACCTGTCACTGTCCTGCAATCAGCTCACTTGCTCTCCGGGACCGCCGGCGGTGTCGCCGCGGCCTGCCTGTTGATGATCTCGGTCAGGTCGTTGATCGCCTTGGTGAGGAACAGGACCTCCTTCTCGCGCAGCTCGTCGATCTTCTGGTGCAGCAGTTCGATCTCCAGCTCGGCCTTGATGTTGATCTTGTAGTCGTTGTCGGCCTCTTTCCGGTCGATCTCCTGCTGCCGGTTCTGGCTCATCATGATGAACGGCGCGGCGTAGGCCGCCTGGAACGACAGGGCCAGGTTCAGCAGGATGAATGGATACGGGTCCCAGTGCTGGATGAAGGCGGTGATGTTCAGGATGATCCAGATCAGCAGGATGACCGACTGGATGATGATGAACGGCCAGGATCCCATCGAGGCCGCAACCTTGTCGGCCACCCTTTGACCGAGCGTGAGCGTGTCGGCGGATGGGTCGGCGTCGGTGTGCGTGCGCACGCCTTTGCGAAGCGCGCGAAGCTCCTCCAGAAGACGGGCTTCGGTCTGCTTCATATCTCGCGTGATCGTCGCGATCGTGGGCATGCGCATCCTCCGGGGATCTGGCCCTCAGCTAAGCACCGAAGCCACGCGATTCCCACAGGGCGTCAAAGGGGGGGCGTCAAAGGGGGGCGTCAGATGCCCGAGCCCTCCATGTCGCCGACCACCTGTCCCGAGCCGCCTTTGCGCAGGACCGAATTGACCGTGGCCATCCGGTGTTCGGTCGCCGGATTGGTCGAGGTTCCGGAAATCCGCAGCACCTTGCCATAGTGGACGCCGATCTGGCTGACCGCATCAAAATTGAGGCAGACGTTGAGGCCGTGAGCCGTTCTGAAGGCGGCGGCGACATCCTGCGCCGCCTGCACGGGATGCAACAAGGCGCTCACCACCATACCCGCGGCGCGGATCTTCAAGGTTCCAATGACGGCGCCGATCGCCAGCTCATCCCAATTGCGCGACGCGACGACCGCCACGCCGGGCGCATTGAAGGTCACGAACTTGAACCTCCCTCGATTGGCGACGACCTGGGCGATCGCGCCGCCCAGGGAATGCCCGCACACATAGACGTTGGGCAAGTGCCTGTACTGGAAGGCGTAATCATCGCCGGCGGCGAAATAGGTCGAGTTCATCCCGACGCCGAGCGTGAGGTCCGCCACGCCGTCCATGGTCTGCGCCGTACCGCGGAAGGCCAACACGGTCTCGCCGCCGCCGATGAAGGTCGCCGCCTGGAATCCATTGAAAAAGCCGGTCGCCGTATGCGATCTGGCGCGCGCCCAGCCCTTGACGTCGTAGCCCGCCGCACCGGGGCTCTCGTAAACGGCGGCGGCCATGAGCCCCAGGTCACGGACCGTCGGCATGTTCCTGCTCCCCGGCGCCGGCGGATTTCCGCGCCCGGCGCCGCCCGCTCACCCTAACCCGATCCCCTCCGGCCTGACAGGCCCCGGCGCCGTCATTCCATCAGCAATTTTCCGCTGGCGGTCTCCACCGCATCCTGCAGGCGGCGCATGAATTCGGCGCGCTTCAGGCCGGGCGGGATCGGCGGCAGGATCTCGACCACCGCGACGCCCGGCCAGCGCATCAGGCCGTGCGCGGGCCAGAACCGGCCCGAGTTGGTGGCCACCGGCACGCACGGCACGCCCAGCTCGCGATAGAGGCCGGCGACGCCGGCCTGGTAGTCGGGCTCGGCCCCGGGCTCGCGCCGCGTGCCTTCGGGGAAGATCACCACCTGGCGGCCCTCGCTGATCGCCTCCGACGCCGCGACCACCATGCCGCGCAGGGCCTTGGCCCCGCCCTCGCGGTCGATCGGGATCATCCCCGCCTTCTTCGAAAACCAGCCGAAGATCGGGATCGCCAGGAGCTCCCGCTTCAGGATGAAGGCCGGGTCGTCGAGGTAGGTGAACGGCGGCAGGATATCGAGCATGCCCTGGTGCTTGGCCGCCACCAGGCAGGGGCCCGGCGGCAGGTTCTCCACGCCCCGGATCTCCACCTGGATGTCGCTGGTCAGGTTCAATCCCGCCAGCACCCCGCGCGACCATTGCCGGATCGCCTCCAGCGCCGGCCGCCGGGCGCCGAGCAGCAGCGGCAGGCAGACGAGGCCCATGACGATGGCCAGGCCGAACATCCAGACCGTGAACAGGACGGCCCCCACGGCCTGCAGGACCCCGACACGCGCACGCACGAAGCTACTCATCCGCCGACTATCCGTCTGTCACTGGCTGGGCTGTGGTGTTGGTGGGCGTCTCGACCACCAGGGTATCGCGCTTGGCCCCGAGCCTGAGCACCGCCTCGCGCGACAGGATCACCAGGTATTTGCAGTACTCATACCCCATGCGCCTCGCCCCGTCGGCGGTCTTCCACCAGCCGTGCGCGTCGAGCACCGCGGTGGCCACCGGATAGGGCCTGAGCGTCACCCCCGGCGTCGCGGCCCTGAGCTCGAGCAGGGCGCGGGGCATGTGGTAGTCGGCGGTCACCACGATCAGGGTCCTGAAATGGTGGTAGGCGGCCCAGTTCGAGGTCTCGCGCGCATTGCCCTGGGTGTCGGCGGCGCGGAAGCCGAGGTCGACGCAGCAGTCGAAGGTGCGGCCGTAGTCGTGGGTCAGCCGCTGCAGGTCCTCGCGGCTGACCTCCTTGTTGACGCCGGAGACCAGCAGGCGCGTGGCCTTGCCGCGCTCGAGCAGCTGCACCGCCGCCTCGATGCGCACCGACCCGGCGCCGGTCAGGGCGACGATCCCGTCCGAAACCTGCGGTTCGGGCGCCGGGGTCGAGGCCGCGACCCGCGCCGCGAAAGCCAGCAGGCCGACCGCCCACAGGAGGACCATCAAGAGGATGATCACCAGGCCCTTCATCGCTCCGTCCCGCCCCCTCGTCCCTGTCCGACGCCCGGCTCTGCGCCGAACCCGCCCCTGAGCATAGTCATAGCCGAGCCGCGGGCGGAAATCGCGCCGATTGCACCGGCCACGAACAGGCAGGGCGCGATCAGCCACAAATCGCTCCACGCCTGCGGCAGCAGCGGGCTGAACCCGTCCTTTGGGGCCAGGAGGCGCAGGCCCGACCACAGGGCCGCGGCCACGACCGTCCCCTGCAGCCCGGCCCAGGCCGACAGCCGGGCGAATCGGTTCTGGAACAGGCCGGCGATGAACCGGTCTTCGGCCCCGGCCAGGTGCAGCACCTCGACCACCTCGCGGCGCGCCTGCAGGCCCGCGCGGGTGGCGAAGCCGATGGCCGCGGCGGCGGCGGCGGCCAGCGCCAGGGCGGCGCCGACGGCGACCAGCCGAACGGCCAGCGCCGTCCGCTCCACGTCGCCCAGCCAGCGGCCATGATCGTCCACCGATCCGTCCACCCCCGCCTGCGCCAGCGCCGCCGACAGGGCGGCTGCGTCGGCCGGGTGGGCGGGGTCGAGATCGACGGTGACCAGTTCGGGGATCGGCAGATCGTCCGGCACCGCGCCCTTGCCGAGCCAGGGCTCGAGCAGCTTCACCGCCGCCGCCCGGTCGAGGGCGCGCGCCTCGACGACGCCCTTGACGCCGGCCAGCGCCTCGGCCCCGCGCGCCGCGGCCTCGGCGCTGGTCTCGCCGGACTTCGGCAAGACCTGCACGGTGGCGGAGGCCTTGAGGTCGGCGCGCCAGCCCCGCGCGGCCCGGTCCGCCGCCGCGCCGCCCAGCACCGCCAGGCAGGCCAGGGCGCACAGCACCGCGATCACGAACATCAGCGCCCCGTCGCGCCCATCCTGCGCCGGCAGCAGCGGCCCCGGCCGCGCGCCGGCGTCCTGGTGCGGGGGCGCCGGCTCACTCACTCTCGATCCCCCCATCGCGGATGGAGAGGGGAACCACGCCCCGATGGCGCGTCAGCGCCGATAAAGATTCACCACCAAGAGCACCAAGAACACCAAGGAGGATGAGGTCGTCCGGGTGGAGGCGTCCTCTGGGCCAGCTTGGTGTTCTTGGTGCTCTTGGTGGTGAAATGTTCTTTGCGCTGACGCGCCGATCGCCCGGCCCCGCCAGGCAGGCGCGCGCCCACCAGTGATGGGGGAGATTGGATCGAGCTGGTTCGCTCATGCCCCCGTCGCCCCGTCATAGAGCCGCCCGGCGTCGAGCCGCAGCACCGGCATGCCCGAGCCGTCGATCAGCGAGCGGTCGTGGGTGGACACCACCACCGTCGTCCCCTGTCGGTTCAGCTCGAGCAGCAGGCGCAGGATGCGCTGGCCCATGTCGTGGTCCAGATTGCCGGTCGGCTCGTCGGCGAGAAGGATGTCGGGGCGCGCCACCACCGCCCGGGCGATGGCCAGCCGCTGTTTCTCGCCGCCCGACAGGGTCGGCGGCAGGGCGTGCATGCGCGCGCCGAGGCCGACCCAGCCCAGGAGCTCGGCCACGTCGGCGCGGTAGTCGCCGAGCTTGCGGCCGGCGATGCGGAGCGGCAGGGCGGCGTTGTCGAAGGCCGACAGATGGTCCAGCAGCCGGTACTCCTGGTAGACCACGCCGATCCGGCGGCGGATCCATGGCAGTTCGGCCCGCGGCAGGCTGGCGATATCGCGCCCGAACAGCCGGACCAGGCCGCGCGAGGGCTCGTGCGCCAGATAAATCAGCTTGAGCAGCGAACTCTTTCCCGCACCCGACGGTCCGGTAAGGAAATGGAAGGAGCCCGGCGCCAGAGTGAGGTGAATGTCGCGCAGCACTTCGGGCGAACGCCCATAGCGCATGGCGACGGCTTGGAACTCCAGCACCGGCCCGGCGGAGGGGTCATCCGTGGGGATAGCGTTCACACTTCGCCTGGACATCCCAGCGGGCCGATCTCGCCTCTATGGCCGATCTTGTCTGTATGGCCAGTCTTGTCTGTATGGACACGGGAGCGGGAATAGGCCACCCCGGGACGGACGGGCAAGTAGCCTCGATTCGCACGCATGATACTGACCTGCCCAGAGTGCGCCAGCCGCTATTTCGTGGACGATGCGCGCATAGGCCCCGAGGGGCGCAAGGTGCGCTGCGCCTCGTGCGGCCACGCCTGGCGCGAGGTCCCGCCACCGCCCGGCGCCGCGGACGCCCAGGGCGAGCCGCTGTCCTTTTCGCCCACAGCCGACACCAGCGTGGTGGCGCCGGTCAAGCTGCGCGGTGCGCGCGCGGACGTCTCGTCGCGCCTGCGCGACGAAGCGGTCGAGAAGCGCAAGACCCGCGAGGCCGCCGCGGTCGGCGCCGTCTGGGCGGTGCTGGGCGCCGGCTTCTGCATATTGGCGCTGGGGGCGGTGATCTTCCGCACCGATGTGGTCCGCATCCTGCCCGCCACCGCCGGCGCCTACGCCTTCGCCCGCATGCCGGTGAACCCCGCCGGCCTCGCCATCGAGGCGGTGCAGGGCGGCCCGGGCCTGCAGGACGGCCGCGCGGCGCTGACCGTCAAGGGCGTCGAGCGCAATGTCGAGACCCATCCCCGCGACGCCGCGCCGCTGCGCATAAGCCTGCTGGACAAGGGCGGCCACAAGCTGGCCAGCCAGGTGGCCGGCGCGCCGGCCGGCGGCGCGATCCAGCCCGGCGAGACCCGCCCGTTCAGCCTGAGCTTCCTCGAGCCGCCGATGCAGGCCGCCGCGTTCCAGGTCGAGTTCGCCTTCGACGCCATGAAACCGCCGGCCAAACCCCAGCGGCGGGCGGCGGCGCCCTCCCCGCCGCCGGTGGTCCCGCCCCCGCCGTCCCCCGCGCTTCCGTCCAGGATGCTGAAGCTCCGGGGCGCCGCGCCGGCCGCGGTCGTCGCGCCGATCCAGGCCAGGGACGCCGCCCCGCTGCCGGCCAACTCGCCCTACGCCCTGCCCGCCGCCGCGACCTCGCCGCATGGCTGATCCGCCCATGGCTGCCCCAGAGGTCCTGATCGGCGCGGCCGAGATCGCCGCGCGGGTCGAGGCGCTGGCGGCGGAGATCGCACCGAGGATCGACGACGACACCGTCGCGGTCTGCCTCCTGACCGGCGGCCTGTGGTTCGCGGCCGACCTGACCCGGGCGCTCAGCCGGCAGGGCCGCAACCCGACCTTCGACGCCCTGTGGATCGCCTCCTATGGTGACGACACGGCCACCTCCGGCCGGGTGCTGCTGCGCGCCGGCCTGCAGCGCCCGGTGGAAGGGCGCACCGTCCTGGTCATCGACGACGTGATGGATTCCGGCCTGTCGCTCAAGGAAGCGGTGCGGCTGTTGCAGGACGCCGGCGCGGCGCAGGTGCTGACCTGCTGCTTCGCCCGCAAGCCGTGGCCCGAGCCCCGCGAGACGGTGTGCGACTTCGTGGCCTGGGAGGCGCCGGCGCGCTACCTGGCCGGCTACGGCATGGACGTCGCCGGCCGCTACCGCGGCTCCCCGGACGTGCTGGCGCTGGATTGAGGCGCGCCAGCCCGCACCGCCGCCTCGCAAAGTCGGCCTCATCCTGAGGTGCGTAGCGCAGCGAAGCCTCGAAGGGCGAGGCCGTCGCATGACGCTCGCCACAGCCGCCCCTTCGTCGTCGTCCCGACTTTGATGCAATCAACCGTTCTGCGTTCGCCTCGTCCTTCGAGGCTACGCTTCGCTACGCACCTCAGGATGAGGCGAAAATCAGACGCGCAGCGAGCAGCGAGCCGCGCCCCCTACTTCTTCTTCGGCTTCGCCGGCGCGGCGTTCTCCTCGGCCGGCGGGCGCGGCAGGTCTTCCAGCGTCAGATAGCCCTTGTGGTCGTAGTCGAGGGCGTCGAAGTTGGCGTCGGCCTGGGCCAGCACGTCCTGCAGCCGGATCATGCCGCGGAAGCTGTGGTCAGCCGAGCGCAGCGGCTCGGCGTTATTGAGCAGGCCGTACTGGGCCGCGCCCTGGCGCTGGGTCTTGTAGTCCGAGCCCGGCGCCGCATAGCCGCTGCCGCTCGACGACGACTGGGCGCCGGGCTGCAGGATGTTGGCGTTGATGATCTCGGGCACCAGCTTCTTCTCGTAGATGTCGACGATCTCGTCGTCGATGACGCCGTTCTTGCGCACGTTGAGCATGTTGAAGAAGGCGGTGGCCTCGGCCTTGAACTCGTCGCGGTCGATCTTGCCGTCGTGGTTGGTGTCGGTCTTCTCGAACCAGGCCACCACCGGATAGGGCTCGCCCGCCTTGGAGCGGTACGGCTGGCCGCTGGGGCTGATGAACAGGTTCGGCTCGGCCAGCGGCGTGGTCTGCGGCCGCGGTTCGGCGGCGAAAGCGGCTCCCGCGGCGAGACTTGCCGTCGACAGACTGGCGGCAGCGGCGGCGACGAGGATCAGGAGGCGAGCGGTCATGGGAAAACTCATAGTCGGAACCACAGTCGAAATCAGCCCTAAAGCCAAGCCGCTAAAGCTTCCCGCGCCAACATGTCCTCATAGGTCGGGCGCGGCCTGACGATGGCGAACGCGGCGCCGTCCACCAGCACCTCGGGGACCAGCAGGCGCGAATTGTACTCCGACGCCATCGCCGCGCCATAGGCGCCCGCGCTCATGAACGCCACCAGGTCGCCGGCGTGGAGCTCGGCCAGGCGCCGGTCGCGGGTGAAGGTGTCGCCGGTCTCGCACACCGGACCGACCACGTCGTAGCTCACTTCGGGGCTCACTTCGGGCGCATCGGCCGACGGCCGGACCACAGGGCGGATGTCGTGATAGGCGTCGTACATGGCCGGCCGGATCAGGTCGTTCATCGCCGCGTCCAGCACCAGGAAGCGTTTGCCCTCCGGCCGCTCGTGCACATGGATCACCCGGCTGACCAGGACGCCGGCGTTGGCGACCAGCACCCGGCCGGGCTCGAAGGCCAGGGCGATGTCGAGCCCCGCCGTCACCCGCCCGACCATGGCGGCGAATTCGGCGGGTGAAGGCGGATCCGGCTGGTCGAAATAGGGCACGCCCAGGCCGCCGCCGAGATCCAGCCGCTCGACCGCCAGCCCTTCGGCCCGCAGCCGCTCGACCAGGCCGCGCATCTTGCGGAAGGCCTGCTCCATGGGCTCCAGGTCGGTGATCTGGCTGCCGATGTGGCACGCCACGCCCACCGGGTTCAGCGACGCGCTGTTGGCGGCGTTGGCGTAGAGCCGTTCGGCCTCCGACATCGAGACGCCGAACTTGCTGTCGGCCTTGCCGGTGGAGATCTTGGCGTGGCCGCCGGCGCCGATGTCGGGGTTGACCCGGATGGCGAGGGTGGCGCGCACGCCCTTGTCGGCGGCGATCCGGGCCAGCCGCTCCATCTCCGGTTCGGATTCGACGTTGATCTCGGCGACGCCGACGTCGAGGGCGAAGGCCAGCTCCTCGGCGGTCTTGCCGACGCCGGAGAATACGATCCGCTCGGCCGGCACCCCGGCGGCCAGCGCCCGTCGGACCTCGCCCTCCGACACCGTGTCGGCCCCGGCCCCGAGCCGCGCCAGCGTGCGGATCACCGACAGGTTGGGGTTGGCCTTGACCGCATAGGCGATCAGCGGCCGCCGCTCCCCGAACGCGTCCCGGAACACGGTGTAGTGCCGCACCAGGGTCGCGGTCGAATAGACATAGACCGGCGTGCCCACCGCCTCGGCGATCGCCGCCAGCGGCACGTCCTCGCAGGCCAATTGGCCGTCCGGCCCGTAGTCGAAGTGGTTCACGCGCTTCCCTGAAATCGTCATCACCCGCGAAGGCAGGTGATCCAAGCCGTAGGTTCAGCCTCTGCAAACCCTGGCTTGGATCGCCCGGTCAAGCCGGGCGACGACGAATTGAGGAATGCAGGGCCCGGGTCAACCCCCGGCCCCCGCCCCAGCCCTATGGCGGGGTGGGGTTGACCGGCGGGCCGTGCGGGTCGGCGGGAGCGCCGGCGATCGGGTCGCGGCTGGCGGGCGTCAGCAACTGCTCGGGCGCCTTGACGTCGCGCGTGGTCTTGGGCCCGTCGTCGGACTGGTCGGCCGCAGAGGTGGTGTTTCCGGTGCGGGCGCGGGCGTCGGCCGCGTCCTGGGCCTGCTGTTGCTGCGAGGCTTCGTAGCGGGCCCTGGCCCGGTCGCCGAACATCGGCGGCGGGACGTCGAGCACGCCGCGCTTGCCACAGCCGGCCAGCGCCGCCGCCGAAGCGGCCAGAAGAGCGACGGCGGCGAGCCGTCCAGCGAGGATCCAGCGGCTCATCTCAGGTCTCCTTATCCAGCAGCGCCTTCCAGCGGCCGATCTGTTCGCGGACCCGCACGGGCGCGGTCCCGCCGTAGCTGGTGCGCGAGGCCACCGAAGCTTCCGGAGTCAAAACGCCGAACACCTCGGCGGTGATCCGCGGCTCAATAGCCTGCAGCGCTTGCAGCGGCATGTCAGAGAGGCCAACGCCCAACTGCTCGGCGCGTTTCACCGCCTGGCCGGTGATGTGGTGCGCCTGGCGGAACGGCAGGTCCAGGGCGCGCACCAGCCAATCGGCGAGGTCGGTGGCCGTGGAGTAGCCGGCGCCGGCCGCCGCGGCCATCCGCGCGGCGTTCGGCGTCAGGTCGTCGACCATGCCGGCCATGGCCGACAGCGACAGGTCGAGCGCGTCGAAGGCCTCGAACACCGGCGGCTTGTCCTCCTGCATGTCCTTGGAATAGGCCAGCGGCAGGCCCTTCATCACCACGGTCAGCTGGGTCAGCGATCCCAGCACGCGGCCGACCTTGGCCCGGATCAGCTCGGCCGCATCCGGGTTGCGCTTCTGCGGCATGATCGAGGAGCCGGTGGTGAAGGCGTCGGTCAGGCTGATGAAGCCGAACTGCGGCGTGGTCCAGATCACGATCTCTTCG
>FTAG01002151.1_pt1 | contig 15875 bp, 13 predicted proteins | sample 1638911 | NCBI WGS metagenome assembly FTAG01 (sample SAMEA3914813, study PRJEB12502) | metagenome | biome: forest; material: soil | place: Canada | collected 2011-07-07 | depth 0.3 m
CGGCCCAGGTCAAGGGCGAGCGGGCCGAGTATCCGCAGTGGCTCAGCCTGGTCAACGAGCCGGTGGCGGCGCAGAAGAAAACCGCCGCTGCATAAGCCGAAACCGCGCGCGATGCAGACCGCCATCCCCGAGTTCGATCGCGCGCGCCTGCTGAACGGGCGGGACCGGCGAATTGAACAGGGCAGTGTCACCCCGACGTCTGCTATTTTTGGCTTATGAAACTCGTATTTCCGATGGCGGCCCGTAGCTGACTCAGCCGAGCGTCTGGTTTTGAAAGGCCGAAACGCGGCAATACCTTGTCTGGGCCGTCCCTAGCTGGTCGTGCCCCTGCCGGCCTCAAAGAGGAACCAGATCCTCTGCTCGGCCTCATCGACCCAGTTTTCAAGCAAGCTGGCACTGGCGATGTCCCCATGCTCATCGCATGTCGCGTGGGTCTGTCGCATCCGGACGGCGAGTTGCAAGTTGTCGTCGCGCAACTCCGCCAGCATGTCGGTGGCGGTGACGAAGTCCGCATCGTTGTCGAGGACCCTTTTCAGCCGCGCAATCTCCCCGATCGAGCGGATCGTGGTGCCCCCCACCTTGCGCACTCGCTCAGCGATGGCATCGGTGGTATCGAAGATCTGGGTGGCTTGATCGTCCAGCAGCAGGTGATAGGAGCGGAAATTCGGGCCAGACACGTGCCAGTGAAAATTCTTGGTCTTCAGGTAGATCGCAAACATGTCCGCCAGCAGCGCATTCAGCGCGCCGGTGATATCGCGCTGGGCCTCCGCGGTCAGTCCGGTGGGAGTATCCAGGTTGGCTCGGCGAAGGGATTGGGCCTTGTCCTTGTTCATGCATTTGTCTCCAGTTGTGATATTGATTGGCTGCGGCGCAGTCGGGTCGCGTGACGCAGCAAAGTTGGCTAGCCCAGCGGGGCTCCAAGGCGGCGGCCGTAGGCGGCAATATCCCGGCCGACGACCATGCGCTCGACCTCGTACGCCTTCAAGGCTCGTTCCAGCGGAAGGCGACGAAGATGTGACCTGAGTGACAGTGCGTCTCCGGCCGCCTTGGCAACGCCCATGGCGGTATGGGGGCGGACCACAAACGCAGCATCGCCCAACAGTGCCAATCGACCGTTCACCATGTTCGTGGCTTCGTGGTCGAATACGGCTTGAACAAACGGCTTCGGCTCCGCGGCGACAGCATCGGCGAACGGCGGAGGCAACAGCCGGACTGCGTCGTCGACCAGCACTTGACGGCGGTGCTGGGGAAGGGTGCCTGGTGCGAGAGAATAGGGGTGCAAGAGTCCGTCTGTGTCGGTGAGCGTCTCGGACAGATGTTCCGCCGGCACGCCTCGATACCAGACCCAGTTGTAGCGGCGCGATCCACGCTCCATTTCCGCGTTTGGCCCCGTAACGGAGTAGCCGAGGATGTGCGATCGAGGCATGAAATAGAATGCAAATCGATCCAGGAGAATCGCTGCGCTATTCGGGGACAGCAGCGACTCGGGAATCAAACCGCGAAAAGCGACATATCCGGCGTAATCGCTCTTGGAAGATGCGCCCGAAACCGCCAAGCGCATAACAGAGCCGACACCATCCGCCCCGACTACAAGATCGGCGCATTCGAAACTGCCGTCGTCAAACGTCAACATGGCGGCGTCTGCCAAAGCCGCAACTGATTGGACTGTCCGGCCGAGCTGATAGTGAGCGTCGGGGATCAGATCGCGAAACACCGAATAAAGGTAGTCCCAGGAGATTTGCATCTGGGGCATGTGCTGCTTGCTCTGCAGCGAGCCATCGCGATCGAACGTGATGCGTTCGCGCGCGAGGACGCCGACATTACCCGCGTCCGGGCGGCCGATGTCTCTTAAAATAGCGTGAATATCAGGCTGACCCACCAGACCTGCGCCGCGGCCGTTGAGTCCGCCAGTCGAACGCTCGAATACGGTGACATCGTGGCCATCTCGCGCCAGTAGCACGGCGGCGAACAGTCCCCCTAGGGAGCCACCTACAACCGCGATACGAAGCTTGCCGGTTTGCATTTCAGTGGTTATGGCTGCTGACGTCGATGGAGGGATGGCTCCCACTGCTTGTGCCCTGGACGGCCGGTCATGCTCATCATTTCCCGGGCCCGAGGCCGAAATTGGCCGCCAGTTTCTTGCCTTTTTCGACCAGAGGCTCCACAGCGGCACGGCGCGCGGTGGCCCAATCGGACAGGATGTTCGTCACGTTGCGGTCGGATGTTGAGAAGACTTCGGCCAGCGTCACCGCATCATCGGCCGCTTTGGAGGTGCCGTAGGCTGTGTGCGGCCGTAGGGTGCAGGCCGCGTCTCCAACCAGTGCTACGCGTCCGCTGGAAAAGCTTGGGCTGAGCACGTCGGAGATGGTCTGAAGGAATGGATACGGGGTCGCGAGCACGAGCTGTGCGAGCTGGGCTGGAAGGGCGGCTTGTGCAAGCCGAGCGAGCGCCGAAACAGAACGCTCGGACAGGAGTCCCGGCTCCACCGATCGATGATGCTTGTGGCCGGAACGGTCTGTGAGATATCCCTCAAGCTCAGAACCCGTGTCTTGATTGCGGTACCAGAGCCAGTTGAATCGGCGCTTCCCAATATCGAGTGAGCCGGTCGCCGAGGGAACCAGGAAGGTCATGAACAGTCCGCCGTCTTGCGCGAACAGGGTCATATTCTCCGTGAGCCCGGACACCGCGGCAAAATCGAATACCGATTCGTCCACCAGGCCGCGCCACGCGACATATCCCGCATACGTCGGCGTCGCGGAATCGAATAGGGACTCGCGCAGCCTTGAACTTGTGCCATCTGCCCCGATCAGGACATCAGCATCGAAAGCGGCGCCATCCTCGAATTGGATGTGGATGCCATCCCCGTCATCGGAAAAGCCCGTTATGTGCCTGCTGTAGTGGATCGCCTCCAGGGGAAGCGCGCTGGAAAGGGACCGGTAGACCATGTCCCAGGATGAAAAAGGGAGCATCTCGTGCTCGTCCCGCTGGACGGTTCCATCCGGGGCGAGCCAACGGCGGCGGCGGGTTGGGACGCTGATGGTTGCGCGGCAGTGCTGTCCGTGGGCCTCCAGAAAGCGCAGCATGCGGCGCAGTACAGCCACGCCTCCGCCCCGGCCGAACAGCGAATTGGCTTCGCGCTCGAAGACGTGAACCTCGTGCCCAATGCACGACAAGGTCAGGGCGGTGGCAAGGCCGGAGATTGACCCGCCGCAGATCGCAACTTTCAATGGACTCGCGACGGGACCGCCGATCATGCCGGGAGCCGCTGCTTTAGCGAGGTTCCCGACAGCGGCATCTCACGCAGGCGTTGACCTGTGGCGTTGAACACCGCATTGGCCAGGGCGCCCGCCGTGGGCCCCATGGAAGCCTCGGCTACGCCAAGGAAGGGCATGCCGGGGCGGTCGATGAGATAGACTTGGAGAATCTTCGGAACGGCCGAGAAGCGCAAGATCGGATACGAACTCCAGTCGAAGCTTCGGATCCGGGTTGTGTCGTACTGCAACTCTTCATACAAGGTCCAGCTGGTCGACTGGATCAGCCCGCCCTCGATCTGATTGCGAACGCCATCTGGATTGACGATCGTGCCGGCATCGACCGCGACGTGAGCCTCTTCGAGAGTGATCTGCCCAGTTTCGGGTTCGACCGAGATCTCGAGCGCGATCGCCACGTAGGCCATCAGGTTCTTGTACCTGCCGAAGGCAAAGCCAACGCCTCGATTCCTGCCTATCGGCGGCCGTGGCCAGCCAAAATTGCGTGCAGCCAGCTGGATCACTTCCCTGGCCCGCGGATCGGACATGTGCCTCAGCCGAAACTCGACGGGATCGGCATGGGCCATCGCAGCGAGCTCGTCCACGATGCTCTCGATAGAGAATATGTTGGTGTGGGCTCCGAGCGAGCGCATCGCCGACGTGTGCAGCGGCATGACCGGCGAAAAGTTGTTCACGATGTAAGAGTTTGGGAGGTCATACAGCGGGATCGCATTGCGGTCGCCGCCGCCTTCCGGCTGCACCATCGGCACCGAAGGCGCCGGAGTGAATGGTTTCGAGAGCTGCGTGGCCGGCACCAGGCGCCCGGCGTTGACGATTCGCTCGTTGTGGGAGCTGCTCCAGAGGGCATAATTCCACTTGACGATCCGACCATCGGCGTCGATACCGGCACTGACCTCGGTGACCATCGCAGGCGTGTAGTGGTCCCAGGTATGCTCCTGCTCGCGCATCCACTGAACGCGGATGGGGCGACCCGGCAAGACCCGGGCAATCAGCACGGCGTGTGCCGCGGCATCATCCGCCCCGTTGTGGCCGTAGCAGCCGGAGCCCTCGGTGTGGATGCAGCGGATGGACTCCTTCGGCATCGAGAGCAGCTCGACCAGGGCATCCCTCAAGGGGTAGACACCCTGAGAGTGCGTCCAGACCGTCATCATGCCGTTGTCGAACAGGGCAACCGCGCAGGAAGGCCCGATCGATCCATGCATGAGATAGCGCTTGCGGAACGTTGCGCTTAGCGTCGCGGCCGGCTGCCCGGTTTGAGATGCCGTGTTGGCGATTTCGATCCGCCGCTTGGCAATGGTCTTGAGGTCGGCATGGACCGTGTCCGGGTTGGGTAGGGTCCGCCCGGGCGACCATTTGCTTCCCACGGCAAGTGCACGTTGCGCCAGCACCGCCTGCCACTCGCGTTCCGCTACGACCGCCAGCAGATTGCCATCGCGGACGATCTCGATGACCCCTGACATCTTCCGGACATCGGCTTCATTCGTCTCTAGCAGCTTCGATTCGTAAGCCGGTGGCATGATAACGCGGGCGTGCACCATGCCCGGCAGAAGCATGTCCTGGACGTAAGCTTTCCCGCCGGTGACCTTGGCGGGAATGTCGAGCCGCGGCAGCGACGTGCCGATCACTGTGAATTTCTTCGGGTCTTTCAGCGCAGATTCGGGCTTCGCGGTGCGGTGCAGATCGACGAACTGGACCGCCTGGCCGAAGCTCATAGTCCGCCCGTCCTGTGTCTTGATCACCGCATCCCGCACTTCCAGCGTGGCTGGATCAACACCCAAACGCCTCGATGCCCCCTCGACCAGGAGTCCGCGGACCTGGGCTGCGGCGTTGAGCAGGGCGGTGCCGCTGTCGGCGATGGTGTGGCTGCCCGCAGTCAGGCCTTCGTCAGGCGAACGCCCGGTGTCGGCGGTCAGAAAGGTGATCAGTGACGGCGCCATGTTCAATTCCTCGGCCGCGACCTGAAGCAGGGCCGTGCGAACGCCGGTCCCCAGCTCTACCTTGCCGGTAAATACCGTGACTTCTCCAGAGGGTTCGATCTTGATCCAGGCATCGAGGTAAGGATTGGTTTTGAGGCTGCCAGCCAGAGCAGCCCGTTCCTTCGAAATCCGAATGGTCGCGCCCTCGTCGGCGATCACCTCCTGGGCGAGCGCACCCGTTCCTGGAACCAGGCTGAATGCCACAACCAGGGCGCCGGAGACGACGAAGTGCCTGCGGCTCACGTCGCGGGGGAGGTTTTCGTCGCTCATTTTGCGGATTCGGCGGCGCGGGCCGCGGGAGTTGCCAGTCCCAGGGCCGCCCGGATCGCTCCCAGAATTCGCATGTGGGTGCCGCAGCGGCAGAGGTTAGGCTCCATGTGTTCGCGCAAGTCCTCCTCGCTGATCGGCTGCTTGCGTTCGAGCAGCACCTGGGCGCGCATGATCATGCCGGCAATGCAATATCCACACTGCACGGCCTGCTGTTCGATAAAAGCCTTTTGCAGACGGCCCGGATTGTCGACCGTGCCGAGACTTTCGATGGTGCGAACCGCGCGCGCTCCGACCGACGAGACCGGCAACAGGCAGGAAAATGCCGGACGGTCTCCAACGATCACGGTGCAGGCGCCGCATTGGCCCAGGCCGCAACCGAACTTGGCGCCATGCAACTGGAGGTCGTTGCGTAGAGCGTAGAGCAGGGGAGTCGATGGGTCGATGTCGAGCGAATGCTCTTTCCCGTTCACTGTCAGCGTGATCATTTCAGATGGTCATCCTGCATAACTCTCTCTACGCTGTCCGGAAGATCTGTCCAGGCGGGTCTCCTGGAATATGTGAATCGAACGTAGGCCGCCAGATCGGCAATATCTCCGGGGCTGTACCACTCGCTGAATGTAGGCATGTAGTGCAGAGTGTCTTCACCGTGCCAGGGCACACCCTCGACGATCATCTGCACGAGGTTTCTCGGTGTGTGGGCATTCACCGCAGTGCTGACCGACAAGGATGGGCGCATGCCGATCGACTGCATTGGCGAGCTCGGCCCATGGCACTGCGCGCACGATCCGGTGAATAGTATTTCGCCGTGCCGGACCTGATCAGAGGCCACGGCCGGGTGTGCTTCCGGCACCGCTGCGCTCAGAGGTTTCTGGATTGACAGGATGTAGGTAGCGATTGCGTCCACGTCGCTGTCCGGAACCGTGGCCAGATCACGCACCACCGGCAGCATCGGTCCGGCGGCGGCGCCGTGGTCGATGGATTTGGCGGTTCGAAGGTAAGTGATCAGCTGCTCCTTGGTCCAGGGGACAACGGCCCGGTTCAGCTCGTTGAGAGCCGGGGCCTCCCATCCATCGACGATGCCGCCGTCGAATGCACGTCCCAGCTTTTCGCCTCCGATAAAATTGAGTGGGGAATGACAGGCACTGCAGTGGCCGAGACCGTCGACCAGAAGTTTGCCGCGGTTCCAGCTTGCATCCTTCGCCTGGTCCGGCGGTCGTTCACCTGGCCAGAGAAACATCAGGTTCCAGAACGCCACCGGCGGTCGAAAGTTCAGCGGAAAGATGAGCTGGTTCGGCGGCGCCTTTGCCGCAACCGGCTCCCTGGTCATCAAATAAGCGTACGCCGCTTCGATGTCGTGGTCGGAGATTCGGGTGAAGTGGATGTAAGGGAAGGCCGGGTAGATCTGGTGGCCATCCCGGGCGATTCCTCGACGCAACGCCCGGGAAAACGCGGGGAGCGACCAACTGCCGATTCCAGTGTCCGTATCCGGAGTGATATTGGTCGCGTAGATCGTGCCAAACGGGGTCAACAGAGGCAGGCCGCCTGCGAATGGCTTTCCGTCCTTCGCGGTATGGCATACCACGCAGTCCCCGAGAGCCACGATTCGCTGACCCTCCGCCTTCAGCAGCTCGCTAAACTCGCCTTCAGAAGGCTTCGGTATGGGGGCGATGGCGGGCTCCCACATGATGAATCCGCATACGACGCAGCCGACAGCGATCAAGGCCAATGCAATTGCGAGAGCTTTCTTCCGCGTCATGAGGCCAATAGTCCCGTTTGCCAGACGTCGGAAGCTAGTAAAAAAGTATCGTCATTTGTGCAATTGGATCGAGGCTGGGCTGCAAACGCCGATGTAGGCGACAACGGCCGGCGTGTTGGGGCAGGGCCACCGTCCATGCCTGAATCCTTATCGCGTTGGGCATCGTTTTATCCAAAGCCCATCACAAATCTGCAAGATACGGGCATGCCTGTACCTTATTCTGCCGCGCCACTGAGCAGAGATCGCATGCCTATTGAAACTGCAAGTCCCGCGATCGGAGTACGGCATACGAAGGTGTTCAGGCTATTTGTGCGCCTGCTCGCTGCTGCGCTGATTGTGGTGGTGATCGCAGCCTTGGTGATGCGGTACGCGAGCGGCAGGCAATCCACCGCGGATGCCTATGTTACGGGTCATGTGCATCCGATCGCGGCGCGGGTGACCGGAACCGTGATTGAGGTACTGATCGACGACAATCAGCATGTGCATGCCGGCGATGTGCTCGTTCGGCTGGACCCCGAAGACTTCCGGGTCCGCAAGCAGCTCGCCGAGGCGCAGATCGCGCAGGCGCAGGCACAGCTGGCGGCGGCACAGTCACAAGCGGCACAGGCGCGGGCGAGCATCGCCAGCAGCCGCGCCAATCTGCAGAAGACCAGGCTCGATCTGGGACGGGCCAAGGAGCTGGTCAACGAATCGCCGCGCGGGATATCGCAGCAGGAGTATGATGCCGCGCTGGCGGCCTGTGACGCCGCCGTCGCCGCGGCGGACGGATCGGAAGCGCAGTTGCGGGTCGCCGAGGCCAACGGCGCCGCGGCAAGCGCGATCATCCAGACCGGCCAGGTCAACCGGCATGATGCCGACCTGAATCTCGGGTACACGGAAATTAGGGCGCCCGTGGACGGCTACGTCGGCCGCAAGAATGTGGAGACTGGCGCGCGCATCAATGCCGGCCAGACCCTGCTTTCGCTGGTCGAAGACAATGTTTGGGTGGTTGCCAACTTCAAGGAAACGCAGCTCAAGGGCATCGGAAAGGGAGCGCCCGTCGAACTGACGATCGATGCCCTGTCAGGGACGGTCTTTCACGGTACGGTGGACAGCTTTTCGCCCGCCTCCGGCGCGCAGTTCTCCTTGTTGCCGCCGGACAATGCTACCGGCAACTTCACCAAGGTAGTGCAGCGCGTACCTGTAAAAATCCTGTTCGATGAAAAGCAGCTGGCTCTCATTTCTGGCCGGGCGGTGCCAGGGTTGTCCGTTGTTGCGACGATTGCGCCGGATCACGATGGCGGCTCGGGCGCGCAATCGAATGCCGCCGACTCCGCAAGTACGGTAAAGAAGCACGGGGGAATCAGGTGATTCCACGTCCATGGACGGGAATGCTCCTGTGGCTGCTCTTATTCGAGGCATTGGCAAGCTGCGCAGTCGGTCCGGACTATCGCAAACCGAAACAGAGCGCTCCAGAACACTATCAGTTTGACCAGCCCTCCGGCGAGGCAGGCGTTCCTGGCGGGGATTGGTGGACCGTGTTCAACGACCGGCGGTTGGACCAGCTGGTGGATCGGGTTCTGTCCTCGAACCAGGATCTGGCCGTGGCCTTGGCGCGCTTCGATGAAACCAGGGGATTGCTCGGCGTCACCAAGGCGGACGAGTATCCCTCCCTGCTCCTGGCTCCATCTTATGCACGCGCCCGCACATCTGCCGATGTCGGCAATCCGTTTCCCCATCTGAATACGACGCTTTACTCCGTGCCCGCCAGCGTCGCGTACGAGGTCGATCTGTGGGGGCGTGTGCGCCGCTCGGTGGCCTCCGCTCAGGCACAGCTGGAGGCCAGTCGCGACGCTGTCGACAGCCTCCGCATCAGTCTCGCCGCGGAGGCGGCGAGCGAGTTCCTGCAGGTTCGTTCCTACGATTCCGAAATCGACGTGCTGGAGCGGACGGTTGTTCTGCGCCAGCAATCGCTGGACTTGGTCGCGGGGCGATTCCACGCCGGAGTGGTCAACGCTCTCGATGTCGCCCGCGCCCGCACCGACCTTGAAACCACCAAGGCCGAACTGGAGGACACCCGAAGACGCCGTGAATTGGTCGCGCACGGATTGGCCGTGCTCAGCGATCAAAATGCGCCTGACTACGCGCTGACGCCAGAACCGCTCATTTCACCGGTTCCCGATATTTCAGCGGGCCTGCCGGGGGAGTTGTTGCAGCGGCGTCCGGACGTCGCGCAAAGCGAGCGTCTGCTTGCTGCCGCCAACGAACGGATCGGTGTCGCCAGAGCTGCATACTTTCCCAGAGTCGTGCTCACTGCGTCGGGCGGCGTGGCCAGCCGGGATCTTTCCGATCTGTTCGAAAGCCCGAGCTTGTTGTGGTCCATCGGGCCCAATATCGCATTCCCGGTATTCGACGGCGGCCGCAACCGGGGCAATCTTCGGGCGGCCCAGGCCCGTTATCGAGAGGCGCTCGCGTCCTATCAGAAGACCGTGCTGGTGGCATTCCGCGAAGTACAGGATGCGCTATCGGACACAGCCTTCCTGAAACGTCGACAATCCGACCTCGAAGCCGCACTGTCCGCAGCACGGGAGTCCTCTCAGGTGTCCCGCTCGCGCTACGATCGCGGCCTGGTCAGCTACCTGGAAGTGGTGGATTCCGAGCGCACGGAGCTGTCGACGGAACGCGATGCCATCCAGAATCGGCAACAGCAGTTTGTGGCCACCATATCGCTGATCAAGGCCTTGGGTGGAGGATGGTCGCCGCAGGATCTGGCCAGTTCGGGCGAGGGACAATGAGCGCGGCGGCTGTTATAGCAGCCGACAGCAAAGGCGCGGCGCCAGTAACGACTTACCCATGGCTGGGCATTCTGGCGGTTCTGCTCGGCGCCATAGCATCGACGCTCACCGCTCGCCTGACCACCAACGGCCTGGCGGATATCCGTGGAGCCATCGGCGCGGGCTTTGACGAAGGTGCCTGGATTCCGACGGCGTATACCGTGGCACAGATGCTGGTGGGTCCGATATCGGTATGGGTGGGGCGCATCGCCGGCGTGCGGACCGTCCTCCTGTGGGGAGCAGTGACCTTCGCGATATCCGAACTGTTGATTCCGCTGGTGCCGTCATTGGGATGGGTGCTGGCCTTGCAGGCTCTGGCAGGGCTGGGCTCCGGAACCTTCATTCCCCTGACGATCGGCTTCATCCTGCAGAGCCTGCCGGCGCGCTTATGGTCATTCGGCATCGCGGCGTATGCCATGAACCTGGAGCTGTCCCTCAATATTGGAGCGACGATCGAGGGCTGGTACAGCGAGCATGCGAGCTGGCACTGGATATTCTGGCAGAACGCTGTTCTGGCCCTGCCTTTGATCGCATGCATCTGGTTGGGGATTCCGCGCAGCAAGTACGACCGCGAGACGGCGAGGCACGGTGACTATTGGGGAATGGCCTTCGCCGCGACCGGCCTATCCTTGCTGTACGCCGCGCTCGATCAGGGTGACCGTCTGGATTGGGGAGGCTCCGACCTGATCGTCGGGTTGGGTGCGGCAGGACTGATTCTAGTTGCGGCTTTCCTGATCCACGAGGCGGATGCCGAAAAGCCCGGCGTCGATCTCTCCATCCTGCTGCGAACCAATATGCTGCTCCTGCTGATGCTCGTTGCACTCATCAGGTCATTGGTGATCGCGAGCAATTATCTGGTTCCACAATTTCTGATTCTGGTTCGCGGCCTGCGTCCCTTGCAAGTCGGAGACGCCTTGCTGTGGGTGGCGTTACCGCAATTCCTGCTTGCACCCGCCGTGGCGTGGTTGCTGAATCATGTCGACGGTCGCCGCGTCAAGATTGTCGGCATGATCTTCTTGATAGCCGCAAACCTGGAAGCCTCTTGCCTGACCTCAGCCTGGGCGGAAGGTGATTTTATCGTGCCGCAACTGCTGCAGGCAGTAGGCCAGTCCCTGGCATTGACGTCCATCATCTTTGTGGTCGTCAAGCATCTGACTCCGGCCGAGGCAATCCCGTTCGGAGCCCTGTTGCAGACCGCGCGATTGCTCGGCGGAGAAATCGGGTCGGCGGGCCTGCAGGCATATTCCAGAAAGACTGAACAATTCAATTCGAATCTCATCGGCGTGCATGTCGGAAGCTATGACCAGACCACGCTGGACCGGCTTCAGGAATATTCCGGCCAACTGCTGGCGGTGAGCCAGGGCGCCGGCGCAGCCAATGCTCGGGCCCTGGGCCTGCTCGATGGCGCCATTCGGATGCAGTCCTATACCTTGGCGTTTGCAGACGCATTCTTGTGTACGGCGGGTGTGGCGGCGTTCGGCATCGTTCTGGTGCTGCTGTTGCGTTCCGCGCCATCTACGCCGCCCACGCCGAAGACCGGTTGTGGCGCAGGATCCCTCGAATAGCTACAACATGAGCGGCAGTCGTTCTACCCTCGCGGCAAATGTCGCTGAAAGCACTCCACCGCGGTACGCGCCGCGGGCCCGGCCAATTCCGGACGCACCACCACAAGATGCAAGGGCACGGTGCGGGTGCCACCCGCCGAGAGCGGCAGGGCCAGCAGCTCACCGCTCTGCAGGCACGACGCGCTTAGGTGCTCGGGCAACCAGGCGAAGCCGATGCCGGCCTTCACCGTGGCGAGGGAGGCTTCCATGCTGCTCACGGTGCAGCGGCGTTCGGCGCCGAGCCAGCCTTCGTTGCGCGGATTTTTCACGCCGGAGTCGCGTACCACCACCTGGACGTGGCGCACCAGATCATCCACCGTCAGCTCGCGCTCCAGCCGCAGTAATGGATGCGCGGGGCTGGCCACGGCGATGAAGCGGATGTCGAGCAGGAACTCCCCCAGCACGCCCGGCGGCAGGCGGGTCGTCACCACCAGGTCGGCGCCGCCGTCGGTGATCGCCTCTTCGGCGCCGGACAGCACCGCGTCGGACAGCTGCATCTGCGTGTTCGGGCATAACTGCTGCAGCTCGGCGACAATACTGAGCAGGCGCTGCCGCGGGAACGCCACGTCCACCACCAGCCGCAGCTGCGCTTCCCAGCCCAGCTTCAGCTTCTGCGCCAGCGCTTCAAGGATTTCAACTTCGCGCAGCAGCGGCCGCGCCCGCTTCAGCAGGGTTTGGCCATGCGCGGTCAGCACCGCCTTGCGTCCTTCGACCTCCAGCAGCTGCACGTCCAGCGCTTCCTGCAGACGCGCCACCGCGTAGCTGACCGCCGACTGGCTTTTGTGCAGCGCTACCGCCGCCTGGGCAAAGCTGCCTTGGTCGACCACCGCTGCCAGTACGGCCCACTGCTCCAGAGAGGTTTTCGCCAGTTGCATGGGCTTGATTCATTCGATTTATGAATTTATTTGATCCGAATATTACGCTTTTTAATTCGATTATTCGAGATTATCGTATTGGCAACACATTTATGCCAGGAGATTCCCATGAATCAAGTCAGACGCAGCAATGAACGCGGCCAAGCCGACCACGGCTGGCTCAAGTCCTACCACAGCTTTTCCTTCGCTGACTACTTCGATCCGAAGCACGTCGAGTTCGGGCCGCTGCGCGTGATCAACGAGGATCGCGTGCAGCCCGGCATGGGCTTCGGCACCCATGGCCACCGCGACATGGAGATCATCAGCTACGTCCTGTCCGGCGAACTGGCGCACAAGGATTCCATCGGCAACGGCTCGGTGATCCGCCCCGGCGATGTGCAGCGCATGAGCGCCGGCTCCGGCATCCGCCACAGCGAGTTCAACCCCTCTCAGAGCCAGCCGGTGCACTTCCTGCAGATCTGGATCCAGCCCAATGTGCACGGCATCCAGCCCAGCTACGAGGAAAAGCGCTTTAGCGATGGCGACAAGCGTGGCCGGCTGCGGCTGATCGCTTCGCCGGACGGCGCCGAAGGCTCGGTGCTGATCCACCAGGACGCCAGGCTCTACGCCGGTCTGTTCGATGGCGCGGAGCAGGCGACTTTACCGATCCCGGCGGGCCGCAGCATCTACGTCCACGTGGCGCGCGGTGCGGTCGAGGTGGACGCCCACGAGCTGACCGCGGGCGACGCCCTGAAGCTGACTGAGATCCAGATGCTGAACATCCGGCAGGGGCGCGGCGCCGAAGTGCTGGTGTTTGACCTGCCGCAACAGCTGTCGTAGGCGGCGGGGGTAGGGCAGGAAGCCAGCTTAGGAAAACCCATGTACGACGATATCGCACCGCCAGCGTTGCGGATGCCGCCAGCGTCCCCGGCAGGGGACGCCGGGGACCTGAATCGATCCTGGCAGCGCTGCGTGCAGCTGCACCAACTCAACCCGATGTCCTGCAAGGGTCCCGACATCCTGTCGGCGGCGGAGACGCAGCGGCTGCGCACGCCGCTGGAACCGACCATCGCCCTGGCGCAGGAGGAATTGGAGCGGCTGCACCTGATGCTGCGGCCGCTCGGCTACGCCACCCTGCTGGCTGACGGCGGCGGGGTCATCCTCGATCGCTACTGCGGCACCGCCGACGCCGAGAGCTTCAGCCGGCACGGCTCGCGCCCCGGCGCGCGCTGGACCGAGTGCAGCGAAGGCACCAACGGCATCGGCACCTGCATCGTCGAGCAGCGCCCGCTCAGCGTGCACCGCCGGCAGCACTTCCGCCAGCGTTATGCCGAACTGAGCTGCTCCGGCGCGCCAATCTTCGACGCCGCCGGATCCCTGCAGGCGGTGCTCAACGTCGCCAGCTGCGACCCCGCCGTGTCTGAGCGCTCGCACGCGCTGGCGCTGGCCGTGGTGGTCGACGCGGCGCACGCCATCGAGGAACGCATCTTCCGCGATAGCCATCGCCGCGATTGGGTGCTGGCACTGCGTGCCGACGCGGAAGGTCCCGGGGTGTTGCTGGCGGCGGACGCGGAACATCGCATTCTTGCCGCCGATCGCCGGGCGTGCGGCGCCCTGGGAACGAACGCCACCGGTCGGCATCTGCGCGACTTGTTCGAGTGCTTCCCCATGCTGCACCGCGGCCGGGGTAGTGGCGATCTCGCCGTGGCCCTGCAACAGTGCGGCGGCGCCCGATGGCAAGGTCTGCTGACGCCGCCGCAAGCCGGTGCCGACCAGCTGCACATCCGTCCGCGCCGCGCCCTGCTCGGCGGCTTGGGCCTGTCGCCGGCGCAGCCGCGCGGCTGCCTGCCGCCGCGGCTGCTGCGCGAACTGCGACAGCACATCGCCGGCCACCTTGAGCGCAACATCCCGGTGGAGGAGCTGGCTGCCATGGCCGGCTTGTCCGCTCCCCATTTCTCGCGCGCATTCAAGATCAGCACCGGCCTTGCGCCCCACCACTATCTGACGCAGCAGCGCGTGGACATGGCCGCGCAACTGCTCGCAGGCAGTACCCTGGGCCTGGCGCAGATCGCGCAGGCGGTGGGCTTCTCCGACCAAAGCCATTTCAGTCGCAGCTTTTCCCGCCTCAGCGGCATGACGCCCAGCGCCTACCGCCGTGCCCAGCGCTAGCTGCCCCACCCGAAGTCCAGAAAATAGCAGACCCATACAAAGCCCGGCACATTCATTCAATCCCATGCCGGGGGTAAACGCCGAAGATTGGGGTCACCGACTTCCCAGGCGGCACCGGGCGCCGTAGTCACAACGCGCAACGGGGTCGTCAATCGCAGCCTCATCAGCCGTCAAGGAGACAAGCTCATGCCGCAGAAAACCAGCCTGGCCAAGCGCAGCGAAAAAGGCCTGCTCACCCCGGACAATTGCGTGGTCGCGCTCATCGACCTGCAGCCGCAGATGCTGTTCGGCGTCGCCAGCCACGATCGCCAGGGTATTATCAACAACAACCTGGTGCTGGCCAAGGCGGCCAGGGTATTCGGGGTTCCGGCGGTACTGTCCACGGTCGAGACCAAGGCCTTCAGCGGCAACAAATGGCCGCAGATCCGCGCCGTGTTTCCGCACGAGCCGCTGATCGAGCGCTCCAGCATGAACTCCTGGGACGACAAGAACTTCGTCGCCGCCATCGAAAAGAGCGGGCGCAAGAAGATCGTGCTGTCCGGCCTGTGGACCGAAACCTGCGTGGCGCTGCCGACGGCGCAGGCGATCCACGACGGCTACGAGGTCTACGTGGTCGAGGACTGCTGCGGCGACGTCAGCCTGCTGGCGCACGACAACGCCATGAAGCGGGTGATCCAGGCCGGCGCCAAGCCGGTCACCGCGCTGTCGGTGATGCTCGAATGGCAGCGCGACTGGGCGCAGCGCGAGACATACGATGCGGTGATGGACATCGTGAAGAACCATTGCGGCGCCTACGGCGTCGGCGTCGAGTACGCTTACACCATGGTTCACGGCGCGCCCGCGACCCAGTTTCCCGAATACCAGATGCCGGCCGCGGCCCCTCACGCCTGAACATCAAGGAACAGCGCCATGCCGACCATCACCACGACTGACGGAACCTCCATCTACTACAAGGACTGGGGCAGCGGACAGCCCATCGTCTTCAGCCACGGCTGGCCGCTGAGCGCCGACGCCTGGGAAGACCAGATGGTGTTCCTCGCCTCGCGCGGCTACCGCTGCATCGCCCACGACCGCCGCGGCCACGGGCGCTCCAGCCAGCCCTGGAACGGCAACGAGATGGACACTTACTCCGACGATCTGGCGGCGCTGGTGACGGCGCTGGAC
>FTAG01000381.1_pt1 | contig 15718 bp, 16 predicted proteins | sample 1638911 | NCBI WGS metagenome assembly FTAG01 (sample SAMEA3914813, study PRJEB12502) | metagenome | biome: forest; material: soil | place: Canada | collected 2011-07-07 | depth 0.3 m
GGCTGGGCCTGGACCTGTTCTGGCGCTCGGCGGCCAACACCGACATGACCTACTGGCAGATCTGCGTGCCGCTGTTCTTCATGGGTGTCGGCATGCCGATGTTCTACGTGCCGCTCACCGGCGTGGCGATGGCCTCGGTCAACGAGGAAGAGACGGCGGCCGCCTCCGGCCTGATGAACTTCGTGCGGACCATCTCCGGGGCGATCGCTACCTCGCTGGTCAACACCGTGTGGGAGGACAAGTCCAAGCACTTCCACGCCGAGCTGGCGAACGTGTTCGACCCGGCCCGCGACCTGGCGCACGGCATCTCGGCCCTGGGCCGGTACGGCGAGACGGCGCGCGCCATGGCCAACACGCTCGTCGACGGCCAGAGCCTGATGCTCGCCACCAACAGCCTGATGACGGCGATCGGCGTGGTCTTCGTCGGTGCCTCGTTCCTGATCGCGCTGGCGCCCAAGCCGACGCGCACGGTGGACGCCACTGCGGTGGGCCACTGAGGCCCGCCGTTTTTTCTTCCTGAATCCGCTGGTGCAAGACATGCCCTTGTTCTAGTCAATCCCCGCAGGCCTGTTGATGTCGGCAACACGGCGTTCGCGCCGCTGCTCGGCTGGGTGATCGGCTATGAGCGCTATTCCAGCGGCCGCGGTGTTGGGAAGAGCCGTTATTTCTCCACCGCGTGGCCGGCATCGCGCCAGGCACGCATGCCGCCGTCGAGGGCGGTCACCCGGCCGAAGCCCAGTTCCCGCAGCGTGGCCGCCGCCAGGATCGAGATCTTGCCAAGCTCGCAGTAGGTCACGATCCGCATGGTCGGGTCGGCCAGCTCCGCATTGATCCGCAGCTCCAGCTGTCCGCGCGGCAGGTGTTTGGCGCCGGGCACGTGCCCGGCCTGGTAAGCGTCCTTCTCGCGCAGGTCGAGGATCACCAGATCGGGGTTATGTCCGCCGATCCGCTCGTTCAACTCCTCCAGCGACATGAAGGGGACCTTGGCGGCGGCTTCGGCCAGCAGCTGCGCCACCGACTTGCCGCCACTCATGTTGGTGCGCAGCGCTTCGGTCAGGTGGGTGGGCGCCGCCAGGTTCAGGTGGCCCATCAACTCGACGAAGGCGGACCGGTCGGTCTGCTGCAGGCGCGGATTGCCGGCGCGCTCGGCGCCGATGGTGGTGTGGGACCGGCCCTTGTAGTCGTGCGCGGGGTAGACCAGGGTCTCGGCCGGCAGCTTCAGGAGCTTCTGGAACAGGCTGTCGTACAGCGCCTCGGCGTCGCCGGTCGGCAGATCGGTGCGCCCGGTCGCGCCGATCAGCAGCGTGTCGCCGGTGAAGACACGGTCGTCGACCGTGAGGCACATGGAGTCGCGGGTGTGGCCGGGCGTGTGCATGGCCCGCAGGCGCAGCTTGCCCACCAGCAGCATGTCGCCCTCGTCGAGCCGCAGCTCGGCGAACGGCGCCGGGCTCAGCCGGTGCATGACCACCGGCGCCGCCAGCACCTTGCCGAGCTCGCGGCTGGCGGAGAAGTGGTCGGCGTGCGTGTGGGTGTCCACCACGTAGCAGATGCGCAGGCCCTGCTGGTTGGCGAAGCCGCGGTAGTGGTCGACCAGGGAGATTTCCGGGTCGATGAGCACCGCGGCGCGGGTGGTCTGGCATGCCGCGACGTAGGACTTGCAGCCGCCGGCAAGGAATGATTCGAAAATCATGGTGCGGTCCTCCGACTGTCGTGCCGGGCCTGGCACAGCGGGTAGGCCGAAATTATAGGCCGTGGTCGATGGCAACACGGAATCGCCGGGGGCTCTCCGCCTCTCAGGCGGCGCGCCGCTCCGGCAGCCGCTGCGGCGGCCGTGGCAGATTGCCCACCGCCCAGGGCTCGGGGCGGTGCAGGTGGAAGCCCTGCACCAGATCCACGCCCAGCTCGCGCAGGCGCAGCAGCGTCTCCTCGTTCTCGACGCACTCGGCCACGGTGCGGCAACCCTTGATGCGCGCCAGCTTGCTGACCGACTCGACGGTGGCGCTGTCGAAGGGATTGGTCAGCAGCTCGCGGATGAACTGGCCGTCGATCTTGAGGTAGTCGATGTCCAGGCTGCGCAGGTAGGCGAAGGAGGACATGCCGGTGCCGAAGTCGTCGAGGGCGACGCCGCAGCCGAGGTTGCGCATGTCGGTGACGAACTCGGCGGCGATGTCGAGGTTGCGGATCGCCGCGGTCTCGGTGATCTCGAAGCAGAGCATGCCGGGCATCACGCCGTATTGCAGGATCTTGTCGTAGATGAACGAGGCCAGGCTGTGCTGGCCCAGGCTGAGGCCGGAGATGTTGATCGACAGCGATTCCGGCAGCTCCGAGCCCAGCTCGCGGGCGCGGGCCAGCTCGGACAGGGCCATGTCGATGACGTAGCGGTCGACCATCGGCATCATGCGCAGGCGCTCGGCCGCGGCGATCAGCATGCCGGGCGGCATCACGCCGCCGTTCTGGTCGAGCACACGCAGCAGCACCTCGTAGCGCCGGCCCAGATCCGGAGTGGCGACGGGCGCGATGCGCTGCAGGTACAGGATCAGGCGGTTCTGGGTGATGGAGTCGGCGATGCGCGTGCCCCAGGCCACCTCGTCGCGGTGCCGGCGCACGCTCTGGTCGTCGGGGCGGAAGATCTCGACGTGGCCGCGGCCCTTGTCGCTGCCCATGTGGCAGGCCATGGCGGCGCCGCCGACCAGGTCGCCCACCGTGGCGGCGCTGCCATGGGCACGGTGCATCAGGCCGGCATTGACCTGCAGCGGGCCGGGATGGCCGCCGAAGTCGAAGCGGTAGGCCTCGGCGTCGCGCATCAGGCGCAGGGCGAACTGCTCGGCCATCCCGGCGTTGATGTCGCACAGCAGGATGGCGAACTCGGTGGTGCCGATGCGGGCGATCAGGCCGAGGTTGCGGGTCTTCTGCTGCAGCAGCTCGGCGGTCTCGCGCAGCAGCTGGTCGCCGACGGCGCTGCCGTAGCTGTCGTTGATCAGCTTGAACTGGTCGAGTTCGAGGTGCAGCAGGGCGAAGCCGCGGTGGCCGCCGTTGGCCTCGGCCAGGCGCTCGGTGGCGAGGCGCTCGAACTCGCTGCGGTTGAGCAGGCCGGTGACGCGGTCGTGGCTGGCGCGGTAGCTCAGCTCGCTGAGCAGGCGGCGGGTGCGGCTGCGGTCGTGGTAGCTGGCGTAGGCGCCGACGATCTGGCCGTTGAGCAGCACCGGGTAGCTGAAGGCGGAGACGTGGACCTCGGCGCCGTCCTTGCGGCGGCGCACGGTGTCGAGGCGCTCGGTGCCGCCGGCGAAGGTCATGGCCGACAGCGCGGCGCCCTCGGCCTCGCGCTCGGCCGGCACCACCAGCTCGTTGATCGGGCGGCGCAGTGCCTCCTCGCGGCTGAACTGGAACAGGCGCTCGAACGCCGGGTTGACGTCCACCACCGCGTCGTGGCGGTCGAGCACGGCGATGGCGTCGGGTGAGCCCAGGAACAGCTGGCGGAAATAGGCGCTCTGCTCGTCGGCCTTGTCCACCAGCTCGTGCAGGGTACTGATGTCGTAGGCCATCACCAGTGACAGCTGGCGGCCCTGATGCTCGAACTCCTGGGTGTGCAGGTCGACGCGCAGCAGGCTGCCGTCGCGGCGCAGATGGCGCCAGCCGCTGGACTTGCGCGGGCCGGCGAGCAGCGCCGGCTGTTCCGCCGCGAGGCGCCCGGCATCGTCCGGGTGCACCAGGGCCGACGGCGTCTTGCCGAGGAATTCGCCGCGACTGTAGCCGTAGGCGAGCAAGGCCGCGTGGTTGACGTCGAGGATCAGGCCACTGGCGGCTTCGTGCAGCCACATCGGCATCGGGTGCTGCTGGAACAGCAAAGGCAGCGCGCCGTCCGGCAACAGCGAGGACGTGCCGGCAACCGGCTGATGGCGCGCCGTTCCGGTTTCGCCGGCGCGAGGAGGCTGCGGCTCATACATGAGTCAGGAATCCGCGATCTGTCTGGTGAGTACCCCTGGCCGATCCCCCGGAGTTGCGCTTGCTTGGGCGCCAATCCCCGGTTCCCCCGACCTGGAGCGAATCTGCATCAAGCATGGCAGATTCGGTTTGACAGAAGGCGCCATTGAGTAGGATTTGCCACAGGCTTCAGGTTGTGCGGACGCGGTCCGGTGAAAACTCCTGTTTCCTGGCCTCATTCCCTGACCGGCAGGCGCAGCCCCCTCGGCGTGAGCAGGCGCTCGACGCCATCGAACAGGGCCAGCACCAGCAAGGCCAGGGCGGCGGCGGGGATGGCGCCTTCGAGGATGGTCGGCACGCTGCCGAGACGGATGCCGGTGAGGATGGGCTCGCCGTAGCCGCCGGCGCCGATCAGGGCGCCGAGGGTGGCGGTGCCGACATTGATGACGGCGGCGGTCCCCACCCCGCCGACGATGCTGCGCACCGCCAGCGGCAGCTCGATGCGCAGCAGGCGCACACGGTACGGCAGGCCCAGCGCGGCGGCGGCTTCCAGCAGCGGCGCCGGGATCGAGGCCAGGCCGCTCAAGGTGTTGCGCACGATCGGCAGCAGGCTGTACAGGAACAGGGCGGCGATGGCCGGCCGCGCGCCAATGCCCAGCAGCGGGATCAGGAACACGAACATGGCCAGCGAAGGGATGGTTTGCAGCACCGCCGTTGCGCCGAGGATGAGCTGCCCTGCCCTGCGCGCGCGGGCCGCGAGAATGCCGATCGGCAGACCCAGCAGCAGGGCGGCGCCGAGGGAAATGCCGACCAGGCGCAGGTGTTCCAGGCTGTGGCGCCACAGGCGCATCCAGATGCCGTCCTGCTGCTGCGGCGTAGCGGACACTCCCAGAAAGTTGGCGGCGACCTCGGTCTCGGCGCGCCGGTCGAGCAACACGGCGGCGTTCATGTCGCGCATCGCCTGGAGCGGGACCTTGCCGGCCATGTCGCGCAGGCTGGCGGCGAACTGCGGATCGCGCTGTGCCGTATCGAGCCGGTAGAGCCAGACCGCCTGGTAGGCCGGAAAGTAGTGGTGGTCGTCGTCCAGCACGGTGATGCGGTAGCCGCGGATTTCGGCGTCGGTGGTGTAGAGGTCGATGACGTCGACCGCGCCGCTGGCCAGGGCACGGTAGGCCAGGACATGGTCCATGGCCCTGATCGAAGCCGGCGCGTAACCGTAGGCCCGGGCCAGGCCGGGCCAGCCGTCGCCACGATTCATGAATTCGTTGGACGGGCCGTAACGCAGTTGCGGCTGGGCCTGGAGATCGGACAGGGTGCGCAGCTTGAGACGGTCGGCGAGATCCTGCCGCACGCCCAACGCGTAGCTGTCGTCGAAGCCCAGCGGCGCGCTGATGCCGATGCCTAGTGCGCGCAGGGCCGCCGCCAGCGCGGCATCGTCGGCGCCTTCGGGCAGATCATGCAGCAGTTCGCGGCGCAGGGTGCCGGTGTATTCGGGATAGACGTCGATGCCGCCTTCGAGCAGGGCCTGCCACAGGATGGCGCTGCCGCCCATGGCGCGCTGGTGTTCGAGCCGCAGACCATGAGACTCCGCGTCGAGCCGCAGGATTTCGGCCAGGACGATGGACTCGGTGAAGTTCTTGGAGCCGATGCGCAACGCGCCCTCGCCGCTCGCGGTTGCCGTACAGGCCAGCAGCGCGCAGCCGATCAGCCAGGCTTTCATGGACGCGGCAGCTCGCGGTGGGCGCCGATGAAACGGCGCACGAAGGCGTCCGCCGGGTGCGCCAGAAAATCCCCCGGTGTGCCGTCCTGCACCACCCTGCCATCATGGATCAGCACCAGGCGCGAGGCCAGGAAGGCGGCTTCGGCGAGATCGTGCGTGACCAGGATGACGGTATTGGCATAGGCCGCGAAGACCTGGCGCAACTGCTCCTGCAGGTCGAAGCGCACCACCGGGTCGAGAGCGCCGAGCGGTTCGTCGAGCAGCAGGGCATCCGGGTTGGTCATCAGGGCGCGCATCACGGCGACGCGCTGGCGCTGTCCGCCGGACAACTCGGCCGGGTAACGCTTGAGCAGATCGGGCGGCAGCTGCATGCGGGCGGCGAGCTCTTGCGCCCGCGCATCGATGCGCTGCGGCGTCCAGCCCAGGTAGCGCGGCAGCAGGGCAAGGTTGTCACGCGCCGTGAGGTGCGGAAACAGGCCGCCGTCCTGGGTGACGTAGCCGACGCGGCGCCGCAGCGCCGCATGCTCGTCGGGCAGCAGCGGCTCGCCGTCGACCAGGACCCTGCCGCTGTCGGGCCGGTCCAGGCCGATCAGCAGACGCAGCAGGGTGGATTTGCCGGAGCCGCTGGTGCCGATCAGGGCGGTGACGCTGCCCGGCTCGAAGCGCAGATTGATGTCGTTCAGCGCAATGCTTTCGGCGTAGCGCCTGGTGACGTTCTCTACGCTGAACAAGGCCGTTCCCCGCGCACGCCAGTCCGGCGTCCCGGCCATTCCACTAGACGGGCCGCGGATTGTCCAGCGGGCTCAGGCCTTGATGGTGATGCTGTCGACCCGGTCCGGATAGAACGCGAGGTGATCCTTGATCTGCGCCACTGCCTCGTAGGGCAATTCGTAAGTCCATACGGCATTGGCCGCACGCTCGCCGCCGGCGGGAATGCTGTAGTAGGCGCAGTCGCCCTTGTAGGGACAATAGGTGGCGTGGCCGGTGCGCTGCAGCAGGGACATATCCACGTCCTGGCGCGGGATGTAGTGCACTGCCGGGTAGTTCGCCTCCTTCAAGGTCAGGGAGGCGCGCGTGTCGGCGACGATGCGGCCGGCGACGCTGACGACGATATGCTCGGTGCTCGGCGTGATGCTGATCGGGTGATCGGGGCCGGGCTGCCTGACGGGTTTGCTGCTCATTCGAATCTCCGGTTGGGAACGGCCTTGAGTCCGAACACGGCGAAGCGCCGCTCGGGGTCGGTCCAGGTCTGGTGCACGCGCCAGCCGGCGCGTTGTGCGGCGGCACCGAAGCCGGCGGGGTCGTACTTGCGCGAGCTTTCGGTGTGGATGGTTTCGCCGGGCGCGAAATGGAAGGCCTGGCCGTCCACGTTCGCGGTTTGCGCGCGCCGGCTGACCAGGTGCATCTCGACCGCCGATTCGTCCTCGTTCCAGCGTGCCTCGTGGCGGAACTGTGCCGGCGCGAAGTCGGCGTCCAGCTCGCGGTTGATGCGATGCAGGAGGTTGAGGTTGAACTCGGCGGTGACGCCTTCGCGGTCGTCGTAGGCGGGCAGCAGGATGTCGAGCTCCTTGCGCAGGTCGACGCCGATGATGGCGGCGCCCTGCCCGCCGGCATGGCGCCGCATCTGCCGCAGGAAGGCCGCGGTCTCGGCGGCGTCGAGATTGCCGATGGTGGAGCCGGGGAAGAAGCCGACGCGGCCGGACCTGGGCAGCTCGTCCGGCAGATCGAAGTCGGTGGTGAAGTCGGCAACGATGGGCTGCACCTCCAGACGCGGGAAACGCCGGCGGATGCGCGCCGCGGTCAGGTCGAGGAAGTCGCCGGCGATGTCGACCGGCAGGTACAGGTGCGGCGCGTGCAGCGCGCCGAGCAGGATCTCGGTCTTGATGCCGGCGCCGGCGCCGTATTCGAGCAGGCTGGCGCCGGGCCCGCAGAGCTGCGCCAGCTCCGCGGCGTGCCGGCGCAGGATCGCCGTCTCGGTGCGCGTGGGGTAGTACTCCTCCAGCGCGGTGATGCGCTCGAACAGCTCGGAGCCGCGGTCGTCGTAGAGCCAGCGGCTCGGCAGGGTCTTGCGCGTGGCCGAGAGGCCGGCGATGACGTCATCGCGGAACGCTTCGCGCTGGCAGGTTCCATAGTGGACTGTATCGAGCATTTCAAAGATCCTCCGCCAGGCGCAGTCCAGAGAACTGCCACCGGGCATCCGGGGGGAAGAAATTGCGGTAGCTGGCGCGCACGTGGCCGGCGGGCGTGACGCAGGAGCCGCCGCGCAGCACCAGCTGGCCGGACATGAACTTGCCGTTGTACTCGCCGACCGCGCCCGCGGCGGGACGGAAGCGCGGATAGGGCGAGAAGGCGCTGGCGGTCCACTGCCAGACGTCGCCGTACATCTGGCGCAAGCCCTCGCCCGCCGGCGCCGGACGCGGGCGCAGACGGCCGGAGTCGGCGAAGTTGCCGCTCAAGGGCAGGTCCTGCGCGGCGTGTTCCCACTCGAACTCGGTCGGCAGGCGGCGCCCGGCCCAGCGCGCATACGCGTCGGCTTCGTAGTAGCTGAGATGCGCCACCGGCGCGGCCGGATCCACCGCCTGCGGGCCGCGCAGGGTCATGCTGCGGTAGCCATCTTCCTGCTGTTCCCAGTACAAGGGCATGGTCCAGCCTTCGGCATTCACTTTCGCCCAGCCTTCGGACAGCCACAGCAACGGATTGCGGTAGCCACCGTCGGCGATGAACTCCAGCCACTCGCGGTTACTGACCAGGCGGTCGGCCAGGCGGAACGGCTCGAGTAGTACGCGGTGACGCGGGCCCTCGCTGTCGAAGGCGAAGCCGCGGCCCTCATGGCCGATCTCGACGATGCCGCCGGGGAACTCCAGATAGCTCACCGCGCCGGAGGTCTCCGGCTGCACCGGCAACGGCTCCGGCGCCTTGTAGGCGGGATGCAGCGGGTTCTGTGCGAACAGGTGCAGGATGTCGGTGAGCAGGAGCTCCTGGTGCTGCTGCTCGTGATGGCAGCCCAGTTCGATCAGGGCGGCGGCCTGCGCATCGACCCTGCCCTGCAGCAGCCGGTCCATCGCCGCGTCGACATGCTCGCGGTAAGCGTAGACCTCGTCCAGCGCCGGGCGCGTCAGCAGGCCGCGGCGCGGACGCGGATGGCGCGCGCCAATGGTCTCGTAGTAGGAATTGAACAGGTAGTTGTAGGCCGGGTCGAACACGCGGTAGCCCGGCAGCTGCGGCGCCAGCACCATGGTCTCGAAGAACCAGGTGGTATGGGCAAGATGCCACTTGGCCGGGCTCGCGTCCGGCATGGACTGCACGGTGGCATCGGCATCCGACAGCGGCGCACCGAGGCTGCGGCTGGTTCGCCGAACCCCTCGATACAGCACTGCGAGATCCCTGAGCTTGGCACTGGCTTGGATGATGGGCGTCGCGTCCATGGCTTACTCCCGTTCCAGTATCTGGGCGTTTTAAGGATATTCCAGAGCCAGTGACAACTCGGCATCGGCCGGCGTTCGCGAAACCGCCGGGGTAATCTTTCTTTCCAATGCCCGGCCCGGCTTGCGCAGGGTGGCGTGGGCGGTGGCGAGATGGAAGCGGAGTGACGGCAGCGAACCGATGAACGCGGGCGCTCAATGCGTTTGCTGGCAGTTGCTGATGATGCGCTTGGTCGCGGTGGAGCACTCGGGGCCCTGCTCTCCCGCGTGCAGCAGGTTGGCGCTGCAGGAGCCCTGCTTCTCCTTCACGGCACCGGCGCAGGCCAACTTGGCCGGCGTCGGCGTCACGGCGGTATCGGAGGACTCATCCGGCTGCAGGGAGGCGCAGCCGGCCATCAGGCACAGCAAGGCCGCGGCTGCTCCGTTCCGGATGCAGAGTTGGCTCGCATCGCGCATGGTCCACTGACCTTCCTGGTGATGGCCATGCTTTGATAGGCGGCAGCGGCCGCGAGTTCCGGGCCAGGGAACGGCCCTGCGGAGCCTGTGGCTGCGCAGGGCCGTGGACTCAGCCCTTGATGAAGGCCAGCAGGTCCTGGTTGAGCTGGTCCTGGTGGGTGGTGGCCAAGCCGTGCGGCGCGCCCTTGTAGACCTTGAGCGTGGCGTTCTTGACGATCCTGGCGGAGAGCAGGCCGGCGGCGGCGATCGGCACGATCTGGTCGTCGTCGCCGTGGATCACCAGGGTCGGCACGTCGATCTTCTTCAGGTCCGCGGTGTAGTCCACTTCGGAGAACTGCTTGATGCAGTCGTACTGGCCCTTGATGCCGCCCATCATGCCCTGCAGCCAGAATGAATCGCGCGCGCCCTGCGAGACCTTGGCGCCGGGGCGGTTGTAGCCGTAGAACGGCAGGGTCAGGTCCTTGTAGAACTGCGAGCGGTCGTCGAACACGCCCTTGCGGATGCCGTCGAACACCTCGCGTGGCAGGCCACCGGGGTTGGCCTCGGTCTTGAGCATCAGCGGCGGCACGGCGCCGATCAGTACCGCCTTGGCCACGCGCTTTGTGCCATGCCGGCCGAGATAATGGGCCCCCTCGCCACCGCCGGTGGAGTGGCCGATCATGACCGTATTCTTCAGGTCGAGATGATCCATCAGGGCGGCGAGATCGTCGGCATAGGTATCCATGTCGTTGCCGTCCCAGGTCTGGTCGGAGCGGCCGTGACTGCGGCGGTCATGAGCGATGACGCGATAGCCGTGCGTGCCGAGGAACTGCATCTGCCCGTCCCAGGCGTCGCCGCACAGCGGCCAGCCATGGCTGAACAGCACCGGCTGTCCCTTGCCCCAGTCCTTGTAGAAGATGTGGGTTCCGTCCTTGGTCTTGATGGTGCTCATCCGCTGTTTCCTTTTCGATGGTGGGGATGGCTATCGCCGCGCCATTTCGCGCTGCGATGCCGGTCGGTACGACTACTGTGACCGCCGGCGCGCGCATTTGCACGCTTGCCTGCCGCGCGATCAGATCGCGTTCATCAGCGGCACGGTGTGAAGGCATTCATCGGTTTTCTCCCTTGTGTGAGCCGCTCACCAGGTGAACGTAGCCCAGGTGCCCAGGCGGCGTCCCGGATGTCCCCTCTGTAGACTCATGGCCCCTATGCACGACACCGTCCCGGAACACGGCTGGCGCGGCGCGCTCCGGCGGCTGGCGCCGACTCGCGCCAACTGGCTCCCGTGGACACTGACGGCGGCGGCCGCTGTCCTGCTGCCGTTGCATCCGCTGTCGCCGGCGGGTCTGCTTCGACTGGTCGACTGGGAAACCATCGGCGCGCTGGCGGGACTGCTGATTCTGACCAAGGGCATCGAAAACAGCGGCGCCCTGCAAGCCCTTGCCCGGCGCATCCTGGCGCGGGTCACCGACCTGCGCACGCTGGCCCTGCTGCTGGTGGCGCTGTCGGCCGCACTGGCCGCCATCGTCACCAACGACGTCTGCCTGTTTCTGCTGGTGCCGCTGACCCGGGTGCTGGCTACGCAGGCGCACCTGCCGCTGGCGCGGCTGGTGGCGCTGGAGGCGCTGGCGGTGAACGCCGGCTCGGCGCTGACGCCGATCGGCAATCCGCAGAATCTGTTCCTGTGGCAACGCTCGGGCCTGGACTTCGCGCGCTTCACAGTGATGATGGCGCCCGCGGTGGCGATCATGCTGGTTCTGCTGCTGGCGACGATATGGCTGCTGGTGCCGCGCGCCGCCGTCGCCCTCGGCAAAAACGGAGACGAGCGCGCGCCGGCGCTGCCGCTGCTGTGGACTTCCGCCGGTCTATTCGTGCCCTTCGTGCTGGCTCTGAACTTCCATCTGCTGATGCCGGCGCTCGTGGTGGTCGCGGCCGTGTTCCTGCTGCGCCATCGCAGCGTGCTGCGCCGGATGGACTGGACGCTGCTGCTGATCATCGCCCTGATGTTCGTCGACATGCGGCAACTCGCCGCGCTGCCAGCGGTGTCTTCCTGGCTGGACTGCCTGCCAATCGGCCAGGGCCTCAATGGCTATCTGGCGGCGGTGCTGACCTCGCAGATGGTCAGCAATGTCCCGGCCTCGATCCTGCTGTCGTCGTATGTGCACGACCTGCCGGCACTGGCGGCGGGCGTCAGCGTCGGCGGCTTCGGCCTGTTCATCGGTTCGCTCGCCAACCTGATCGCCTTGCGCCTGTCGGGCGCACGCGGCGGCCTGGGGGCGCTGCACCGCATCTCCATCCCGTTCCTGCTGGTCTGCGGCGGGGCGGTGGCGCTGCTGCACTTGTACTGAGTTGCGCCCCGAGGGCTGGCCGGGAATACCACTAAAATAGCGGCAATGCCGACACTCCCGTCCCTGGCAAGCCCGTCGCCCTGAAGCGTTCCACTTGAATTCACCAATTAATTCAAACCCCTGGCGCCTTTCCGTGGCGCCGATGATGGACTGGACCGACCGGCATTGCCGCTACTTCCTGCGCCTGTTGTCGTGCCACACACGCCTGTATACGGAGATGGTCAATACCGGGGCGATCCTGCGCGGCGATGCGCAACGGCACCTGCGCTTCGATGCGGCAGAGCATCCGCTGGCCCTGCAGCTCGGCGGCAGCGAGCCGGAAGCGCTGGGCCGTTCGGCGGCGATCGGCGCGGAGTACGGCTACGACGAGATCAACCTCAACTGCGGCTGCCCTTCCGACCGGGTGCAGGAAGGCCGCTTCGGGGCCTGCCTGATGGCGGAGCCGCGGCGGGTGGCGGAGGCGGTGGCGGCGATGCGCGCGGCCAGCGCCGTGCAGGCGACGGTGAAGTGCCGCATCGGCATCGACGACAGCGAGGACTACGTGTTCCTGCGCCAGTTCGTCGAGACGGTGGCGGCGGCGGGGTGCGGGGTGTTCGTGGTGCACGCGCGCAAGGCCTGGCTGTCCGGCCTCTCGCCCAAGGAGAACCGCGAGATCCCGCCGCTGCGCTATGAGCAGGTGTACCGGCTCAAGCAAGAGCTGCCGCAGCTGATGATCGTCATCAACGGCGGCATCCGCACGCTGGAGGATTGCGAGACGCACCTGCGCCATGTCGACGGCGTGATGCTCGGCCGCGAGGCCTACGAGAATCCCTATCTGCTGGCGCAAGTGGACGAGCGCCTGTTCGGCGATACGCGGCCGGCACCGACGCGCGCCGAGATCCTGTTGCGCCTGCGTCCTTATGTGGAGCAGGAGCTAACCGCCGGCACCTCGCTGGGTCAGATCACGCGCCATATCCTCGGCCTGTTCCGCAACCAGGCCGGCGGCCGCGCCTACCGGCGCCACCTGTCCGAGCATGCCCACCGCCGCGGCGCGGGTTGGGCCGTGATCGAGGACGCGCTGGCCCTGACCCAGCGCGCCGATGCCACTCCCGAAACCCTGACCGCCTGAGCCCGACCATGTTCCTCCTCAAGCGATTCGCCCTGCTGTGCCTGTGCCTGAGTGCCGCCGGCTGCGCCACGCTGGCGCCGGAGAATCCGCATCCGCGCGTGCTGCTGCAGACCTCGCAGGGCGACATCACGCTGGAGCTGGACCGCGAACATGCGCCGCTCAGCGTCAAGAACTTCCTGGTCTACGTGAAGGAAGGGCGCTACGAGAACACGGTATTCCACCGCGTGGTGCCCGGCTTCGTCATCCAGGGCGGCGGCTACGACGTCGACCTCAAGGACAAACCGCGCCATGCGCAGATCAAGCTGGAATCGCACAACGGCCTGTCCAACCTGCGCGGCACCCTGGCGATGGCGCGCGATGCGGCGCCGGATACGGCGGACGCCGAGTTCTACATCAACCTGGTCGACAACCTCAAGCTCAACCCGCACCCGGAGATCCCCGGACGCGAGCTGGGCTACGCCGTGTTCGGACGCGTGGTCGAGGGCATGGAGGTAGTCGACCGCATCGCCGCCCTGCCTACGCACCCGGTGAGCGAGGATTTCGTCAACGTGCCGGTACCGCCGGTGCTGATCCGCAAGGCACTCCTGCTGCCGGCCGACTGATGACCACCCTCCTGCTCTCCGATCTGCACCTGCCGCTGCAAGCCTCGCCGCTGCGCGAAGCCTTTGCGCGCTTCCTGGCGGGGCCGGCGCGGCAGGCGCAGGCGGTGTACATCCTCGGCGACCTGTTCGAACACTGGATCGGCGACGACGCCGGCTTGCGCGACTACGCGGCGGAGGCGCTGGAGCTGCGGGCCCTGGCCGACCTCGGCGTGCGCGTGCGCTTCATGCACGGCAACCGCGACTTCCTGGTCGGCCGGCGCTTCGCCCAGGCCGCCGGCCTGGAGCTGCTGCGCGACCCGCTGCGCATCGAGCTGTGCGGGGTCTCGACCCTGCTCTCGCATGGCGACCTCTGGTGCACCGACGACCATGCCTACCAGCGCTGGCGCCGCTTCTCGCGCAACCCGCTGGCGCAGCGCGTCTTCGGCCTGCTGCCGGAAGCGCGGCGCCACCGCATCGCCGGCGCGGCGCGCCAGCAGAGCGAGGTGGACAAGAGCCACAAACCGGAAGCGATCATGGACGTCAACGAGGCAGCGGTGCGCGCGGCGTTCCGCAAGTACGGCGCGCAGCGCATCATCCACGGCCACACCCACCGCCCGGCCGAGCATCACTACGACATCGACGGCAGCACCCGCGAGCGCATCGTGCTGGCGGACTGGCGGCCGGAACACATGGAATACCTGGTCAGCGACAGCGGCGGACTGCGCCGGCAAACCCTCTAGAATCGAGCCGTGTCCACCGAACATTTCTATAACGCCCTGCGCCGCGGCTTCGCCACCTCGGTGCCGCATGTGAACGAGGTGGGCGTCGTCCTGAGCCATGCCGATGCGCAGTCCGCCGAAGGCCGCCTGCCCTACCGGCCGGAGTTCCTCGGCGATGCCGAGCACCAGCTGATCCACACCGGCGTGGTCACCACCCTGATCGACTCGGTCTGCGGCGTCGCCCTCATCGCCCACATCGGCCTGCCGACGCGCATCGCCACCCTGGACCTGCGCGTCGACTACCTGCGGCCCTCGCGCCCGGGCAAGGATCTGGTGTGCCGTGCCGAGTGCTACCGCCTGACCGGGCAGATCGCCTTTCTGCGCGCCACGGTCTGGCAGGACGATCCGGCGCAGCCGGTGGCATCCAGCCTCGGCGCCTTCATGCGCACCGGCAAGCCGGGCGATCCGGTGCAGAGGAGCGGCCTGCGATGAGCGCGACCAAAATGGAAGCGGCGCGCCGCCTGGCACGCGAGCGCAAGGACTGCAGCGCCCTGCTCGGCCTGGTGCCCTACGCCGCCTATATCGGCCTGCGTATCGACCTCGCCGACGCCGCAGCGCCGGTGCTGTGCCTGCCCTACAAGCCCTCGCTGATCGGCAACACCGCCCTGCCGGCGCTGCACGGCGGCGTGGTGGCGAGCTTCATGGAGAGCGCGGCGCTGATGCACCTGCTGCTGATGCTGGACGAACAGCGCGTGCCCAAGAGCATCGATTTCTCCATCGACTACCTGCGCTCGGCCCATGCCGAGGACTCCTGGGCCGCCTGCGCCGTGGAGCGCCTGGGCCGGCGCGTGGCGCAGGTGCAAATCCGCTGCTGGCAGGCCGACCCGGCCAGGCCGGTGGCGCTGGCCCGCGCCCACTTCCTGCTGGCGGGCGATGAGCAGCGTTAGCAGCGGCGGTATGGATGCTTACCGCGACTGGCTCAGCCTGCGCGAGCTGGACACGGAACTGGGCCTGGACAAAGGCGCCTCATTCCGCGCCTTCAAGCGACTGCTGCCGCAGCTCGTGGAGGAGCGGGACTTCGTGGTGCTCGACCACCGGCGACACAGCGCCGCCGCCGCGGCATTGCATGCGGCGGGCCGCCTCTACCGCAGCTCGGTAAACCCGGTGCTGCTCGCGCCGCAGGCCGCGGAACAGCTGCGCAAGGCGCTGCGCAGCGGCCCGCCGCAAGGGATGTAAGCGCCATTACCTGATGGCTCTGGAATCATTGCCTCCCCTGGAAACGGGGGGTAGGATGCAAATCCCTTTTTGGAGAATAACGATGAGCGTAGCCGACCTGCTGAACAAGTTGCCCGCCGCCCTCAACGCCGATGCCGCCGCCGGCACCGACGCGACCATCCAGTTCAACACTTCCAAGCCGCACTACGTCACCATCAAGGGCGGCGCCGCCACCGTCTCCGAAGGCAC
>FTAG01001359.1_pt1 | contig 15695 bp, 15 predicted proteins | sample 1638911 | NCBI WGS metagenome assembly FTAG01 (sample SAMEA3914813, study PRJEB12502) | metagenome | biome: forest; material: soil | place: Canada | collected 2011-07-07 | depth 0.3 m
CTATTGGATCGACCGGCCCAACGTGCGCCGGCACCTGTCGTTCGGCTTCGGCATCCACCGCTGCGTGGGCAACCGGCTGGCCGAACTGCAGCTGAAGATCATCTGGGAGGAGATCCTCAAGCGCTTCCCGACCATCGAAGTGGTCGGCGAGCCGCGCCGGGTGCTGTCCTCGTTCGTCAAGGGCTATGAGACCCTGCCGGTGATCATCCCGGCTTAGTTGCTCATTCGGCCGCCCTGCTCGCGCGCCGGGCATCCGCCTGGTCTCGCATCCGCGCCTCCCAGCGCCGCCGCAGGGTGGCGACCGGGAGGGCGAACCGGTCGTCGTGCACGGTCAGCGACCCGATCCGGTCGGTGCGGAAGTGGCGGAAGTCGTCCCGGAGTTCACACCAGGCGGCGATCATGCGGGTCTCGTCGGTGTAGCCGATCATGATCGGCCAGATGGTCCGCTCGCTGGCCCGGCCTTCCATGTCGGTATAGGCGATGCGCAGCTTGCTCCGGTCGCGGATGGCGGCCCGGATCTGAGCCCCGTCGAGCGCGTCGGGCGGCGGGCGGCGGAACGACATCGGCCGCAGCGATGCGTCGAGCAGCACGGGCCTGAGGTGGTCGGGGACCACCTCGGTGAGCTTGGCGATCAGGTCCTGCGCGCCCCGGGCGAGCGCGGCGTCGCCGCGTTGGGCCACCCAGGCCGCGCCCAGCACCGCCGCCTCCAGCTCGTCGGCCGTCAGCATCAGGGGCGGCATGTCGAAGTCGCTGCCGAGCAGATAGCCGGCCCCCGCTTCGCCGCGGATCGGCACCCGCTGGGCCACCAGTTCGGCCATGTCGCGATAGAGGGTGCGCAGCGACACCTCCAGCTCCTCCGCGAGCTCGGCGCCGGTCACCATCCGCCGCTTGCGGCGCAGGATCTGGATGATCTGGAACAGCCGCTCCGTCCGCCGCATCGTCTATCCCGCCATATCGGCCTGCTGCCAGCCTGCTGACATAGTGCTGTCAGCAGGGCCAGTCTAGCGTCAAGACCTCACGGAGAGGAGAGATCGCGATGACCACGCTCTATGGATGGGGACCCATGTTCGGCCTGCGCGGCCCGAGTCCCTTCGTGCTCAAGACCGACATCCAGCTGCAGATGCTGGGGGTCGCCTTCGATCGCCGGACCGCCGACCTGGAGGCGGTGAAGAAGCACAAGGCGCCGTACGTGCAGGACGGGGCCGAGATCATCGAGGACTCCAGCTTCATCCGCTGGCATTTCGAGCAGAAGCTCGGCCGGAGCCTGGATACCGGTTTGACGCCGGAGCAGCGCAGCCACGGCTGGGCGCTGGAGCGCATGCTGGAGGACCGGCTGTACCTGATCATGGTGCATGAACGCTGGCTCGAAGACGCCAACTTCTTCAAGGGGCCGGCCCAGTTCTTCGCCGGCGTGCCCGAGGCCGCACGACCGCAGGTCATGGCCGACCGGCGCGCCGATCTGCGCACCGTGATGCAGGGGCAGGGGATCGGCCGGCATTCGCGCGGTGAACGGCTGGAGCTCGCCGCCCATGATATCGCCGCGGTTTCGGAGGCGCTGGGCGACAAGCCCTTCCTGTTCGGCGACCAGCCTTCGGCCCCCGATGCTGCCGCCTATGGCGTGATCAGCTGTTGCGGGGCCCGGTTCTTCGATACGCCGCTGACGGCCTTCGTCGATCGCCACGCCAACCTGCGGCCCTACCTGACGCGGATGGAGGAGCGCTTCTTCGACGACACGCAGTGGCGGGCGGCGGCGTAAGACTTCGCCCGGCAGGTCTTCGTCATGTCCACCCATGCCGGGGGAGGTGGCCCGGTTCGGCGCCGGGGTCAGGCCGGCGTCTTGGCCCGGCTGGCGGCGGCGTGACGGGTATCGCCGGCGGCGCCGAGCGGGCGGCTGAGGGCCGCAAACTCCAGCATCACCCCGTTCGGGTCGGTGAAATAGACCGACCGCACAAAGACGCCGGCATGCCGTTCGGCCGCTACGCCGAGCTCGGAATCGTCATGGTTGAGCACCGTCGGCAGCACCGGCACACCCGCCGCCTCCAGCCGGGCGCAATAGTCCTCGAGCTGGGCGTCATCGACCGTGAAGGCCACATGGTTCATCGAGCCGACCACGGTCTTGGGCTTGGACGGGAAGCGTTCGACCGAGGCGATCCCCGGCGCCCCCTCGGTGACGTCGGGCCACCAGAAGAAGGCGAGCAGCGCGCCGCCGCCGCAGTCGAAGAAGAAGTGCTGGCCGCCGTCGGGCAGGGCCACTGTCTTGACCAGCGGCATGCCGAGGATCTCGGTATAGAAGCGCTGCGTCTCGGCCATGTCGCGGCAGACCAGCGCCAGGTGATTGATGCCTTGGGTGCGCATGCGAGCCTCCTGAGGCCGATACGGTTCCACCAAGCAGTGGAAGCGTCAACGGCGCCCCCACGGAAGGGGGTCAGATGGACTGCGACCGGTAGTCGATCACCATATTGGTCACCTGCGGCGCCATGCCGTGGTGTTCGCCGCGCAGCAGGTCGGCTTCGGCCTCGATCCAGAAGCCCTCGGCCAGGGCCCTTGGATCGCGCGGCACCATCCGGCGCAGCTGCACCCGGTGACCCATGGCCGTCATGGCCATGCCGCCGCCCATGGGCACCGAGAAGATGGCGTCCTCGCCGAACACATGGCCGCCGTCGATCGAACGGCTCGACAGGCGCACCACATAGCCGTCCCCGCCCGCCACCTGCAGGAAGCCCTTGACGTCGAGCACCGGCCCGCGCGCGCCGGCGAGGTTCGACAGCAGCTGGGGCGGGACGAAGATGCGGACCGCGCCCGTCCCGGTCTGTCGCATCTGCAGAGTCTGTTGGACGACCGGCGGCGACACCGGATCGTGCTCGCCCGGCCACTGTTCGGGCTGCAGTACACGGCGGGCGATGGAAAGGTCGTCGAAGGTATAGCCCAAGCGGCGGGTGTCGATGCACTCGGCCGCCGACCGCGCGGGCGCCAGATAGCCGTCGGCGTCCACATAGCCGGTGCAGGGCTCGGCCCCGAAGGCGCGCGGATAGTTCCCGGCCCCGTGGATCTCGGTCCACAGCGCCCATTGCCGGTCGACGTTGGAATGATGCGCCCAGAACAGGGGATCGAGCGGGCTGATCAGGAGGTCGCGCATGCGGCCGCCGACGAACAGATGGACCAGGTTGTGGCCATACTGCTCAGCCGACCCGGCATAGCCCGAGCCCATCTCGCCGGTCGGGTTCTGGCTGCCGAAGAAGTCGCCGAAGTCGTTGTCGGTCCGGGCCCAGAAGTCGTCGCTTGCGCCCTCGCCCCATTCGAAGCCCAGGTAGCGCGACATCCGGCTGGCCGGCGTGATGGTGCGCGTCTCGTCATAGAGCGGGCTGCGGCGCTGGAAGTAGACGGCCGGCGCGTGGTCCGACGCCCAGTCCCAGTAGGGCATGGCGAAGTCGGGCTTCTCGGCGATCCTGGCGATGATCCGCTCGAGGTAATGGAGCTGGAACCGGTGCCAGGGCAGGAAGCGCCAGGAGTTGTGGTGGCCCCAGGGCGAGGCGTGCACGCGCCGCTGCACGTCCCATGACAAGGGTCCGTCGTCGGCCCGCATCACCCCGATCGCATAGCGCAGGGCCTCGAGGTCCGGATCGTCGTAAGCCATGCCGGTCAGGCTGCGGCGGATGCGAAGGCCCTGCGCCGGGGGCGGAGCGACAGGCTCCTGCGCATCGGCGGCGAAGGCGGCGAGCATGGGCGCCGCGAGGGCTCCCGCAGCCAGACTTCGACGCGTCAATGTCACTCGAGGACCCCCAGGCCGAGGACGAACGGGCGGCGATCGTCCGCCGTCCGAAACGTCCGTCCCCGTTGCGCCAGTATTCGCCCGCCCAGCCGCGTTTCGCCAGCCGGGACCCCGCGAAGGCGAATTCGGCTGCGCCTGGAGAGGTTTACCGCGACCGGCGCATCAGCCGATCAGGGCCGAAGACCGACCACCCGGCCGGGCATGCCGGCGGCGTCGAGGTAGACTTCCTCGCCCACCGTCTGGGTGTCGAGCACGGTCTCGAAACCGCCGGCCGCCTTGGGAGAACGGACGGTGGCGGCGCTGAACGCGGGCGTCGCGCCGCCCGGCAGGGCTTCGGCCATCACCCGGCCGGTGAGCTTGCCGTTCGCCGGCATCGGCACGCCCAGGATCCTGGCCAGGGTCGGCGCCCAGTCGGCATTGGACACCGGCGCCGGATCGACGAAGCCCGCTTTGAAGTCGGGACCGATGGCCGCCATGAAGTTGTGGGTGTTGGCCCGGCTGAACGAGCCGTGGATGCCCTGGCCTTCGGTGTAGGCGCTCTCGCTGACCTCCACGGCGCAGAGCTCGGGATCGGTGCGGGCGCAAGGGCTCATCACGAAGCTCTTGTAGGAGACGACGATCTGGGGCCTGGGCGTCACGGCCGAACCGATCAGGCCGACGGCGCTGGTCGGCAGGGTCCCGGGGATCGGGCCCAAGGCGTCGTCGACGAAGACGCCAGCCACATAGTCCTGCTTCAGCATGGCGGCGACGACCCGGGGCGCCAGGGCCTTGGCGCCGGGGCCCGGCAGGTAGAGCAGGCTCGAGCCGCCGTTGTCGGCGATCAGCACCGAGGGATGACCGGCCGATCCCAGCATCTCGGTCTCGCCGCGCGGGTGGAAGCCGCCCTTGAGATCGACCGGCAGCCCGACGCCGTCGCGAAGGGGCAGGTTGAGCGACGCGGCCAGGTCGATGGCCAGGAAGCCCGGCGGCAGCGAGCCCGGCTTCACGTCCGGGTACTTGCGCCGGTTGGATGTCGAGGTGTGGCTGGTGCGCGAGACGGTGGAGAATCCGTGGTCGGCGGTGACGACGATGTCGGTGGTCTGGTCCAGGCCAAGCCCCTTCAGGGCCTCGCGGATCCGGTGCAGGTCGTCGTCGGCGTTGCGGATCGCCGCCAGCGAGGTCGGCCCGTTGATGCCCGGGTTCAGCGTGTTCAGGCTGTCGCCGTTGCCGTGCTGGGTGCCGTCGGGATCGCGCGACCAGAACACCAGGATGAACGGCTTGCCCGACGCCTTCAGACCCGGCAGCACCACCTTGGTGGTGACGCCGACGAGCCAGTCCTGCTGCTGCACATTGGCGACGTGGACGCCGGACATGACGTAGTCGCCGGCCGAGCCGTTCAGGCCGCGATCTTCCGTGTGCGGATCAAAGCCAGCGGCGATCATCGCCGCCTTGACGTCCGCGGGCAGCGGCAGGCCGTCCGGAGAACCGGTGGAGTCGTCGATGATCAGGGTCTCACCGTTCCGCGCGGTGACGTCCTGCACGCCGACCGGGCCGGCCTTGCCGACCACCGCCGTGGCGAAGCCCTGGGCGCGGGCGGCGGCCAAGAGGCTGATCTCATGCAGATAGTTGCCGCCGAAGCGGGCGTTCATGCCTCCCAGGGTCGGATCGTCCTCGAGGCCGGCGAACCGCGAGGGGCTGGCCGGGGATACCGCCGCGCCGACCCACAGACTGTTGCCGAAATCGCCGGTGTCGCCGATCCTGTGGCCGGTGGCGATGGCCGAAGCGTTCACCGTGGTCACGGTGGGGTAGAGCGAGTGGCTGTTCCGGAAGTCCACCCCCTGGGCGCGGATCGCCGCCATCTCGGGCGCGGTCTCGGGAGTGACGATGCGCGAGCGCAGGCCGTCGGCGACGAAGATCACCACATTGTGCGGCGGCCCATTTTGCGGTGGGCCATTTTGCGGTGGCCCATTTTGCAGTGGATTGGCGGGCTCGGCGACGGCGTTCGCCGCAAGCAACAGGCCGGCGAAAAGGGCGCCGGCGGCGGCGAATCTCATGGCGTCTCCCGAGCGTTGCCAGAATCTGCAGCGTTGCCAGAATCGGCTTAGCCGGCTTCCATAACAGTTCTGCGATGGCGACGGCTCAGATCGTCGCCGCAAACCGGTCGTCCGCAAACTGCGGGAGGGTGGTTTTCAGAAGGATGCGGTGCGGCTTGGTGATGGCCCTGCCTGCAATCCGCTCCATGTGAGGGCTGGACCCGGCCAGGGAAGGCCCCCGGGCGTGGTCGTGACACGCGCGGCGGCCCGGTCCATATCCGGTCGTCGCCGCGAGCCGGCGGTGGGAGATCGAGCGATGGCGGTGGATGGCCGGGTGGTCTGCTTCGGCGAATTGATGCTGCGCCTGACCGCCATGCATTCCGGCATGCTGCTGCAGGAGCGGCGGCTCGACTGTACCTTCGGCGGCGCCGAAGCCAACGTCGCGGTGTCGCTGGCCAGGCTCGGCTGGCCGAGCGCCCTGGCCACGGCCCTGCCGTCCAATCCGATCGGCGTCACGGCGCGCGACGAGCTGCGCCGGTACGGCGTCGACACCGACCATGTGCATCTGGTGGACGGCCGGATGGGTCTCTACTTCCTGACGCCCGGCGCGGTGCTGCGTCCGTCCGAGGTGCTCTACGACCGCGCCGGCTCCTGCTTCGCCGAGGCGGCGCCCGAGCTGATCGACTGGGATGCGGCGCTGGAAGGCGCCGGGCGGCTGCACCTGTCGGGCGTCACGCCCGCCATCGGGCGCAAGGCCGCCGACGCCGCGCTCAGGGCCGTCCGGGCCGCCGGGCGGATGGGCGTGCCGATCTCGTTCGACGGCAACTATCGCGGCAAGCTCTGGGCGCTGTGGGACAGCGACGGTCCGGCCATCCTGGACGCCCTGTTCGCCGAAGCCGAAACCGCTTTCGCCGACGACCGCGACATGGCCCTGGTGCTGAAGCGCGCGTTCACGGCCGCCGATCCGCGCGAGCGCCGGCAGCAGGCCGCGCACGCCGCCTTCGAGGCCTATCCGAAACTGCAGGTGATCACCTCGACCTTCCGCGAGCTCTCCGGCGTCGGCGTGCAGGCCCTGTCGGCGGTGATGTTCCGGCGGGGCCGCGGCGAGACCCTCGCCGGACCGCTCAGCCTGTCGGGCGTGGTCGACCGCATCGGCGGCGGCGACGCCTATGCCGCGGGCCTGCTCTATGGCCTGCATACGGGCTGCGACGATCAGCGGACCCTCGACCTCGCCCTCGCCGCCGCCGCCTTCAAGCATTCGGTCCCTGGAGACTTCAACATGGCCACACCCGCCGACCTCGACATCCTGCTCTCCGGCGCCCTGGACGTGCGGCGTTGAGCGCGCCGCCGATGGACCCGGGACCCATGACGATCGACCGGGTGCTGGGCGCCTCGCCGCTGATGGCGGTGGTGGTGATCGAGGACGCGAAAACGGCGCCGGACCTGGCCCGCGCGCTGGTGCGCGGCGGGGTGGTCTCCATCGAGGTGACCCTGCGCACGCCGGCCGCGCTCGAGGCCATCCGGCGCATCGCCGGCGAGGTTCCCGAAGCCCTGATCGGGGCGGGGACGGTGCTGGCGCCAAAGGACCTGCACGCCTCGGCCGAGGCCGGGGCGCGCTTCGCCATATCGCCCGGCGCGACGAGCGCCCTGCTGGACGCCGGCCGCGATGGGCCGATCCCGTATCTGCCGGCGGTGGCGACGGCGTCCGACATCATGGCGGGCCTCGCGCGCGGCTATTCGGCCTTCAAGGCCTTTCCGGCCTCGGTGATCGGTGGCCCGGCGGCGCTGAAGGCCTTCGCCGGCCCCTTCGCAGAGGTGCGCTTCTGCCCGACCGGCGGGATCACGGCGGCGACCGCGCCGGACTATCTGGCGCTGGCCAACGTCGCCTGCGTCGGCGGCTCCTGGCTGACGCCGGCCAGCCTGCTCGCCGCCGGCGACTGGGCCAGCGTCGAACGCCTGGCGCGGGAGGCCATGGCCCTGCTTCATAAACCATAGATCGTGCTTGACCGGTCCCGTAGCTTGGCCAAGCTGCTCCCGCTGTCGGGAAGGTATTGATGCGAAGGCTGGTCACCGTCGATCTGCGGCGGCGCCTGAAGGCGCTCGGGCCCGACTGGCTGGTCGCCGCCGGCGTGGCCCTGGGCTGCCTCGCCCTCGCCGCCGTCGTGCGCCTGTTGATCGACCTTGTCTCACCCGGCGCCTTCGCCTTCGGGATGATCTATCCCATCTGCCTGCTCGCGACCCTGCTGGCCGGCTGGCGCGCGGGCCTGCTCACCATGATCGTGTCCGGCCTGCTCGCCTGGTATTTCGTGTTCAACAGCGGGCACGGCTTCATGCTTCCCGACCTGAAATCGCGCACCAACGTCGCCCTGTTCTTCCTCACCGCGTCGATGGTGGTCTTCCTCGCCGACCAGGCGGTGATCGAGCAGGACAAGGGCCTGGCCGACCGCGACCTGCTGATCGAGGAGATCAACCACCGCACCAAGAACAACTTCCAGATCGTGATCAGCCTTCTGGAGTTGCAGGCGCGGCGGAGCAGCGATGCGCCGGTCAGGGCGGCGATGGAGGCTGCAGTGGCGCGGATCGGCGGCCTGGCCCGCTCGCACCGCAATCTCTACGCCGACGGCGACGCCCGGCAGGCCGTGGCCATGGACGTCTATCTCGCGGAGCTGTGCGCCAACCTGACCGAAGGGCCGGGCTTCGGCGGCTTCGTGCAGATCGAGACGACGCTGGAGCCGGCGTCCCTGCCCCGTGACCGCGCCGTCGCCGTCGGCGTGATCCTGAACGAGCTGATCACCAACGCCTTCAAGCACGCCTTCCCGCCGGGCCACGCCGGCACGGTGCGGGTGGCCCTGGTCCGCGGCGATGCGGACCTGACCCTGACGGTGGTGGACGACGGCGTGGGGCTGAAGGGCCGGCACGGGACGGCGGCGGCTTCGGGCCTCGGCCGCGGATTGATCGACGCCTTCGCGCGCCAGGCCGGAGGAACCGTCAGCCTGGCGAACGGCGCGGACGGCGGCGCCGTGGCGACCCTGGTGCTGCGGCCCTGACCACGCGCCTGAGGCGGCTTGGCTCTGCCGAACCTTGCTTCAGCGCCACGACAGCTGATCCTTCGGCAGCCGGCCGCTCGGATCGAACACGGCCACCCGATGCGGCGGATCCGGTCCCCAGCGCCAGAGGACCAGGTTCTGATCGTCTTCGCGGGCGCCGTTGGCGAAGCTTGGCGCCAGCACGCCCGCCGCACCGTCCGCCATCAGCCGGCGGACGACCGCGTGGGAGGTGGGCTCGCGGCCTGCGGCCAGATCGTCGGCCCAGGCGCAGGCCAGATCCTGTAGGGCCACCGCCGCGGCGGCGCGCGCCGCCTCGCTCCGCAGGTCGATGATGTCTTCGCAGTCCACGTCATAGCTGCACAGGACCAGAGGCGTCAGCCGATGGGCGAAGCCGCCGGAGACCTCGCGCAACGCGGTGATCGGCGAGAGCGACAGGTAGAGAGCCTCCTGGCCCCTCCGGTTGAAACGGCGGCCCATAAGCGCCGCGCCCGCTCCGGAAAGCGGCGTCCAGGACCAGGCGGGATCATGAGCGCGGAAAGCCTCTCCGCTGAACCTCAAGCGTAGCCGCCGGTCGCCAAATGATCGAGATAGTCGCGGACCGTCGCCGCGCCGCCGGACTTCACCAGCGCCTCCGCGGTCCGGCCGCCGAAGGCGGGCAGGGGTTCGGCGCGATACCACGCCATCGCCTGGGCGGGGCCGCCGGCCCAGGTCTGCACTCGCTGGAGGATCTCCAGCATCTCGCGAAGCCGGGTCTGGGTCTTGGGCCCGTTCCGGCGATCCGCCTTCTGCAAGGTCTCGCGCGCCAGGCCGGCGGTTTCGGCGATCTGCGCCCGGGTCATGCCGAAAGCCGACTCGACGCCGTCGAGGTCCACACCGCCCGGATCGCCCAAAACCGTCAATATCTCGAAGCGCAGCGGCCGCCCAGCGCCGCCGGACCTGGAGGTCCTGAGGCGGGCAGGCATTTGCCGTTTTGACACTGTGCCAACCATGTCGCCATTCTGCCGCTAATTCAGGGCATAATTTGGGACAAAATACCCGGCCGTGCAAGCCGCTCAGGCCAGCTTGTCCCGCCCTACTGCCGCTCGGCCTTGACGCCGTGCTTGGCAAGGTCGGCCTGGACGCTGTCGGAACCGACCAGATGGCCGGCGCCGATGGCGACGAACACCACGCCGTCGCCCTTGAGCAGGGTCTCGACCTGGTCGGCGAAGGCCTGGTTCCGCTGCACCAGCAGGATCCGGTAGAGGTCGGGGTATTTGTCCTTGAGGTCGCCGTTGAGCAGCGCCTCAAGCTTCCGGGTGTCGCCGGCGCTCCACGCGGCGACCAGGTCATCGAGCTCGCTGGCCCCCTTGCTGGCGTCGTCGAGGGTCGAGAGCAGGTACTCGACCTCGAGCGGCTGCGGCAGGTCGGCGAAGAAGCGCACCTGCTGCTCCATGCTCTCGAACGCCATCAAGGGCTTGCTCTGTTCGGCAGCCATGGCCTTGAGGCTCACGTCGACGCCGCTTTTGGGATCGTAGCCGGCCTTCAGGATCGGGGCCACCGACAGGGTCAGCCCCGCCATCCACGGACGGAGCAGCTCGATCTTGTCGGCCGGCAGGTCGAGGCTGGCCTCCGTGGCCGCGAGCCTGGTCTTGCTCGCCTCGTCGAGCTTGGTCGACAGCGGATGGGCGAGGTCCAGGCCGTACTTGAACACCAGCGGCTGGACGGCGTTGGGATCGTCCCCATCCTTGATCTCCTCCCACAGCACGCCCGAGGCCTTGAACGCCGCCTCGATCTTCGGCGAGCGCCATGCGGTTCCCGGCTTCAGCACGTGCACCGTACCGAACAGATAGACCGTGGCGTGCGGCCCCTGCACCTTCCACAGCGCCGGCTCGGCGGCGGCGGGAAGGGCCAGGGCGGCCAGCGCCAGGGCGGCGGCCAACGCGCCGCCCTGCGCCGCGGCGCGGGAGAACCAGGACACGGTCATCGGCTGAGTCCCGTCGCCAGCGTCAGTGCATCGGCACGATCGGCAGCCACACCGCCGAAGCGTTCTCGCCCGAGCGCAGCAGAGTCACCGTCGCCTTCTGATAGTCCGCCGGCTTGGCGAAGAAGATGTTCGGCACATAGGTCTGCGGATTGCGGTCGTACAGCGGGAAGGCCGTCGACTGCACGATCACCATGATCCGGTGCCCCGGCAGGAAGATGTGGTCGCTGTTGGGCAGGGCGAACTTGTAGTGCTGGGGCGTGTTGGCCGGGATGGCCGAGGGGTGCTCGAAGCTGTCGCGATAGCGGCCGCGGAAGATGTCGGTGCCGATCGGCATCTCATAGCCGCCGAGCTCGGGCTGGTTCGGATACTCGTCGGGATAGACGTCGACCAGCCGGACCACGAAGTCGCCGTCCGTGCCGGTGGTGGAGGCCACGAGGTCGACGATCGGCGCGCCCTCCAGCTTCACCGCGTCCTTCAGCGGCGCGGTCTTGTAGCTCATCACATCGGGACGGCCGTCGACGAAGCGTTGGTCGCGGATCAGCCAGGTCTGCCAGCTGCCGTCGCCGTTGAAGTGCACCGGCCGCGGCGTATAGGGCACGGGCTTGGCGGGATCGGAGACATAGCTGTCGCCGCCCTGGCCTGCCGGCTTGTCGAAGCCGAGGCCGAGGCCGGCCTGCAGGTAGATCGGCGTCAGCGGTTTGGCGCAGCCCTTGTCGCAGGCGGCCGGCCAGTCGGCGTAGTGATCCCAGTGGTTCTCGGCGTCGTTGTAGATCGCCACCCGCGCCAGGTTCGCCGGCGGCCCGTCCTTGAGGTACTGGTTGAAGAAGGGCAGCACCATTTCACGCCGGTACTGATCGGCGGTGTCGCCCCGCCATTTGAACACGCCGAGGGTCGAGCCGTCGCGGTTGATCTGGCTGTGGAACCAGGGGCCCAGCACGAGCCAGTTGTTGCTCTCGTGGCCGACGGCCTTCAGCGCCAGCCACGAGTGGTTGGCGCCCCACATGTCCTCCTGGTCCCAGATGCCCTGCTCCCACAGGGTCGGCACGTTCGAGGGATGTTCGGCGATCAGCTTGTCGAGCGCCTGGCCCTGCCAGAAGGCGTCGTAGGCCGGGTGCTCCATCATTCGGGTGAGATAGGGCAGCTTGTCGTAACCGTGGGCGCGGATGTAGTCGCCGGTCGACCCGGCCTCGAGCCAGGTGGTGTAGTCGTCGCCCGAGGGCGCGCCGCGGGGCGGGCCGCCGCCGCCCGGGCCGCCGCCGCGCTGGCCGGTCTGGCCGGCCGTATAGGCGACGTTCGGGTTGCGGAAGGCGCCGTAGTGGAACCAGTCGTCACCCATCCAGCCGTCGACCATCGGGCTCTCGGGCACGGCGGCCTTCAGCGCCGGGTGCGGCGCCAGGAGGGCCATCACCACGGTGAACCCTTCGTAGGACGAGCCGATCATACCGACCTTGCCGTTGGTGGGCAGGTTCTTGATCAGCCAGTCGATGGTGTCGTAGGCGTCGGTGGTGTGGTCGACCTTGGAGCTGTTCAAGGGACCGATCGGCGGCCGGGTCATGATGTAGTGACCCTCGGAGCCGTACTTGCCGCGCACGTCCTGATAGACGCGGATATAGCCGTTCTCCACGAAGGGTTCGGCTTCCAGCGGCAGGGTCTCGTGCAGGGTCGGCCCCTCGGTCCGCTCGTGCTGGGCCGCGTTGTAGGGCGTGCGGGTCAGGATGATCGGCGCGTCCTTGGCCCCCTTGGGGATCCAGATCACCGTGTAGAGCTTGGTCCCGTCGCGCATGGGGATCATCTCCACGCGCTTGGTGTAGTCGGTCTCGGCCTTGATCGGGCTGAACTTGTCCGGGATGTCGGACGGCAGCGGATCGGGCGCGCCGGCCATGGCGTCGGCCTTGCCGGCCTTGTCCGGGTGCTCGGGCGCGGCATGCGCCAGGGCGAGCGGCGAGGCCGCCAGGATCAAGGACATAAGCAGACCGGATATGCGCATGGACGCCCCCTTCATTCGTGTGGCGCATGGGTTTCACCAACCGCCGCGGTTTGCAAGCACTCCGCCGAGCTTTTCCGCCTGGGCTGCATGGCCTAGTGTTCGGGGCGATCTCCAGGGAGTACAGGATGCGGCGGTTCCGGCGACTGACGGCAGGGCTGGCCGCGCTCCTCATTCCGCTCGCGCTGGCCTCGGCGACCCGTGCGGCCGAGGTGTCGGTCGCGGTCGCCGCCAACTTCACCGAACCGGCCAAGGAGATCGCCGCCGCCTTCCAGAGGGCGACCGGAAACGCCGCGGCGCTGAGCTTCGGGCCCTCCGGCGGCTTCTACGCCCAGATCAGCCATGGGGCGCCGTTCGAGGTCTTCCTGTCCGCCGACGACGAGCGGCCGAAGAAGGCGGAGGCCGAGGGCTTCGCCGTGGCAGGAACGCGCTTCACCTACGCCGTCGGCCGACTGGTGCTCTATTCGAAAACCCCCGGCCTGGTGGACGATCAGGGCGCAGTGCTGGCCTCCGACCGTTTCCAGAAACTGTCTATCGCCGATCCCGGCGCAGCGCCCTATGGCCAGGCGGCGATCGAGACCCTGACCCGGCTCGGGCTCTACGACCGGCTGAAGCCGAAGATCGTCCAGGGCGCCTCCATCGCCCAGGCCTATGAGTTCACGGCCACCGGCGCGGCCGAGCTCGGGTTCGTGGCCCAGTCGCAGGTGATCAAGGTGGCGGGCGGCTCGCGCTGGCTGGTGCCTGAAAGCCTGCACGCGCCGATCGTGCAGGATGCGGTGCTGCTGAAGCCGGGCGCGGGGGACCCCGCGGCCAGGGCCTTCCTCGCCTTCCTGAAATCCCCGGCGGCGCGGGAAATCATCAAGCGCTACGGCTACGATGTCCGCTGAAGTGACGATGACGATCCGCCTCTTTCGTCCGTCATCCCAGGGCTTGTCCCTGGGATCCACAGGGCAGCCGTCGCGCGGCCGAAAGGTGGATCCTCGGCACAAGGCCGAGGATGACGGACAGGGTTGGTGGTTCATGAAGGCGCCACGACCCGGGGCCCCATGGACCTGGTGATCCGCACCACCCTGCTGCTGGCCGCTATCACCACGGTGCTGCTGCTGGTGCTGGCGACGCCGCTGGCCTGGTGGCTGGCGCGCAGCCGGTCGTGGTTCACCGAAGTGGTCGCCGCCGTCGCCGCCCTGCCGATCGTGCTGCCGCCGACGGTGCTGGGCTTCTACCTGCTGGTCGCGCTCGGACCCGACAGCCCGCTGATGGCGGTGTTGCATCCCTTCGGGGTGCGCACCCTGGCCTTCACCTTCACCGGTCTGGTGATCGGCTCGGTGTTCTATTCCCTGCCGTTCGCGGTGCAACCGCTGCGTACCGCCTTCGAGGGGATCGGCGAGCAGCCGCTGGAGGCGGCGGCCACCCTGGGCGCCGGCCCGTTCGACGCCTTCGCCACGGTCGCCCTGCCGCTGGCCCGACGCGGCTTCCTGGCCGCCGCGGTGCTGGTGTTCGCGCACACGATCGGCGAGTTCGGCGTGGTGCTGATGATCGGCGGCGGCCTGCCCGGCAAGACCGAGGTGGTGTCGATCCGCATCTATCAGCTGGTCGAATCGCTGCGCCTCGGCGAGGCGGCGGGGCTGGCCGGCGGCCTGGTGGTCTTCTCGTTCGCCGTGCTGTTCGCCCTCCTGCTGATCGAGCGCTGGGCCGGACGGCGGCGCGCATGAGCGAGGATGACCTCATCAGGGCGCGGCTCCAGGGCCGGTTCGGCGCCTTGAGCCTCGATGTGGACCTGACCACGCCGGCCCGCGGCATCACCGCCATCGTCGGCCGGTCAGGCGCCGGCAAGACCACCCTCTTGCGCTGCATCGCCGGGCTGGAGCGCGCGGACGGAAGCCTGAGCGTCCGCAGCGAGGTCTGGCAGGACCGGACCCGTTTCCTGCCGCCGCACCGGCGCGCGGTCGGCTATTTGTTCCAGGAGGCGGGCCTGTTTCCCCACCTCAGCCTCCGCGCCAACCTGCGCTACGGCCTCGACCGCGCCGCCAGGCGGCCGGGCCTGGCCTTCGATGAGGTGATCAGCCTGCTGGGCCTCGAGACCCTGTTGCCCCGGTCGCCGGCGAAACTCTCCGGCGGCGAGCGCCAGCGCGGGGCCATCGGCCGCGCCCTGCTGTCTCGCCCGCGCCTGCTCCTGCTGGACGAGCCGACCGCCTCGCTGGACGCCGAGGCGCGGCGCGAACTCCTGCCCTATCTCGAACGCCTGCACGGCGCCCTCGACCTGCCGATCCTCTACGTCGGCCACGACGCCCTGGAGATCGAACGCCTGGCCGACCGGGTGTTCCTGATACGTGAGGGGCGGATCGAGGCGTTGGACCGCACAGCGGCGCGGGCGGCGGCGGAGGCGGCGCTCGACACCTTGAGTCCGGAGGCCGTCCGAACCCTGGCGGCCTCGGCGCTGATGGCGAGGCGGTGAGCCGGGTCAGGGGTCGAAACGGCGCACTTCCCGGCCGGCAAGGACATCCCAGACCCTGGCGGCGCCGTCTTCGGACTCCGACGCCAGCATGAGGCCGTCCGGCAGGAAGGCGAGCGCCGTGACCGGCGTGTGATGGCCTGCAAGGTCGTTCAGCGGGAGCCCGCCCGCCCAGATGCTCCAGAGTTTAATCGCCCCTTCGGAGTCGCCGGTCGCCAGGTACTGGCCGTCCGGCGAGAACGCCAGCGCGCCGACCACGCCCTCGTGCCCTTTCAGCTTGTGGGGCTTGCGATCGTCGGCCGGATCCCAGAGCGCGGCCGTTCCGCTGTCGTCGCCCGAGGCCAGGGTTCCGCCTTCAGCCGAAAAGGCGAGCGCGGCGATCCTGCCGTCCAGCCCTCTCAGCGTGCGACGGCGCTCGCCGGTCGCGGGGCTCCACAAGGTGATGGTCCGGGCGCGGGCGCCCGCGGC
>FTAG01002162.1_pt1 | contig 15668 bp, 8 predicted proteins | sample 1638911 | NCBI WGS metagenome assembly FTAG01 (sample SAMEA3914813, study PRJEB12502) | metagenome | biome: forest; material: soil | place: Canada | collected 2011-07-07 | depth 0.3 m
CGCCACCATGAGTCCCTACGAAATCCTCCATCCGGGCGGCAGCGTCGAGCACTGGAACGAGGAAGCCGGCGCGGTCTGGTTCAAGCGCCTGAAGGACGCCTATCCGCGCACCGTCTGGCTCAACCCGGAGCACGAGGACCGCTGGGAATACACCCCCTCGATCCAGGCCACCCTGCAGCTGATCGGCGAGGACCGCATGTTCCCGCTGACCCTGGCCGGGCTGGACCGCAGCATCCGGCGACTCACCCACTAAAAGTCGGAAAAACAGGGGCGTTCCGCCCCATCACGCGAAGGGAGGAGACAACATGTTGTCACTGCAAGCCTTGATCGGATTCACTGCCTGGACCGTGCTGCTGGTCCTGGTCATTTTTGCCTGGCGCGGCATCGAGATCGTCATCAACGGCAAGAAAGCCGATTCCTGGACCCGCGGCAAGGACGTCGCGGCGCCGGGCCTGATCCGGCGCATCGAGCACGCCCACATCAACTGCCTGGAAAACTTGCCCGTCTTCGCCGCGATCGTGCTGGCCGCCGCGGCGATGGGCAAGAGCGCCGTCACCGAACCCTATGCCATGTACGTGCTGTATGCGCGCCTGGCGCAGAGCATCACCCACATGGTCGGCGTCAACCACTGGCTGGTGATGCTGCGCGCCACCTTCTGGACCATCCAGCTGGTCCTGTTCGTGGTCATGCTCGTGGGCCTGTGCTGCGGACACGCCGCTTGAAGTTCGGGCGCCACTTCGGGCGGAGATTGCGGCGGTGGTCACTGATCACCGCCGCCATCCTGCTTGGACTGGTGGCGCTGCTCAACAACTGGGTCGTCAACAACACCTATTCCTACATCTTCGACGACTGGTCTCTGCTGCCGGACAACGACGTCGGCCTGGTGCTCGGCACCAGCAGCTACACCCGCAGCGGCGCACCCAATCCGCAGTTCTACGGCCGCATCCACGCCGCCGCGCAGCTGTACCAGCTGGGCAAGATCAAACGCATCATCGTCAGCGGCGCCAATCCGGATTCGACCTACAACGAGCCGCGCGCCATGCGCCGCGAGCTGGTCAAGTCCGGCGTGCCGCCACAGGCCATCTACATGGACTTCGCCGGATTCCGCACTTTCGATTCGGTGGCGCGCGCGCAGGTGGTGTTCGGGCTGGATCGCGTCACCATCATCACCCAGCGCTATCACGCCTACCGCGCGGTGTTCGTCGCCAAGAAACTGCACATGAAGGTGGTGGCCTATGCCGCGCCTTCGGACGAGATCGGCTCGTTTACCCGCACCATGGTGCGGGAGGTGTTGGCGCGGGTCAGGGTGGTGCTGGACATCTATGTGCTGCATACGGAGCCGAAGTTCCTCGGCGCGCCGCAGAAGGTGGATACGGACAACAATCCGCCGCCTGACACGGACGGATAAGTATCTGCGCGCTTCCCCCTCTCCCCATGAACATGGGGAGAGGGCCGGGGTGAGGGGCGGCTTTTCTACATAACTTCCACCTCGCTCCGTTCGCCCCGAGTGCCCGCGCAGCGGGTGTATCGAGGGACCATGCGCACACTCACCCCCATCGTCATTCCCGCGTAGGCTGGAATCCAGTTTTGCTTCGGTGAACTTCGGTCTCGGGTGAGCCTGTAGGTCGGGTCAAGCGAAGCGGACCCGACACCGCGCTGAAACTTCAGCGCGTGCGCTTGCGTCAAGAAAAGTAACTCGCCGAAGGCGAAAAACTTCGTCCAGTCGGAGAGGAGGATCCAGCCCGCGCACAAGCGCGCACGCAGAAGTTTCAACGCCAGGCAGCAAAGCGACAGCACAAACTACCCAGCTCCCACCCCATCAAACCCAAACTCCCCCAACGACCCCAAAATCTTACGCTCCCACCCCAGCGCCTGCTGCACCCGCGCCACCTTCAGTCCTTCACTGAACTGATGCAAGGCCTGATCGCGCAAAGACGAATCGGCATGCAGCAGCGCCTCGCCATGCAGGCGATGGATCTCGGCCTGGTAACAGATCTCGCCGGACGCCGCATTCTGCCGCAGGCACTGCTCGAACACCTGCAGCGCCGGCTGCGCCTGCCCGGCCCGCGCCAGGGTCCAGGCCTGCAGGGAGCGGAAGTAGGTGACGGTGAAGCGCATGCCCATCAGGTTGGCGCCGCCGAGTCCCTGCTCGAAATGCACGATGGCTTTCTGCAGCTCGCCCTGCTGCGCATAGGCATGCGCCTTCCACAGCAGGCCGCTATAGACCCAGAAGGCGATGCCCAGCTTCTGCGCCAGGGCGATGGATTCGTCGAGCGATTCGATGATCCCTTGCGGCTTGCCGCAATACAGCGCCGAGCCCAGGCTCCAGATGCGGATGTAGGGCAGCAGGAACTCCAGGCCGAGCCGGTCGGCGTGGGCCAGCACCTCGGCCCTGCTGCGGTCGGCCGCCGCGGCGTCGCCGCGCACGGCGTGGCTGTGCGTCAGGAACATCAGCGCCTGCGCCAGCGGGTCCATCGAGTAGGCCAGTCCGAGATGGCCGTGCTGCGTCTGCGTATAGCAGGCCCGCACTTCCTCTGCGTACGCCGGCACGCGCAGGAAGTCGCCGGTGACGAAACACATCACGGCGGAAGCCGACTGCGTCAGCACATGTAGATCCTGCCTGCCGCTGCGCCCGCTGATACCGTCGAGCGCGTCCACCAGCTGCAGCGCGGTGCCGGTCTCGCTGACCACCAGCTTGTGTCCCCAGATGCCCCAGATGGCCTGGTACTCGGCCTCGCCGCTGGCCTGCATTTCCCGGCAGATCTCCCAGGCGCGGGAGAAGGCCAGGTTGACGGCCTCGTCGCCGAAGCCCTTGAGCTGGGTGAAGGTCAGGCCGAGCAGGGTCTGCAGCTGCAGCTCCAGTGCGGCGAAGGCGTCCAGCGGCTTGATCTCCGGCAGCAGCCGCAGCGCCTGCTGGATCAGGCCGCCGGCTTCGGAGAACTGTGAGCGGGCGAAACGCCCCTGCGCGCCCGCCAGCAGCGTCTTGATCGCCTCGGCATAAGTGCCGATGCCTTCGAGATGGTGCGCAGCCAGGCTGGGCTGCGACTGCGCAAACTGCGGGTCGATGGTCTGCCGCGCCTGCAGCACGCGGCCGTGCAGATCCTTGCGCTGCTTCGGCAGCAGCGCGGCGTAAGCCGCCTCGCGCAGCAGGGCATGCGAGAAATCGAACAGTTCGCTGTCCGCCGAGCGATAGCAGCCGAGCAGGCCGGTCCCCGCCATCCGGTGCAGGATGCCGGCGATCTCGTCCTCCTGGCGCGCCAGCGTCAGCGCCAGCAGGTTCGCCGCAAAGCCGCCGCCGGTTGCCGCCGCCGCATCAAGCACATCCTTCGAGGCGGCCCACAGGTCCAGCTGCGCCACGAACGAATCGAGCAGGGTGTCCGGAACCACCAGGCGCAGATTGCCGGCAGCGGGCGCCAGCGTCGCCTTGGTGAACTCGCGGATCAACAGCGGCATGCCTTCGCCCTTGCGGGCGATTTCGCGGCGCACCTCCTCATTCAGCCGGTGGTCGGTATCGAGACCGGCGATGAGCATTCCCACATCGTGCTCGCGCAGGCGCGCCAGATCGATCCTGCGGTCCCAGCCCAGGCGCTCGGCTGCGCCGCCATTGGGTCTGGCGGAAGCCAGTACCAGGATCGGGCTGACCGCGTACTGCGCCTGCAGCCGCTCCAGCACTTCGACGCTGGTCGGATCGAGCCAGTGCGCATCCTCCACCAGCAACAGCAGCGGCCGCTCCTGGCTCACCTGCAGCAGCAGCTGGGTCAGCAGCGCGATGGTTTTCTCGCGCAGGATGTTGGGCATCCACTGCGTGTTCTCGCTGCGCCCGAGCAGGATGCGGATCAGCGCCAGGGATTCGCCGAGCTGTTCGGCCGGCACATGCCGCGCCAGCCAGCGCTCGAGGAAATCCTCAGGCTGCCCCGCGACGAGATCTTCAAGGTAGGCCTTGAACGGGTGTAGCGCGGTGTGCTGCGCGAACCAGGCCGAATACAGCACCACGTGCTGCGCCTGATCGGCCAGGCGCTGGCGGATGCCGCGCAGCAGGGTGGTCTTGCCGATGCCGCCCGGCCCGCGCACCAGGATGCTGCAGCCGTGGCTGGCCGCCCGCGTCGCCTGCCAGGCATCCAGCACCGCCCGGATATCCTCGCTGCGACCGACCAGTTCGGCCGGCTGCGCGTCGCTGCGCTGATGCGAACGCGAGCGGTAGCTGCCGTAGCCGCTCAGGGCATAGATGGTCTGGGCGTTGTCGAAACCCTTCAGCGCCACCTCGCGCCCGGCGTCGAAGCGGAACAGCCCCTGCATCTGCTCGTGGACCTGGGCCGAGACGATGATCTGGTCCGGCTCGGCCTGTGCCTGCAGGCGCGAGGCCAGATTCGCCGCGCTGCTCACCGCGGCAACTTCGGCGCCACGGCCGTTCTGGCGGCGGCTGTCCAGTACGCCGCGACCGCTGGCGATACCGATGCGTACACTGAGCTGGCCCGGCAGCGTCCCGACCTGCTGCAGCAGCCGCAGCGCGCAATGGCAGGCCGCTTCGGCATTGGATTCCAGCGCCACCGGATAGCCGAAGTAGCCCAGCATGCCGTCGCCCATGTCGTTGGCGACGAAGCCCTGGTGCGCCTCGATCTGCTCCCGGCACAGGCTGCGGAACTCGTCGATCAGCTCGAACGCCGTTTCCGTGTCGTGTCGCTCGATCAACCCGGTGGAATCGACCAGGTCGCAGAACAGATAGGTGAGTGATCGGGACTGCCTGGACACTGTGGGCTGGGGGGCTGAGGGGAGCTGGCGCTCGGGTTCAACCGAATGGTAGCAGCCTCGGGCTGGGATTTTGAGCCAGCTGCCTGATCCGGCGGCCCAGCGCGACGCTTTGCAGCGGGTTGCTGATCGAGGCCGCGGTGGACATGAAGAACCCGCCGAGGCTGCTGTTACGGATGTTCGGCACCTTGTACACCCCTGGCGGCAGGCCCGCGGCCTGGTCGTTATGGATCTTGACGGTCATCTCGATCGGTTGGATCAAGGCCTGTCCCAGCGCGAAGTCGAAGTAGGAGTATAGCCATCTGCCCAGCAGGGTTTTGCTGATCAGGGGCAGGCCATAGGCTTGCTGCACTGCACGCAGATGCGGGAAATCGCCCGCAGTACCCGTTGCCCCGGCCTTCCTGAACGAGCCCGCAACGATCGGATCGCCGCTCTTCAGCTGCCGCACGACATAGTCGTTGCCGTTGGCGGCGATCTGCGCCAGGGCCTTTTTATAGCCATAGGCATAGACCCCGAGCCACACCGGCGAGGCCCGGTTCAGATACAGCTGCGGCATGTAGATGAAGGGGCCGGGCACCGCCGCGCGCAGCGCCGGGTCCGCATGCCGCACATAAGGCACCGAGATGATGAACTCCAGGTAGCTCATGCCGATCGGGGAGAAATTCGGGCGCACCCGATCCTGCCAGCCGAAGAACAGTACCACCGGATGCTGGCCGGCCGCGGTCAGGCCCTGTTCGGCCAGCTCCAGCCCCTTGGGCAGCATCCGCTGTACCACTTCGCGCGGGAACGGCAGCAGCGCATTGGCGCCGGCGGTCTGCAGCAGGCCGTAGACCAGGTTGCCCGGCCACGGCAGGTTCGGCGCGTCATGGCTGATCAGCAGCGAAGGCCGGCTGCGCTCCTCCGCCTGGCGCGGCAAGTTGTCGGTTTCGCCGACGATCTCCACGTGCTCTTTGGCCAGGCCGGCCGCGGCCCGCATTCCCGACATGGCCGCTGCTTCGACGCAGCCGGCATTGATGCCGTTATGCGTCCAGTCGCCGGCCAGGAACAGATTGTCGAAACCCGACTGGTCGGAGCGCAGCCGGTACTGCGTGCTGCCGGGCACCGACAGCACATAGCGCTCGGAAGGATCGATATTGGCGCGGAAGTACTGCTGCTCGAACCGCGCCAGGCCGCGGGCGGTGCCGGAAGCCGCCAGCCGCTCCCAGCGCGGCTTGCCGGCCGCGGTTACCATCTTCGGCCACAGCCAGCCGATATTGCCCTGCAGCCACTGCTTCGCCTGTTCGCGTACTGCCAGGTACTGCGTTTGCGGATAGTCGGGATCGGAGTAGGGCTGCTGCTCCTCGTCGTCCGCCATCGGCCCGCAGAAATAGGCCACCGAACCGGGCTCGTTGCCCACCGGCCACTGCTCCACCGGCAGCAGCTGCGACATGTCCGCCCAGGTGTCGAAGTTCTCCTCGTAGCAGGTCAGGATGCTCTGCCCCAGCGGCCAGCCCAGGTCTTTGGTTTGCGGCTTCAACCACAGCTGGCAGGCCAGCGTGCGGGTGGTCTTGACGTGCTTCAGCATCGCTTCCCAGCACGGGTCCTTGGCCACCAGATCGCCGCAGATATCGGCCAGGCCGCCGGCCGAGATGCCGAGGATCACCTGGTCGAAATCCTTGCCGCGTTCGAGCTGCAATTCGCCCACGCCGGGCCAGTCGGCCCAGGCCGATTCCAGGTCGATGCCCTGGGCGCGCAACTTCTTGCCCTGCTTGAGCTGGGCGAAGTCCGGCTCGGTAGGCCAGCAGTCCAGGCCCAGTACCCGCACCAGCGGCTGGTACTCCTTCTTCAGCGTATCGGCCTGCCGCTGCATGCGGATGCGCGCGATGCCGCTGCCGTCCGCATCCGCTTCCAGCGCGGTGACCTTGTGGAAGAAACGGAACTTGACGCCGCGTTGCCGCAGCACCTTGTAGAAGGGCGTGAACACCGTATCGCCCATGCCGCCCTGCATCTTGAAGAAGTAGGCGCCCTTGTAGGTGAACATCAGGCGGCACATGCCGCGCAGCGAAGTGCCGGCGGCGATGGCGCGATGCTGGTAGTCGGCATGGCCGCGCGAAAAACCGAAGGCGTAATCGTAGATGCCACGCGCGCAGGCCGAGTCCAGGCTTTGCGGATGCGCGCCGTGACGCTTCAGCCAGTCGCTGATTTCGTACTGGTCGATGACGTCGAAACCTTCGCTGACCACCCGGTCGACGATCATGCCCCTGACCACCGCCAGACCCAGGTCGAGCATGTTGAACAGGCGCCGCGCCACGTCGCCGCCGGCTGCGCACTGCTCGTAGACATCATGCAGATCGCCGACCGCGCCTTCGAGCAGGAACAGCAGGGCGCGATGGCCGTTCTGATGGTGACTGTGGATGTCCTTGGGCAGGCCGTGGGCCAGGTGTGCCAGATGATGCAGATGAGTGGCCGCCGTCTGCGCCGCGTTCCTGCCCGGAAGCAGCTCGCGCAGCCAGGCCGGCAGCTCCGCATGCGGACGGTGGCGCAGTGCCGGCTGCTGCCGCGCCGCATCCTCGAACAGCGTCTTCAGCCAGCCCAGCGTCATGCAGGCGTAGTCCCAGGGGGTCAGCAGCATGCCGCCTTCTCCGGGCACCTCGTCATTGCCCGGCGGCTGCAGATGCCAGGGCAGCCATTGGCCGTCCACCCGCTCCGCCAGTACGACATTGTTGAACGGCTTGAACGCCGCGTCGAAGGAGGGGAACACGCCGCCCAGGGGCTGCACCTCGGCGTAGCACTGCTTCATCGCCTTGATGGCATTGTCGTAGAAGCCCGACCAGATATGCAGGCCGTGCTCCTCGATGCGCTGTCCGTACTGCGCGTTGCGGCCGCTGGCGCATTTGCCGCCAAGCCGCCAGCCCATCTGGTACAGCGTGACGTCGAAGCGTTCCTTCCAGTCCGGAAAAGAGGTCAGCTGGTAGGCAGCCCAGATCGCGCCCACGCCGCCGCCAAGGATGGCCACCTTCTTCTTGGTTTGCATCAAAACTCCCCGTTGCGCCGCGCGGTCGGCGGCACATAAGCCCCTGTGGTGCCGGCCGTGCTTGATCCCTGGCCTGAATCGATGGCCGTCTCCGCTGCTGCGGACACGACGCCGGCGGCGCCGGGTCGAAGCGGCGCAATGGCGTTTGCGGGTCAGTCCGGGTACTGCGTCAATCGGCGGGCGGCGAGACCGTGCAAGCCGCCGTTGACGCCCCATCCCCGTGCCCAAGGCCGAGTCTCGATCGTCCCTCGACCGTCCTTTGCGGCTGATCGTATCGCCAGACGGCCCCCCGCGCAAAAAAAAGCCGGGCGATCAGCCCGGCTTCAAACTCAGGAAACGGTTCTCAGAACGAGTAGCGCACGTAGGTCTGCACGAAATCGCGGTCGCGCAGCAGGTTGGTCTGGCCGCCGCCGAAGAACGTGGTGTAACCCACTTCGCCGGTGAGGTTGCTCAGATAGCGCCAGCCCAGGGACGGCGTCACCGTGCGGGTATTGCGCACGAAGTTGCCCAGCGGCTCCGGCGTGATGCCGCGCACGTCGTGGTCGAAGCGCAGGGTCGGCTCCAGCGTCAGGCCGCCCAGCACCACGTTGTTGTAGGTGCTCTTGGCCAGCAGCTTGTAGCCCCAGGAGGCCTTGGTCGGATAGCCGCCCTGCTGCTGCGGCACGTTGAACAGGAACGCCTCCGCGGCGGTGTTCGGCTGCCAGGTGGACGGGCCCTCGTAGGCCAGCACCGTCGGGTCTTCCAGGTTGTGGACGTAGTCGCCGGCCACTTCGGCGATCAGGATCAGCTGGTCGTACTTGAGCCACTCGCTGCCGCCCAGCACCTTGGTGAAGCCGAAGTCGAGCTGGCTCACCGGCTTGCGGCGCCAGCCGCGGACGTACTGGTTGCCCAGGGTCTGTCCGGGCGTGCCGGCCAGCTGGCTGGGCGCGCCCAGGCTCGCCAGCTCCACTTCCACCGAGCTCAGCTGCAGCGGCTGGTTGGCCTTGTAGCTGTACTCGCCCTGCCAGGCGATGCCGCCGGGCAGAGTGGTGTTGAAGCTGAAGCCGAACATGTGCAGATCTTTCGGGAACTCGGCAAAGTAGCTGGCGCTGGCCGAGGTGATGTTGCCGCTGGAGGCCGAGATGCTGCTGTAGACCGGCAGGCGCTCATGGTAGTTGGCGGCATACAGCGCCACCTCCATTTCGTGCAGCCAGGGGATGGTGAAGCGGAAGGCGCCGCCGTACTGTCCGGCGCCGCTGGGCAGGCGATCCGCGCCGCGCGGGATGGTGCCGCCGTAGGGCACGCAGGTGGTCGGTGTGACGGTGTTGTTGCCGCCGGTGGCGCTGCAATTCGTGCCCGGCAGGGAATTCTCCGGCGCGCGGCCGAAGCTGATGTCGCCGGCATTGCCGCCGATCAGGGCCGAGAAGTCCTGGTTCGGAACCGGGTAGAAGCTGCCCGCGGCATCCGGCAGGGTCGGCTCGAACTTCCACTGGTAGAAGCCTTCCAGGCTGGTGTTCTCGGTCAGGTTGATCGAGGCGAACACCTGCGGCACCGGAACGGCGAACTCGCTGATTTCGGCGCCGGGCAGGCGCGCCTTGTTGGCATCCAGCGAGACCAGGCTGTTGAGGCCGTTCAGCACCAGGGTCGACTCGCCCCAGTTGACGATCTGCTTGCCCACCTTGAGGCTCAGGCTGTGGCCCAGCACATCGGTGCTGCCGTAGGCATACAGGTCGAGAATGGTGCCGTCGGAGCCGATGTGGTCGTGCACGCCGCGCTCCTTGGCTGCGGCCACGTCGTAGCCGTACTCCTTGCCCGGCCCGTAGTTGTTGGTGTTGAAGAAGGTCTTGTTCTGCAGCACCGGGTCGTAGGTGTAGTTGGCGCGGGTGAAGATGCCGAAGTCCTTCCAGCTCACGGTCAGCGCCGAGGTCACTTTCTGCGTCGCATAGACCAAGTCGCCGGCCTTGCGGAAGGCCAGCTCGCCGTCGTCGACGTTGGTCGAATAGGCCTTGCCGCCGTTGGCGATGCCGATGTAGGTGGGATCGGCACCCTGGACGCGCATTTCGACGCCGCTGGAGACGCGGGTATTCAGGTCGACCCCGACATCGCCGATCTGCCAGTTCAGCGCCAGGGCCGGGCCGGACACACCCAGGCCGAGGCCCAGGAGGCTGAGGGCCAGTGCCTGTGCGATCGGCGTGCGGCGGAATGCGAAACGAGGCTTCGCGGACATGTGGTTCTCCTCCTTATAGTTCTTGGTCGGGCTCATGGTGCGCAGCTTCCGGCAATGGCCAGGCAGCGGCCGTCGCTGGCCAGGAACTGCGCGGCCTCGCTCTGCATCTCCTGCGTCACCAGCGGGTCCTTGCTCGGATCAAGCACGGTGCTGTGGCCCACCGTGCCGTTGGCACCGGGGGCGAACTTCACCGCGTAGTTCAGCTTGGCGCCGACCAGGGTCTGCGGGTTGGCCACCGGCACCGTCAGCGGCGGGATCACGGTCAGCCCCTGTGCCGCGATCAGCGGGTCGGTGCCGGACAGGTAGCGAGTCTGGATCGCGACGTCTTCGACGGCGGTCGCCGGGCAGGCGGTGATCAGCGCGGCGGTGGAGGAAATGCCGGCCGGCAGCGGCACCGGGCAGGTGCTGGCCCCCCCGTTCGGCACCACCAGGTCGTTGATCACTTCGATCAGGTCGATGGCGTGGCCGGCCGAAGCAGCGGCGCCGTAATTCACCGGATCGCCGGAGTCGACCAGGGTCTGGGCGAAGCGCAGGAAGGTCTCGTAATCGTCCGTGCCTTCCTTCAGGCCGGCCGCGCCGAGACCGGCGGAAATCACCGGGCCGAAGCTCTTCGAAGCGTCGAGCAGTCCGGCCACGCCGCCGCCCGGATTGGCCAGCACCGCCGCGCGGATGCTGCTGTTCACGCCGAGCAGGGTGCCGCCGACGATGCCGCCGAGGGAGTGGCCGAAGTAGTAGACGCGATTCGGATCGGTATCGGCGACGTGATCGCCGTCGAGATCCAGCGTCGTCACCGTCTTGCTCAGGGTGAGCAGGTTGGAAACCGCTTCGCGCAGATTGTCGCGGCTGGTGATCAGGCTTTGCAGGTTGATGAAGTAGGTGCCGGAACCGTCGATGGTGCCGTCGGGGCCGGGCGCGCCGGTGTTGTTGTTTTCCAGGTCCAGGTCGAAGGTGCGTTCACCGGTGATCAAGCCTGCCGCCGGCGAACCGGTGAACAGCGTGTTGCGATAGAACGGATCGGCCTTGTTGGTGACGCCGTGCAGCGGCAGGTCCATCGCCACCACCACGAAGCCGGCCCGGGCCAGGCCGTCGGCCACGGCGAAGATGTTCTCGCGGTTCTGCGTGATGCCGTGCTGGAAGATCACCACCGGCCAGCCGGTGGCCGGCTTGGTCTGGCCGCTCTTGGCGTTCGGCACGGTGACGATCACCGGCACCGTCTGCAGCGAGGTCTTGCTCGCATCCAGCTGCGGGAAACAGGCCGTGGTGCTGGCGCTGGGCTTCAACCCGGCGACGGCGACAAAGGCGGCGCAAGGAACCTGTGAGGCAGCCGGGGCATTCCGGGTCGGCGCGAAAATGCCGCTGTCCGGCTTGGTGGGGTCTGCGTGCCAGAAGGCCGAAAGCGCTGCCGTCGGATTGGTCGGTGTCGGCACCGCCAGGTTGTACGGCAGCGCGGTGACGCCGGCGTAAACGCTGGCGAGCCCGAGGCCGGGAATGCCCGACTGGCCGGTGGACAGCCCGGTGGGCGCCACCTGGATGACTGTGGCGGTGGCGGCCTTGGCCACCAGTTGCAGCGTGGTGTCGATCGACTGCGTGGTGAAGCTCCAGGCCAGCGCCAGCTGGTCGGCCGGGATCTTCGCCGACAGGGCCAGCACCACCGGGTAGATCAGCTGCGAGCGCAGTGCTTCCAGCGTGGCTTTCTGGGTGGCGGTGAAATTGGCCAGGGCCGGATCGGTCTGCTTGTCCACCGGGGTGGCGCTGCTGGTGATGCGGAACGAGTCGGAGCCGATGATATCGGCGCCGGCGGTGGTCTTGATGCCCTTGGTGATGGCCACCAGATAGGTGGTCGCGGGCGCCAGCGGTTTCAGCGGCGAGATCAGCAGGCGCGAGCGCTGCGAGCTGATCGGCGTCTGCTGGCCGGTCAGGGGGTCGGCCGCGGTGGCGTTCTCGGTGTCGATGGTGAAGTCGGTGCCCTGCTGCAGCACCGCGCCGGTGGCGCTGTCGATGATGAGGACGTGACCCGGCAGGGTCTTGTAGTCGATCGAACCGGCGATGTCGGCGAAGATCGAGGCGGTGGTGGAGAAGCCGTCGAGCTGGTTGATGTCCGACAGCGGCGCCGGTGTTCCCGGCACGTTCAGGGTCGGCGTGGTCGCGCCGCTGAACAGGCCGTCGAACGGAAACGGGATGATCGCGCTGGCATTGGTCGGATCGAACAGGACCAGCGAGTTGAACGTTTGCGGGCCCTTGCCGGTGTCGTCGCTGCCGCCGCCGCAAGCGGCAAGCAACAGGGTGGCAGCCGATACGAATACTACGGGCGCGAGCTTCCAATGGCGCATGAGCCTTCCTCCTCCAGGTGGCACTTGGGATCCTGCGATCCCTTTCGTTGTTGTCGGACCACGGCAAACGTCTATACGCGCTCTCACATTCGGCGATGTGTTGGCGGCCGTATGTACGCTACCGTACGGTCCGGTTCTAAAGGGGTCCAGTGTGGCGCTTATCCGCACTGCACAACAAGATGCAAGGCTTTCATCCGGCAAGCGATTTGCCACCGCTCATCGGATGACCGGATCGGTCCGCGTGCGCGGCGCCGAAAACGCAGGCTCGGGTTAGACCAAAGTCTTACGCGGCGTCATCGCGGTGAAGTCGGAGTTGCCGGGGGAGGAGCGGAGAAATACTGCGGTGTACCCGCCTCAGGCCGCGGCGATCAGCGCTTCCACCTGGCGCCGGGCGCCGGCGGTGTCCCGCACCAGCAGGCTCAGCGGCATGCGGCGGCGCAATACATCGTCGGCGCTGCGCGCCATCTCCTCGCGCAAGGCCAGCACCGCCTCCGCCACCAGGAAAGGTGCGTCGCCATGCAGCCGCGCCGCCCAGGCCGGGTTTTCGTCGAGCAGCGCCTGGATGCGCGACAGGCCGGTGCCGTGGCGCAGGGTCAGGAAATGCGCCGCTTCGTCGTCCACCTCGCGCCGTGCCAGCGCCGACAATGCCTCCGCCTGCCAGCCGGTGAACTCGCCCAGTCCCGCCGTTTCCGTCGGCGCCCCCGGCAGCGGGTGCCTGGCGGTGCTGGTCGGCAGATACGCGCGGCCCAGCCGTTCCAGCACCAGGTCCACTACTTCTTCCGAATCGCAGCGCGCGGTGGTGAACTTGCCGCCCACCGGCCAGATCAGGCCCGGCTTCGGCTCGGTGATGCTGAACTCGCGGCTCACCGCCGCCAGCGTCTCCGTTTCCTCATCGTGTAGCGTGCGCACCCCGGCATAGCTGGCGATCACGTCCGCCTCGCTCCAGCGCAGCCCCGGCAGCAGCGCGTTCACCGCGTCCAGCAGGTAGCACGCTTCCTCCGGCCGCACCACCGCCTCGGTGGCGTCGTTCACCTGCGACTCGGTGGTGCCGAGCAGGGTGCGGCCATACCAGGGAATGACGAAGAACACGCGCCCGTCCTGCGGCGCCGTCAGCAGGAAGGCTTCCTCGCAACCGACGATCGCCGGCAATACCAGGTGGACACCCTTGACCAGCTTCACCTTCGGCGCGGCCTTGCCCACCAGGGCGCGCCCCCAGGGGCCGGCGGCATTCACCACCAGGTCCGCGCGCAGCTCGAAGCTGTCGCCGCTTTCTTCGTCGCGCAGCCGGGCGCCGATCACCAGTCCCTCGTCCTCCAGCAGCTCGCTCGCCGCGACCCGGTTGGCGCACACCGCGCCTGCGCCCTGCGCTGCCGCGGCGACGAACAGCGTCATGCGCGCATCGTCCTCCTGGCAGTCGCCGTAGCGCAGGCCGCCGCGCAAACCGTCGGCGGCGATGTAGGGATAGCTGCCCAGCATGCGCTCGCGCGAATAGGACTTGAAGCGCGGCACCGGCTGCTTGCCGGTGGCAAGGAAGTCGTACAGCGTCAGCCCCGCCAGCAGTTGCAGGCGGCCGACGCGTGAGTCCCGCCACACCGGCACCTGGAAATTGAGCGGCCGCACCAGGTGCGGCGCAATGCGCGACAGCACCCGCCGCTCGCCCAGGGCATGACGCACCAGGCCGAACTCGTAATGCTCCAGGTAGCGCAGGCCGCCGTGGATCAGCTTGCTGGAGGAACTGGAAGTGCCCGCCGCCCAGTCGCTCTTCTCCACCAGCGCCACCCTGAGGCCGCGCAGCGCCGCGTCATACGCCGTCCAGGCACCATAGATGCCGCCGCCGATGACCAGCAGGTCGAACTTGCGGTCGCGCAGGCCAGCGACGTTGCGGATGAAGGGGAAGGGGGAGGCCATGAGGCAGTGGTTGGTGGTCAGTGATTAGTGGTTAGTAAAGAAAGGTTCGCCGCTTTGGCTTTTACTAACCACTAATCACTGGCCACTATTTATATATCACCTCGATCTCGAACTTCCCGCGCGGCTGGTGATGCAGCCGCACGTAGTGCGCGGCAATGCGCTGCGGATCGAAATGCGTGCCCACCTGCAGCAGGCCGTAGACGGTGACGGTGGCGACATGGATGCCGTGCCCGCCCAGCTCCTGCGCCAGCGAGTAGGTCAGATTGCGCAGTGCCGCCTTGTCGGCCGACAGCGAGGCATAGGGCGCCGAAGGCTCGTGGGCGAAACCGCCGCCGGTGAAGAGGATGGTGCCGTGGCCCTGCTCGCGCATCGCCGGGGCTGCCAGCTGGGCGCAGACCAGGGCGCCGACTACATTGGTGTGGAAGTCCTCCACCCACTTCTGCGGCGTCAGGGTGGTGGGGCGGCCCTTGTGTGCGCAGGCGGCGTTGTAGACCACCACCTCCGGCGCACCCAGTTCGGCGGTGACCTGCTGGAACAGTGCGCGCAACGAATCCTCGTTGCCGGCATCGGCGGCATAGGCCCGCGCGGCGCGGCCGGTGCTGCGCCGGATATCGTCGCAGTGCGATTGCAGCCTGGCGCTGTTGCGCGCCGCCAGCGCCACACCGTAGCCCTCCTTGGCGAAGGCCATGCCGACTGCGCTGCCGATCCCTGGACCTGCACCGACGACAAGACAGACCTGACTCACGGATGCTGCTCCTTTCAAGTATTTCCCGGAGGCGGCTGCCGCAGTCGGCGCACCGTCTCCAGCCAATCCTGCAATTGCCGCGCCTGCTGTTCGTTGATGCTGCCCGCCGCAGCCGCATCGGCGATGCGCTGCGCCGGCGGCTGACCGATATCTTCCGACGCGGCAAAGCTTTTCTCCAGCGCCTCGCCCGCCAGCGTCGCCTCCAGCGCCTCGCCCAGCGCGGCCAGGCGCGGGCCGCAATCGGCGCAGCGGCGGCGCAGGCTGGTTTCGTCCTGCAGCCACTGTGCCACGCGGCGGTTGGCCGCATCGCTCGGCGCCAGCGCGGCGTGGCCGCGCGGGAAGATCAGCACGCGTGCCAAAACGGACAGCGCCGGCGCCGACAGATGCCGCAGCACCTTGTCCAGCGCTTCCTCCACCTCGCGCAGGGCATCGGCGCAGAGCCATTCCAGTGCGGCCCGCTCCGCGTCGGGCGCGCCCTCGTCCTCGAAATGCTTCAGCGCGCAACTGGTCAGCCACAGCTGCGCCACGGCGTCGCCGAGCCAGGTGGTGAGGGTCAGCCGCGAAGCTTCGTGCATGGCGCGCAGCGCCGTGCGCGGCCGGCGCGAGGCCAGGTCGGCGCCGAGCCCGGTCAGCGCCAGGTCGGTGGCGAAGGCCAGCGCCGCGCTGTAGCGGTTGATGCGCCGGCAATAGCCGCGCACCAGATCGGTATGGCCGGCCGCC